>Ga0307508_10006203_pt1 | contig 11276 bp, 14 predicted proteins | sample 9_EM_MG_FD_203089 | JGI IMG/M metagenome (GOLD analysis project Ga0307508, IMG submission 203089) | Populus trichocarpa ectomycorrhiza microbial communities from riparian zone in the Pacific Northwest, United States - 9_EM | ecosystem: Host-associated > Plants > Roots > Unclassified | place...
AACAATGGGGAGAAAGAGCGGAACCAAGACGACACTGTTTTTCCTACTCATCTCTCTTATTTCTTTTCTCGCTTTCGCTCCCGTCTTCGCTCCTCTCCCTTCTTTCTCCTCCCACTACTCTCTCTCTACTCGCCACCGCCACCACCACCACCGAAAGGTAGTGACCAGCACCGTCGCGGTAATCATTCTCTCTTTCTACAAGTTCAACACTCATAATCAAAGCAAGCATTAATCAACTTCAATTAAATTTACTCTAATCAGGTTAAGCCTCGATCATTCGAGATCGACGACGACAAGTTCTGGAAAGACGGCGAGTTTTTCAGGATCATCGGCGGCGACTTGCATTACTTTCGCATTCTTCCTCAGGCATCTCTCTATTTATTTGTTTTCTGTTTTTATGAATTAATTTCTGGATTTATTTTGATGTGTTTACTTATTTACTTTTTGCAAAAAAAAAAAAAAAAGTACTGGGAAGATAGGTTGGTGAGAGTAAAGGCACTGGGATTGAATACTATTCAAACTTATGTGCCTTGGAATCTTCATGAGCCACAGCCTGGTAAACTAGTGTTTGAGGGGATTGCTGATCTTGTCTCTTTTCTCAAACTCTGCCACAAGCTTGATATACTTGTCATGCTCCGACCCGGCCCATATATCTGTGGAGGTTGTTTTATCTACCCTTTGTTACTTGCTGTTCTATGAGAGGCCTCACATTAAACGTCAGCCTAATTAGTTGTGTTTGTTTGTTAGAGTGGGATTTGGGGGGCTTTCCAGCTTGGTTACTAGCCATCGAACCGCCTCTCAAATTGAGATCGTCTGATCCTGCTTACCTTCGATTGGTATGTTTCGCAATGACTTTGTTGGTAATGATGATATTGTTCATATATTATACATGTGACATTTATGGCGGGGATTTCAAATGGTGGACAAGGGAGTTGCATTTTGTATTGTTGGTGATTTCTGTGGTATTCATTGTTTTGTTCTTTATATATATATATATATATCCTTCATCACAGCTTGGATTGATCATTCTGTTTCACCCTACTTTGGTTTGTTTTATTTCTTTGAAGTTACATGTGTTTACCTATTAAGTTCTTATATAAGAAGACAATTACAAGATGGTTTGGTCTTTTTATGCTATCATGATTCATGACGATGTTTCATTTGACTATCTATACGGCCTTGAAATGGAAGGCTCTGTTTTACTAATTTCTTAGATTGATGATGGCTTATCGAGGTAATGCAAATTTGTTTGGGGTTAATAATGATGGAGTGATTGTATGAATTCTTTTAGTTCTGTATCCCATGATCTCTAAATGTTGTAATTTTGAATCCGTCTTTTTTATTCAATAGGGACTTAAATTTTGTAGGTTGATAACTGGTGGGGAATCTTACTTCCCAAGGTAGCTCCGTTTCTTTATAATAATGGAGGCCCAATCATAATGGTTCAGGTAAGTGAATTTGTTACTTCTTATTAATATATCTTCTATGATTTATAACAGAGTATAAATGTAAAAAATGATGTGGATCTTATTGTTGATCAACAACATCCAAAACGTGAAAAATATTTCCATTTAGAAGATAGTTTCTCTTTAACAAGTTGAAGAAAGCTATAGATCTCACTGCTAATAATTTTTCAACCCTTAAATTTCTTTGGAGAAAGAAGTTTGCTTTGATAATCAATTATACTCTTGTATAGAAAAATAAAAAATTCACAACATTAGTTGATCTTTTTAAAATATATCTTTCATTCTTTGTGTCCAATTCCCTTTGTCTATTAGTTATACATTGTCATAAGGAGAATGAAAGATGACGGATATTTCTGAATAAAATTGGGTCAAACTAGTATGGTTTTTTCTTGTATCATTTCTGGTCTACCTGATGAAGATATTAGCTGAATGCCTCTCAATGGAGGATTGCATCTTTTTAAATAGTCAAGTATTAATAGAATTACATTCTATAATTACTACTGTACCATAATTACATTCTATCTGAAAAGGTAACTATGAACAACTAATTTTCTATTAATCAATCTTCCTAGATCAAGCTCCCTAAATCAAGAAACTGTATATCAATCAATCTCCTTTGATCAAGCTCCCTAAATCAAGTAATTGTATATCAATCAATCTTTTAAAATCAAGATATTAAAACCAACATCCCCTCAAATTTCACGAAGCATCAATTGTTAACCATGAGTTTATTTTGATGACTGGATAGAGCCTTGGTAAACACATCAATTGTCTGGAACTTAGTGAAAATGTAAGGGATAGCAATCGCATGTTGGTAAAAAAAACAATAGAATAACAATCTACTTCAATGTGCTTGGTGTGCTCATGAAAGACCAGATTGACAACAATTTGAATAGCAATGGTGTTATCAGTATGAAGAAGAGTAGGAATAAGCTGAGGAATACCAAGTTGACCCTACAGACCCTGAAGCCAAACTATCTCAAAGCATGCAGATGACATAACACAATATTCAGGACAAGAAATAAGAGAATCATTAAGAAACATGCACCAACCAGTAATTGAACGACGAGTAACAAGACAACCAGCCGAATCCGTATCACTAAAACCCATCAATTATAAAGAAGTTCTAGTAGAAAAGAATAACCTGTGACCGGAAGTACCTTTGAGATAACGAAGGATATGTCGTACAATGACTGGGTGAGAATGGCGAGGAGCCTAGATAAACTGACTAACTTGCTATATAATAAAAGAAATATGTGGCCAAGTAATTGTAAAATAATTCAAACTCCTTATCAACTGTTGATACTTCTGTTGTAACTTCAAGTTGACCTCTATTGGTGTAAGATCCAAGTTACTAGATTTAAAAATAGCTAAGGTGAACAACAGCGTACCTCAAGACTAAGAAAATACTGTAGGATACCAAAATCTTTCATATGAAATGAAGTGTTAATATGCTTTTTTAGTTGCTCAATCAACTGATAATCACACTCTTTAATAACAAAATCATTCATATATACAAGAAATACAACAATCCTAGTAGCATTCATTCGGAGAAAGAGAGAGGAGTCAAATTGACTCTGAATAAAATTAAATCAAGAAAGGTAGAACGGAATTTCTCAAACCAAGCACGTGGTGCTTGCTTCAATCCATAAATTAGTTGCTCAATCAACTGATAATCACACTCTTTAATAACAAAATCATTCACATATACAAGAAATACAACAATCCTAGTAGCATTCATTCGAAGAATGAGAGAGGAGTCAAATTGACTCTTAATAAAATTAAATCAAGAAGGGTAGAACGAAATTTCTCAAATCAGGCACGTGGTGCTTGCTTCAATCCATAAAGAGACTGTTTTAACAACAAACCTCATAGTGGGAGTGAGTGAACATGCGAGGTGGAGGAGTCATATATATTCCTTTGAGGTCTCCATACAAAACTGCATTTTTCACATCCATTTGTTAGATTGACCGCCCTTTCAAGGCAATAATGACCATAACAGTGCGAACAATAGTCATCTTGGACAGAGTTGCAAATGTCATCTCATAATCAAGTCCATACTCTTGTCGTTTCCCAAGAGTCACCAGATAGACTTTATATATTGCAATAAAACCATCAGGTCATAGCTTTATGATATAAATCTATTTAGAACCAAGAAGTTCGACGCCATCAAGATAAGAAACAATATCCCAAGTGCTTGTCCTGAAGAGCTTGAAGCTCTTCTTGCATAGACGACTTCCAACATGCTTGAGTAGAAACTTGAGAGTAAGACTTAGGTGCAATAGTAGTATTAAGAGTAGCTTGAAGAGTTGAACCCATACCATCTATTTGGAGGACGTGAAATTTGAGATGATCAATGAAGTTCAACTAGGACGAGATCTGGTGTCATGGCTAGGTAAGGCAATGGGATTGATGGATGACGTCTCTGATACACAATTTCTGACTTAAAACGTTCAACAAAACTTGATGCATTATCAAAATTAGAAAGCAAAACCGAAGAGAATCATGAGAAATAAAAGACTTGAAAGAAATATTGATTTTTAAATAATACCACATTTTAAGAAATACAAAGTTTATTAGCTGTCAAATCATAACGCACAAACCCTTTATGAACATTATTATATCCTAGAAGAGCACTCCGAACAGATTGAGCAACAAACTTGTTTCGTTTAATTAATGGTAAGTAAACAAAACACACACAATCAAATATATGAAGAGGTTAATACTCAAGAGTCATGCCAAATAAGTGATAAAACAGGGAATTGAAATTGAGAATTTGGGAGGGTAGATGATTAATCAAATAAACAACCATAGATAATGTTTCTACCCAAGATATAGGTGGTACTGAAGAGTCAATTAACAAGGTACGAACATCTAAAAGGTGAAGATTCTTACGCTCCGCAACCCTATTCTATTGAGGAGTGTGGACAATAATGTTGGGGGAGAATACCCTTCATTTATAGATAAAGCCATTGGACATATATTCCTCCCAAAATTATCTTAGAGTCTTCATACAATTAGAAAATTGATTTTCAGCATAAACAATAAAATTCTGAAAGACAAAAAACACATCAGCTTTAGAACAAAAAAATAAAAATACCCAAACAAAATGACTATAATCATCAATAAATATCATGAAATATTTGTACTAAGCATGTGAAATAACGGGACTAATGCCCCATATGGTAGTATGAATGATCTCAAAACAAGCAGAGGCCTGACTGCCATGTGAAGGAAAGGGTAAGGACTTGCTTTTACCAAGTTTACATGAACCGCAATCAGAAGACACAGTAGAAGGTCAAAACAAATCTTTATTGCCCAAATAACTATGTTTCATAAGATAAGTCAAAACAATAGAATTGGAATGTCCCAATTTCTTATGCCATACATGACTATTATTAACAACCGCAGTACAACCGAAAGAAATAGACATTAATGGAAAACTGGAGAGGAAATAGATGTCCCGTTTTAGGCCCTTTTCTATCACTTTCCCCGACGCTTGATTCTTGATTCTGCACATGACAATTATCATAATCAAAGTGAATTTTACAATTATTATCTACCAATTGGCCAACAAAATTTAAATTAGCAGATAAATTTGGAGACATAAAAACATTATTAAAGAAAGACTCCAAAGTTCCAATCATAGTGATATGAAGAGCAGTATCATTGGTTATCTGAATATGCTGCCTACCCTCATACCTTTATACTTACAAACTTTATGTAAAGCATAAGTACTATTAGTCATGTGATTGGAAGCTGCAAAGTCAGTCAACCAAGAAGAAGTAGATTCCCCTTACCTTGTACGCTGAAGACAGAGAAGGTAGAAACAATCATATATTAGACCATCTCGAGTGTGAGATAAGATGTAGAACTACCTATAAATCGCAAATCCAAAGAAGGAACCAAAGAGGCAACCGCCAAATTGGACTGGATAAAATTAAGAGGGGCTAAAGCATGTCGATTTTGAAATCACACTCGACAATCTTTAATGTTGTGCCTTTTTTTTTTACAATAATTGCGAAATTTCTTGCTGTAGTGCTTTGCAACATGCCCAAACTCCTTACAATTGTAGCACTGATTTTGTGACTTGGATCTTCCTTTGCCATTAACAACATATGCCATCTAAAATATCGTTGACATCATGGTTTCTAAATTAAGGCCAAATTGAGTGACTTGGTGTTGTTCTTCACATAATTCCTCCAAACAAACCTCCAAAGATGAAACAAGATTACAGTTGCTTAAACTAGCGCATGCAGTCTCAAATTTTGATTTTAGTTTCATCAGAAACTGATCCCTATGGCTCTTATGATGGACAACTTGTAGTGTCGCAATGACCTCTTTTTGAATGGTAGGATGAACTATCCTAATATATTCACTCTATAAATTAAGAAATTCATAATAGAATTGTTCAATAAAAAAATTACCTTGGTGATAGTTACCAATTTCTAACTACAATTGAAACTTTCGAGCAATGTTATTTTGAGAATAAATGCTCTGAAGATAAACCCACATCTCCATAGCAATATCGAAGATCATTCACCTAATTGGTTCAATAGAACCAAATAGCCAAGAGATAATGCAACCATCCTTGCACTCCCAAGGATCAATCACCTTGGGATTAGTCAGAGCCTTAGATGACCCATCTAAGTGACCCTATAACTCTTTTCCCTTCACAAGTATTTTGAATTCAAACTCCCAAATGGAGTAATTCTTTCCATTTGAACAAACAATAAAATATTTTTCTTTCATTATAAATCAGAAAAAACAAAAGAAATTAACTAGTGAAAAAGTAGACCTTGATGTCAAAAAAAGAAAAAGAAAAAGAAAAAAAACCTTCAAACTGCCGAGAATGGGAACTCCTAAAATACCCAACTATGTCGCTATAATGTCCAGCCAAAACAAAATCTCTTTACCCCAAAAAATTGCCTATAGTCCCAAAACAAGGAGTCTCAAGAGAGAAACCCAAGAAAAATATCCCACAAAACGACCAAGAAAAAATACTAACCTAAAGAGTTAAGTACAAAATTTATAATTTTGGCTCGATACCATATAAAAATGGTCTGAATGTCTCTTAACATAATTACATTCTACAATCACTCATTGACCATAATTACAATCTCTCTAAAAAGTAATTGCCTATCAATCAATCTCTCTAGATCAAGCTCCCTAAATCAAGTAATTGCATATCAATTAATCTTTCCACATCAAGAAATTGCAGTGAACACTATGTAAGATAGGAGAAGGTTTTGATAGCCATTTGGAAATATATTGTCCTCTAAGATTCTCCAAAAAGTATCAAAGATTCAGAATCATCTCACAAAATATCTTAATCCTTTATAGGATCATATTTCTTTATCTCAATGCCAAATTGTTTGCATACTTTCAGTGTTTTTTGCATACTTTCAGTATTTGTAAACTAGTAGTTTTCAATGAAAGTGATTATCTTGCAGATCGAGAATGAGTTTGGTTCATATGGAGATGACAAAGCTTATCTTCATCACCTGGTCAAATTGGCCCGAGGACATCTTGGTGATGGTATCATTTTGTAAGAGTTTCTGTATCTTCAATCTTCTATTCATGGTTTCATGTAAAGCTCATTCAGTTGTTTCTTTCATGTATGTGTCAGTATGTTCTTACTACACAACGTGGTTGTATGTCTGTGGCTTAGTTTTTGGTGTCTTTGTTTCATGCATAAGATGATTACTCTCAAAGTGCACCCATAACTCATTTTCACTTCATGAACTCTTGAGGGTAGAAATAGGATCGTGACTCAGTAATTGTATCCTTCTTGTTCATTAAAGAATGTACACATAACATATAGTTTGTAATTGTTATATTCAGTTCAGTTACTTGGGGAACTGCTGACTTGGCAGTGAGAGAGCTTCAGAGTTTATGTGATATTATTTGCTTGAAATTTCTGGCATCGATCTGGAATTTAACACGGAACTTTACAGTTTTGGTCATGGCAATATCATCAGCTAGGACTGTATGGATTTGGATCACTTTGATACCATTACCATCCCTTTAGGATGCTTAAGAAACCATTTAATCCAATAGTGAAGGAATGCAATTTCCTTGGTGCCTCCTACTTGAAGTTGCACGTTGATCTTTCTGGCAGTTTTCTACCCATCCAATTGGACGTCTATCACCACCAACCTAAGATCATTACTACATTTGATTAAATGCATATTAATTCTCTTGGTTATGGTACCATCTCCTTTTGATTTTCTGTAAATATAAAACAGAGTGCTGTGTATTTGTACCCCTACCTTTCCCCCTTTTAGATATATATCTGGATACATTTGATTTGATTAGATGTTGTGAATTCTCTGTGCTTTGCATCTGTGTATTCATGATTTCATCAATTAAAACATCATTGTGTCATGTCCTTAAGATGTTGTATGGTAGAAAAAAGTTTCTGTTTCCTATTGCATTTATCCAAAATGTATTCCAACCACAGCGTTAGCTTCAGTTTAACTTATTTAACTAAATTTTGCATAGATTATTTCAATTGTTTAATTAGTGTCCCTATCTTGACTAATTATTTCTAGGTATACCACGGATGGAGGTTCTAGGGAAAATCTTGAGAAAGGAACCATTCGAGGAGATGCTGTCTTTTCAAGTAAAATTATGAAGTTTCTTTTCAAATCTTATATGTGTACTTGATTATTACCCAAGCTGCTAAGATATCTTAAGTTAATATTATGTTTATATTTGTCTATTAGATTCTAACCGTAACATATTCCACGTACAAATGCTATTATTGGTATTATGTGTAAACACATATTTTCCATGAATTTCAAGTGTATAAGTGTCAATATTCATGCTTGAGTATCTGGTTTTTGTTATCTAGGGTAAAGTGAAGAGTCCAAGTAACATAGACATATTACAGAGCATGTGTCAAAGGTTCTCTTATTGGCAGCACATTCATTTGAATAGCTATGGAGAAAGTGTGATCGAGTTCAACCCTGTTTCTGTGAATTATGGGAAATTGACCATGTTATTTTCTGGATGCCTATGGCTTACAATTTCATTTGTTCTCATTTTTTTCTATTTTTCTTTTTTTTTTCACTTAGATTACATGAAAAACAGTCAAGAATAGCAAATAATCAGAGAGAGAGGGGGTGGGAGGGAGAGGGAGAGGGAGAGAGCTTAGCATATGACCACAAGGCCATGAAGTCTGTCTCAAGGAAAGAACACATGGCCATTTACTTTTTGTATATGACTTGTGCTTTGAGTGAAGCTTCTTAAACCTTGAAAATCTAGAAGTTCCATATATACAAAATTCAGATTTTCTATTGGAATGATATAAATATCTTAAGCTTGCATCACATGTTTTATATGCAATATGCAGCTGTAGACTTCACTACTGGTGATGATCCTTGGCCTATATTCAAGTTACAAAAGGAGTTCAATGCCCCTGGAAAATCACCACCACTTTCTTCGTAAGTATTTCATTAAATAGTTTGATGTTGAATGGTCAGTGGTTCTACATTTTTAGTGCTTGGTGTTTCCAGGGAGTTTTATACAGGTTGGCTGACACATTGGGGTGAGAAGAATGCAAAGACTGGTGCTGATTTTACTGCATCAGCCCTGGAAAAGATATTGTCACAGAATGGCTCTGCTGTGCTTTATGTATGTCCTCTAGTTCAAACCTTTTTCCTGCTGCTGAAGTATTTGTGTGCAAGTAATTGCATTACCTTTTTTCTTTTTATGATTTTTTAAAATTCCCAGATGGTGCATGGTGGAACAAACTTTGGATTCTACAATGGAGCAAATACTGGTGTAGATGAGTCTGATTACAAGCCAGACATCACTTCGTATGATTATGTGAGGACTGACTTGCGGGATTACAGATTTTATGAAATAGAATGTATACTGGACTAAAATGATAATTTTCCAGGATGCACCAATCAGCGAATCTGGAGATGTGGAGAACGCAAAATTCAATGGTATGATTTCTTTTTTGGCGTGGGTGGAGGGATAATTTTTTTTCTGTAATGATTGTGATTACTTTGGACTAGTTTTAATCTGGTTTGTTTGGCAACTTGCTTCCTGAATGACAATAACCAAGTGTATTAAGGATTGATAAAACAGAACACAACTTGCATTTTTCAAAAGCATTGGAATTTTCTTGCTGCGGCATGCTTTTGTTGCTGGCTACTTTTGTGGGAGGACAAAAACTTTCTAATAAATATGGCCAGCTCTGTTGTGACCAAGACTTTTTCTTTTTCTTTTTTTCTCTTTCCACTATGTTGGAAGGCCAATGGAGGAGAAGTGATTTTAGTGGGTAGATTGCACAGATAAAAGTGTAGCATGCCTGACTCTTGATTGTGCTTAATGATGTCACTTGAGTTTAAAGGAATAAATATCATACATAAGCATATCTCAAGACTCTTGCAGCAAACGCATCTGTTAATAATGCCAATAGAAAGTTTCATTCAACTGGTAGTGGTTAAAAAGTGATCCATCTCTGAGCATCTCTCTTTCTTGTATGGAGAGGCATGGCCTAACCACTGGTAGCTGTGACATGTTTAGCTAGTACATTTCCAGAGCATTTCCATATAAAGCCTTGTACTTGGAATTGAACACAGAAAAATGCAAGAATAATTGCTGATAGGATGCGTGCCTACATTTACATTATACCTTTTATCATTGATTTATTTTTTCTTTAGCTCCTGAGAAAGTGACTCTATGAGTGGTTACTTTAGATGTTGGGATGATTTAAAATAGTAATTTTGGTGTTAGATTGGTCATATAAGACGGGAGTTGACATCTTTAGCTGTTTCAGTATTTTCTGTCCTGCACTATTAACGATATGGTGTTTGACTCACTCTTATCCTCCTAGATTAATGTCTCACTGTTACGGATTTCTTTACATAAAAGGAAATTTCACTCATGATAAGTATGTCCAAATGTGCTTGCAGTTTTTCAGAGCTGCCTAGCATGTCTCTGAAACTGTTTTCAGATTTATTTGTTAATGACCATTGACTCAAATTTCTATTCTAAGCAGTGCTTATCTAGCAAGATAATATATAGATAGATCACTCCTTACTTCAGCACTGCGCAGGGTTATTGAGCTTCATACTGCAGCATCTCTTCCGTCTGTTCCTTCTGATAATGGAAAGATGGGATATGGACCTATTCAGTTACAGAAAACAGCATTCTTGTTTGATTTACTTGACAATATTAATCCAGCTGATGTAGTTGAATCTGAAAATCCACTCTCAATGGAGTCTGTGGGACAGGTGTTCAACTTTATTATCTTATCTATATATGTGTATTTTTTTTTAAGTTTATGTTTTGTAGCTATCCTTATTGAACAAAAATTGGTTGCTACCTGAAACTTCTTCGATTCAGATGTTTGGATTTCTGTTATATGTTTCTGAGTACACTCCAAAGGATGATAAAAGCGTTCTTCTCATACCAAAGGTATAAAACCATGCATAGATTTCGTAATTTGATCCTTTGTAAAATAGTTGTTTCTTATTGTGTTTTCAATTTATGATAAGGCATGCAATGCTAGTGCATGTCATTTTAATTGTGTCCGAGTTGCATTTTTCACTTGTTCTGTTATTGGTTTGATAACACGAAACAATTTCTTTTTTTCCCAACATTCTATGCTGCAGGTGCATGATAGAGCTCAAGTGTTTACTTTATGCCATTCCGAGGACAATAACAGAAGACCAACACATGTTGGTTCAATTGATAGGTTGTCAAGTAAAAAACTTGGCCTTCCTAATGCCAAATGTGCTTCGAACATCAGCTTATTTGTTTTGGTACCTGACTATCCTGTTTCTCGTGAAA
>Ga0307508_10006204_pt1 | contig 11274 bp, 7 predicted proteins | sample 9_EM_MG_FD_203089 | JGI IMG/M metagenome (GOLD analysis project Ga0307508, IMG submission 203089) | Populus trichocarpa ectomycorrhiza microbial communities from riparian zone in the Pacific Northwest, United States - 9_EM | ecosystem: Host-associated > Plants > Roots > Unclassified | place...
CTGCGAGCCGGCCCCGAACGTGCTGCTCGCCTCGATCGTGCCGCCCATCAGCTCGACGATGCGCTTGCAGATCGCCAGGCCCAGGCCCGTGCCGCCGAAGCGCCGCTGGGTCGATTGCTCGGCTTGCGTGAATGGTGCGAACAAGCTGGCGAGTGTTTCAGGGGCCATGCCGATGCCGTTGTCCGTCACGCGCAGTGTGAGGCGCAGCGGCGCGGCCTGCGCGAGTTCCACGCGCACCGCGACGCGGCCGTGTCGCAGCGGGTCGTCGGCAGAGAACTTGATCGCATTGCCGACCAGGTTGTTGAGCACCTGGCGCAGGCGGGTCGGGTCCGACCACACCCGTGCGGGCACCTGCGGCGCGATGAACACCGCGAGGTCCACGCCCTTGACCATGTCGATCGGCGCCAGCGCCTCGCAGACGCCTTCGACGATCTCGGCCACGCTGACCGGCGTGCGCTCGAGCAGCATGCGGCCGGCCTCGATCTTCGAGAAGTCGAGGATGTCGTCGATGATGCCGAGCAGCGCAGTCGCCGACTCGCGCATGGTGTGCACCGCATCCGCCTTGCCCTCGGCGCTGTCGTCGTGCGCGAGGATCTCGATCATGCCGACCACGCCGTTCATCGGCGTGCGGATCTCATGGCTCATCGTCGTGAGGAAGGCCGACTTGGCGCGGTTGGCGTCCTCGGCCGCCTCCTTGGCCCGGTACAGCAATGCATTGGCCGCGTCGGCCTCGAGGCCGCGGCAGATGGCGTGAGCCGTCGTCTCGCGGAACTCGCGCGCAAAGCGCGACATGGTCAGCGCGAACACCCCCATCAGCGCGGCCAGCGGTACCGAGTGCGGCGCGCCGACGAGCAGCGTGGCCAGCGCGAGCGATCCGATCTGCGGCACCGACAGCCACTCGAACGATCGCCCCGCCAACGACAGGAACTGCGCGCTCATCGCCACCGAACCGCACAGCATCACCATGTAGGCGCCGGCCATCGCGCCATCGAGGTGCGTATAGATGCCGAGCGACGCGACGGCCCACATCAGGCCACCGAGCGCGGCGACGCACTCGACGGCACGTTTGTGCAGGTCGAACCCGGCATCATCGAGCGGCGCCGCGCGTGCCAGGCGACGCGCCATCGCGAGGCGAAGCCCGGCGACCGCCAGCCCGAGCGCGATCACCGCCATCGCCGCGAACGGGCGCCCGGCCCGCTGACCCAGCACCGCGATGAACCCGGCCACGATCAGCAGCGCCGGTACGCTGCGCGCGGAGTTGCGCATCGACAGACGCAACAGTTCACGACGAACCTCGGATTCGGTGGTCGGCGGAGGGGACATCGTGTTTCGATCGGTGGGGTGGAGCCCTCGCGATATCGGTGCCTGCGAGTGAAGCTTGAGTGCCGAGTGGCATCGAGGACGGCACGCGGGGTGATAGGCTGCAGGGCTGCGCGCCATCCGCTGCCGGCGATGCATCCCGACACACCTGTCGGGCGCATCGACGCAGCGCGGCGGCTCGATCCGATGGTGCTTCACTGGAGCGAATGAAGATGACGAATTTCCGCAACCTGATCGACGGCGAATGGGTCGCCGGCGCAGGCGAACAGCCCAACATCAACCCGTCCGACACCAGCGACGAGATCGGCCGCTACGCGCAGGCCGACGCGCGCCACGCCGAGGCCGCGATCACGGCGGCCCACGCGGCCTTTCCGGCCTGGAGCCGCAGCACGCCGCAGCAGCGCTTCGACCTGCTCGATGCAGTGGGCAGCGAGATCCTCGCGCGCAAGGACGAGATCGGCCGGCTGTTGTCGCGCGAAGAAGGCAAGACCTTGCCCGAGGGCATCGGCGAGACGGTGCGCGCGGCGATGATCTTCAAGTTCTTCGCCGGCGAAGCGCTGCGCTGCGGCGGCGAGGTGATCCCGTCGGTGCGGCCGGGGGTCGGTGTCGAGATCTTCCGCCAGCCGGTCGGCGTGGTCGGGTTGATCGCACCGTGGAACTTCCCGATCGCGATTCCCGCCTGGAAGATCGCGCCAGCACTCGCCTATGGCAACTGCGTCGTCTTCAAGCCGGCCGAGCTGGTGCCGGGCTGCGGCTGGACGCTCGCCGACATCCTGCACCGCTGCGGCGTACCCAAAGGCGTGTTCAACCTCGTGATGGGGCCGGGGCAGGTGGTCGGCAACGCGATGGTCAATTCGCACAAGGTCGACGCGATCAGCTTCACCGGTTCGGTTGGCACCGGCCGGCGCATCATCGCGGCGTGCGCCGGGCGCGGTGCCAAGGTGCAGGCCGAGATGGGCGGCAAGAACCCGCTGGTGGTGCTCGACGATGCCGACCTCGGCGTGGCCGTGAACGCCGCGGTGCAGAGCGCGTATTTCTCGACCGGCCAACGCTGCACGGCGTCGAGCCGCATCGTCGTCACCGAGGGCATCCACGACCGCTTCGTCGCTGCGGTGATCGAGAAGCTGTCGGGGCTCAAGGTCGACCATGCGCTGAAGGCCGGCACCGACATCGGGCCCGTCGTCGACCAGCGCCAGCTGGCCGGCAACCTGAAGTACATCGACATCGCCCGCGCCGAAGGCGGCCTGGTGGCGTTTGGCGGCGAGCCGTTGACGCGCGAGACCGAGGGCTTCTTCCAGCAGCCGGCGCTGATCACCGAGACGACGAACGCGATGCGCATCAACCGCGAGGAGGTGTTCGGCCCGGTCGCCAGCGTGGTTCGCGCCAAGAATTACGACGAAGCCCTGATCCTCGCCAACGACACCGAGTTCGGTCTCTCGTCGGGCATCTGCACGACCTCGCTGAAGTACGCGACGCACTTCAAGCAAAACGCGCAGGCCGGCATGGTGATGGTCAACCTGCCGACCGCGGGCGTGGACTACCACGTGCCGTTCGGCGGCCGCAAGGGCTCGAGCTACGGCCCGCGCGAGCAGGGCAGTTATGCGCGCGAGTTCTACACGACCGTGAAGACGGCGTACACCGCGGCCGGGTGAGTGGCCAACGCCGTCTCCCTGCTGCGCGCCGCGCGTTTGGCGCGCAGCGTCAAGCCCTTTCTTGCCCGGGGTGGGTTCAAGCGCGAGCGGTGCGAGGGCTGTCGGCTGGTGCCGAGCCACTGCATGTGTGCCCTGCGCCCTTTGGTGCGCACGCGAGCGGGGGTGTGCCTTCTGATGGCCGACATCGAGCCGCTCAAGCCGAGCAACACGGGTTGGTTGATCGCCGACATGGTGGTCGACACCTTCGCCTTCGGCTGGGCGCGTACCGAAACCGACCCCGCACTTCTGGCGCTGCTGAGCGACCCGCAGTGGCAGCCTTATGTGGTGTTTCCGGGCGAATACGCGGCGCCCGAGCGGGTCGTGCACACCGTTCAACGGCCTGACACGCCCGGCGCCGAGACGGACAAGCGCCCACTCTTCATCCTGCTGGACGGCACCTGGGCCGAGGCCCGCAAGATGTTCGGACGAAGCCCTTACCTTGACGACCTGCCCGTGCTCAGCCTGCAGCCGGACCGGGTATCGCAATACAAGCTGCGCCGCTCCCGCCGCGACGACCACTTCTGCACCAGCGAGGTGGCTGCGCTGTGCCTCAAGTTGGCGGGCGAACACCTTGCCGAGCAAACGCTGGCGGCCTACCTGGACGTGTTCACTCACCACTATCTGCAAGCCAGGAACCAGCTGCCTATTGCGTGGGACGGCGCGGCTCACCGGCGATTGCGCGAGGTGTCTGGTCTGAATGCTGCAGGAGCGCTTTTGCCGCTTCGATCCGAAGGGCCAGCGCCACGGTGTCGTCGTTCATGATCTGGAGCAGGAATCGCTTCGGATCTCCATCCGCAGCCGCAGCCACCGGCCGCTCGTGCGTGAGGGGCTCATCGATGTTCGTCGCCACCGCCACGATCGAATGCGACTGATGCGTGCCTGGCCCGAGCTTCTTCAACGCAGCCTCGAACACTGTCTGCGTCATCGCTTCCAGGCCGCTCAACAACGCTGCTTGACCTTCTTCGTTGGGCGGGATGTCGAGCCACGGCGTATCGGCAAAGACAGGGGCCAGGTCAGGAGCCACGAACGCGGACCAGTTCCCGTTCTGTTCTTGCAGCGCCGGTACCAGGCGGGCATGGCGTTCCTGGCGCAGCGCCGATGCATCTGACGCTGGCATCAGGCGCAGTCGGCCGGGTTCGACGTCAGGCAGAAACCGCGACCGCAAGCGCTCGAGAAACGCATGGGCCTGCGCGACCGCGATCGGCTCTGCGAGCGAGAACCAAAGCTGAAGGCCGTCGATGCCTGAAACGGCAATGGCGGGCGCAGGAAGTTCCAGCTCGGTCTGAACGCCGTGCCAGACTTTTGAGAGAACCGCCCAGCTCGGCGGCCGCGTGAGCTCCATCACCATGGCACGCACCCTGTCCAAGGGTTCGATCAGAGCCGATGACTGCGCATCCGTTTCTGCGGGTGCCTGTGATCTGGGCAGGTACAGGCGTTGCAGCTCTGACTGCAGTCGGTTCATGGCGATGCGAGGTGGCTGGGATTGGGATGGCGCGACTCTACTCGGTCAGGTTCGGCGACCACAGCGAGCTGGCGCAGGTGCTGCCTCGCAGCGTCTGTGACGGCAATTCTCCGAACAGCGCCTTGTACCGCTGAGCAAAGTGGCTCAGATGGTTGAACCCTCTGTCGGCGGCCGCCTGCGCAATGCTCAAGTCCAGCGCTCGTGTCGACATCAACTGCTGGCGCACGGCGTTGAGCCTCACACAGCGCAGATAGTGCACAGGCGTCGCGTCGGCGACCTGCCTGAAGCTGTTCTGCAAGGTGCGCCGGCTCGTGCGAAGGCGCAGGCACAGTTCCTCTACGCTCGGTGGGGAGTCCCCGCTGTCTGCCACCATCCGGTGGCATTGCGCGACGATGAAACTGGCCGACGCGCTCCCGACCGCCTGCCGTGCGTCTGCGGCAACATTGAACAGTTCACACAGCGCTTCGAACACGCCGCGGGACACTGACAGGTCTTTGATCGCCTCCGGCTTGCATGGGTCGGTTGTCGACGTCTCATCGAACAACGAAAGAAGGTCGTACCGCAATCGCTGCATCGCGAGCCCCGGGGCTCGCAGTACCGAGCGGGATAGCAGGGCTCGCGCGCCTGGTGCCCACGGCCGTTCGTCGGACAAGCGACGAAAGTCGTCGAGCTCGAACGTCACCGCCATCAGCTCCATCCCTTGCGGGCGTTGCAGCGTGAACTCGTCGCCGCTGCGAAGAACGACGACGCTGTCCTCGTGCATTTCGCGGCCCTGCATCCAGGTCGTTCCGGCGAACTTCCCAAGCGGGAGCGCGAAGCAGATCTTGCCGTCGGGTAGACAGCCCTGCTGAATCACCCGCTCACTCATCCACTTGCGAAAGACATGAATGCCGTCTGTCGTCACCTCGGCGAGCGAACTGCGCATGGCCCCCGGCGTCACCTGCAGGTAGCGTTGGTTCCACTCCGGCGCCGACGCGCCATGCACGTGGAAGTCGTCGAATACGTCCAGTCTGAGTGTCATGCGTGGGTTCCGTGCCGGCGCTGCAATCGAAGAATAGCCTTGGTCGGGAGCTGCGCCGTTTTGCCGATTTGGGCTAACGAGGCGGGGCGCTCACGCTGCATAGTTTGCACACCTTCTCAGGCGAGGACGCATTCCAGATGTGGACACCACGTGTTTCGCGCCTCTTGGCGCCCGTGCTGGCATTGACGCTCGCGGCCTGTGCTTCAACGATCGAATCGCCCTCCCGCAGACCCGTAGGACAGACCGCCATGAACGTGGATCAGATCAAGGAGGCCCTCGTCGGCGACTGGGTCAGCCTCGCCCCGGAGATTCGCCCGAGCGCCAACAAGAATCCCGACGGCACGCTGAAGCCGTTCTATTTGAAGCGTGAATTCAAGTACCTGGCCGGGGATGGCTTCGAGCTGAACATCGTCAATTCGGCAGACCCGAACGGTGCGGTGCCCATCGCTCGAATCGCCATCCGAGGTCACATGATCTGGCGCGGGCCTCACTCGATCGCTGCCGGGGCGCAAAAGGTGGACTTCGTCGCCGACGAAGGCTACGAGGTCACGCCGCTGATCCAGGGCTTTGCAGATCTGTTGAACCAGGTTGCCGCCACTGGCTACAGAAAGTGGCAAGTCAACGACACCCAAAGTGTGTTCGGCAAGGCGCTCCTCCCGTTCGGGCTGGCCGAAGGAAAGAACTTCATGGAGTTCGATCTCGTCTACCTGAGCCACGACATGCTGTTCTGGGGTGCGCGCAACGTGGACGGTCGTGGGTTCGACAAGGAAGAGAACAGGCCAACGAACTTGCAGATCCCGCTCGCGCGGAAGTAGGTTCGGAGAACCGCAGTGAATACGTCCATCGAAGCGACAAACAAAGCCCTGGTCCTCGAGGCCTTCGATGCCTTGTTCAACCAGCGTGACTACGCGAAGGCCGAACGCTACTGGTCGCCGAACTACATTCAGCACAGTGCCCACATCTCGCCGGGCCGCGACGGGCTGTTCGACCTGATCAAGAGCCTGCCGGCGTCGCTGCGCTACGAGCCGGGCCTGATCATGGCCGAGGGCGACTATGTGATGATCCACGGCCGCTTCTGGGGCGAACACCGTCCGGTGAACTGGATCGGCGTGGACATTCTGCGTGTCGCCGACGGAGTTTTGGCCGAGCACTGGGATGTGCTGCAGGACGAGGCGACCCGGGCCGAGTCGAAGAGCGGGCTGCCGATGTTCGGCGACAAGTTTCTTGCCTGAGCCTCAGCCGTCCACACCGACGTCTATGGCATCGACCCGGTCCGGATAGAACGCCAGGTAACCGACGCGCCGGCGGGCACGCTCAAGTTCGTCGACTGGAGCGGGTCTGTCGAAGGCGCCTTTGCGCTTCTCAGTACGAAACGATCGGCTGCGGCTTGGGTGTGATGAAGGCGATCTGTCGGGCCGGCGTGTGGTTCGTGAGAATGCTCCGGCGACACTCAGGCCGAAGCCGTTCACCGGCTGGCACCAAACTTCTCGACAAGTGCCAACAACTCATCGAACCGAAACGGCTTTGTCACGTAGGCCGCGAATCCCGCCGCTTTGCCTCGGTCTACGTCATGGGCCATCGCGGACGCCGTCACGGCGATGATGGGCGTGTCGCGAAGATCCGTGTCGCGCCGGAGTTCTTGAAGCACCTCGAAGCCGTCCATCCGCGGTATCAGGATGTCGAGCAGGATCACATCGGGCTGTTCGGCGCGGGCCATCGTCACGCCGCTGGGTCCGTCCTGGGCCGTGAGCAGTTCGAGATCGGGACGTCCCTCGAAGACGGCTTGCATCAGTGCCAGGTTGATCGGGTTGTCTTCGATGTACAGGACACGCAGCAGTCGGTGCGCCGCCGTGTGGTACACGGGGTGAGGTGCCGTCGCGGCGGCCTCGACGCCCTCGGCTGCCAGTGGCAGTTCGATCCAGAAGCTGGAGCCCTGGCCTTCGACGGACTCCGCGCCCAGCTCACAGTGCATCAGCTCGGCCAGCCGCTTGGACAATGCCAACCCGATGCCCGAGCCCTGGATGTCGGAGTCCTCATGGCCCAGGCGCTCGAAGGGCGTGAAGAGCAGAGCGAGTTTGTCGCGCGCAATCCCCGGCCCCGTGTCGCTGACGGTGACACGCACGCATCGCCCGTTGGCACTTCGATCCTGCCGGACCACGACGCGTCCGGCGGCGCGGTTGTACTTGACGGCATTGGACAAGAAGTTCACCAGGATCTGTCGCAGGCGCGTGCGATCAACGACGACCGCCAGCGCGTCGCCGCTCGGCTCGATGGTCAGTGCCACTTGCCGTCCAGGGGCGGTCATCCGGCACATCGACACCGCCTCTTGAATGACGGCTTCGAGATCCACGGGCAGCAAACGAACGTTCAGCTTGCCGACCTCGATGCGCGCCAGGTCGAGCAGTTCGTCGATCAACTCGAGCAGATGATCGCCAGCGTGGCGGATCTCGGACAGCCAGTGCCGGTTCTTCTCTGAACGTTCGGTTGTCTCGAGAAGTTGCGCGAAGCCGAGGATGGCGTTCATCGGCGTGCGCAGTTCGTGGCTCATGCGCGAGAGAAACTCCGACTTCCCGCGGTTGGCGCGCTCGGCTTCGTCGCGCGCCGCTTCCAGCGCCCGCGTGCGCTCCCGCACACGAGACTCCAGCTGGCGATTGGCCTCGAGCAGTGCGGCCTGGGCCTGCTTCAGCTCCGTGACATCAAGTGCCGTGATGGCCACGGTCTGTGCGCCGTCTGCCGCGACGATCGGCGCGAGCGTGATCACGTAGTCGCGCGGCTTGCCGGCTTCATTCGGCAGCACGGTCTCGAAGCTCTGGCGTGCGCCGCTCGCGAAGGCGACTTGCAGGTAGCCATTGAAGCGCGGCCTTTGCTCGGGCGGATACCAGTCCTGTGCCAGGGTTCCGACAACGGACCGGCGCGGCGGATCGTCGCCGCGATTGGCGAAGATCGTGCGGCCGTTCGCGTCGACCTCGTAGATCAGCACCGCGGTGTGTGCAGTCAGCGCGCGCAATCGGGCTTCGCTGGCACGCACCCCCGCCTCGGCGCGCTTGCGATCGTCGACGTCCATGGCCGTTCCCAACGCGCGCAGCGGCGCGCCCTGGGCGTCGCACTCGACGATGCGGCCGCGCAGGACGACCCAGCGCCAGCCCAGCTGTTCGTGTTTGAGCCGCAGCTCGAGTCGCAACGACGGCGAGCGCTCGCCCAAATGGCTGCGCAGCTCTGCCGTGACGGCCTCGATGTCGTCGGGATGGATGCGCTCGCGCCAGAACGCGAGTTCCGGCCGCAGCTGCGAGAGCTCCAGGCCGACGATGCGCGCGCACACCTCGTTGGCATCGACGCGCCCGAGCGCCAGGTCGCAATCCCAAAGGCCCGCGGCCGCGGCCTCCATGCCGAGTCGAAAACGCATCTCGCTGTCGGCCAACTGCGCTTGCGATTCCTGGAGCTCGCGGTGCGCTCGCCGCACCGAGCCCAACAAGGCGTTGATCGCTGCGACCACGGTGTCGAGCACGTCAGGGTGCCAGCGGCCCGTGGCGCGGCGATCGAGAATCAGGGCTTGATCATCGGCAGGCCCCGTTAGCAGCGGATCGATGTTGCGAACATAGCCTGCGACCTTGGCCAGATGCTGGGTCACCATGTACTGGAACACGAGCAGCAGGAACACCGCCACCAGCGCAGTCTTGATGGCATTGCCGACGAGCGCGGTCACGAGCCGGCTCCAGACGCGTGCGATCACGCTGTCGACGCTGGCCACGACATGCAGCGCTCCGATGGCAGTGACGCGACCTGCTTGCTCGTGGATGAGGGCCGCCGAGGCTTGCCGGCGGTGCTCCGATTCGGCGCGGCCAGCCGACCATCGCGTCTGCCCGTCGACCTCGATGCGGGCGTATTCGATGTCGGGCAAGCGCAGCAATCCCTCCAGCTGGCTTTGTACCGCCTCGCTGTCGAACTGCCACACGCTGTGCGCCAGGGATGGTGCGTAGCTGGAACCGATGAAACGGAACGCACTGTCGATCTCGTGCAGATCGCGCCGGTAGTCGCCGTAGAGATCGACGGCCGTGATGAAGGTCGTGACCAACGAGCTGAACAAGACCACCGCGATCAGCAAGCGCTTGGCCAGGCCATTGCCGTTGAACAAGGCGTGGCGCACGCCGCTCCAGGCTGCATCAGACATCGTGCCCCCGCGGCAAGGATCGACGCATCCAGGTTCGGTCAGTTGGCACTGTTCACTTCTCGGCTTCCTGAAGCATGCGAAGGGTGATCTCCCGACGAAGGCGCTCCAGTTCGCCGTTGGCCTCCATGTCCTGAAGGACCTTCTCCACCCGAGGCACGAGATCGCGATGCCGCTCGTGCAGGAAGTGGTACAGGGGAATGTGCTCCAGCGCTGGTGACAGCGGCCGGACCAGCGTGTCGAGACGCAGTTTCTTGTTGATCAGGACACCGCTGAACCGATCGTTGACCGCCACCTCGATCCGGCCGCTGGCGAGCATCTGCATCAGCTGGTCCATCGAGGCGACGGCCTCGACCTTGCTCATCCCGTTCGTTCCGCGCTCGGAGGAGCCGACCCCGCGAACGATGCCGATCGAATACGGCGCGATCGAGTTCCAGCCGTCGACCCGAAAGTCACGCTGCTTCACGAAGGCCGATGGTTCGATGTAGTTGATTGAAGGCCGCACCGCGATCAGCGATGGGAATTCGCTCTGCACGGCAAGAATGCGGTGCACCTCTCCATCCACGCGCCCCAGGCTCGATTCGGCGAGTGCCCTTTTCGCCGGGAGGTCGACGAATTCGACGGCGATGCCCAGGCGCTGGTAGACAGCCTTCAGAATCTCGCCGCCGACGAATTGGTCCGGAATGTTTTCGAGGCGCGCTAGTCGCAGCACCGTCTGGGCACGCGCTGGCGCAATACCCAGCGCCAACAGCACCAGCCCGGTCGCGCGGGTCAGTAGCCAGCGCCGCGCCGGACTCGCCCCTGCAACTTCAGAAGTGGCAAGGGAATCCATGACAGAGTCTTCCTGATCCGCAATACATTCGCTCGAGATATTGGACTCGCGTTCCACGGGGTCATGCCGGTTTGTGCTATCGGGAGGGCTCGCCGTGGCCAAGTCGAATCTTGCGCGTGAGCCAAGTGTAGGCGTTTGTCGCGTCGGCGTGGGTCGACTACCCAAGCACTCAAAGCGCGGCAGGGCGGGCCTGAGCTTCGTTCTGTCTGCGCGCCTTCAGGCTCGCGACATAGCGGTCGCGCGTGCCCATCACGTGTTCGCGCATTAGCGCCTCGAACGCCTTGAAGTCGCCGGTGCCGAAGAGGTCCGTCAGACGGCGGTGCTGCTCGTTGCCACGCGACTGCAGCACGTCAGCCGGTGCCGACAGGTGGGTGCGCAGTGCTGCGATCTTGGCACCCGCGGTCGCGTACGCGGCCTGCAGGTAGGCGTTGCCGCAGTTCGCGACGAAGGCCTCGTGCAGGCGCGTGTCGGCGCGGCTGTAACGCACGCCGTCCTTGTTCTTGCGTGCCGCGGCCATCTCGCCGACGGCGGCTTTCAGGTCGGCGAGCGTGGCGTCGCGCGCGTGGTGATAGGCGAGTTCGGCGGCGCGTGGCTCCATCACGCAGCGGAACTCGCACAGCGCCGCGATGTCGGCCTCGCTGGCCTCGAAGACGTAGCTGCCGCGCTGCGGGCGGATCGTCACGAGGCCGAGCAGCTGCAACTGGTTCAGCGCCTCGCGCACCGGTGTGCGGCTGACGCCGAATGAGCTGGCGAGCGTCTCCTCCGGGATCATCGCGCCGAGCG
>Ga0307508_10006205_pt1 | contig 11273 bp, 7 predicted proteins | sample 9_EM_MG_FD_203089 | JGI IMG/M metagenome (GOLD analysis project Ga0307508, IMG submission 203089) | Populus trichocarpa ectomycorrhiza microbial communities from riparian zone in the Pacific Northwest, United States - 9_EM | ecosystem: Host-associated > Plants > Roots > Unclassified | place...
ACTCTCTTCCAGACACATGAATTACCAGCATTGGTCCAGTTGCCTAAAATCATTCAATTTATGAACCGTAACCCTAAAAATTAAATTGGGGGTTTTGATAAATTTTCAATTAAACATGCATAATTAGATTATAGATCATGGTAAAAACATTTCATAAACCTTATATTATCGAATTAATAGCCTAAAACCATTATTCAAAGTATCGATAAAAAAAAAATTGTTACCTGTGTTCTTGAGTTATAGATGAGCGAGATGAATCTACACGACAGAATAACACCTGAGATTGTGAAAGTTAGGTTAAAACTTGTTAGTGTAAGTTAAATTGCAACGGAGAAAAACATAAATTCTAAATTAATTACCTGATTTATTGAAGAAGAGAGTGCAAAACCCAACCCGTTTACAAAGAGAAAGGGTGATAATGATGGGTCTGGTGCGATGTTGCCATGGGTCTGTGTTTTTGGTGGTTTACAGAGAAAGATTAAAACTGTTAAGATGAAGGAGAAGAAGATGAAGGAAAAAAAATTAACGATGCTGAAGACGAATGAGAAGAAGATGAAAAGTTTGGGACAAAAGGAAAATCAAATCGATGAAGAGAATTAATTTTCAACTGTTGGTTTTGTTTTCTCTTTAGAAAGGGGGGGTATTAGGGACGAAGGAGACTGAGAATTAATTAATTGTCAACTGTTGGTTTTGTTTTCTTTGTTTAGAAACCGGGGGGGGGGGGGTTAGTAATGGCAGTAAAATTAAACGGTTAAGATTTTATTATATCAAAAATAATCAATGGTCTATATAATTTTGATTTTATATTAATATTTAAATAATTATTTTTTAAATTAGCAACAGATAATCCGTTGCAAACTTTATGTTGTTTTTAGCAACAGTTTTTCCGTTGCTAAAATCTGTTGCTAATATTAAAAAAATAATATATATTTAATCCGTTGTAAATCTATTACTGAATTTAGCAACAGAATTATCCGTTGTTAAATTCAGATGCTAATGGCCGTGTTTTTAGTAGTGAACCAACCAATTAACTACAATGGATATTAAATTAGCGGCTCTAACCAACAATTGTCAAGGTGCAAACCAACAAGAGAAAATCACAACAGTAGCAGTACTCTTACCAGAATCCATGCCAGGTGAGCCTAAAACATGCATGCAGTAGCGCTGCTGCACATATGCAGGTCGCGGAGCAGCTCTCTGTCGCTTGGATTGAAACTCTAATGAGGTGAAACTAAAGGATAATGCGAAACTTTTTGCACAGAACAGAAGCAATGCCTATGTTGCGGTTCAAGGAAAAGAAGAAAACTCGAAGGCATGACACTGATACCTTTCACTCATCTGCATGTTTCTCTTTAGCTAATTTCATTGACCTTCAAAAAACTCATTAAATTCAATTTATGTCGCTGAATGGTGTGTTAAACGATGAACAGATATGATAAACGTGTCCGTTATGAATCAAGGAAGGCTAGAGCTCATACGAGAAACCGAGTGAAAGGGCGATTTGTAAAGTCAAGAGAAAATTACTGATGTTTAGATGTAATAGGTTGTGCATCCATCTTCCCTAGATTTTCCCACTACAATCTGCAGCCCCACTGCTTTTTCATTTCACTTGAATAAAGCTCTGCATTTGTGTATCAACTGAGGATGATGTTCACAGAAGAAATATGTATATATCTTACGTGTATTCTGGTTGCCATTGTTAAAAACGCAGTATTTCTTGCCATATTTCTTTGCTATATATTTGCCTGCAGTAAGGCAATAAATTTATATATCTCTATAAAACGTCCCGAGGAAGTGTCGAGCGGGTAATGTGTTAGTAAGGCAATAAATTTATATATCTCTATAAAACGTCCCGAGGAAGTGTCGAGCGGGTAATGTGTTCAAAACAGTACATTTTTTTATGAATAATATTTACTTTAGGGTTGTAGAAACGAGTTGTTGACTGGGGAAAACCCGTGTTTGGGAAAGCCTGGCCATTGATGCTTCGGCCAGAGATGGTTGTGGCCTGCATTCCCTTGGACGTCCACAGTGGTGAATGGTGTTTCAATACAAAAAAGTGCTTGCTGATCAGACCATAACTATGCTTCAGTTTTGCAAGGCTGTCCTTTGCTTTCTCTCGATGATTATCCAAAAAAAAAAGGCTGTCCTTTGCTTTAACAATGACAATGTCTTAATGGAGAATTCAGCAGCCATCTGGGTTGGACTGACCGTATATTATAGAGGTTGTTGAGAGATTGAATGTTGAATGGCTACCATAGCCGGTAGTTATTATACTGCTGTAATTTCTATGAATTTAGATTAGCACAGATGAAACTTGGAAAGTACCTAGATTCAAGCATAGGCCGGGTGGATTGGTGTTTTGTGGCTAAAAAACTGATGGCAGAGAAAGTTTAGGAGTAAATTATATATGTTTAGTTCCCACATAAATCAAGAACTTTCTAAGTTTCGCCTATGCTATCCAGATCGATGATCTTTTAGGTTGTCAATACCATGCTATGATGTAGAATTTCTTAAGTTTCTCTTTCACTTGTGCTATCCGAACTATCTTTAGTGCCTGTATTTCGTGAAACCTAAGTAAGCAAAGCTTAAGGAGCAACCAAGTTTAAACTTTGAGTAAATTAGACTTTATCCCTTGAATTTTCTTAAGAATAATTTAGTCCCTCTGATTTCAAAAGCTATATATTTTTTCCTTGTATTTATATATTTATTTATATCTAACATAGTCCTTCTATGTCCATGTGTGCTGGCTTTTACAAATCTAGTGGTTTTTGTTTTCTAAGTACGCACTTCTTCTTTCCCGGTCAAATTTTCTGAAACCTTAACAACTAGAAGATCAAATAGCAATAAAAATGGATTGGTGCCAACTCTACGTAGCAAGCCATACTAATTTTTTTTTTTAATGTAAAAAATAAAGATGCTCAGATGATAATGGTGTGTTTTTTAAATAAAAAAAAATTCAAGACTTGAGTCATTGAATTAAATGGATCCAATAAACTCGGTTAATTTAATAATATGATAAAAAAAACAGAGTCAATAGATAAATCGAACAAAAAAATTTGACAATAATTAACTATAAAAAATAAGTCGTCAATATCATACTTGAGAGGAGAGGAAAGAAAAACCCGTCGGAGACCCCGTCGCTCTGTTATGAACATCACCCTTACCACCAGATGAGTTTACTAAGACGATTCTAACGCTACTGCGAAAAACTGCACAATGACACCAAAAGAGCCAGCATGCGTTGCTAGAGCAACAACTCGGAAAGCAAACCAAATAAAAAATTATGAAGTAAGTATCTCATGTTTATATTTAACCAATTAATTTAATTTAATTCGAAAAGAAAATCTCTTAAAAAAAAAGCTAAGTTTAACATAGAACAACAAATACAAAGGCTCAAGATAACCCTGGTTATATTTAGAAGGTCTTCAAGAGCTAGACTAATTTCATTTAGTCAAGCCTTCTATAGAACCAGACTTTGAGAAACTCGTAAAATCTAAGTTCGATCCAATAGTTGGATTGAAAGGTATGACTTTATAATGTTACTTCACTTATCTAGCATGACCAAACCTCCTTTTAGACCTAACTCTGTTCCACTGTTTCATAAACATATTTGTTAAGTTATCAGCATGATGCGTTGGTAGCAGATCCCCATCTAAATTTGATATCTCGACTGCTCAAAATCTTCACTTTCTAATTTCATATAACAGAGTCTCCTATAAAACCAAGCCTCAATAATCTCCTTGTAAATTTTGAGTTTGATCCAATGACTGGATAAAAAGTTATAGATTTAATGCCACTTTACTAGTCTAGTGTAATCAGACCTTCTCTTAAACATATAACTCTGTCACACTAGTTCATAAGCATATCTATTAGATTGCTTGTAATTTTTTGGTGGCAGATTCTTATCTAACTGTGACAGATCTTGACTCGAATACTTAAAATTCTTACTTTCTACTAACCTGACTATATCAGAATTACATCTTCATGGGAGGATTTCAACAACCTAATAGCTCATGTAACTTGCATATATTTGTAAATGTTTTCATTTAAAATGAGAAAATCAACTGCAATTTATCCTAAAGAACAATTTCTTTACAAATTATAGTAATTTTCAGAATTTTATATATACATAAGCTAGTGGAGTGAAGGGGAAAAAAATTCACAATGATTCAACTTCGAAATTATCTTTTAAGGTAGATTGGGGCTTATTTTGACACCTTGGATGGAACCACTATGAAAATTGGCTGAAATCTTTTAATTGTCATTAAAATTGGATGAATGGAGGGATGGCATTGTCCAATATCCATTAAGTCTAAGGTAAACTTGATAAAATCAAAAGGTATGGGATTCTATTGATAATGGAGTAATCTGCCAGGGGCTAAATTGAGGTTTCTTCCTCTCTCTTTTTTGTTATCTTTTGTTTTTCTTCCACTTCAAGTCATGGTTTGTATTATCAATTATCATCACTAATTGCTTCTTTTTTTTGAACTACAGTCAAATTTAGAATCATGAGCAAGTCCTGACTCTTGGTCCATGATCTCAAAGTTATTAGGCTTTGGGTCTCCATTTTGAGTCTTAATTACCCAGAAACAGGACAAGGACTGAAAGTTCTTACAATCAACACTTTCTATCTAGCAGGAGTATGGGATAACAATCTGGTTTAAGCCTAGTGAAGAACATTGAATGCTGTCATCCATGAACCAGGCTGTCTTGTCCTAAGTAACATGGTGGTGCATCTATAAAGCTGGAAATTGGCTAATCGCATTTTCTCTGTGCTATCTCATCATGCACGTATGTAAGACGCTGGCAAATTTATTAAACCTAGCGGAATTAACGGCAGATCTATCCATAATCACTGTACTTCTCTATTTAAATATCCTTTGACTGCAAATTTAGTTTTAAGATTATATATATACACACATAATCTCACATTACACATGGTCATGGAGTTGTGGGGTTCGCATTATGATATATCAATGACTCGACCACCAAGCTCAGGAACTATTTCAGATACTCTGCACGAGTCCACCTAAAAGTCTTAAACAGCTTTCTTATTTTCAACCATGTGAGTAGACTTTGAAGCTTTCAATCAAGAAAAGTATCTGTAATTCCTGAAAATCATTTCAATGAAACAAGGGCTACAATAATTTCACTGGATGTAGCCTGGATAATCCTAACTGAAGCGTACCAAGCTATCAGATAGATAAGTGTAATGTTTTTTCAGCAGCTATCAAATTCTCACCATTATATAAAAGAAAAAAAAAAATAGTTAACATCAACTAATCGGTCATTTACTAAAAGCTTACTTGGATTAAAGAAATAATAGTATCACAAGTTGATTATGAATTTTCAAAGAGCTCCTTTAACGACGCAGAGACTTCTACGACTCCTCCATGTGAGCTATGTCTCGGTTCCTGAGCTTCCTACTCTCAGATTCTCTCTCTCTCTCTAGTATCATCAACATTTATGATGCGTCCTCGAAGCTTCGCAGTTTCATCCAGTACTCTTCTCTTCTCTCTGCACCGATTCTGAGTGATCATTTCACTTCAAGTTCTCTTCTCGTCTGTTTTGTGATTTCTTTATTATATATAGATGAATCTTCCTGCTCTCATGCATCCCAGTGCTCCCATTAATGCTCCTTTCTCTATTACTTTATTAGTAATGTCTGTCTGTAGTGTTCTTAATTAATCTTTAATCCTTGACAGTTTCCATTTCTTGTTACCTTCTACTGGTACTTGCTTCTATTTGAATAAATATTACTATTTTCTTCTTCTTCTTCTTCTTCTTCTTCTTCTATTATATAGAGAGTTTCTTAGGTGATATATTTTGTGTAGAGTGTAAAGTTTGAAGGAATTGAAAGAAGAAAAAAATGGGGTGCGGTGCTTCTATGTATCCACTTGCGGGGAGAGAGAAAAAAAGTGTACCAGAAGTGGTAGTGTATGTTCCTTCAATGAGAATACCTGCACACTCTGATCTTCAAAGGCCACTAAGAGGGTTAATTCCTCAAGATCTTGTTGATAGGTTGGCCTGCCTTCGCAATCAGATTGTGTTAGTGGCTGAGGATACAGGTCTGTTTTTCTCACAACCCTAATAATGTTTCTTATATTGTGTTTTCTTTGGATGTGCAGAAACATGGAAAGAATATAAATTATTGTAGATGGGAATTTTGTATATTAGTTCTTGGAGGGGAATTTTGAATTTCTTAAGAATTGTAAAGGAAATTAAATTGCTACACAAACTGTGGGCAATGCAGGTGGATCTGCCGTGACTGAACTAAGGAGGGCACTGGAAGAGTACTTGTCTCTTCTTATTGGGCTCACCAAGAAAGGTTTTAAGGGCTCATTTCTATGCTAATAATTTGTCAGTCTCTTCCTTGTCTCCTTTTCTAATGAATTGCTATATGTATCTTGCAGAACATGGACTCGAGGGCTTGGTCGAGTTCAAGTGGAAAAATCTGGAAACTGGCCGGCAGGTAAGTCTATCAAATTCTCAACCTTCAGCTGCTTCTGGAAAACCTTTGTTGTTAGCAGTGGACTGGTAATTAGAATTGAAATACGATTGAGCAGGAAAACTCTGTGGCAAACTCCTGGTTTGAATTATTATCTGTCATTCACATGATAGCAATGCTTACTTTGTCAGAGGCTAACACATTGATGATCCCTAAGGATCGCTCTGGTTCTGGCATTAGGGTTGTATCTTCAGGTTCTCATTCTTATCCTCAACGCTCTATTTTTAGTCTTGAATTATTCAGAGGTAGTTCTTTTTGACTCAATGGATTGTGATTAATCTATAACGTAAAACCCAGATTGTAAGAGGGATGCTGTTGATTTACTGCTTAAGGCATCGGGATGCTTGGTATTCTGTGTCCGTGAAATCTTGGCTCATTTACCACCAGATATCAAGTATGTTAAGAAAGACGCAGACTTAAGGATTTTTCGTGGGACTTAGAGTCAATATTAATAGTTGTGATTGATTCTGTGTACTCAGGAAAACCTTTTCAAAAGATTTCCAAGATGGTGTCCTGGAGGCTATATCCATTCAAGCGCTAGGCCAGGTATAGTGCTAGTCGACCTCTGCAATTGTCTTGAACTTCTGTGTTTCCTTCAAAATGCAGACTAACAGACATTTGTTACCTCTTCTATTTTGTAACAACCAATTATAAGTCAAAATGTCTGGCATTTTATCATCAAATGGGAATTAGAGGAAACTAATACTGCTTTCAAGTTCAGGGAACTGAAATTCAGCTCGGTTTCGCTGTTGAAAGTCAAAAGGCTTCTTTATCTGTGAAGAGGAGGTTGGCATGTGAACAGCTGATCTACTTTAGTCAGGTTTGTGTTTATGCTCTAATTCTTCCTGAGACTTTGACTTGTCAAGCTCCTACACGATGCTCTATTGCATCTATTTTAACGATTATGATTTTAGAAGCCTCTTTCTGTAGAATTCACCAGTCAACTGAAGGAACAGATAACTTTCATTTAATATGTACTAGAAGACTATTTCTTAAAATATTTTCTTGATGCATTTGGTAAACTTTACTTCTTTTCTTAGGTGTTAGGCTCACTGACCTTCATTTCTCAACTCTCATCGTTAGTGTTTGTCTCTATTCAGGCTTATCACTTCTTGTCAGGGCTTGACATGAGTAATGGGCATGGAAAGAAGCATCTCTGTTTCATTAAGTGGAAGTTCCTTGAAGCAAAGGTTTTCTTTGCAGTCAACTTCTTAAATTCTGATTGCTGTGTTGATCTTAGAGTTGCGTTTCATAATTTTGCATCAACTGATTCTAATTATTCTACACAACCTATTAGGCTGCAGCTTACTACTACCATGGTCTGATCCTTGACAAGGGCACTGAACCAGCCTGTCATGTTAGTGCTGTATGCTGTTTTCTAGCTGCAGGTGGGCTTTTGTCAGAGAGCAAGAAGGCCTGCTTAACCTTTTGCCTCACAGCTCCTGTTACCAGGTTGGTTTTGGCAGTGTTTTGTAAGAAGTACCTAAGAATGGTAATTTTTTTGTTGTCCTTGAAATCTTATTTTCGCTTTATTTCCCTGAATTTTCTTGAAGATCTCCTCCGCTTTGGGGTGCAATGAAGCACTTGCATCAGAAAATTCCTGAAGTTGCATCAAGGAAGTCTCAGATGTATGGCTACCTCTTGGAAGAAGAGAAGTGAGTGGTTCTCCAGTTGACCTTTATTTGTATTTCAGTTCATCTTATGTTGTTTATATTACTGTCCAAAAGTTGAATCTGCGAAAAAAAGTAGAGATTCTAACAAAGTTAATGATGCAGGGCTCTACAAGCACTGCCTGACCTACCAGATTTCCAGTTGTCATTGGCACCTGATGACTATGTATTGCCGGAAATAGATCCAGCATGGGATCGCGATAAGTGGGGCATACATAGTCAGCCCTTAAAGGAGCACCTCAAAGATTCTGAAGATGAGACTGGAACTTAATGAAACCCTCTATGAACTCTTCTTCTGTGTAATTGGATATGTGCTCTAATGAAACTATGCCACGCAAGGCTAATACAGTACCATACCTTACCAAGTTGCCATAGGATAGCAACAAGATACTTTCTTGATCTGTCTCCACATCCATGTAAATTTTAGTTTAAAACGCTGTCTAATAAAACCTGTACAGAGTTTGTATCTCTAGAAGCATGTTCTTCTGTTTTGATGCTAGACAAATAGGCACCAGATGTTTCCTTTCCATTAGAATTCATCTTGGAATGGTTCTTGTGATGATCACCAGATAAGCAAAACTCATCAGCAGTGCGTGCAGCAAAAGTTGGATATGGTAGCTCCGGTCATGGAAGAATCGTCATATAGGTTAACATCTGATTTCCTAACTCATGATTTTTCAAAGCTACAAACAGTCGACTAAAGTAACAACATTATTTCTTAGCAAATATAAAACGAGGAAGTGTTGAGAGTCAATTTCGAGAATAGAAAACATAAAATGAGAAAGCATGATTCAAATGCCCTTAAAACTCAAAAGGTTCACGAAATTTTAGTCAGCTGCCCTTGTAATAAAAATTTACAACTATCCAAAACACAATCGTTTACATGATCTATTCTTTTAATTCCTCCAATGGCGAGCAGAAAAAAAGGAAGACACGTCTACTCCTCTTTCATCTTTTAAAACAAAAGGCATCCAGGACCAGAAATCAGCTGTCAACCAGAAGCTCCTTTTTTACCTTATTTCCTCTTTGTTTAACTTTCCTGGTCAGCCTCTACTCTTCACTGCTCATAAGTCACTCAGTTGCATGAGACATGAGTTTGTAAGCAGCTAAAATATTGAGTGCCAGGTAGCAAAAGAAAGCAAGGTAAGATAGCACAGTAGATATCAACATTTGGTGGCAGAACTTGGTCACGTAACTGCAAAAAGGATTCCAAAAGGCCTCTCGTTGACCATATTTACTCAAGTAACCAACAGCTGTTGCTGCTGCACATCCAGATATCATCAACACCGTCATCACCTGCAATGCATTTTTTCAAATAAGCAAAAAAGAAACAGAGAAACAACTAGTACAAAGTTGAATACTAAAACCAAGAGAGAAGGTACAGTGAATAATGCATAATGGAATACAATGAACTAAGAAGAGAAAAAGGTGATGACTTCCTCAATCAAATACATACCATGTTATCAGCATTTTATAGCGTTCTGTCTTAAAAATCTTTTCTCGTGAAGCAAAATTGCATGAATGCAGGACGTGGATCAAGGGAACCCATCGGGGAAGGGGGCAGGCCCCCATTCTAACAAAACTATAGTGATTTTATTAAAATGTTGGTGATATCATTAAATTGGGTGGGGACCAAGCTTTTGTAAACTTCATAGGACCATAATCAATTAATCTCTATGTTCATGAGGGAAAACTTCAACTAAACAATGCTGAGTCGGTAAACCAGAACTCCTGTAGAATAATAACTCTAGCATGAAGATGATAATAAGTCTCCAACAAAATCAGTTGAAAAGAAAATGTTTTTTTTTAAAAAAAAAAAAATTCGCCTTGATATTCGTTAAAACAATAAAACATTTGGTGAATGACTTTAATTAGGTAGGTGACATCTAATTTCTGTGTCGTACCTCATGCTTATATTCATGTATTAGAAAAACAACACTCTTACCATATCATGCAAAAACAAAAGGAAATAACTGGTAGTCTGTGATCCTGGACGGCTCAGGGCCCATAGATAGAGCAGCGACAACACAGAGAAGGCACACACAGTTGCATCTGCACCAAGCAAAAACCTACAAGACAACCCAGAAACAAAAAAGCTTAACACGCGATATCCTGTCTAATATAATTAAAACCTGCATTTAAACCCCCACAAAATCAAAGCACATGCTTAGTATTTAATTACTTCATGGCAGGACTTTGGCTGTAACGTGGTGCAATGGTCAGCCCGATAAAAGAGACTGGCTCCTTCGCGGTAACCATTATAGGGATAGCAGCCACTGTGAAAGCAATGGCTAAAATCCTTAGTGTGATTTGAGCCATGAAGAAACTCCTCTGTGGTTGACCTGGGGTTGACGTGCCTTGTGGAGACTTGGCTTTGAGAAAACCCTTTTCTGTTGTATTCTCTGGAGTTGCCATTGATAAAGAAAAACCCTCTCTGTTGCACAGAAATTGAACAGAGTGCAAATAGAGGAGGAAATCAAGGAAGCATAGGAGATGTTGGTACAGAGAGAAGGGGTTTTCCTGGTTTTTGAAAACAAAGAGGAAATCTAGCTTGATTTAAAGGTCTACAAGCAGTCATAAATAAGTGAACGGAACTCACCCACCCAATAAATGACAAGTCAAAAAAAATCAAAGCATATAAGGCCTTTGCAGATGCCAGCCCAATTATAAAGAAAAAACTAAAACTGCTTTGATTTTAATTTTTTTTTATTTTATTTTTTTTTGTCTTCTTCTTTTTCTTTTTTTCTTTTTGTTTTTTTGTTTTTATTTTTTTCCCCTTTTTTTTGTTTTTATTTTTTATTTTTTTTATTTTTTTTTGGTTTTCTATTGCCTTTATGGGTTTTTTTTTGCTTTTTTCTTTGTGTATTTTTCTTTTAATGAATTTTTTGTTTAATTTAGTTTGTTAATGTTAATTTTTTTATTTAGTTATCAAATTTTCATAACACGGATCCCAGGTTTGACGGGTTAACCTGATTGGCGAGTTAACCTGAATTTTTTTTTCTTTTCTTTTTAATTAATTGTAACATATACTAAAACGGATCAGTGTTTTATTGTGGACTGCACAGTGCAGTCTACAGTAAAACACTGATCCGTTG
>Ga0307508_10006206_pt1 | contig 11271 bp, 7 predicted proteins | sample 9_EM_MG_FD_203089 | JGI IMG/M metagenome (GOLD analysis project Ga0307508, IMG submission 203089) | Populus trichocarpa ectomycorrhiza microbial communities from riparian zone in the Pacific Northwest, United States - 9_EM | ecosystem: Host-associated > Plants > Roots > Unclassified | place...
AGTGGATCATGGTCTTTCATGGATATAAAATAACGATCATAATCACGATTATCGTTGTTGTGAATGCAGTAATAAAAATATAAAAAAAACTCAATTTTGCAAGTTAATTGTTATTAAGAGCATGTTTGGCAGTGTGGTTGCGGGTGCTTTTCAAATAACTTTTCGTGTCAAAATGCATGCCAATGATATTTTTTTATATTTTAAAAATTATTTTTGACATTAGCACATCAAAACAATTTAAAACGTATAAACCATATTAAATTTTAACAAAAATAAAATTTTAAATTTTTTGAAAACACAGTTTCAAACGTGTTCCCAAACATTATCTAAATCGTTATTAACCAGTTGGTTGTAATAAAACGATCATTGCCGTTATATAATAACGTTATAATCATTATTATTGGAGGAGTAATATTAAGGTATTTTGTTTTAATTAAATAATAATCTTTCGCTATAATAATAATTATATAATTATAGGTCGTTTTTTTTAAAAAAAAAACTATCATGATTATTATATATACTTCATTACTATTTATCTCCGTAACTTTCTTACTTCACTCATTATATATATATATATATATCCTCTAGCAAGCCTCAAGATATATATCACTATTATTATTTTATCTTTTGTCTTCGCTTTGATGAAAAAGTGAATTTTTCACCATAATATAAATATCGTTCGAAGATTATGCAAGATTATATTAGTAATTATGTTTTTTTAATGTATAATAAAATTATTAATGTAACCATTGAATAAAATAATTCAATATTTTCTGCATAAGGATGTTTTTGTATTTTCATATTTGATAAAACAATATAATTACTACATTACCCTTACCATTCAGATTTTTTAGCCTTGGCTTCAGGAGCTTGGTTGTAATTTCATCATGGTTTGTTTGTTATTATTGTTTAGTCCTAAGGGTATTTTTGATTTTATACAAATAATAAAAAAAAAATTGATGACATGTGTCTCGCATGCATCATTCGCTCTGCTGCCTTCTAACGACATCTATGATTGACTCTAGTGGTTGTAACCGTGATTTCACCATATCATTTGATTCGATTCTATTTTGAAGAGAAAAGAGAACATAGGTTTTTATCTTGCTTGAGTTGAAAATGTTTCCTTCAAGAAAAACACTCCTAACTCTTAGTAGTAAGAGTCAAGATGTAAGAGACTTGCCAATTTACCATCAAGTAATGTTTTTCTAAGCAGGAAAACTCTATTTCTTCTGAAGTTGGGTGAGACAAACAAGGAGAACCCTTGGATCAAGGGACTCGATCATGGATCCTTTTGTCAACGATCCTCCTGCGTTAACGCACCTACTTGATCGGTCCCTTGATCACCCGTTCTCAACGGTCTCTTGTTATGAAACGTAATATAATATTAAACAAAGAAGAAGGTGTGGGTGTTTGTTGGTGTTTGACCCTCTTTCTTTCATTTCAATTCAATTCAATTCTTTCGGTCCATCGTGTCATCATTTCATGTTTTCCGTGGATCGGAAATGGATTAATTAATTGAAAAATAAAAAGATAATGTTTAAACTTTATAATAAAATGAATTGAGAAATATATGAATTGATAAAGAAAAAGAAAGTTATTGACGCCGAATTAACTATAACTAAAATTAATTAGTATTTTATCTTAGTGTGAGTTATTATACACGGTGAGTGAATTCGTTTTAGATTACACTATTCTATATTATAGCGCGAATATTGCGAGTGTTTTTATTGTAAAGTACTGTACTGTTTAGTGAGGGCATGTGTGAGACTGCCTGTGAGCTGGACACACCCTATTATATATATGGCGCTTGAGTTACACCAAGAACTAATTATTTTTAGGTCTTGCATGCTGCAGAATCTAAAATAACCCCGAGTTATTGATTGTTAAAATAGTTTTAGGTCTTGCTAGCATTATAACCGAACTTTTTTATAAAAATAAAAAGTGGGCCTGCCATTAATACTTAATAGCGAGTGCTAGTAAAAAATAAAACAAAAAACAAAAAACAATTAAGCCTTTAGTTTGTCAGTTGTATTTTCTCGGTCTCTTTCAATCAATGCTGTTCTTCGTTTCGAGCTGGTCTTTGGCTTTTTGCCTTGTCCCTTCTCCTGTTCTTCCTTTCAGAACCAAACAGAAATTATTAGGATTATTGAATGTTTTGAAGTTATATTCATATCTGAATGGATTATTGAATGTTTTGAAGTTATAAATATCCACCACTTCTAATCTTCTTGGTCGATGTTTCTCAGTTAAGATACACCTCGATATTATCCTGTGCTCCGCATTTACTTCCCATTTCCTGGAGTGGTGCAAAGCAGGCTATAAATACAAATATACACACAGAAATTATGCATCACAACATACAGCAGTTCTGTGCTGTAAAGTTAGCACTTACATAAATACAAATTAATAGACCATAATTAAATAGTTAATTACAAGAGCACAAGCGTTTTGGAGAACAAACCCTTCTTTGAAGAGTCCAATAAATTTAATTTCAATATCTTGATCATGCATATACATACATTCATGACTACCATGCATGACAAAATCTCCACATGCCCAATCAAACAATCGTGAAAAGCAAGTAAAAAGAAATATTGACACCAGCTAACTAGTGGGTACTTAATTTGCCAACCATTGGTGCTTATAGTGCTTCCAAAGCAACCACTAGGGCAAAAATTTCATAATCTTCACACCTGCACCCACTATCCTTGCAACAACCACATCCATCTCTCTTCCTCAACCTGCCATCTCTCCTGTTCTTCTTCTCCATCTCTGCCATTTCTGGAACTCTAGCTCTCATTGCTATTTGCACTGAAGGAGGCTTGACATCGTCAGGAACACTACCCTTCTTTGGAACCATCATAACCCACCTTTCCATTTCCAAATTTGGTGATTCAAGAACTGTTTTCCATGGAACCTCAGCTCTACCAAGGAGTTGTGACCCTCCTATTTTAGCAAGGATTGGATTTGTGTTTCTCCATCTGAGCTCGAAAACTACAGTCTCTTGCTTTAGGTTGTTGATGGAGTCTGCAGTGCCTATACACTCCAATGAGAAGGACTCGTTCCAAAAGAGGTTGGACTTTGAGGAGATTTCTCGGCTCTTCAGTTGGATTCTTTTGTTCTTTCCTGCAGAGAGATAGTATCTAACAAAAAGGCTCCCATGGGACTTGACTTCTATATTTTTTGCTTGAAAGATTTCTATTTCAATGCCAAGACAAGTACTCGCGATACCTTCAGTAGCAGCACCCATTTTAAGAAAGAGAGAGGGTGAGTAATTGGTACTTATCTTGAGAAGAGAAGCTTTGGTTTGTTTTTGATTTATTTGGTGAGGGGAAGTTATGGGTTATGGAGTGGTATATATAGATGCATGCAAGGATATTGGAGGGATGGTGGCATTTGCTTTCGAGGAAGCTGCTTCCATATATAAAAAAATGTGCAGTGCGGAGAATATAGCCCACCAAAACCCTAGCTAGTTGCAATATTTGCAAGGGAAATTTAATAATGTCATGAAATAAGAAGGGAATCACATGAGATTACATTGAACTTAAAATAATCTCTTGCGAATCATGAAAGGGTGGATATATATCTTAATTTGACCCTTCCAAGTACAAAAGTATTGGGTCACAGAAGTTTTGCCATTCATGAGATACCTAGATGGCCGGGTTCAAGATTAATTCTGTATATAGTTGGCAACTTGGCATGGAGAAAGACAAGACTATAAAATCTTTTTGATCCTTTTTTTTCTTAGAAATAATTAGGACTATATACAAATCTAATTTTTTCCCCTTACACTGATTATTTTCCTTACAACACACGAGTGCTCAATTTCCAGTTATGAAAGAAGAAGAAGAAGACAAGAGTCAAACATCCAAAATAAAAAAAAGATTTTCTCTGTCGAGATCCTCTTTTCTTCTTTTGGTATTAGAAAAGCAACAATCTTTGTTTACTGGATCTCTGGAAAACGATCCTACAAGACACTGAAAATTGCTACTATGTATAATTAATTAGCAATTTAGCACAACAGTTTAAATAATACAATCTCAGGATTCTTGGATTTCACTTGACAACAAGAATTGATTATCTTCAAATGCAAAATTAGGTAAAACAGGACCATTAATTGTCAGCACAAAATAACAAGTATAGAAAACTATATATCGACATCGCAAGAATCTCTTTCTGACAGTACTTGTTGCACGAGTTAAATACGTATCTTAAAACCTTAAGCTAAATCTTCTTTTGAGCTTATCAGACAGCGAAGGTGTTCGACTTTACAACTCAGAAGGTCCAACGAAAAAGGTCGCATCCCTTGGATATCCTCAAAGGATATCCATTACTATGATAATTGGTGTGTGCAATTAGAACTGTGAATTCTTCTTCTTTCCGCCCTCTACATAAAGAGAACGTTCGATTCAATGGTGAAGAATGGCCCTTTGTGATTAACACGTTGGCAAGACACCAATGTCGTGAGCTTATCCACTGCCAACCCAATCAAAAAAACCTCCATGCGCGCGATGTTAATCAGCTCAGTGATTTCTTGGCTGCCAATAGCACACGAGTAGCTAGTAACGCGTTTTAGTGCCCAATGATCCGCATTGATAATCCTAATTATTTTATTAAATAGATAAGCAAAGATGGATACGATAGTTTTATTAAATATATTTCAAACAAAAAAACACAACTTTACCACATTCTTAAAAACCCCCATAATACGCTGCCCTTCCTAAATTTAATAAAAGTGAAACTGCAAAGACATAGGGAAGACAGAAGACGGGTAAATTCTTTCCTGCGACTTTATTCATGGGCCAACTTTAATAATTTAGGCATTCAATTCTTACAATATAAATGCGTAGCGATTTTTCAATTAATGGCCCAAGAAATTAACTTGATAAACAAAAAAAAAAGGTCTGTACATGGAGATTTCTATATACCATACGATTTCAGACTTGATTTCTAACAGTTTCTCCAATAACCTTGTGTGATTGACTTCTCTTTGGAGGCCCTGTTGACGCTTTGAGCAGAATAACTACACTTGCCGTATATGATCAAGATTATCAAATCCTCGAGGCAAAATAAAAACATGGCATCTCCTCTTTGCCGGATTCATAATTTTGAGTTTAAATGACCACGACTTGAGATACACGGAAAACAATGAACTCCGCTGACTGCCCAAATGACTCGTTCCTCTACACCGTCTATGAGGTCTGAGAGCCCATCTCACGTGCTCCAGTTACACAATGGCAGAGGCTATTGTCAACTCATTGCTTAATTGCACGAAGCTCCCAGTGGCCCTCGCCATCAATAAGCCGCAATTCCAGGGAGTGGAATGGTATGAGAGCAGGACGCTGTCACACATTAGAGCATAATCAGTGAAGGAAAAGCAGTCGACTGATTAGTAGAATACAGTCACGGTAGCTAGGGTGCTTAACTGATAACTCGCAAAAAAAAATAGAAACAGTGCTCTCGAGCAGATCAATTATGCAGTAAATAATTACCACCAATTATCAAAGCACCACTTACCTGAGAGGAGGTAATAAATGTGATGCCCATGTCACTAGCAAGCCTATAAAGTTGCTCCTCAACATCAACACTTGTTGCACTGCCACCCAAAGCACATAATAAAAATTTAAATACTACAAGGTAACTGGCAATATTTCTTTAAAGCTTAACAAACGCCAAGTTTGATGACATACTTGGTGCACTCATCAAGGATGGCAAATTTAGGCTTGTGAAAGAATAGGCGGGCCTAGAAAAAAAAAAAAAAAACTAACTGTGTCAAACAGTTAAAGATCCAGTAGAACAATCCTGAGATCATTATTCAAACAAACTAAATTTGAACTTCATTAGCTTCCTCACCATGCCTAATCTCTGCTGTTCTCCAAGAGAGAGAGTGTCTTCCCAATTCATATTTGCATCCCAGCCGCCTTCTCTCTCCAAGAGATAATTTAGCCGAACATTCTCCAGAATATTTTTCAAACACGAGTCCAGCATGTTCGTTATTTCGGTGGATAGCTTACCTGAGATTTTGCCCAATTATAATCCCCCAGGAAAACAATTGATTAACAATGTCAGAATTCCAGAAAATTGAAATAATTGTTAATTTGTTACAATAGATCTTGAATGAAATCAAACTCTTTCTGCTGTAACGCTATTGGAAAACCAGTAGAAAATCTAAATTCACTTAATTCTGCCGTTCAACTTTAATCGCTGTCTAGATGTCATCAGATGAATATAGCAGGGAGCCGTAGAGAAACAAAGAGCTTTAGATCAATATCTCAAAAATTCCACATAATTTTCAGTGCAAGGATTCAGTAACAGTTGTATTCACTATATACAATTATACCTTCAAATTCAGGATAGCTTAGGATGTACTCCCTCTCAATCTTTTAAGCAAATTTATAGTCTGGAACGAGTGAACTGTCAGACTTTGCATAATTTCATGGTCAGCCAGTAGCAGCCAAAATAGAAAATAAGCGCAAATGAAAAAAAAAATGTTTTCAATAAAGGGGCCTTTCTTTTAGCTATTTTAAGTAGAGTTTCAAAAGTTGAAATTGGAACATCTATTTCTGTCCTTTTCCATTCTTTGGGAATATTAATAAAACTTAAATTCATCCTTCATAATAAATTGGATAGTTAAAATTGAGACAGACGGGTGCCTATATATACTCATATGTAATGCTATAGCCACTAGCCATCCATGAAATGGATTCGAAAGAGGTGGACAACAGATGCAATGCTACATATTCAACTTAACATGTACATACAGGAGACATGAAAATAGAAACTAGAGAGCAAAACAAGGAAAAGGAATTTGTGCAAGTATGTTACCTTTTTCATACAACTCTAGTGTCATGACTTCTGCTTCATCACGAGAGAGAGGATAGATAATTTGATCTCTCAAGGTTCCCAAGCATGTATATGGTCGTTGAGGAACATAGAAGACAGCACAACCTGATCCAGTCTCTTTACTAATATGTTGTGATGGTTTAGCAATCCTTCCACTAGCAATGGGCCAAAGACCTCTGAGGACTCTAAAAACAGAACTTTTCCCACTCCCGTTCGGACCTTAATAGTTTGACATGCATATCAGGTGTGCAATTGAAATAACAATAGCTTGTTTGATAATATAACAGTATAACAAGGTCCATAAGAAATCACTTCACTAACCAGTTAGAAGCAGGCTTTTTCTTTGTTCTATGTCAAATGTCAACTGCCTCGCCAACAATTTCTGTGCTGGAGTAATGATATCGACCTCCATAAAGGAAATGGCATCTTTTGAGTAAAGTTCATTGTTCTTAGATGGAGATAGTTTACTATTCAACGAATCCCCTGGGCAGGCAAAAACTTTATAAGGAAACTATAAGAGTAAATGTAGACCTTTTAAGAAATAGAACCAAACAAAAACCTAACAATGGTAATGGACTCTTCGCACCGGCAATAGTTATTTGCATAATATAGAGAGAAAAATAAGCTTGGTATAACAAGAACAGTCATATTGGAAGAACTGAGAGAGAGAGAGCGAGAGAGAGATCCAAATGCTTTCTGATGAGACAGTACATTTTACAAACAAATCCCAGCTCAATCCCACAGTATCCAGATTTATCTTCTTCAGAGACACTTAAAAGAACTTTGATTTGCTTAACTCTCTCCAGCATTGCATTGAAGATGAAATTATCTCAAACAAGTTTGTTTCTTCTCCTTTAAGGTTTAGGCTTCTAGATTGCTACCATTGGTGACTACTACTGACCATTTATGAAATATGAACAACAACAATTCTAACAGCAATTACTTTTTTAGTGAACTCTGGCAAGAATTATCCTTCTAGATAGGAATGTGATATTCACTACAACCAGACCATCACCTGGGAAGCACACAGGTATACATCTCAAAGACATAAGGCAGATCTCTAGAACTTTAAGCACTTAGTACTGCTTAAAGTCCCCAAGAAAGATAAGCTAGATAAAACTAATTGCTGCTGTTGCAGCACTTATAGTGTGCTTGTATATAAGCCCAAACCTTTGGGAAGGGAAAAAGGATTGAAGTTCATGTGCAAATACATTAATGTTACATGCTATTCTATATATATTAGAAGTCAAATGACATTAAGATACTTTTGAAATCAGCAGTACAAGTACCAAATTAAACCATTCAACCCTTTCATAAGGCATCTCTTACGCACACCCATGTTTTTCATCGGTGGCAGGACCAGAAAATCTCACTAAATCAGCTTCTTTTATGAAAAAGCAAGCATATTTGGGGAGATTTGAAATGAAGGGAAGTAGAATAGCCAAGAGGCTGGAATGGTAGACTCCAAGCAATATTTTATTTGATTTCTTTGGGAACGTCACGTTCCCTGGGCACAAGAAATTGTCTAGAATTGACGCATTGTAGCAAATTAATATTCCCAGGAATATAAGGTTATAGATAATAAATGTTACCTTATTCCTATATAATTTTTCCCTGTTTTTGTTGCTCAACTTCAAGTCTTTCTTCCCTAGTTTGCCAATTTCGTTGACCATTATTAATTGAGTCTATTTTAACAATATTGCTTATTCATACAATAGTGTTTTACTTGGTTCCAGGGATAAAATTATATGTTAAACCTTTTTCCCTCAGCAAACAAGGCATGCATTTTCATTTAATACTGTCAATTCATTTTGTTATTTTTGTAGCTCAACTTGAGTGTGTTCTTTCCACAGCTTGTCATGTTGTCTGTAACATGCAGTTTTGTTAACTTGCTTGTAGAATAACATGAAAACAAACTTTTCATCTCTCTTCTTCTGCACCAAAGGCACATGAAATAAGAGTGCTATAGATAGTTAAGTAAAGAAGGATGTACCAGACTGAGCAGCATCCAGAAGCTCTTCAAGCTCAAAAATTCTATTTATACTGCCAGAAAGCTCAGCAAACTTCTTGTGCAACTCAAGGATGTCTCCAAAGGCTAAAAAGCTTTGAGAGACAACAGATGCTAAGAACCGCAATGCATGTGCCAGTTCGCCTGAAAAAAACTAGCTAGCATAAGAGAATGAGTGAGAGATGCAACTTAAGTTGAGCATTCTACTGATCTCACCTTGAGTTGAGGTCATGGCTCGATCTCCCTTGTGTTCCATGGCATACAACAAGCTCAAACCCCAAGTTACATTATGTGGGAGTTGCTTTGTCACAAAATCATCGAGTATGCCATATGACCATTTCTTTTTCAAAAGCAACATGGAATGGTCAAGAAGTTCCCTGAATCTTGACTCAATCATCTGCTCAATTGAAAAAAGAGCAAACCAAATGAATTATGGAGGGGAAAAAAAAATAAAGAGAGAAGGATATTCCACGCTGCATTGCAACAATAAAGTTAGGTGATACAGAACAATTTATATGGAAGACAAGAAAACAAATTTACAATCAAAAATCAACTTCTTTGGATGCAAAGATAGAGGGCAGAAATCAACAGCGCCATTTTAACATGCATGGTACAAATGGTAAATCAGTTGCTTGAAGAGTTTCAAAGCTTAGACATATTAACCATCCTTTGTGTTTATAAGGATAAAAAATAGACTGGGTAAGGGTGCTAGACAAATAACCACATTAAAAGATCATACACGTGTATCCATGTCCATTTGAGATGCAACTTTTTCATGTCAGGTTAAATGAAGATGAAGTAATACATGCAAAAAACAAAGGCTTTTCAGAAAAGACACCGAGGTGATGCACCCAAATACAGAGACAAGTTTTTTAAAAAGAAATCCCTGTAGGCCAAAAGTATATATTGCTACTCCAATAATCAATTCAAGAGAATAAGAATTTATCTCCCCCCTAAAAGTTGTTCTATTGCAATCCTTCCAAATAACAGAAAAAATGGTTTTTTTGATAATCTCTTTCTCTACTCACCCCTCAATTGACCTAATTGCAGCACATCAGTCTCAAACTTATAAAATTTTGACTATATACCCAAAAATAAAAAGAAAAAAAGAAAAGAAAAGAAAAGGGAGTAGGTTTTGACACTAACTAGCCACTTAAATTTCAGCAATCTGTAAAGTTAAACCTATTTTCCATATTAAATTAGCCTGTGAAAGTAAAATTCAGGAAACTAGCAGACACTTAACACAAGCAAGATGACAATCGATAATATGTTGATCAGGCTTCAAAATGTTATCTAGTGTCAAAAATGACACCAGGGACCCTGCTATATTAACATGTATCAGCAAATAAACTGAGTACTTCACTTTTGAGAAATAAATGACAAGCAAGTCCTATCATCTTTTTATATGACCCTAAAGTTTAACTTTCAATTTTTCTTCCAAATGAGTTAACCTTTTATTATATTTCCTATCAAACCCCAAAAATAAACTGTTTACCTTTACTAGAATACTCTATAACATGTATGTAATTTTTTGCTAATAAAATATTTTCAGCTTTTCAGCCAAAAATAAATTTAATGATTAGAGCCTTGTGGATTATGATGTGATTGTTTTATTCTTGCTATGATCATTTTAAACTATAAAAAGTTTAGAGTACCTCATTATACCAATGAAATCTTACTTTTTTATTTTTAAAAAAAAATATTTACAAATATGAAAGAAATTTGTTTTCATTTTTTTTATAATTACAGTTTCATTTGTGTTTGCCCAAGATCTGCAATGATGATATGATAAAAGAATTGTATTCCAATTATAAATTAATATATAATTAAAAAATTACAAACTTAAAAAAAAAATCTCATAAAAGTTTCTTGAGCCAAAGAAAAAAGAAAGAAAGAAAAGAAAAACCACTAGAATGGCCATTTTTTACAATATATGAAAAGGATCGTAAAGGTAGTATAATCAAATATGAACTTCATTAAAAAAGAAATATAAAAGTGAACTTATTGGTATTTAAAAGATACAATAGAACTTTTTAATCTTTTACTTCATTAAAGGAACCTTTCCGTACTTTTTCCCACTAGATTAACAAACATATTTTATTTGTCCCATTACAATGATTCAAGAAGGAGCTAAACAAAAGGTACACATTCATACTAAGTAGTTCGAATAATATCTATTAGTTTTGGATCAACCACGCCTCCAGTATTATGAGGCAGTATTTACCAGAAAACAAGGATGTACTCCCCCTTGCACATTGAATCCAAAATAAAAATTGCCGGTATTCTATCTATCATTGTAGACTTTGATGACTTGACCTTTGAACCACACATTCAATTTATAGTGCATTATGCATATGTAAAGACCAAAGCCCAAACCATTGAGAAGTATTACTCTGAAGCACCAATTGACATTTAAACTT
>Ga0307508_10006207_pt1 | contig 11269 bp, 17 predicted proteins | sample 9_EM_MG_FD_203089 | JGI IMG/M metagenome (GOLD analysis project Ga0307508, IMG submission 203089) | Populus trichocarpa ectomycorrhiza microbial communities from riparian zone in the Pacific Northwest, United States - 9_EM | ecosystem: Host-associated > Plants > Roots > Unclassified | place...
TCATGCAATCGCCAACCAACGCATTTACAGAAAACTAACTGCTGGGCCCACAAAACCTAGGTAATGAGGAGGTCGCGAATTAAACACTAACGGGCGAAGCGGTTGAAAGTGTCCTCGAGGTCAACAACAACTAATATTTTTTTTCGCCATGTCGAAACGAGCGGCAGCGACTGACACCAGTGTAATTGAGGGGCAATCCTGGCGAAAGGCGCGCCCATCCTCTAAGGATGGCTTGGGGTCTTCAAAACGGCCTTCCCTCCCCCCGGATACAAACGAAGAAATGGGAGAATTTGAGGACGAGTGGGAGGATGAGATAGAAAGCGACGACGAGGTCGTCGATCGTGCCGCTGAGAAACTTGACGGTGCGAGTATTTTTTTTACCCGAAGCCCTCGATTACGACTTTTCTAACACGATCAACTGCACTGGTAGATCTTGATATTCAAGACGATGTGCTACCGGCAGTTGAAGAGGAGGATGAACCGGAGCCTGAGCCGCAAGTGTTCTTACCTGGGTCTATACCACTTGCAGAAGACGAGGTGCTGGAACCTGATCAGACCGTCTATGAAATGCTTCACCGCATGAATGTCGCGTGGCCTTGTTTATCCTTCGACATCCTCCGCGACGCCTTGGGCAACGATCGGCATAGCTATCCAGCTACAGCCTTTGTCGCTACCGGGACCCAAGCAGACGCGGCTACAAAAAACGAATTACTCATTATGAAGATGAGCCAGCTACACAAAACTCAGAAGGACGATGGCATGTATCGATGGTATGCTGGGCAACTTCTCCGTACTGTGCTGATGAGTTGTCATCTGTAGCTGACTCGGACTCGGAAGATCTAGAGGATGAAGACGAGTTAGACGAGGACTCTGTACTGGAATACCGATCTATACCTCATCAAGGCGGCGTGAATCGCGTGCGCGCTCAATACTTCTCGGAGTCAGTTGGTCTCCCCCCTGTAACTGAACCGTACTATGTGGCGACGTGGGCGGATACGGGCAAGGTACACCTGTGGGACGTCAGACCATTAATAGAGTCCCTCGAAGTTCCCGGATACCAAATCGACAAGACAAGGACGAGCAGGCCGATATATTCTGTGACGACCCATAAAAAGGCGGAAGGCTTTGCCCTCGATTGGTCCCCGCATTTTGTTCGAAGTGATGCTTCCTCATTGAAGTTCCTGTCTGGCGATATCCATGCCAAAATCTTCCTCAGCATTGGCTCGCCCAGCGGGTTTTCCACAAGCTCGCAACCTTTTTCATCACATACTAGTTCGATTGAAGACCTTCAATGGTCACCTTCCGAACAAACGGTCTTCGCATCGTGCTCTGCAGATCAAAGCATTCGCATCTGGGATACCCGAGTAAAAGGCAAAACGAGCGTCGTAGGGGTATCGGCGGCGCATGAGAGTGACGTTAACGTCATAAGTTGGAATAAAACTACGTCGTATCTCCTTGCCAGCGGAGGAGATGAAGGGGGGATCAAAATATGGGATCTCAGGAGCCTCAAAGGGTATGTATAAGTGAGCTCATTATTGGGTCAACGCGCTCATCGTGAGTGGCCTGGTTCACATAACCGTAGGACGAATTCTACACAAGATCCTGTTGCCTCCTTCAATTGGCACTCAGCCCCCATCACGTCAATTGAGTGGCATCCCAGTGAGGACTCCGTTTTCGCGGCATCCGGAGCCGACGAACAAGTCACACTTTGGGACCTCTCTGTGGAACAAGATGATGACGAGACAGGGAGGAGGCAAACGGATGTCTCCCCTGCAGAGAGAAAAAACCTCAAAGATGTACCTCCGCAACTCTTGTTTGTGCATCAAGGCCAACAAGACGTTAAAGAGGTGCATTGGCACCCACAAATACCCGGCGCGGTAGTAACCACCGCCGCGGATGGCTTCAACATTTTCAAGACAATATCTGTATGACCGTATCGGGAATGTAAGGGATGTACAAGGTGGAAATTCGTGTGACTGTTGCATTTCGTGGAAGCTGAGACTGGGGATGATAAGACATCTCTTGAAGGGTAATTAGAAATTCTCACATACGCATAGAATGCTAAGGGGTTGTGTTATTCAGTACATGCCGACGGAGTTATTCCCTTTCGGAGAACGTATCTAAGAAGAAAGTTGTTTTCGTTAGCACGACTAACGGCATGTTACGCGCCTTACTTTTTGAATATTCTAGACGGGCGGGCGTCAGTAACAGCGATCAGAGGGCAAGGGAATATCGACCTTTTGTAAAATATCGAACAATATGGCATATACGTTGCGCATGTCGTACATATGTTGTCTTGCCATATATAGCTGCTTTTCATCGTGGTCTTGTAGTGCGATCTACAGGGAGATTTCACAATGAAGCTATATGCGGAGGGAGAGGTAGTCGTACAACATAATCCTCCACATTCGGATATTTGATGAGCTTTGCGCATAACTTGGCACGCACAAAATGTTGCGCTCGTGCGACATCGCGTAGGTTGTACGCACTCTCTTGGGCGCGACTGAGCTCGTTAAGGACTTCCTCTTGAATCTGCACCCCGAAGTTGTCTCCACTGTAAGCCTCGGGGTCAGGAATCGTCACAACGCTAGAGTCGGCTGTCTTACTCTTCTATGCTACAGATACGTCCGGGTGAAAATGTGTCAACATCCAGCATTGCGGGGTGTCACAGTCTGCGCTCTCACCGGGGCATAGTAAGATTGATCCAGCTGGAGGACACAATTTCATTGGATTGAAAATGACGGCATCTCACGATAACTTACAGTTTGACTTTATCCTGAATGAATATGAAGGCAACATTTTAGCGAAGAGAGACCACGAGACGGCAGCACTCACACAAAGGCTTATCATGTCCCCGAATTCTTTCCTGTTTCGGAGCTGTATGGACCTGATGTGCCCGTTGGTATGCACAACTTGAGAATAGACGGCACCACTTGTGCCGGGCCGCGGTGCTGGACCAGTTTCGCCATTCAAAGATTCACCAACATCACGTTTTCTCTTCTTCGACGGCGACTCGGTGGGTGGTAATGTGGTGGATTGCGGCGGCGGGTAAACGTTGATATCGGGATCTGCAGCAGGGTTTGCTAGGCTGTAATCCGACGACGGAGTGTTCATGTCGTCTATTAGGTTTTGCAGTGCCAGTATCTGCAGAATAACATCAGGAGATAAACTAAGGAATCCGGCGTACCCTACCTTCTCGGGAAAGCGTTTGAAGATGACTTCTTCAGCGGCAATGGCTATGTTCAGATTGAACTCCTGCGACAGCCAAACGCGTAAGACAACTTGCGCTACAGTCGATAACGGAGAACGTGCCTTTATGCTCGACGCAATTTCAGGCTCTAGGGTCAGAGGTTTCACTTTCGACATTAGTGCTTTAGTGTGCTGTGGCGCAAGACGTAGTTCCGCAACCTTCCCGAAAGCTGTAACAGCGCTGTTCGTGACAGCGCTGTCACAGACCGTGACGGCGACCTCAGTTCGTGCCACAAAGGCCCAAGCGTGAGTCTTTGGCACTCTTGAAGCTCTTGAAGGAGAGTCCCATCCAGAGAACACCGCACCGGCCTCTGCAAGGCCTCCTTAGTATTGTGCGTTATCCCTCGCATATAGTGCAGCCGGACACGTCTGGATTTGCCCACCACCAACACGCGTCCAGCTTGAAGAAACAGCGACAAGTGAGCAGCTTTCTCGGTGTAATTTCCTACTGTGAAATGATAAGGCTACTACTACAGCGTGGGCCGGCTATAATGGCGCCCTCATTATATCTCGTACAAGGCGGAGTGATGAAGTCGGCGCGAGCCGAAATCTCTTATAAAGAACATCGCACCGGCTCCAGCTATAGTGGACGTATGTCTAATGACTGACTGTATTATAACATTTCTTTTACATTTCTACACTAGCTCCGTATTTCATTCGCCACAGACCAGTCACAAAAACGGTGACGACGACGAACGTCAGCACGACAACAACTGACTTGTATGAAACTGAGGTCATCGAGTATCGCGTCGATGATCGCCAAGTACAAACTTCGTGTGGGTTAGGTAGCCATATTGACAATGGGGCCGCTTCTCCACCAGAAGCAAGTCATCTTCAGATTGACTTCGACCTCTTCGATCAACAATTCCTGCGCGCGCGATGCGCCCGCCAGCGGACTGACGTTTTCGCAAAGGAGGTAGTCGCGCATCAATTTTTTCAGCATCACCTTGGCATTTACAAAACAGCAGTTCCTCGAATATCTTACGATTCCCCGCAGCGCAAGACGCAGGGCATGGAACCACGGGCCGTCATGATGGATCTATTTAACCTCGCCAACCGCCTTGCGAATAATGAGCTGAAAGATAGTCCCAATGCTCCTAGGTTTGTTACCCCAGTCCATTATAAGTACCCCTGGAGTTCCCCGGATTCCCTGGAGGGGATCCCCGCCCTTCTTCCTTGTGTGGGCACGTGGATAGACAGCAATGGCGCAAAAGACCTCGATGATTGGAAAAGCACCGTCCTTTTTGTTGACATCAGGCCCGAAGAAGGCTACGCGCCAGGCGCTCACGCTGCCCTCCCCTGTCAAGCTCCTCCAATTGTATCGAGTTCTGCTGCAAAGGGTAACGGGAAGCGAAAACGTGCCGAATCTGTTTCTATGCACGCGCCAAAGCGAAGCAGACGAGGTACAACGCCGACTGCAGGGACATCGACGGCCCCACGTGCCGCAGAAACAAAGGCTCTCCCGCCTATAGTAGAGTCTGCCTCGCCGCACGACGAAGACAGTGTTGCAACAGGACCTCTATCCGTTGAAGATGACCGTGTTATGTCGCGGTATGCGAACGAGGCTATGAGCAGTTTGGGGAACCGGCGCCATATTATCGCCATCCTGGTGGAAGGCTTTACTTTCCGATTCTGGTACTTTGATCACGCGGGTTCAATAAGGACTACCAAATTGGATCTCCTACAAGACACGGAGAAAATTGTAGCAGCCATCATCAATGTCTCGCTCTTGACCGTCGAACAGCTTGGATTACAGCCAATATCTGGGCCGGATCCCTCCATTCCAAAGTCTATGTTCCGGTCCATAAAAGGGTGTGAGATATCCGTGGATGGCGTGCGGTACGAGCTCCATGACGTGCTGCACCGAGATCGAGATCTTTATGGACGGGGTATAGTGGTCTACTCCGCGTTCACCAAACGGACCCCCAAAGACGACAAGATTAAAGGAAAGGAGGTAGTATTGTATGATGAATCGGTTCCAGACCATGTGCGGGCTGAAATGGATCGTGAGCGCGAAGAAAAGGAGGCCAGATGGGAACGAATACCAGACACCGTGGCAATCAAGCTCTCTTGGCGGCTCGCCCCTTCACCCTCCGACGATGAGCTTTTCTCGATAGCCCGGAAACGGGGGGCGCAGGGCATGGTCACTTTGTACGGAGCCCGGGTTGCTGGACGTCTGTCCGATGGTGTCCGGGATGCACTTGTATCCCCTGAATTTTACCAGGACCGTGCGTTGAGGGTACAAGTTTTCGGCCCTATTTATGAACCCATTTCGTCCATCGCGGATATCCCTGCCCTGCAGAAAGCTTTCATCAGCTGCGTCCAAGGTGCGTTCTATCTAATCGAGAATTGTGGTCAGAACCCTTACCGGACCTTAGGGTATTTCGAATTATATTCCAAAACCCGCATTCTCCATAGGAATATGAGCCCGAATAGCTTGATGCATGATGGGAGCGGTCGTGGGCTCATCGTCGATCTCGACCAATCTATTAACGTTGACGGGCTCAAACTCGTCGATGGAACTGGCACTGCTGCTTCTCTGCCTGGCCCTGCGTCCGGGACGCCATCTTTTCTGGCAATTGACTTGCTCAACCTCCAAGCACAAGGGACTACGAGCCCGATCACACATTACTATCGTTACGAGTTGGAGTCACTCTTCTATTCCCTGGCGTGGATTTCAGCCCATTTTCATTATGGACAATTGACATGGTCCACAGCTCTCGGAGATTGGCTTTCAGGAGACCCAAGAATTATCTCTGCCTCCAAGCGCAACTTCTTGGAAGCGTGCGCTTCCGGATCTTATCAGTTTGTCAGGGCCAACGACATCACGCTAAAGTGGCTCCCCGCCTTGGCAAAATTATTCCAGGACGCTTTTGCCGCCCGGGACGAGGCGAGACGCGTGGGCGGCGGACTGGATGAAGAGACGCTTGGCGGCCGTGTCACATTCGAAACATTCATGGGCGTATTGCGCGGTGACGACAGCCGATGACAGGTTGACGGACAACTGAGGTTGAATGTATTGCTCAAATCTGTAGTGTGCTTTGTTTTTTATGTGATACTGAGCATTGGCGTTCCACAAGCTTCCATTGCTCACATTATCGTGCGGACAAGGCGTAAACACCACGGGTGCAGCTCAATTCCAACAAGTGTTACGGGCTGGCTCGTTGATAAGGGTAAGGATAAGTAGCTGCGGTGAACAGGCCACAACCACGTTGCTGTTTGGACATGACATGGCCACCCACGAATTGCTTTTTACATGTAAAATGCTTCGAGCTAATGTTTATCCACGAGCACACCTAAGAGGTTGCTTGGGCACCAGCGAGTGTGAGGGTAGTTTGCCTTTCTCGTCGGCGGCATGTGAGAGCCTCATTGCGCGCAGTAATTGAGGGCCATCAGCTTGAAATTGGGGGAACGCAAGTGAGCAAACTGCGGATAATGTTTATACTGAAGGGTTTGCCCAGATTCTTGCTCAGCTTGCTGGGATTTTGTGCGAGTCGCATTGAATATTTTTTTTCCGATTGAATCTGTGGGGCGTGACAGCCGTTGCATGTGTTGTTGACGCGAATGCGTCACGCAAGGCGTGATATTCTCTTTGATGGCCCCAAGGGCTAAAACGGTTGCTAATGGGCTTAAACGGAAGGCCGCCGAAGATGCAGGGCCTCAGGAGCCTCCAAAACGAACGCGAAGCAGCGGTCTCTCTCCTAGCCACTTTGTCCCACTGGAAGGCGCGCCGACCCTACCAAAGTCCCACAGTTCTTTTTTACCCCGCGAGCCCGATGCTACACCCTCGCATAAGAGGAAACCTACACGGTCCTCTGGAAGCGCGCAGTCTCGCTCGAGAAAAAGCTCGCGCGATTTGCAAGCAGACCGGGCTGAGCAGAATAGCTCGACCGAGGCAACCTCTGAGGATGAAATAGCGTTGAAAAGTACCCACAAGCGGCCTGAGAACATCGCATCTCCGCGAAAGAGTGGCAATTTCGTTGCGAAGGTCGAGATATCCGCGCGAAAACTGACCCCCAGTATGTGCCACCCGCCTCGTTGGGATGTAAGAAGTTGCTCGGTTATCCTAATGCACTTTATCAGTCACCTACAAACGTGTTGGGTCCTATCGCAAGCCCCCACCGCTCCCTGATTCCGATGACGAACTTCTACTCCAATCATCTCCCACCAAGTCTACTAATAAACGAGCCATGCTTCCTCATAGCGCGCTACGTTCTACCAGCAACATCGCGACTAACGACCGTTCTGTGCGAGAGACTGCTCGACCCACTGATCATTCCAGTCCCATCAAACGAGCTCGTTTCCTATCTCCTTCGCTCTCTGACACTGACACCGACGACGATGTTTCGACGCCTCACAACAGAAGGACACGAAAAGCATCAAATAGCGTTTCGAGTACTAATCCACCACCCATTCACCCACCCCCTGGGCACAACGCAAACGCGAGGGGTTCTCGCAAGAATATACGAGCAGATTCGTCATTGGCGTTGCCGGTTCCTCAACAGCTGCCATCTGCATCAGGACAATCCGCTCTCCCCGCAAGTTTGGCGCGTGAACTTCAGCCCTTCTTAGTTGCGCAGAAAACCGTGTCCCTTGGTCTCCTGCGCGGTCCCTGCGGGGCCAATCCCGGTGGCGCCGGCGAAGAGAATGAGGCCGTTAATTCCCTTCTGAGCTTGCTCCAGGGGACGATTATTCGAGGGGAAGGTAATAGCTGTGTCGTCCTTGGGCCGAGAGGGAGTGGCAAAACGACGGTAAGTTAAGATGGTCGTCCGAAATGACTTGGTGAGTTCACAAATCGATCCCTTAGGCTGTTGAAGAAGTGATATCAAGACTCGAACACCAAGCCGACATTAAAGAAGACCCTACTTTGAAACCAATTGTCATCCGATTATCTGGCCATGTTCATGTTAATGATCGAATTGCTCTGATGGAAATCGGACGACAGCTTATCAGCCAAAACGGCCCTTCCAATCTCTCACTGCCACAGCTAGAGGATAATGAGGATGAAATTGAGTCGGATGCCGAGGATGACGAGGCACCGCTCCGGACTCGTTTTGCATCGTTGATGGTAAGGCAGATCCGATTTCGCCGTCAAGGAGGTTTTGCTGATTGCCGCGCAGCCTCCCCCATCTCACATGTCTTCGCTAGTCACCACCATGTCCACATTACCGAGACCAACCATCGTGGTGCTGGATGCCTTTGATCTATTCACTTCCCATGCTCGCCAGGCGCTACTTTATTGCCTTCTTGACACGGTTCAAAGCTGTCGTGCAGGGGAAGGCCGAAAAGGTGTCGCTGTCGTAGGCATTACCACACGTGTGGTCAGCTCATGTCATATTATGACGAAGTCATAATGCTGAAATATTTGCAGGACACCCTCAATTTGCTTGAAAAACGGGTGAAATCGAGATTTTCTCACCGCATTATCAAGTGTCCATCAATCACAAGCCTAGAGGCCTTCATTGCAAATGTGAAGGCTGTATTGACCAAAACATTCACGCTTCAAGAAGCGGTTGATCTTGTTTCGGCGCGATATACCCGCTTGGAACCGCAAGCCTTGGAGAAATGGCAGTCTTTCTGGAACATTAGTGTTGAGGTATGCGCGCGCCAGCTCGCCTTGAGACTTTATTGACGGGCTCTGAAAGTCATGTCTCGTGCATCGTGAGACAAAACGGGTGTTGAAGGAGAACTTCGAGCTCACACGGGATGTTCGTCTGCTGAACAATGTGCTGGTGAGCATGGCCCTCGAACTGCCTTTTGCGATAATTTGAGCAGTTTGAAAGGCGTCAGCATTGCTTACAACCTCTCCAACATCCCCTTGGCTGCTGCCGGGCATGATTGCCGACGCCTCCAAAACTCAACGCGCGTCAGATGCATGGAGTTTTTTGTGCGGTTCGTTATCGTGCACCCTTTGCAGACAAGAAGGCACACTGATGCCATAACATATACCGGCTGCCTCCAGACCTTCCATTTCCACCGCTTGCGTTGCTTGTAGCTTCTTTTCATCTACAGACTGCGGGCCATGACACATTCACGTTCGAGCACGTCTTTCACGTATATTCTCGTGCTGCTCGGCAATCCACGAGCACAAATATTTCTCTCGATGGGGTGGTGATTGGATTGCCCAAAGCCTCGAGGGATATCATGGCTGGGGTCAGTTTGTTCCATAGGCATTGCTCTCAGTTACTCACACTGCTATGCTACACCAGGCGTTCGAGAACCTCATTTCTTGTAAAGTTTTCCAGCCTTCAGGGGCATCCTCTGCTTCCACATCTTTCCAGTTCAAGAAGTATCGTTGTGACGTTTCCCGCCAGGATGTTAAAGCTGCCATAGAAGCAAAAGCGCATACGCAACTAAAACGATGGTTATCGAGACCGACATAATGGAATAATAGAGTGTACGTGTAATCTAGCCAGTTCGTGTTGTTTATGTCGTAATATCATGTGAGTCAGTGATGAGCACACATCAAGTGTGGCATGCAATAAGTGCGCAGGTGTTTGGGTTTCACGGTCACTTGGAGTCTTCCTCATCTTGGTTTACACGGAGTACCTTGACCCATTCACGATAGTTGAAATAGCCTTGTCGGTCCGTGAAGGGACCTTTTAATAAGCGGTCGATCTGAGGCAACGAGAAGTCAGGCTCAAACGAATAGGAAAACGAACAAACAAAGTACCTCCTGAGCATCCATGCGATCTCCAACCTCACTGAGCCACCTCCTAATTTCGTCGCATTTGACCTTCCCCTCATCATTCTCGTCGAAACACGCAAATGCCTCTAATAGGTCGGCTTCACCATCCAGTTCAAGCAAATGCTCGCCCATCATCGTGAGGAACATTGTAAAATTAACGCCACGCGTCCTTGCATTGTCGCTTATAGGGGACATGCGACCCCCTTCATCACCGGGACGTGCGTCCAGCAAAGCTTGCATTGTCTGCCGAGACGGCGTGATTCCTTCATAGCTCGCGGTCAACACCGGCATAAGGCATCCTTTGAGCACACACCAAGACTGCTAAATATTCCTTTTAGATCGGATTCCGACACTATTCCATCCCCGTCTTGGTCAATAAGTGAGAACGCCTCCTTAAATTGTTGGATCTGGGCCGTCTGAAACAGCGAGAATACTCCCGAAGGCTCACGGCGTTTAATGCGCGGCTTGGGGGCAAGAAGACCAGAAGGGCGGGGAGAGAGGGTGCTAGGATATGACATTGATACCAAGATGGACAGATGTTGAGATGTTGAGCCTGCGCGCAGTGATAACACCCGACGTCACTACACAACAACAACAACAAATACCGTGCTGATTCATGGCCGAGCCTCTTGAGACTTTGGACTTGCTCTCTTCATCGCTCGATGAGATAGAGATTCTATTAGGACCACTCTTTCAGAGGAGCTTAGCTCAGACAGAAGAGAGTTTGGAGCCCTTACAGAGGGCGAAACTAGATGTGCTGTTGACCTATGTTATTCAAGACCTCGTGCTCAGTGCGTTGAGCTAATAAAGCCTGGAGTATTTTTACGGAGCTCTTTAATTGCAGTTTTCTTGAAAACGAAGGGCCTCGACCCTTCAAAACACCCTGTCAGCGAGGAACTTAAACGCGTCAAATCTTATTTTGACAAAATTAAGGCAGCCGAGAATCCAGTGACTCGTATGGGCTATTTACCGATCTTTCTGCGGCCAACATCTGATCGAGTTGTACAGGAGGGCTCGTAGTTGACCGCGCCGCGGCTAGCCGGTTCATCCGAGCTGCCATATCCGAAGCACAAGCAAGTGGTTCCGCTGTGGGTGCTCCCGCTGCACCTCCTGCAGTTCACACCAGATTCCCCAACTTTGTTAGTTCCACCGAGCGCAGTGGGTCCGCGCCTGAAAACAATACTAGGCCAGAAGACGACGACAGCGGCTCTGCCTCATCTGATGACGACCTTGAAATAATTGATGACGCCTCAGTTTCCACGCATAAAAGTGGGGACATACCCACACAACGTGTTGTCGCTGCACCAACACACCCTACGGCCCCCGCTAAAC
>Ga0307508_10006208_pt1 | contig 11267 bp, 9 predicted proteins | sample 9_EM_MG_FD_203089 | JGI IMG/M metagenome (GOLD analysis project Ga0307508, IMG submission 203089) | Populus trichocarpa ectomycorrhiza microbial communities from riparian zone in the Pacific Northwest, United States - 9_EM | ecosystem: Host-associated > Plants > Roots > Unclassified | place...
GCGTCCCGGTCCTCTCGGTGGCCGGGGCCCCTGGGGCGGCCCGGGCCCCGGCGAGGGCCCCTCGAACATCCGCCCGCAAACGCATAGCATCCGGCCATGTCCACTACGAATGGCCAGTGGTATCCACCCGAGTGGCCAGAGCGCATCCGGTTGTTGTCCGCCGGTGAGCTGACGCCGGTGACGCCGCGCCGGGCCGCCACCGTGCTGCTGCTCCGGGACGGACCGGACGGTGCGCCGGGCGGGCAGGACGGGGAACACGGGGCGAACGGGGCCGACGGAGAACAGAACGGAACGGGCGGCGGCCACGGCGATCGCGGCGGCCAGGCCGCCGGGCCGTCCGTGTACATGCTGCGCAGACGCGCCTCCATGGCCTTCGCCGGAGGCGCGTACGCCTATCCGGGTGGCTCGGTGGACCCGCGCGACGAGCGGATGGTCGCCTGGGCCGGGCCCTCGCGCGCCCAGTGGGCGCGGCGGCTGGGCCTCGACGAGAGCGACGCGACGCAGGCGCAGGCCATCGTGTGCGCGGCGGTCCGGGAGACCTTCGAGGAGGCCGGCGTGCTCCTCGCGGGCCCGACCCTGCACACGGTCGTCGCGGACACCACGGGCGACGACTGGGAGACGGACCGGCTCTCGCTGGTCGCCCGGGACCTGTCGTTCGCCGAATTCCTCGACCGGCGCGGGCTGGTGCTCCGCTCCGACCTGCTCGGCGGCTGGGCGCGCTGGATCACGCCGGAGTTCGAACCGCGCCGCTACGACACCTGGTTCTTTGTGGCTGCGCTGCCGCGGGGGCAGCGTACGCGCAACGCCTCCACGGAGGCGGACCGCACCGTCTGGATGCGCCCCGGGGACGCGGCCGACGGCTACGACCGGGGCGAGCTGCTGATGATGCCGCCGACCATCGCGACGCTGCGGCAGCTGCGGCGGCACGGCACGGTCCACGACGCGCTGGTGGCCGCCACGGACCAGGACCTCACCCCGGTGCTCGCACAGGCCCGGCTGGAGGGCGGCGAGCTGGTGCTGAGCTGGCCGGGCCACGACGAGTTCACCAAGCACATCCCGGGAGCCACGGGGGAGCCTGAAGCATGACGAACGCGGCCTCCCTGCCCGGCCAGCCGCGCGGGGGCGCGATCGGCGGCCCGGCGACCGACCGCGCCGTGTGCGTCCTCGCGCCGAATCCGTCGGCCATGACGCTGGACGGCACCAACACCTGGATCGTCGCCGAGCCGGACTCCGATCTCGCCGTCGTCATCGACCCCGGCCCGCTGGACGACGGCCATCTGGAGAACGTCATCGCGACGGCGGAGCGGGCCGGGAAGCGGATCGGGCTGACGCTGCTGACCCACGGCCACCCCGACCACGCGGAGGGCGCGGCCCGCTTCGCCGAGCTGACCCGGACGCGGGTCCGGGCGCTGGACCCGGAGCTGCGGCTGGGCGACGAGGGCCTGGGGCAGGGGGACGTCATAACCACCGGCGGTCTGGAGCTGCGGGTGGTGCCCACGCCCGGCCACACCGCCGACTCGCTGTCGTTCCACCTCCCGGCCGACGCCGCCGTCCTGACCGGCGACACGGTGCTCGGGCGCGGCACGACGGTCGTCGCGCATCCGGACGGGCGGCTCGGCGACTACCTGGACTCGCTGCGACGGCTGCGGTCGCTCACGGTGGACGACGGCGTCGGTACGGTGCTGCCGGGCCACGGCCCGGTGCTGAACGACGCGCGGGGCGCGGTGGAGTACTACCTGGCGCACCGCGCCAACCGCCTCGCGCAGGTGGAGACGGCCGTCGAGAGCGGCCACCGGGCGCCCTCGGAGGTCGTGGCGCACGTGTACGCGGACGTGGACCGGTCGCTGTGGCCCGCGGCCGAGCTGTCGGTGCGCGCGCAGCTGGACTATCTGCGCGAACACGGGCTGATCTGAGGACAGCCGGTCCGGGAGAACGCCGGTCTGAGCACCGTGAACGCCGGTCTGAGCACCGTGAAGGGCCCCGGCCGGGGATTCGGCCGGGGCCCTTCACGCTGTTCGTCGGTGGGTCAGCGGGACCGCTTGGCCAGCCGCTCGACGTCCAGCAGGATCACGGCGCGCGCCTCCAGCCGCAGCCAGCCACGGCCCGCGAAGTCGGCGAGCGCCTTGTTGACGGTCTCGCGGGAGGCGCCGACCAGCTGGGCCAGCTCCTCCTGGGTCAGGTCGTGGACGACGTGGATGCCCTCCTCGGACTGCACGCCGAAGCGGCGCGACAGGTCGAGCAGGGCGCGGGCGACCCGGCCGGGCACGTCGGAGAAGACGAGGTCGGACATCTGGTCGTTGGTCTTGCGCAGGCGCCGGGCCACGGCGCGCAGCAGCGCGGAGGCGACCTCGGGGCGGGCGTTGAGCCACGGCTGGAGGTCGCCGTGGCCGAGGCCGAGCAGCTTGACCTCCGTGAGGGCGCTGGCGGTGGCGGTGCGCGGGCCGGGGTCGAAGAGCGACAGCTCGCCGATCAGCTCGCCCGGGCCGAGCACGGCCAGCATGTTCTCGCGGCCGTCGGGAGAGGTGCGGTGGAGCTTCACCTTGCCCTCGGTGACCACGTACAGGCGGTCGCCCGGGTCCCCTTCGTGGAAGAGGGCGTCACCCCGCGCGAGGGTGGCCTCTCCCATGGAGGCGCGCAGCTCAGCGGCCTGCTCGTCATCGAGCGCCGCGAAAAGCGGGGCGCGCCGCAGAACGTCGTCCACGAGTCTCTCCTTGTCGACATGCACAGGGGACCGTCGTCCCCATGATGCCGGACGGTAAAACAGTGCGATCAATCACAAGTTTGACGCACTGGCCTGCCGGACCGTGCGGCAGGGGTCCGATTGGGCGGGGTCTCGCCGGTGGCCCGGCCGGATGTCGGCGGCTGGGCTTAGGCTGGCCGGGTGTCCAATACGCCGGTGAGAGCACGGGACAAGGGGGCTGGACGGGTGACCGCATCTCGTAATTCCGCTGTGGGTGAACAGGCGTCCGCCGAGTCGGCGAAAGCGGCGAAGGCGCCCAAAACCACCACAGCGGCCACTCCCGCCACATCGGCCAGATCCGCGAAGTCCGCCAAGGCCGCGAAGTCCGACAAGGTCCCGAAGTCCGACAACGCCGCGAAGCCCGCCAAGGCCGCGAAGTCTGCCAAGGCCGTCAAGCCCGCGAAGCCCTCTCGGCCGGAGTCCCAGGTCGCGCTCGTGCGCCGTGCCCGGCGCATCAACCGCGAGCTGGCCGATGTCTACCCGTACGCCCACCCCGAGCTGGACTTCGAGAACTCGTTCCAGCTCCTGGTCGCCACGGTCCTCTCCGCCCAGACCACCGACCTGCGGGTCAACCAGACCACCCCCGCGCTCTTCGCCGCCTACCCGACCCCCGAGGACATGGCGGCCGCCGACCCCGAGGCGCTGGAGCAGCTGATCAGGCCCACCGGCTTCTTCCGCGCCAAGGCCAGATCGCTGCTGGGCCTCTCCGCCGCGCTGCGCGACCGCTTCGACGGCGAGGTACCGGGCCGCCTGAAAGACCTGGTCACGCTGCCCGGCGTCGGCCGCAAGACGGCCAATGTGGTCCTCGGTAACGCGTTCGGGGTGCCGGGGCTCACCGTGGACACCCACTTCGGGCGGCTGGTGCGGCGCTGGAAGTGGACCGAGCAGGAGGACCCGGAGAAGGTCGAGGCGGAGATCGCCGCGCTCTTCCCGAAGAGCGAGTGGACGATGCTCTCGCACCGCATCATCTTCCACGGCCGCCGCGTCTGCCACGCCCGCAAGCCCGCCTGCGGCGCCTGCCCGATCGCCCCGCTCTGCCCGGCGTACGGGGAGGGCGAGACCGATCCGGACAAGGCGAAGAAGCTGCTGAAGTACGAGATGGGCGGTCGGCCGGGGCAGCGGCTGCGCCCGCCCGCCGACTACCCGGGGAGCCCCGCCGCGCCGCTGGGAGCCGCCGGATGACGAGCACGTACGGCGGCGGTGTGGAGGTCAGCGCCCAGGGGCTGCCCGAGTGGCTGCTCCCCGTGGCCCGGGCGGCCGAGACGATCGAGCCGCACCAGCTGAGCCGGTTCCTGCCGCCCCCGCAGGGCGGAGGCCGCCCCTCCGCCGTGCTGGTGCTCTTCGGGGAGGGCCCCGGCGGCCCCGAACTGCTGCTGATGGAGCGGTCCGGGTCGCTGCGCTCGCACGCGGGCCAGCCGTCCTTCCCCGGTGGCGCGCTCGACCCCGAGGACGGCGATCCGGACGGAGCCGGTCCGCTGCGTGCGGCGCTGCGCGAGGCCGAGGAGGAGACGGGGCTGGACCCCGCGGGCGTCCAGGTCTTCGCCGTCCTGCCGCGCCTGTACATCCCGGTGAGCGGCTTCGTCGTGACGCCCGTCCTGGGCTGGTGGCGGCGGCCGAGCCCGGTCGGGCCGGTGGACCCCGCCGAGACGGCCCGGGTCTTCACGGTCCCCGTGGCGGATCTCACGGCTCCGGCGAATCGGGCGACGACGGTTCACCCCAGTGGTCACCGGGGCCCTGCGTTCCTGGTCGGAGGGGCTCTGGTCTGGGGTTTCACGGCGGGAGTGATCGATCGCATACTGCATTACGCAGGCTGGGAACGACCATGGGACAGCGCGAACCACGTCCCACTCGACTGGCGCGCGTGAGACGGTGTCCCGGTGAATGTGCTGGACATCCTGCTGCTGCTCGCCGCCGTATGGTTCGCGATCATCGGCTATCGCCAGGGCTTTGTCGTCGGCGTGCTGTCGGTGATCGGATTCATCGGCGGTGGCCTGGTCGCGGTCTATCTGCTGCCGGTCATCTGGGACGGCACCACTGACCGGGCGTCTCCCGGCACCTTCGGTGCCATCGTGGCGATCGTGCTGGTGATCGTGTGCGCCTCGGTCGGCCAGGCGGCCACCACCCACCTGGGAAACAAGCTGCGCCGGTACATCACCTGGTCACCCGCGCGCGCCCTGGACGCCAGTGGCGGCGCGCTGGTGAACGTCCTGGCCATGCTGCTGGTCGCCTGGCTGCTCGGCTCCCTCGTGGCCGGGACCTCGCTCCCCACCGTGAGCAAGGAGGTCCGCGAGTCCAAGGTGATGTTCGGGGTCTCGCGGGTGGTCCCGGAGCAGGCCAACACCTGGTTCTCCGACTTCTCCACGGTGCTCGCGCAGGGCGGCTTCCCGCAGGTCTTCTCGCCGTTCTCGAACGAGCCGATCACCTCGGTGCCGCAGCCCGACCCGGCGCTCGCGCGGTCCCCGGTGGCCACCCAGGCCCAGAAGAGCATCGTGAAGGTCGTCGGCACCGCCCCCAGCTGCGGCAAGGTCCTGGAGGGCACCGGTTTCGTCTTCGCGCAGAACCGGGTCATGACCAACGCCCATGTGGTCGGCGGGGTCGACGACCCGACCGTGCAGATAGGCGGCGAGGGCCGGCTGTACGACGCGAAGGTCGTGCTCTACGACTGGAAGCGCGACATCGCGGTCCTCGATGTGCCCTCCTTGCAGGCCCCCGCGCTCCAGTTCACGGAGGGCGACGCGAACAGCGGCGACGACGCGATCGTGGCCGGTTTCCCGGAGAACGGCGCGTTCGATGTGCGCGCGGCCCGCGTCCGCGGCCGCATCACGGCCAACGGCCCGGACATCTACCACCGCGGCACCGTGCAGCGTGACGTCTACTCGCTGTACGCGACCGTCCGCCAGGGCAACTCCGGCGGCCCGCTGCTCACCCCGCAGGGCCGGGTGTACGGCGTGGTCTTCGCCAAGTCGCTCGACGACGCGGACACGGGGTACGCGCTGACGGCGGACGAGGTGCGCAAGGACGCCCAGCAGGGGCGTACGGCCAACCAGCCGGTGGACAGCCAGGGGTGTGCCCTCTAGCTCTGGCTGGGGTTGGGTGGAGTGGGATGCCGGTAGGCGCTGCCTACCGGCTGCGTGGATGGCGCAGCCGCGCCGAGACCCAGCGGGCACGGCGCCGGATGATGCGGGGAATCCCGACGATATTGGGGTCATGGCCTTGGATAGGCCCGGAGCCGCCGCGCTCGGAAACGCTCAGTGCGGCATTGGCAGCAGCGGCGGCTTCGGGGCCGCGGCCGCTTGGTGCGTCACGGTAGTCGTGCGTCCAGCCCATACTCCGGACTTTGCCCGTGGCCCAAGGTCGGTAATCGCCGGTGACTGCGGCAATTGGCCTATGCGCCAGGCAAGTGGCTGTTCGAGAAACACCTGTTCGCATGAGGTCGGCCCGACGGCCCGGCACGGCGCTCGTACAGGGCTCGTACAGCGCTCGAAACGGCGCTCGTACGGCGACGGCTCAGCGGTCCGGTTCCGGGTCCTTGAGCCAGTTGATCAGCTCCGTGGAGAAGGCGTTCGGGTCCTCCTCGTGCGGAAAGTGGCCGAGGCCGTCGAAGAGCCGCCAGCGGTACGGCGCTTCCACGTACTGCCCCGACCCCGCCGCGCTGCGGGTGCGCATCACCGGGTCGAGTGATCCGTGCAGATGCAGGGTGGGCACTCGTACCGGCCGCTTCATCCGGCGGTTGAACTGGAAACCGTCCGGCCGTCCCAGCGACCGCACCATCCAGCGGTACGGCTCGATCGAGCAGTGTGCGGTCGAGGGGATGACCATCGCCCGCCGGTAGACGTCCACCGCCTCGTCCTCGGGCAGCCGCGGCCCGGACCACTCCCGGATCAGCCGCCCCACGGCCGCCGCGTCGTCCGCGACGAGCCGGCGCTCGGGCAGCCACGGCTGCTGGAAGCCCCAGATATGGGAACCGGCGGCGCTCTGCCTGACGTCCCCGAGCATCGCCGAACGCCAGCGCCGCGGATGCGGCATGGAGGCCACCGCGAGCCGCCGCACCAGCTTCGGCCGCATCACCGCAGCCGTCCACGCCAGATATCCGCCCAGGTCATGGCCGACCAGCGCGGCGTCCGGCTCACCGAGCGAGCGGATCACACCGGTGATGTCGAGGGCGAGGTTGGCCGGGTCGTACCCCCGCGGCGTACGGTCGCTGCCGCCCACTCCGCGCAAGTCCATCGCGACCGCCCGGTAGCCGGCGTCGGCGAGCGCGGTCAGCTGGTGCCGCCAGGTCCACCAGAACTGCGGAAACCCGTGGAGCAGCAGCACCAGCGGGCCGTCGCCCAGCTCGGCGATGTGGAAGCGTGCGCCGTTGGCCGCGACGTCCCGGTGAGTCCAGGGGCCGTCCAGCCGCACGACCGAACCGGAGATATCAGGGACGCTCATGCCGACGAGCGTGTCACATCCCGTACGGAGCGGCCGCCGTTCTCCTCTGCCCGCGGGTGCGGCTTGACGTTCCCGAGAACGGCTGCCGTCTCCTTGGACGAGGCCATGGACCGCTTCGGCGCCTTGACCTTCTTGAACTTCAGCAGCGCGAGCAGGCCCAGGATTCCGGCGATCAGCCAGTAGATGCCGCCCACGATCAGGAAGCACCAGGCGAGGCCGAGGCCGGTCCAGGAACGCATGCCGTAGGCGAGGGCGAAGCTCAGCACCGGGAGCGAGAACAGGATCAGCACCCCGGCCGCAATACCGGCGCCGCTGCCGACCGCCGCCTTCTTGGCGCCCACCCGGAGCTCGGCCTTGGCCAGCGCGATCTCGTCGTGCACCAGCGCGGACAGCTCGGTGGTCGCCGTGGCCACCAGCTGGCCGAGGCTGCGGTTGCCGCCGTCGTCGGCTGCGCTCATCGCCATCTCCCTCTGCTCTTGTACGTCTTCCGGTCGTCTTCGGTGCTTGCCGCGTGCAGTTCTTCTGCGCTGTTCCGCGACTTTCAAGCCTCTCAGATCATGGCGTCTCAGATCATGCCGGACCATCGTCACCGGAGTGGTCCGCGGCGGCCACTTCGGCAAGCCGCCGGTGCTCCGCGGCTTTCGCGTCATGGATGGCGGCCATCCGGAGGTGGTATTCGGGGGTGTCGAGTTCATAGACGTCGGGGATGCCGTCCATGTCCTCGTCCCGTTCCTCGTCCCTGTACAGCCGCTGGTAGCGGTTGTTGCGCAGCTTGAGAAGGACGCCCGCGAGCAGCGCGGCGCACAGCGAGCCGATGAGGACCGCCGCCTTCACCTCCTCGGCGAGCGCCGGATCGCCGGGGAAGGCCAGTTCGCCGATGAGGAGGGAGACGGTGAAGCCGATTCCGGCGAGGGTCGCGACGGCGAACACATCCGCCCACGCCAGATCCTCGTTCAGCGCGGCCCGGGTGAACCGGGCGGCGCACCACGAACCACCGAACACCCCCACGGCCTTGCCCACCACCAGGCCGAGGACGACGCCGAGCGTCTCGGGACGGGTGAAGACGTCCGCGACGGCGTCGCCGGAAATCGGCACCCCGGCGGCGAAGAGGGCGAACACCGGCACGGCGATCCCGGCCGACAGGGGGCGCACCCGGTGCTCGACGCGCTCGGCGGGGGAACGGTCCTCGCCCTCCCGCACGGTGCAGCGCAGCATCAGACCCATCGCGACGCCCGCGACGGTGGCATGCACTCCGCTGGCGTGCATCAGCGCCCAGATCACCAGGCCGAGCGGGATGTAGATGTACGCGCCGCGTACGCCCTTGTGGTGCAGCAGCCGGAAGAGGACGAGCCCGGCGAAGGACAGGCCGAGGGCGATGAAGTTGATGTCCTTGGTGAAGAAGATCGCGATGATCAGGATCGCGCCGAGGTCATCGACGACCGCGAGGGTGAGCAGGAACGCGCGCAGGGCGGCGGGCAGCGCGGTGCCGATGACGGCGAGAACGGCGAGCGCGAACGCGATGTCGGTGGCGGTCGGTACGGCCCAGCCCCGCAGACTGCCGCCGCCGGTCGCGCTGACGACGACGTAGACGAGGGCGGGGGCGGCCATGCCGCACAGCGCGGCGACCACGGGCAGCGCGGCGGCCTTAGGATCGCGCAACTCGCCCGCGACCAGCTCGCGCTTGAGCTCGATACCGGCGACGAAGAAGAAGACGGTGAGCAGTCCGTCCGTGGCCCAGGACTCGACGGACAGACGCAGATGCAGCGCCTGGGGGCCGAAGGAGAAGTTCTTGATGTCGTCGTAGACGCCGCTGAGCGGGGTGTTCGCCAGAATCAGCGCGGCGATCGCGGCAACGAGAAGGATCATGCCGCCGACGGTCTCGGTGCGCAGCGCGTCGGTGATGAAGGTCCGCTCGGGCAGCGAGAGGCGGCCGAGGAACTTGCGGTTTGTGGACGCGGCCACGGGCGGGGCCTCCTGGGTCGTCGAGCGGGTGCGGACACACGTGTGCTGTGTGCCGACCAGACTTCCCGGCGCGCCCTCGTACTTCTGTCGCGTTGCTCACGCGACAGGTACTCACCTTAACCGGAACAGACGAGGGGCGCCCCCGCATGGCGGAAGCGCCCCTCAGCTCCAAGACCGCTGCTCGGCTGGTCAGTCTTCGCCGGGCTCAGTCTCTGCCGGGCTCAGTCTTCGCTGGGCGCGGACGGCAGCTTGCTCTGGATCAGCTCCATGACGGAGGCGTCGGTGAGCGTGCTGACATCACCCAGCGCGCGGTTCTCGGCGATATCGCGCAGCAGCCGACGCATGATCTTGCCCGAACGGGTCTTGGGCAGCTCGGCCACCGGCAGAATCCGCTTGGGCTTGGCGATCGGGCCCAGCTGCTTGGCGACATGCGCCCGCAGCTCCTCGACGAGACCCTCATCCTCGGCCGCGCCGCCGCGCAGGATGACGAAGGCGCAGATCGCCTGGGTGGTCTGCGGGTCGGTGGCCCCGACGACGGCGGCCTCGGCGACCTTGGGGTGCGAGACGAGCGACGACTCGACCTCGGTCGTCGAGATGTTGTGGCCGGACACCAGCATCACATCGTCGACCCGGCCGAGGAGCCAGATGTCGCCGTCGTCGTCCTTCTTGGCGCCGTCGCCCGCGAAGTAGCGGTTCGCGAAGCGGGACCAGTAGGTGTCCAGGTAGCGCTGGTCGTCGCCCCAGATGGTGCGGAGCATCGACGGCCACGGCTCGGTGAGCACCAGATAGCCGCCCGCACCGTTCGGCACCTCGTTCGCCTCGTCGTCGACGACGGTGGCGGCGATGCCGGGGAGCGCCACCTGGGCCGAACCGGGCTTCGTCGCGGTGACGCCTGGCAGCGGGCTGATCATGATGCCGCCGGTCTCGGTCTGCCACCAGGTGTCGACGACGGGCGTGGTGTCCGCGCCGATGTTCTTGCGGTACCAGACCCATGCCTCGGGGTTGATCGGCTCGCCGACCGAGCCGAGGACGCGCAGCGAGGACAGGTCGAACTTGGCCGGGATGTCGTCGCCCCACTTCATGCACGCACGGATCGCGGTCGGGGCGGTGTACAGGATGGTGACCCCGTACTTCTGGACGATCTCCCACCAGCGGCCCTGGTGCGGGGTGTCCGGCGTGCCCTCGTAGAGCACTTCGGTCGCTCCGTTGGAGAGCGGCCCGTAGACGATGTACGAGTGGCCGGTGACCCAGCCGACGTCGGCCGTGCACCAGAAGACGTCCGACTCCGGCTTGAGGTCGAAGACGGCGTGGTGGGTGTACGACACCTGGGTGAGGTAGCCGCCGGTGGTGTGCAGGATGCCCTTCGGCTTACCGGTGGTGCCGGAGGTGTAGAGGATGAACAGCGGGTGCTCGGCGTCGAACGCCTCGGGCGTGTGCTGCTCCGGCTGGCGGCCCACGATCTCGTGCCACCAGACGTCGCGGCCCTCGTTCCAGGCCACCTCCTGGCCGGTGCGGCGGACGACCAGCACGCTGCGCACGTTCTCGGTGCCGGGACGGGTCAGGGCCTCGTCGACGGCGGGCTTGAGCGCGGACGGCTTGCCGCGGCGGTAGCCGCCGTCGGCGGTGATGATGACGCGGGCGTCGGCGTCCTGGATACGAGTGGCCAGGGCGTCGGCCGAGAAGCCGCCGAAGACCACGGAGTGCGGGGCGCCGATGCGGGCACAGGCCAGCATCGCGACGACGGTCTCCGTGACCATCGGCAGGTAGATGGCGACCCGGTCGCCCGCCTGGACCCCCAGCTCGGTCAGCGCATGCGCCGCCTGGGAGACCTCCCGCTGCAGCTCGGCGTAGGTCAGGGAACGGGTGTCGCCCGGCTCCCCCTCGAAGTGGAGGGCGACCCGGTCGCCGAGCCCGTTCTCCACATGGCGGTCGACGCAGTTGTACGCCACGTTGAGCTTGCCGTCGGCGAACCACTTCGCGAAGGGCGGGTTCGACCAGTCGAGCGTCTCGGTCGGCTCGGCCGCCCAGGTCAGCCGACGGGCCTGCTCGGCCCAGAAGCCCAGGCGGTCCGACTTCGCACGCTCGTACGCCTCAGCCGTCACATTGGCGTTCGCGGCCAGGTCGGCCGGCG
>Ga0307508_10006210_pt1 | contig 11264 bp, 7 predicted proteins | sample 9_EM_MG_FD_203089 | JGI IMG/M metagenome (GOLD analysis project Ga0307508, IMG submission 203089) | Populus trichocarpa ectomycorrhiza microbial communities from riparian zone in the Pacific Northwest, United States - 9_EM | ecosystem: Host-associated > Plants > Roots > Unclassified | place...
CCCAGGCCGTGAAGAGCACCACCGGCGGCAAGGCGGCCCGGCAGTCGCTGCTCACCATCGCCGGGCTGGTCTCCTCCTACAGCGACATCATCGAGCAGGCCTATGTGAACCGCGGCAACGACGATCTTCGCGACGCCTATCTGAGCTACGCCACCGCCATGCTCACCCGGGACCACGACGGCATCCTGGCCCGGCTGGGCACCGTGCAGGAAGGGCAGCGGCAGGTGCTGCGGGGGCAGACCTCGTTCGGCTGGCTGCTGGCGTGCGCCTGGTGGGTGCTGGTGCCCGCGCTGTTCGGCACCCTCGCGGTGCTGCTGTGGCGCACCCAGCGCTCTCTGCGCCGCCGCTTCCGCAGGCTGGTCAACCCCTGGCTGGCCGCGGCGACCGTGCTGCTGATCGCGGTGGTACCGCTGGGCCTCCTCACCGTCCAGACCCAGGACCGGCTGGCCGCGGCGGGGAGCACCCTGCACCGCGCGGACATCGGCTCCAACGGCGGCGAGACCGCCGACGAGGTGGCGGCGACCCTGCGGGGCACCCACTGGCGGGCCGGGGCCGTCGGCTGGATTCCGCTGGGCGGCGCGGTTCTCGCGGCGCTGATCCTCATCGGACTCCAGCCGCGCATCGACGAGTACCGGTTCCAGCCGCGATGAGCGCCCGGACCCGTTCCTTCCATGTGACCGCGGCCGTCCTCGGGCTGTGGCTGGTGGTGCTGTCCGCGGTCGGCGCGGGCGACACCGGCGGGCAGGGGTCGCGCGGCAGCGTCAGCGTGCTGGCCACCTGGACCGGCGACGAGGGCGCGGCCTTCCGCGCGCTGCTCAAGTCGTTCACCGACGAGTCCGGCATCCGGGTCGACTACCAGGGCACCACCGCGCTGCGCGAGGTGCTCTCCTCGGAGGTGAAGGCAGGCACCCCGCCCGACATCGCCGTCCTGCCCAGCCCGGGCGAACTGGCCACCTACGCGAACGCCCTGGTGCCCCTGGAGAAGGTGCTTCCCCCGGCCACGCTCGCCGCCTACGGCCCGCTGTGGAAGCCCGCGCCGCGCGGCGACGGCGCGGTCTACGGCATCGCGGTCAAGGCCGACCTGAAGAGCATCGTCTGGTACGACAAGAGCCGCCACCACCGGCGCGAACTGCCCGCGCTCGCCGCCCGGGACGGCCAGTGGTGCGCCGGAATGGGCGGCGACGCGACCTCCGGCTGGCCGGGCACCGACTGGATCGAGGACATCCTGCTCCAGCAGCAGGGCAAGGCCGTCTACGGGGAGTGGGCGACCGGCCGCCTGAAGTGGACGGACCCCCGGATCGGGCGGGCGTGGCGGACCTGGGGCGCCCTGTTCGGGAAGGGCGCGGCGCGCACCGCGCTGCTCACGGACTTCCGGGACGCGGGCCGGAAGCTGTTCGCCGAGCGGGCCCCGTGCGCGCTGGAGCACCAGGGCTCGTTCATCCGCGGCGGCTACCCGCCAAAAGACCGCGCCCGTGCCTCGTTCGCCTTCTCCACCGGGCTGATTCCCGGCGCCGACCCGGGTTCCACCGCCCGGGAGGTGTCCGCGGACTTCGCCGCGATGTTCCACGAGACCCGGCAGTCGCGCCGCCTCCTGGCGTACCTCGCCTCGGCCGGGGCGCAGACGGCCTGGGCGCGGAGCACCCCGCGCGGCCGCACCCGCCCCTTCTTCGCCAACAGCGAGGTCCCGGTCGAGGTGCAGCGCGACGACGGTGTGGCCCGGCCGATCGCCGAGGCGCTGGGGGACTCCGGCTCGCTGTGCCTGGACGCGTCCGACGCCATGCCCATCCGGATGCGGCTGGCCTTCCAGCGCGCCGCCCTGGCCTACCTCAGTGACGTCGGCAAGGGCCCGGACGCGCTGCTGACCAGCCTGGAGAAGGTCCGTACGGATCTGCGCCGGGAGCGCGGACGGCCCTGGCTGTCGACCGTCTGCGGGTGACGGCCGGGGCCCGGCCGGTCGTCACGTCGTCACCTCGTTGCCGGGCCATACGTCGTTAACGGGCCATCTCCTTCGGGCAGGGCGTGCCGCGCGGCAGCTGGTACTTGCCCGCTATCCGGTAGGTGCCGGGGCGCGGGGCGTGCAGCACGGTCCACTCGTCCTCCGGCTGGCCGTCCACGGCATCCTCGACCTGCGTGGTCAGACAGCCCTGGCGGTTGACCGGAAGCTCCTCGCCCGGGTCGGCCTTCGGCGCGTGGACGCTGCGCCCCTTGGAGTCGACCAGGCCCAGCCACGGCGAGTACGGGATGCGGATCAGGACCGGTCCGCGCTTCTTCACCTTCAGCACCAGCTGGTCGGCGCCCGCCCGTTCCACGGTGGCCGGCGGGTCGGCGAGCTGTGTCGGGTCCTCGACCTCGTACAGCCTCCAGTTGGCGTCCGACCACACCTTCTGCAGATACGGCAGCTTGGTGTCCTCCAGCAGCCGGGACTCCTTCTCGGCGCCCTTGTCCGGATTGTCGGCGGGCAGCACCACGAAGTGCACCGCCCAGCGCTTGAGCCACTCGTGGTAGGTCGCGGGGGTGAGGGTGTTCTCGCCGTAGAAGATCGGGTTGCGGTCCAGGTCCCGCTGCCGGTTCCAGCCGCGCGCCAGGTTGACGTACGGGGCGAGCGCGGAGGACTCGCGGTGGCTGCGCACCGGCACCACCTCGACCCGGCCCCGGTCGGCGTCCACCCGCTTCAGCCGGTCGACCAGCGGCGCCAGCTCACGGGCCCAGGACGCCGAGGGGGTGGTGTGGATGACGTCGTCGGTGGTCTTGGCGATCTGCCACACCGTGACCGTCGCGAGCGCCAGCACCAGCGCGAGCCAGCGCTGTCCGGCCCGCGTGGTGCGCAGCTCGGCACGGGCGGGCCGGGTGCGGCGCCCGGTCAGCGCGGCGATCACCACCACGCCGCCGAAGATCATGCCCAGCCGGGAGATGTTGGTGCCGATCTGGGACGGGATCAGCCAGGTGAGCACCACCCCGAGCGAGTACAGCGCCGCGCCGACCCGCACCGTGCGCCACTCGACCGGGGACAGCAGCCACCCGGCGAGCCCGGCGGTCAGCGGCAGCACCACCGAGCCGATGGACATCGGCTGCTCACCGGAGAACGGGAACAGCCACGCGGACAGCGCGACCACCAGCACCGGCGTCACACCGAGCGCGTACGCGGCCGGGCGCCGCTTGGTCAGCCACAGCGCGGCCGCCACGATGCCCACGAACAGGCCCGCCACCGGGCTGGCCATGGTCGCCACCGCCGACAGCAGGGCGGCCAGCAGGAACCGCCCGGTCCGGTGGTGCCAGTGCCGGGACCGCCACCGCACCGGCCACGCGAAGATCACCGCCACCGCGGCGAGGCCGAACATCGCGCCGAGCCCGAAGGTCACCCGGCCCGAGATCGCGTTGCAGACCAGCGCGAACGCGCCATACAGGGCGGGCCACATCGGCCGCGCCACCGAGCGGCTGCGCACCAGCAGCAGGGCGAGCAGCCCGGCGGACAGCGTCCCGGCGATCACCATGGTCGACCGCACGCCGAGGACCGCCATCAGATACGGCGAGATGACGCTGTACGACACCGGATGCATGCCGCCGTACCAGGCCAGGTTGTACGCCGAGTCCGGATGCTGGAGCGCGAACTCCGCCCAGGCGTCCTGCGCGGCCAGGTCGCCGCCGCTGTTCGCGAGCAGCGCCACCCACAGCAGGTGCAGCACAGCGGCGGCGGCCAGCGCGGCGGGCACCGGACGGCCCAGGGCGGCCCAGACGCGCCGGAAAACCCCCGCCCGGCCGACCGCCTCACCTCCGCGGGCCGCCTCCGCGCGCTCGTCCGGCTCGGTGGGCCAGCGCTGCGCGGGCAGGCGTATTCGCGCCGCGGTGCTCTCTTCCGAGTTCCCGTTTTCATCGGCCCGTGTCGGCTCCACGGTGGTCACTGCGACTCTCCCCGTCTCCCCCGAAATCTGCCCCTGTTCATCTTTTCAACCCTGTACCGGTTCCCCACGGTTCGCCTTGGTCGGGGCGAGTCAGGGTCGGGGGACATCATGCGACGCTAGCACGCAAGGCGGTTCGCCAGGCGGCTACGGGCACCGGCGCGGCTTCTCGCGCCGGTGCCCCCGCCCGGGTCGGAAGACATCCCGGGGACGCCTCTGGGACGCCCCGGAGACGTCCGGGGGACGCCCGGAGACGCCCCGGCGACGTCAGAGGACGTCAGGAAACACGGATCAGCTTCGACCCGAAGGACGGTTCGGACAAGTCGTTTTGCAGCGCCACCGGCGCCTTGACCTGACCGGGACCGGTCCCCACGGTCACCTCGCCGACGACGGTGCCCGCCTTCGCCGAGTGCGGAATGGTTTTGCCGCCGTCACCGATCTTGATGTCGACGTCCAGCCCCGCCCAGCCGACCGCCTTCAGGTCCTTGGTGGCGACGACCGGCGTCGTACCGCCGAGGCCGTCGTCCACCTGGCCGACGACGTCGCCCTTCTTGATGACGGTCGCCGAAGTGAGGGCGTCCTGCGCGGCGGTGATCAGCTTGTAGCTCTCCGTCTGTGCCAACTGGAGGCTGGCGTCCAGCGTGGTGGGCGCGCGCTGCTCCAGCACGACCCCGAGAATCCGCTGCTTCTTGCCCTCGATCGTCCGCACCGCGCCCCACATCAGCGCACCGCCCGCCGGGGTGGACGACCCGGTCTTGATACCGATCACACCGGGCTTCACCAGCAGATTGTTGTTGTTGTAGATCTTGCCGTCGAGACCGGGGATCTCGGTGTTGGGCGTCGCCACGACCTCCCGGAACGCGTCCGACTCCATCGCCGCCTTCGCCAGCTTGAGCTGATCGGCCGCGGTCGACTTGGTCGACTCCTTGAGCCCACTGGGGTCGGTGTAGGTGCTGTTCTTCATGCCCAGGCTCTTGGCCGCGTCGTTCATCTTCTTGGTGAACGCGTCCAGCGACCCGGCGTCCCAGCGGGCCAGCAGCCGGGCGATGTTGTTGCTGGAGTTGATCAGCAGCAGCTGGAGCAGCTGGTGCTGGGTGAAGCTCTGCCCCTCCTTGACCGACGCCCGCGACTCGTCGGCGGACCCCGACTCCTGGGCCGCCGTCGCGTCGATCTTGATGCGCGGGCCCTCGGCACCGGCCTTCAGCGGATGGCTCTTGAGCACCACATAGGCCGTCATCACCTTGGTGACACTGGCGATCGGCACCGGCTTCTGCGCCCCCGACGTGCCCAGGCTGCCCACGCCCTGGACCTCGGCCGCGGACTGGCCCTCACCGGACCACGGCATGGCCAGCTTCTCGCCCTTGAACGCGTACGACTCGTCGCCGGTCAGCTTCAGCTCGGGCTCCGGCAGCGGCCGCACCGCCTGGGCGACCCCCAGGAGCACCACGAGCAGGATGGCCAGCGGCGTCCAGATCTTGACCCGCCGCACCGCCGTCCGAACCGGCGTCTCCGGCTTGGGCGGCTTGTTCGTCAGCTGCGCCAGCAGATCGAGCGGCGCGGGCTGCTTCCCGTCCGGCGTCTGCGGCGGCAGCGGCTGCTGCCTGGTCCGCTCCGTCTCGGGCAGGTCGGCCGGTTTCGCCGGAGCGGTGTCCGGCTTCGCCGCCTTTTCGGGGGCCTTCGCCGGGGCGGGGGCGTCGGTGGAGCGCAGCGGTACGAACTTGCTGGTGCGCTCGTTCTCGCCCTCGGAGCGCTTGTCGTCCTTGGCGCCCTTGCCGTCCTTGCCGCTCTTGCCGCTCTTGCCGCTCTTGGCCTCATCGCCGGAGAGCGCCTTGATGGCGGTGGTCGGCTGGTCGACGCCCTTCTTCTTCTCCGGGAGCACGCCGAACGCGGCGGTGGGCCGGTCGAGAGGCTTGCCGCCCTTGTCATCCACCTTGGGCGCGCGGAAGACGGCGGTCTTCTGGTCGATGGACGGGCGCCCGGACGGCTTGTCCTCCTCGTCGCCGGACGCGGCCTTGTCGCCCTTGTCGTCGCCGTCGTCGTCGGAGCCCGCCCACGCCGGACGCCGCCCACCGGACGCGTCCGCGTCGGCCTTGGCGCCCTTGGAGTCGGCCGCCGACTTGGGCGTGCGGAACACCGCGGTCTTCTGGTCAACCGACCGCTCCGACGCGGTGCCGCCGGAGTCGCCGTCACCCTCGCCGCGGGAGCCCGCCGCCGCCGAATCCCGACCACCGGACGCGCCCGCGTCGCCCTTCACACCGGACGCGGCCTTCTCGGCGTCGTCGCCCTTGGTGCGGGACGCGCCCACGCCGCCCTCAGCGTCGGAGCCCGCCTTCGCGGTACGAGACTTCCCCGAGCCCTCGCCGCCGGACACGGCCTTGTCGTCGCCGTCGCCCTTGGCGCCCGACGCGCCCGAGCCCGCCTTCGCCGAACCCCCGCTGCCGGACGCGCCCGAGACGCCCTCGGCGTCCGAGCCCGCCTTCGCCGTACGAGACTTCCCCGAACCCTCGCCGCCGGACACGGCCTTGTCATCGCCGCCATCGGCGTCGGCCTCGTCGCCGGAGCCCGTCTTCGCCGAACCCTCGCCGCCGGACCCGGCCTGCTCGGCGTCGCCGTCCTTGGTGCGGGACGCACCCGCGCCGAACTCGGCGTCCGAGCCCGCCTTCGCCGTACGAGACTTCCCCGAACCCTCGCCGCCGGACACGGCCTTGTCATCGCCGTCGCCCTTGGCGCCCGACGCGCCCTCGGCGTCCGAGCCTGCCTTCGCGGTACGAGATGTCCCCGAGCCCTTGCCGCCGGACGCGGCCTTGTCGTCGCCGTCGGCCCCGTCGTCGGAGCCCGGCTTCGCCGAACCCTCGCTGCCGGACGCGTCCGCGTCGCCCTCGGCGCCGGAGGGCGTGTCCGTCGCACGGGGCGACGTCGTCCCCTGGTCGACCGGCTCATCCGACGGCTTGCCGTCGCCCGCATCCGGTTCGTCGGACGCGACCCAGGCCGCGACGGCCTCCCGCAGCCGGGAGTCGCCGCCTTCCGGCGGGTCCGCTTCGGAATCCCCGGACTCCGCCTCGGGTGCGGCTTCCGCTTCCACCGATTCACTGTCTTCGCTTTCGCGAACGCCAGACGCACCGTCGTCGCCCGCAGCTTCCGGACGCTCCGATTCCGGTTCCGCCGACGCCGCACTGGACCCCTCGGGAGCCGACTCGGACGCGTCCTCGGCGACGGCGACCGCCGAGCGCACGCCGTCGGCCTCCCCCTCACGGAAGGCCGTGAGCCGCGGATCGCGTGCTCCCCGAGCCGTCTCCCCCGACGACTTCTGCTGATCCGACTTGCCGGGGGACTCGCCCGCCACCGATGCCTCCTCGATACGTCACACGGGGCGCCGAGCGCCTCCTGGCGCCGCGTCCCGCATTACAAACCATCAACCAGTGTCCTGTGTGCCCGACGTGCGGACGCGCAACGCCACCGCCGGAGAGCGCCTCAGGGTGATCGCTCACCCGCTAGACGAGAAAGACATACCTACCGGTTCCCACTCAAATCCACCAGGCACTCTCGACAGACCAATGTGGCAGGGGTCACCCTGTCATTCATCCACGCGGGGAGGCATGGATGGGCAGGAGCCGCAGAACAATTCCGGAGGAGCTTCTGTTGCTCGCCCTGGACCCGACCACGGGTACCACGGCGCAGCCGCAGTCGCTCGACCTCGGTCTTGCCGGGGCACAGCTAGTAGAGCTGGCTCTGGCTGGACGGATAGCCCCTGACGGGGATCGTATCGCCGTGGTGATGCCACGGCCGACAGGAGATCCAACTCTGGACTCCGCACTGGAGCTGCTGCGCCGTCGCGGCAGTCCGGTTCGGGCTGTCCACTGGATCGGCGGGCCCCGCCTGGGGCTGCGCCAGACGTATCTCACGCACCTGGAGCGGTGCGGCATGGTGCATGCCGTGGCGGGCCAGATGTGCGGGGTACTGCCGACGACTCGCTATCAGGCGACGGAGACGGCGATCAGCCGGGAGATCAGGGCCCGGCTGGACAGTGCGATCCGCACCGGCGTACCGCCGGACCCGCGGACCGCCGCGCTCGCCGCCCTGGCCCATGCGGTCGGGCTCGGCAAGCACTTGTATCCCGGGAACGAGGGGCGCTCCTCGCGCTCCAGGCTCCGGGATCTGATCAGGCACGACCCGATGGGCGGTCTGGTGGCGCACGCCGTGATGGACGTGCAGAACGGTGTCGCGGCGCAGCCACGGCGCGCACCGGCCGGAGGCCGACCGCCGGGAGCACGCGCCATGGCGGAGCCCGCGGCGGGGGTTCCGGCCCAGCCGTCCCGCCACGGGAGCATGGACCGCGTCGGAGCGCGCTGAGCGCGCCGACCCGTCCTCAGGAGGCCCCCAGGGAGCCTCAGGAGGCCGTACGGCACTCATGAGCGCCGGGTCCCCACCCCGAGGCAACTCGGCGAACTGAAGAGGCACCACAGGGCACCACAGGGCGTTTACAGGGCAAGGGCACCAACCGGGCTCGCCAGAGCCCGCAGAACCGATACAGCACCACCGAGCACCATTCCGCTCCACCGACCGCACCGCAGTCCTCACCGACCCGGTCCGGGAGCCGCTGAAGCGCGGGGTGGTGGGACGGCCGTTCCGGACGACCGGCCGTCCCGCCGCCCCGCGCGTGTGTGCGATCACCCTTTGTACGGTCTTTGTCGGGCCATTTCCCAGCGCGGCCGGGTCCGGTAGTGGCAGGCTGCTGAACAGCATGTATCAGCAGTACGAAGCCGGAGGTGCACGTCCTGTGACATCGAACGTCGGCCCCACTGTCCGGCGACGCCGGTTGGGCCAGGAACTGCGCAGGCTCCGCCAGGAGAAGGGAATGACAGCGGAGGAGGTGGCGGAGGAACTGATGGTCTCCCAGTCGAAGATCAGCAGACTGGAGAACGGCCGTCGCAGCATCAGCCAGCGCGATGTGCGCGACCTCTGCCGGACCTACAAGGTCGAGGACAAAGCGCTGGTCGATTCCCTGATGCAAATGGCGAAGGAGTCCCGTCAGCAGGGGTGGTGGAACGCCTTCGGCGACGTCCCCTACAGCGTCTACATCGGTTTCGAGACGGACGCGGCGTCGCTGCGGGTCTACGAACCACAGGTGATGCCGGGGCTGTTGCAGACCCCGGAGTACGCCGAGGCGGTCATCAGCGGGGCGCTGCCCGAGGTCGCCCCGGACCAGATCGCCCAGCGGGTGCAGGTGCGGCTGCGGCGGCAGGAGCGGATCACCGATCCGCTGGGCCCGCTGCGGCTGTGGGCCGTGGTGGACGAGGCGGCGATGCGGCGCGTGGTCGGCGACCACAAGACCATGAGCGATCAGCTGGAGTATCTGGTCCGCATGAGCCACGAGCCCCATGTGACGGTGCAGGCGCTGCCGTTCGGCATGGGCTCGCACCCGGGCATGAGCGGGCAGTTCACCATCCTGGAGTTCTCGGACGAGTCGGATACGAGCGTCGTCTATCTGGAGGGTGTGACGAGCGACCTCTACCTGGAGAAGCTCACCGATGTGCAGAGCTACAGCATGATGTATGAGCATCTGCGGGCCCAGGCGCTGAACGTGGACCAGAGCCGCCAGTTCATCACCGAGGTGGCGCAGGACCACGCGCGTCGGCACGGGGAGGACTGACGACGCCGGTCGGAGCGGGCGCGGAGGGTACACCTCCGCACCCCACCGCGGAAGGGGCCGGTGGAATATGCCATCCGGTCGAGTGAATGGCCACCTTTCCTGACGATGTTGACGAGTAACGTCGGCCTCGCCTCCAAACGGGGGTGCATCTCCTCAACAAGACGCATCGGAGCAATTGTGTCCATTCAGCAGGGAAAGACGAGTGCGTGGGTGAAATCCTCGTACTCCGCAGGAAACGGCGCTTGCGTAGAGGTCGCCTCCCCGGTCGTCGATGAGATCGCCGTGCGCGACTCCAAGGACCCGCACGGTCCGACGCTCAGCTTCGCCCCCGCCTCCTGGTCGGCCTTTGTCGCCGACGTCCACGGCGGAGCCTTCGACCTCGGCTGATCCTGCTGTTCGACCGGCCGCGGCAGCGCGGTCCGGCCCCGTAGAACCGCAGTTTCGCATGTCAGCAACCGAGCCCTCTCGACCGGCCGCCGTCTCTGCCGAGAGGGCTCGTCGCATTTCGGTTTCCATTGCCTTCATCGAAGCTCCGCGACGTATTGGTCCGTACCGGGAATCGTCGGAATGAACGGCGCGACGAATTCCACCCGGCCCAGACCGGACCGTTCCACATCGGTGTCGAGACCCGTAAGAAATTCCTCCCAGCATTCGCGCGGATCGCACTGCAGGAACCAGAGCAGGGTCAGCCTGGTGTCGACGCCCTCCACCTGCTTGACGTACGCCATCCGGTCCGACGGCAGCGGGGTCGGGCGGAAAACGGTCACCAGCGCGGCGGGCGAACCGGCCAGGCGCCGGGGCAGATGGCGGGCCGTGAGCCAGTCGAGCAGCTCCCCGCGCCGCTCGGGACTCCCGCACTCGACGACCTCCAGGACCAGCCCGGCGTAGGGGTGGTCGAGGGCATGGTGGTCGCGCGGCCCGGCCGCCCCGTCCCGGTAGACGGTCGCCTCCCGGTCGTGGAAGGCCGTCAGGACGTGGGTGCGCTCCTGGAACACCCGGCCGTCCCGGTTCAGCCGCTTGTTGATGCCGACCGTCCACCGCATGTGCTCCGCGTAGCGGTCCTCGGTGAGCCAGTAGACGGTGAGGTAGCAGCCCACGGTGACGGGCCGGGCGACCGCCGACTTCTCCGGGTAGCGCAGGCGCTGGAGATCGCGGGTGGCGACCCAGCGGCGACCGGCGTAGATCCAGGGCATGGCCATCGCGCCCGCGATGAAGTGGTCGTCCTCGTACCAGCGGTTGTACGCGTACTCATGGCCGGGATGCGGCTCGACCATGGTGATCAGGGCGTGCCCCGGGCGCACCCCGTAGGGGCCGACGGAGGCCAGTTCGCCGTACTGCTCGGCACGGGTGTCCTCGCTCGCGTCGCTCGTCATACCCATCAGGTGTAGCTGACAAAGCGTCAGCTGGGGAGGGGTGCGGCATGCCGGGTATGCCCTGGAGTCCCAGCCCAGACACCAGCCGCAAAGTAGGTCGTGGGTAGCGAGACGAGTCCCGTTTCCCTGCCCGGGGCGCCGTCGTTGGGCCTGCTCCTGCTCCAGTGCCGTACGGACCACCGTCGCGCACGGGCCGTCGAAGAGGTCGGCGAGGCGGGCATCGCTCTGCGGCCCCACCGCGACGCGGGGGCACTGCCGCGCGCGAGTCGCACTGATACAGATCGTCAACTGATCGGTTCTCACGGGGCTGGTCGCTGCGCTGGTCCTGCGTAGGGTTTCAAGGAG
>Ga0307508_10006212_pt1 | contig 11264 bp, 10 predicted proteins | sample 9_EM_MG_FD_203089 | JGI IMG/M metagenome (GOLD analysis project Ga0307508, IMG submission 203089) | Populus trichocarpa ectomycorrhiza microbial communities from riparian zone in the Pacific Northwest, United States - 9_EM | ecosystem: Host-associated > Plants > Roots > Unclassified | place...
CCTTCGCTGCAGCTGGCATTACGACAACCAGGCTTACACCCATGATGGCAGGATCCGCACCAACAATAGCATATGTCCTGAATACACCAAAAATGGGTGATCCCTTGCGCACAACAACACTTCATTTCATGAGCAACACAACCCCAGCGTCATCACTGATTTGGCTAGAATTCCCAGCAGTGCTGATCCCATCTTTCTTAAACACGAGCTTTAATTTTCCCAGACCTGCTATTGGCGGCGGTGGATGGGGGAGATGGTGATGTCATGACTGCTTCAGTTGGAAGATTTGGGCTTGCGTTGTTTTTTCTAGATTGTCAGCGGGTATGGTTTTTTTGTTGAAGATGGGGACAATGGTCTTGGCGTAGCTGTGGGTATGGTGGAGCTGGTTTGTCTGGTTTTGCTGGTAGTGGCTGGGTTATTTGTGGGTAAAAGGATGTTTGGGTTTGTTTCGGGAAAGATTCTACTTGGTTTTGATCGAGATTGCAAGCTGAAATTTGAGCTAGGATAAGCTATTATTGGTTCTGGTTAATTGGGACTGTCATGGCTTGATTTTGAGCAGATTTGGAGCACTATTGTTTGGTATTGTGTTTTTGAATTTTTATTTTTATTTTTTTAGTTTTAAATTAATTTTTTAAATATTTTTGTATTATTTTAATGTAAAAAATAAAATTTTAAAAATATTTTTTTTTTAATATGTCTCAAAATAAAACATAACTTGAAAATTAATATCTAACACACATATTCTAAACAAGCCCTAAGTCAAAGGACAGGCTGTGATTGATGTGAGGAGCGGTAGTTAGATGCTTGGTGAATTCTGGTAGTAAATGGAGAAGGATTGTATGTGGGGAATTTTTATTTCACTCTCTTGTTCTCTTGTCCTACTTTCTCTTTAAACAATTTTTTTGTCTCCAAACTCTCTCAATTTTTTTTTTCAATGACATGGAAAGCAAGGGATGACCCCGGGTTTGTTTTTGCCATTTAATGGATGAATTACTGGTATTAATTATTTTAGTAAAAAAAAACATATTTATTTTTAAGGAATTGATGTGAAATACTATCATAGCGGCAAGACATGGTAGCTTATACTTGTAGTATATAAGCCCATGACATTTTATTGTGGTGACAAAGAGATAACTTTACTTTTAAAATTAGATATGAAGATCATCGGCGATTACTTAACAAAGAAACAAATAAATTTTTAAATCTTTGTAACCCGTGTATGTTTTAATATTATTAATTTATTTAAAAACTAAATGAAAGATTTACTGTTTCAATTTTGCTATTAATTTTTGAAAGTCTCTATGCCATGCTGAGTGTGAGATTGGAGAGCCAACTCATTTGTTGTAACAAAATGTCAAGAAAAAGTATGAAAATGAGACGTCCAACATGCTACCAGCAAGGCCACAATAATTTGACATGCCCGCGTAAAATGGATATCGAGTATATCTAAGAGAATAATTTGTAAATTCTTTTTCCCCCCCCTCAAATTTTATATTGCGTGTCGAGCTACCAAAATTTTTTATTTGTTTCTTCGCCTCTCGTCATATTCCCTGCACAGAAACGACCTGATCTGATAATAATACTCGTAATAAGGATAGCGTAATTATCCCCACCAAAGTTTAGTAGATTGGATATTAACATTGCAGGCCCGGGCCCAAAATCAAATGTCCAGGGCTGTGAATCCGTCCGCAGATAATAAAACCCGCACATAGCCCGTTTTAAAAGAAAAGGCTGAAACCTGACGAAGTTGACGGTAACGGAGAGCACCAAATGTGAAATCCACAGAAGTCAAAAGTCTAATCCCAATCTCTAACAATTGCAATGGCTATGAAATAAAACAGTAAAAAATCAACAGCAATGGCTTCGAACGGAAACCCTAAATTTCAGCTCCCCGTGTTACTCTCCCAACAAAACAACAATGGTCCTATTATTTCCATGGAAACCACTCCTATCTCTCCTACTATTCCTCTCCCTATTCTTTTACGAACACTGGATTTCAATCCCTTCTTGCAACATCGTACCCAACACAGATCTCAACCAACAGGAACACGATGTCGTTGAAGAGGAAAACGACAACGATGAGGTTTTGAAAGTCATGTTGGTCGCGAATTTATTACTCTTAGGATCTGACACTAGCTTTTTTAACCTCTATTTTAGAGATTATTACATGTCCAAGGTTTTCAAGGTAACGACAATTCATCTCTCTCTCTCTTTTAAACTTTAATCTCGATGTTTAATTAGAAGAAGAAATCGACTCTAATCTTTTCTATGGGTAGCAGAAATCTTTTTATTCTTTAAAGCCTGACATGCTGCTGGTAATCGGGGATGTTTCGGCGAGAGGGTCGACATTGACGAGGGGTAAATGGGTATCAGTGTTGCATCAGTTTCATGGAATGTTAGGGCCATTTATTGAACTTCCATTTCATGTTGTTCTTGGTGATATGGATGTTGGAGGGTGTAGTGGGCTCGACTCAAATTCAGTTTATTGGATAGCTAGGAGTTTTCCGGGGCTAGACTCATCTGGTTGTGGTGCGTTTGATATTGACAATGTTAGTTTTGTTTCCCTTAACGCGGTTGCATTGCTTTGTGGTAATAATAAGTTGAGGTTTAGTGTTGAGAAGGCTGTAGAGATGGAAAGAATAGGTTCATGGATGGATTCGGAGAAAGAAATGGGTGATTGTGGAGAATTTACGAAAACGTCTGATAGTTTCGGGCGGAGAAAGGATTTAGTGTCATCTGGATTAGGTCCTGTCCTCTTACTTCATTTTCCATTGCATCGAGCGGAAAATGGTGGTTGTAAGGAAGGGAATATTGTTAGAAAAGCTCCTATGCCCTTACGTCAGGGCTTGAATGCATTAGAGAGTAGCAGGTGGGTGCAATTCTTGCATATGCTGATATCAATGGATTTTTATTCTTCGCATGTTTTCACTGCTGATAGTGATAGGATCCTGTCATGTAAACAGTGATGTTTTGCACACTTTTTTCATGTCATATAATCAATATTTGTTTATGCACTCATCACTTTAAGTTGAACGTGGAGGTACAAGTGTGATGTTGAACTCCCTGTGTTATTGTTGAGCGATAGCCAAGATATGGAGTCACATGTTTTCTAAAGTTTTGCAATGCTTAGTTGTCTTCCGATGGGAGTTTATAGTCCTTTCCACGTGCCTTTTATTTTGTCTTATGAATTTGCTTGCTTGAACTTACGTGATTGGGAGTTCTGTTTCTTAAAGTTTCCTTAACGTTTCCTTTAGGGTATATACTGGTGCTCCCTATGAGTTATGGCATACAATCCCTCCAAATGCTACGCAATACATATTTCAGGCTCTTAAACCAAGGTATTTTTACAAATCTTTATGCCGATCATGGATACTAGTTGCATTTATTGTGGAAAAGAGAATATTGGCTGATAATGTGTTTCGCATACTCATCTCGAGTTTGAAGGACAGATGAAGCAGATATACTAGTATTGTTGATGCTCGATGCATTCTGGTATTTTTCCAGAGTGCATCAAACAGTGACTTCTTAAGATGATTACCTGTGGCCTTTGCCCTTGTTTGCAGGATTGTTTTCAGTGCTCATACACATGAATTTTGTGATCACACTCACTCAGATGGGACACGCGAGATAACTGTCCCTTCAATGACATGGAAAGCAAGGGATGACCCCGGGTTTGTTTTTGCCACATTCAGAAGTGGTGGGAATACTGTAAGTGTCAGCTACTGTTCCCTTGCTAGGGAATCTCATGTACTAATAGCATACACTTTGATTTTGTTTCTGCTAATCACATTATGGCTTGTGGCAAATAAACCTTACAACATGTGTCTAAGATAGTGATGGGGAAATCCCTCTTCTATACATTTTTGTTGCATTCTTCAAAATTATAACCTTTCGTTTTTCACACTGCTAGTCATGAAACAATCATTTCTTTAGAATCAGTGAAACAGAGATACAGGGGCAGGCCAATTGTCTGGGAAATTCTCATCTAGCATCACTATTTTCCATTTCAGTTATTATTTTTTTGCAATGCCACTATTCATCACAGGTATTTTGGACAAATATACCTGAATTTTGATGGCAATAAATTCTCCACTGTTAAAAAAAACCCGTATCCCCTTGCAGCTTTTCCTTCAGTCCTAGTTGTCAATTTATTTGTGTGCTCCTACGTCTCTTTAAAGGCAGCAAATAAAAGTTGTGATATAATGATATTGTTCAAATAGTGATATACATATACATGATGTGTCTCCCAATCCTCATAGGACAAGGAAGCTTGAGCAATTCTAATATTCTAAGAATTGTGTACCATGTCGGCATGCTAAACTTCTAGAGAGAAAGGATCGACTGCATTTCTTTATGCTCCAATAAATTTTCCTTAATTCTTTTTTTTTTAAAAAAAAAATTCTATTAGTTATGTGTACTAATCACATAAAATTTAATATGTACATGATAAAATTCAACTTAAAGCAATTCGGTTTTGGTTTTCACGTAAGTTTTAACACTCAAAAACTTATTCTGCTGTTTATATATAATGATATATGATGTTAGTCTAGAGACAAGTTATTATGCTCTTTGGCTTATAGGCAGTGTAGTTTTGCAAAAAGCGTACGTTTTTTTATGATGGGTCCGACGAATCACACGAGTGGTTCAGATGACGAAGGATACGAGTAAGGATGCTGTGGATGACTATGAGATGAATCTGTCGACTCAACATTATGAGACGCAACTTTTGTTGTTTCATTCTTTGAGTTTGTTGATAAGAAATGAATAGATGGCATAAGTTGTATTTTCTTTTTTAAGCGAGTTTTATAGGAACAAGGTCCAGTGACGATGCTGGTATTCTGTCTGAGAACAACTTCCTCAGGACGAGTGATGCTGGAAAAGTTAGATTTGAGGAGAAGTAAAGAGGGGAAAGAAAGAAGAAGAAAAGAAGAAGCTAGGAAGTAGGAGCTGAAAAAGAGGAGAAAGGGAGAGGGAGGAAGAGAAGTCTATAACTTTCAATTTTTATTAATTCGATAAAACTGTAGTAATTTAAAAATTACATATAAATAATAAAATTCTAATCACAACCAACAATTGAGTTTACAGCCTATCAAGTAAAAAAAATCAACAAAATAATTCAAGTTAAAATCCAATAATAAAATCAAATAAAACTCAATAATATATGCTTGGAAGCGGTTGAGGTGAGCAAAAACTTGAAAAACCAATTAAATCAGGAAAACAAAAAAAAGTTAACTAAAAAATTAAATAAAAAACCAAATTAACCATTTAGAAAATCTAAAAAACAAATTTTGTTCATTTTTTATTTAAAAAATATGAGAGGAGCACTTAAAAAAAACAGTTATAAATACTCAATTTTCTTTCCAATCCTAACTTAAATCAACCCCCTCTCTTTGCCTCTCATCTCTTCCAAATCCCAACCCTAAATCAAACCCAAAAGTAGTCGCCCACAAGCTCTCTCTCGTCTCTCATCTCCTCCATCTCTCTCTCTCTCTCTCTCTCAAATACGTTTTGTTTGGTTGCTGAGGAAACTTGCTGAGAAAACGAGGATAATGTAAAGTGAGATGATTATGCCAGAGTACAAATGATACTGGAGGGCAGTGAATCCTGCGTCTTCGGGTTGCTAGATGGGTTCTCAAAAAAGTGTCCTCCTGAGAGCTTTGAGATTCATGAAGTCAAATTTTGGTTATGGCAGAGATTTTACTGTAGAACTAAACTTGTCGGGACAAATTCCCGCAATAATGTTGATATTGAGGATCTGTGACGTATGATACTTTTTAGGAAAAACTGGAATATCTGCGCTATGCATTACTTTCTGAGCTGTTATGGTGCCTGAATAAAAAGATGAATCCTTTAAATCCACGCACGATCGCCAGGTTTCCTTCATGCAGTGATTCCTTGTTCAATGACGGCCTCAATCTCTCCCATGCACCTTCGACTCAGCCAGCTTTAAAGCATATGAATAAACAGAAATAACCAAAAATCAGTCTTTTTTTTTCTTTCTACCTGGACTACAAAATTTGGGAAAATATGGAAGTGAAGAAGCCTATTCTGAGATCTTCTATTTGTGCATTGACAAAGCCTCTGTATCCCAATTACCAAACACGTTCCATGGCAGTCATACCATAAAGTGTGTTTTATGAAAAGATCGTTCCAATGTGATATTATTCATTCCAGGGATTTAAAAGGGGATATCCATTGTTGGGAGCCAATATGCGCTAACAAAAATCTAGCACATAACTGCAATCCCTTGTGTTTGAAGAATCATTACCGAGCACTAAAATATTATAGTGATTGGGTATTCCTTGTCTCCAATAAGCAAGAACTGAGATCCTTCTTCCATCACCATCATACCACGATCGTCAGGACTGCTAAGGTGCTCGCAAGGGCTCAGCTCATATTGAATTTCAGCATTCTCCCCTGCATTTAAATTCACAGTTTGGAATCCAACCAACTTTTTGATTGGCCTTTCATTTCCAGGATTTGCTTGCCTCACAAAAAGCAATACTGGATGCTTACCTGCCATCTCTCCATGGTTTTTAACTCTGACAGTAACTGTAAACTTAGTTTTTTCGCAGAGTTCTTTACCAATATTTGAAATTAGCTTGTGTCTTATAGTATTTGAGTTCTTAGTTATTTGATTACTTGAAGCTCTCAAGTAGAGCTTGTTTTGTGTATCAGAAGCAAGCTCATAAGAATAGTTTGAGTAGCTGAGACCATAGCCGAATTCAAAAACCTTTTTCCCGTTGTAGAACCTATAAGTACGGCCAGGATAGCCTGAAGATAGTTGGGGACGCATTCTCATGTCTGTCATTGGTACTTTGGTGAAATCTTGTGGATACCAAGTCATTGGCAATCTCCCTCCTGCATGGCAACAAGATGAACACCATTCAATTGAAAATAGTTTAGCAGTAAAGTATTCATCCCTTCTTTCCTATGCCATTATCGGATCAAATTAATCTGCGCAAACACTTAATAATTCACCTGGGTTATGGTCGCCAAATATAATTTGTGCCAGTGCAGTTCCTCCAGCTTCACCTGGATAGCCAGCCCATATAATGCTTCCAATGTTCTGATCATATTTGGCGAAAGATACATCTACTGGACCTCCACAAAAAAGCACCAGAACAACTGGTTTTTTTGCAGCTTTTGCTACAGCAGTTATCAGCTCCCGCTGCTTCCCTGGGAGCACCAGGTCCACACGATCTTGTTCCTCCTTCTCTTGAGTTTGATCTAGTCCCATAACCAATATCACTTGATCTGCCCCCTTCGTGATTTTTACTGCTTGATTTATTGAAGCTGAAGAGCATGCAACCCTACTGCAACCTGGGTGATACCTAGTGTTCTTGATATAATTCTGCAATCCTTGCAGTGGTGTAACAGTTTTACAGGGTGGACCAAAATAGTTTCCAAGAAGTTTCGTTGAATTATTAGCATTGGGGCCTATAACTGCAAGGGACTTGGTTTCCAATTTTGAAAGCGGGAGAAGCTTATCAGGATTCTTTAGCAGGACTATGCCATCTTGAGCTGCTTTTAGGGCTAGAGCCTGATGCTCTTGGGAACAGACTTGGTCTGGAGCAATGTTGCCATAAGGCTGTTTAGTGGGATTGCCATTGAATAGTCCTAATCTCATCCTTACAGAGAAAAGGTTGTGAAGGGCTCTGTCTATTTCAGATTCCGGCAATTTTTTCTTTTTGACAGCTGATTTGGTGTAGTTCTTCAAGTAATCACCACAGTTAACATCCATCCCTGAAATATTTTTTTGTTTGTCTAAGAAATTAGAAGACAGGCAAGTAAAAAACCACAACTTTTTATGCACTCCATATGTTTTTTCTCTTGAAATTAGAAAGTTGAAACTAGTTCCTTAACTAGCTACTGTGGCTGTTTGGTAGTGACACATGCAAGCCTATATCATTGCTACTGTGAATTGAGACCTGTTCCTTGATGTCTTGATCATTTCACTGTTTCAGGAAAAATGCAAAACCTTTGCACTTTATTGATAGCTTTGCCTAAAGGGAACGCTATTTAGTGGTACAATTGTCCAAGGGATTCTTTCCTTGGGACTTTTTTTTATTTTTATTTTTACTGTTATATCTAAAATCAAACACACTGGACCAGATATGCAAATAAGGTGGATCTTTCCACTTGCGGGCCACACGATTCTTTTGTTCATTGAATATCTACACTATTTTTGCTTATTTGATATGTTCATTTAACTTGCAAACAAGTACAGGCTCTAGTATGGCCATGGAAAAGGAGAGAATCACAATACCGGCTTTAAGCACATCTGCAACGGCATCTTCTGGTGATTTAGCGTATCCCTGATCATCGTGAATTATGGCGACTGCATCACAATCTGATGTGATGTACCTGATTATTTTTCCAAGAACAAAACACCAATGATCATTTTTCTTAAAAGAGAGAAAAAAATCCATCTTTTCAACATTTATCTCCTTACCCGTAGAAGCCCCACTGTCCTCTGGCCTTTTTAGACAATAGATTGTAATCTGCACAATTTGGGACCCCATTAACACGATTATAAGCACACATTATCCCACTAGCTTTTCCTTCTTGTATGCAGCTCTGGAATGGAGGCTGGTACGTATCCGCTAAATCCTGCAATGTGACCTAAACCCAGAAAAAGGTGCTGGCATGTAAATGAAACGGCAGAGAATTTCATTTTAACATGAATATCTTAAATATAGATTTGATTAATTTTAAGAAAGGAAAATAAACCACTGTACAAAAGTAGAAACAACTTCCTTAACTTGAGCAATATATAATTCTGTGCTTCTTTAACTTCTATATTCTCTCCTTGACTGGTCAAAGATTTTTTGATAAGCCTATATTTTTGAATGGTCAAAGATTTTCTGTCGCTTAATGATCACTTTACCCAGATATCCTTGAATTATTCATCTAGTTGTCAGTTGAAGTTAAAACACATGACATAGCCACAGATTAAAGATCATATATATATATATATAATGCAGCATCCAACAGCTTGATTCGTCACCAATCTGTGTTTTTTTTCCTGATTAAAAACTATTTAAACACATCAGGCAGCTGGACCAATTTGGGATCTTCCAATTTCTTTTTAAACATCGCACAGTGAAAGGAAAGAAGACAATCATGAACATTGTGTATCACTTACTTGAGCATCAAAGACGAACCTATTCATGCCTTTCCATTTATCCAAGTCATAAGCAGTAAAATGCTTGCAACAAGCTGAAGCTTGAAGTTGCTCACCAAGGGTTCCTCCTCCAAAAGAGTCCCCTTGAACTCCTCTCACATATGACACGGCATACTTTCCAGCGACCAAAGGATCTTCTCCAGGTGTCTCTTGCCCTCTTCCCCATCTTGGGTCTCTAAATATGTTGATGTTTGGTGCCCAAAATGTCATGCCTGTAGCTTGTCCAGCGTTGTATATCCCTCTCGCTTCTTTTCCAATCACCTTCAAGAATCCATTCACAAATCAATATTTTGGATGTAGAGCTTCGTTTTCTTTTCTTTTCTACATATCCAAGTAACAAGGAGCTATATATCTTTTGCTACAGGAACTGAATCGGAAAAAATGTTAATGTAGAAACACAGGTATTGAGAGTCTAGCAGATGAAGCTACTTACTTGACCAATGCGATACCAAAGATGAGCATCAAATGAAGCAGCAGTCAGAATAACCTGAGGGAAGCTTGTGGCAAACCGAATGGTCCCGTTGAAACGGATGCCTTGGCGCACCGTGGTTTGAAGGGCGACACCATGTAATGCTTCAGACCACCATTCATAGGCAGGGATGCCAAGCCTCGGGATTGCTGGGGCTGTGTCAACAAGTTGGGATACTTTTTCATCTAATGTTAGTCTAGAGACAAGGTCTTCAACTCTTTGGCTTATGGGTAGTTTAGTTTGGCAAAAAGGGTACAACTTTGTTGATGGGTCAGATGAGTCACATGAGTATGGCGGTTGTGTTGACTCAACATATAAGTGGAGTGAAGTAGTGTGGATGGCGATGAGGATGAGGATTCTGAGACACAAGTTTTGGAGTCTCATTCCGCGAGTCTGTTGAGGAGAGCTGAACAGAGGGAATGGAGATATTTATTTTTGAACAGAGGTATCGGGAACAAGGGCAGTGATAAAGCGTTTTTTTTTTTTTTGTTTTTTTCCAAGAGAGCACATTGAGGGGTCAAATAAAGAAAATGGGTAGCAAAACGACAGAAAAACTCAATTGTAAAGATTTTACCTTGAGATGCGCTAACTGTGTAAGTTTGAGAATTATTTTTTTGCTGTACTATTTTCAGAAAAATACTCGTGATAACGCTGATACCGAGCATCTGTGAGGTATGGCAATTTCGATGAAAAATAAAAAATTATATCTGCTCTAATGAGTTGTTTGGGTCCCTGGATGGTGACTTGATATAAATCCTTCACGTGCCCCTCTGCATAATGGGCACTCGGCAGGCTTGCCTTGAAGGCTTCACTAGACAATGAGGGCCTAAACCTTTCCCACCTTCAACCAGGCCAACTAGATATCAGTAGCAGAAACAAAACGATGCAGGTGCAAATAAGCACGTAGAAATAGCCATGAACTAGATAGGGCCCGCGCTAAGCTGCGCCAACCCAATTTGTTTTTTTTAGCGTGAAAAAAAATGTTGAGGGACATAAGTATTTCTAAAAAAACAGTTTATTAAATTAATTATATTTAATAAGCATGAATCATTTAAATAATACAAACAAAAAATATATATAATAATGATACATAAACTGATAAAAAAATAAACATAAAAAATCCCAACTTGAGCTTATCTGGATTAACATGTTAAATCATTAACCTTATTATTATAACGGAGTAACCTCTTTGAAAATAAACTAAACAAAACTATGAAATTTAATTATCAAATAATTCAATGTTGAAAGGCAAAACAAAAAATAATAATTAAAAAGGCAACAAAAAAAATCCAAGTCAATCTGAGTTAATCATGTGACTATGAATATATGATTGAGATAACCCCGTAGAAAAGAGAAAAAAAATACAAAAATCAATTTCCAATAAATCAAATATTGAATGAAGAAATTGAAAAAAAATTAATTTAAAAAAAAGACTTAAAAAAACTAAAGTCAACCCGTGTTAAATTTCAAAACTCATGTCCTTGGTCATGAGCCTAAGACTATCCTAATAGAAGGAAAAAAAAAACAAAAAAAAATTCAAATCATTAAAATGCTAAGGAGTGAAATTGAAAAAAAAATACAAAAATACAATCCAAAAAATGATCCAAA
>Ga0307508_10006213_pt1 | contig 11261 bp, 8 predicted proteins | sample 9_EM_MG_FD_203089 | JGI IMG/M metagenome (GOLD analysis project Ga0307508, IMG submission 203089) | Populus trichocarpa ectomycorrhiza microbial communities from riparian zone in the Pacific Northwest, United States - 9_EM | ecosystem: Host-associated > Plants > Roots > Unclassified | place...
TCAAATCTGCCAATTACCTCCAATTTACTCCTTTTTGCATCTTTCATCCAAAAGTGCCTTCAAAACATAAAACAAAGAATATCAAGGCATTTTATATATAAAACATGGACAAAACATTAGGTAGATGTGGGTGAAACTATCGAATAATATGGTTACATCACCCTGCGAAGGCTAAACATGGTATATTATCTCGATGCAAAAATGTTATATAAGAGGTCATCCGATGGAACATTGTTGAGATGTTTGGATGGGACATAAACAAAAAACATGCTCCAAGAAGCTCACGAAAGGATTTGTGCAAGTCATGCTAGTGGATATATGATGGCTAGATAAATATAGAGGGTGAGATATTTCTGGACGAGCATGGAAAAGGATTGCATAAAATATATCAGAAAATGCCATAAATGTCAGGTGCATAATGATAAGATAAATGCACCTTCAACTCTTTTATTCAATATGACATCTCTATGGTCATTTGCAATATGGGAAATCGATGTAATTGGGAATGTCAATCTAAAAGCCATCAATGAGCATCGGTTTATCCTAATGGCCATTGACTACTTCATAAAATACGTGGAAGCCAGTTCATATGCTCATGTAACTCAAAAGATAGTGAACAGATTCATTGAACAAGATTTAATTTGTCGATATAGAGCACCTGAAATGATAATGATTGATAATACTCAGAACGTTCATGAAAGAATGATAGTAGAACTTTGCTCAAAATGGAAAATTAAGCACTTAAATTCATCTCTATATAGGCCAAAGATTAATGGTGTTGTAGAAGCTATCAATAAGAATATTAAAAAGATTATGTAAAAAATGGTAGTCACATACAAGGACTGGCATGAAATGCTCCCTTTTTCTCTACATACCTATCACATTGGAATAAAGATGTCTATACGAGCTACATCTTATTCCTTGGTTTACGGGACAAAAGTAGTAATGCCTCTAGAAACATAAATCTCAACTCTAAGGGTATTGATGAAATCAGAACTTAAAGAAACTTATTGGGTCAAAATGAGATACGAACAATTAAATATGATCAATGAAAAGAGGTTAGTTATAATCTGTCATCACCAGTTGTATAAAGAAAGGGTAAAGCATATGATAAGAAGGTCAGACCCAGGTTATTTCGGGAAGGAGATTTAGTGCTGAGAAAGATCTTACCTCTACCCGATAAAGATTAGAGTAAGTGGGCACCCAACTATAAAGATCCATATGTAGTGAAGAAAGCATTCTCTAGGGGAGGTTTGTTATTGACAGAAATGGATGGAGACGACTTGCCTAGCCTCTGAACTCTAATTTTATAAAGAAGTATTATGCAGAGTGTATTCATCTTCTTTAAATATAATACTTCTTTAAATCAATAAAGTTTGGTTACTCATTCTCGTTTTATCTTGTGTATTTCGCAAATGATCTCAAAAGGCTCAATACAAATCCTTTTCAAAAATCATTTTCTTTTAAACAAAGGTTTTCAAAATTTAACTTTGGCTAACGATTTCAAGAAAAATCAATGATATGTCAAGAGTAATGATTCACCAAGCAACTCTTTCGAAGATGACTACATACCTATAAACCCTAATAGATGACTCAACCATCAAAGTTTGTCGTACAAAAGCTACATGAATTAAAAGGATAAAGTTTTCATGAATTATAAACTCGTAAAATGTTTTCTCATTTGTAAGATAACCTTGGCCAAGATCACACTCTACACTAGAGGCAAGTATTAAAAAACGACGAGGATGTAGTTGAAAAAATTAAAAAAGGTAGAATACTTGTGAACGGAATCCACGAGATATTGATTAAAGCTGCAAGCCCAGCAATCCAAAAAAAACACCGAGGACTAATAAATTTTGAAAAAGACAAATCTTGAAAAAGACATACGGATATTTGAAAAGCAAGCATACGTTATTCCTTCAACTTCGATGAACAAAGAAAAGGAAAATTATTGAGGAACTCATAAATGGAAGAAACATGTTTGGGTTTTCGATCAAGGGCTTGAAATAGAAAAAGACTTTAGTATCTTGATTCTAATAGAAAGTTCGATATGACCAAATAAAGAGATTTTGGGCAAAGCTGATTTGGTGTTCGATTAAAGGTTTAGAGTGAAAAGAAAAATAGGGAAAGATCCATTTTCTCAACTTCTAAGAGGGAAGGTCTCTAAGAGCATAGCATATGTTGTAAAACAAAAGAGGATGGAGTGGCATAAGGGAGTGAAAGTGATCCTAGACCCATGAAGACTTTTAAACACCATTTGAGCATGTGAATTCCTTCTTCTTTTTTTTGTAGCCATGAAACTCGGTCTTTATTATATACCTTAAAAAGTCCATTCTAATCAAGCATAAGAGAAAGACTAATAAATACGCTCTGAAAACATAAAGAACCATTCACGAGAGTTATGACAAAGTGAATAGCTATTCGTTTTTATTGAGAAAATTCAAACAAGTATTTAATCCTTTTTTAACCTAATGCAAAATGGGCCATCTCCTAAACCGATCACCATAATAAAATACATTTCTTCAAAAACTAATACAAACCATGAGAGTTGCATAAACATTGTTACTTGACATGACTTTGAAAAATCCCGGGCTTTCAAAAAGACTAAGTAAATCTTATGAAATGCTTATTAGGGAAAACTTCCTAAAATAAAACCAAAACGTGTGTCACATGTATTTGATAAAGCACTTAAAAAACAACATTGTCATAAGACAAGGAGTTCTAATGCATTCCCAATTAGGATAGTATTCGTCATGACTTAAATACTCACAAAAAATAGAAGCCTCCAAAGGTAGCTCGACACTCAAGATTTGAAAGTAACTCACACGGACTTGCTTAGGTAAACTGGGAAGATGAGCCGGCAAAAATGACCACCTCGAAAATTACAACCCTTAGCAATCAAAATAAGAGATTATGAAGAAATGAGAGGTTTATATTTTGATAGACATACATTGCATATGCTTTAACCTCAACTTTGAAATAGTATTGGTGCAGGATTCGTCGATCAAAAGGAAAGATGGTGAAATCTGCATGGGTGAACAAAAGTCAAGAAATGACAAAGAAATCTCATCCATCTGGTGTGGATAACTAAAGTCATAAGACAAGGCACTCATTTTAAGAGTTTACCTCTAGAGGGTATTTTATTTTGAATTTTGATTTAGGAAAGTTTTGAAGGATTTTGATGAAAATCCTAGTTTGAATTTCAAAATGGGCTGGTCGCTCGTGAAAATAGATCAATTTTAGAAAAATATGGATGATTGCTGAAGTTCTTTTTAGAATATGAAAAGGACAGGTCGCCCGTAAAAATAAACCAGTTTATGAATTTTAAAATGGGCAGGTCACCCGTGAAAATAGACCAATTTCAGGGAAACATAGACGTTTGCTGAAATTCTTTTTGGAATTTTAAAAAGGTAGGTTGCCCGTGACAATAGACCAGTTTTTTAATTTTAAAATGGACAAGTTGCCCGTAAAATAGATCAATTTTAGGGAAGCATGAACGCTTCTTGAAGTTCTTTTTGAATTTTAAAAAGAGTAGGTCGCCTGTGAAAATAAACTAATTTTTAAATTTTAGAAGCAAAGTATTTGGATGAGTGGATTACCTAGCAAGTTAGACAAACATTTTTTCTTTACAAGCTCACTGTGCAAAACCTTGTTGAGATTTTGCTTCGTAAGCATTGTAAAAGAGAACATATATTGTTACTCATTTTTTACCCTATAAAAAATCAAGAAAAGAAAAACAAAATCCAAAAATACAAGAGAATACACATGAAAAAAGTCCAAAAGATTGTTCAAATTGATAGTGAATGACTAGAATGATAAGTGGTAAAGTTGGAGGACTGGAATGTACAAGATTGACAAAATTAGCTGCCTAATTCTGAATGACAAAAGATGTATTCAATGAAAATATTTTTATTTGAGGTAAATAAATACAAATTTGAATGAGAAAAGACACAATGAGGATTTTAGAAGGCTTAATTAATTTTATTGAGAACATAAATGCAAGGAAAATCAGTTTTTTTAGTCAATTTGATTGTTAATTGGAAGAAATTGAAGTTTAGGGACTGAAATTGGACTTTGGCAAGTTAATTGGGTCAAATCAATGGCAATGGCTAAATTGTGAAAAATTTAAAGTTTGATAGCCAATTAGGAGTTTAATTGAAGAAATTCAAAACCAATGATCAAATTGTAAAAGGCATAAGACTTCAATGGCTGGAAGTGACCAAATCAAGGGCCAAATTGAAAGTTTAATGGTCAATTAAAGGTCCAAATGCACAAATCAGAAACCAAGGACCAGGATGAAAATGGCGCTAAACTTTGAGGCTGATGATTGAATTTAGTAGGGGTGAAATTGCATGAAATTAAGAGTTTATGAGGCAATTACGAGTGCAATTAAAAGCAATTGCAAGATTAGAGACTAAAATGAAATATATCAAATCTCAAATTAAAAACTCTAATTTCTAGGGTTTAACTTAGACGACATGTCGTTTACCCATTATTCATCTTCTTCCTTGGCATTTTTGGATGATTAGGTTAGCACCTTCCAAGAGCTCATTGTGGAGTTCTAAACCTCGAAATTCCATTCAGGGTTTTTGCAAATTAATGAAGACCATCCTATTTCAATGAAATTGGATGATTATATCCTAATTCTTCCATACAAGTCTCCAACACCTTGTCCTTGATGTTTACATTGAAGTTTCTCTGGTGAAGCCTCAAAAGTGGCCAACTGAGATACTCATTTGTGTAAAACCACTTAACATTTTTTTGTGTTCAGACTTAAAAACTCTTAGAGGGTTCTTATTTAGGGCCATAAATCTTTCATTGAAGATTATAATGTGAGAAATATATGTCTTTATCTCTAAGAAAGAGAAAACTATTTAGACAAAACCATCTTTCTCAAAAACCATTAAAGGATAAAGGTTTCAGTTGTTAACATTAGTCTAGAGCTCTCTCATTTTGATAAAAAAAAAAAAAAAACTAAGCTTTGATCAATATTTGAGGGAATCCACCAAAAAACCTAGAAAAACCATATAAATACCTATAGAAATCAAAGAAAAAAAAGAGAGAAAATAGAGAAAAACATGAGGATGTACTCCGTAAAAAAGACCCTACTATAAAGGTTCAAAGACTTAACATAGAAGCTCTAGCAAGCTTTGAAAAGAATAGAATGGGAAAGTGAAAGAAGGAAAGAAAAAAGGGAGATAGCGGCCTATAGCCAACAAGTTTGAAGAAGGTATAACATGTGAAAACTTAAGGGTAAAGTTCATATGGCCTGCTCATTCATGCTTTTTCAATGTTTAATAATATTTTTTAATATTTTCCCTTCAGTAGTTTTAAGTATACTAAGCAATTTTAACAACATATTATCCAACCTATTCATGTGATAATTTATAATGAAATGCAAAAAGTTTTAGGGTAATAACTGCAAAACCAAGTCAACAATTAACTCATAGTATATGACAAAGCCAATTGGCCTAATTTCTCAATATAACAAATCATTTTCAACCTGTTCATGTAAAGATAGTGAGTATTAGTTTCATACATACACATTTAAATTCAAATTCAAATAAGGTTTTTAATCTTAACTTGGTCTCCCACTATTTTCTTACAAATTAATAGTTCTCACTATTAATTCGGAAAATCTCGCTTAGATTTTCCTAGTGAGTTAGGACCCCATTTAATTTATGCGACTTTGAGTAACTCAACAAATCCAAATAAATTAAATTAGGTAGATAACATAATTTATCAATCACATCTACATATGACTCCTAGATCAGTTAGGTGACAACTCATTGTCTAAATCATATAAGTTAGTTAAGTAAGACTCAATTTTATAGCATTAAACATATTCGATTAACGATAATCATGAGTAGCTCAACAAGTTATCCATGAATAGAACTTAGATTTTATGCATATAAATCAGAAGACAACAAATCATGTTCTTAACATGTATTTAATATATTAATAAGAGATTTATTATAAATTTTAATTAGGTCTCATTTCCTGACATAATTGATATATCATATATAACAATAATATATTAATATACTGTCGTCACAAGCCATTTTAATTAGATAATTATGGATATATTTAAACTAATTCTCTTGAGCCATCAAAGGGAATTAGGTGGTTAAAACCTAGGTAGTTGCTGTAAATCTATAGAAGTCCTTTGCAAGCACCATAGTTGTATCATTCACCACCATTCTTTCTTCTTCTACGTTTACTAAATAAGTTCTCTATCTAAATTCCTACATTTCTAAATTATATAACATTTATATAATTAATTAAAAAACCTCGAGTTACATTTGAGGGTAATTAGATGAGAAAAGAATTTTACAACCCTAGAAGAAAAATAGAGAAAAGGCAAGACATGTAGGTTCTATTTAATATTACAATCATCCAACCATAAAAACACATTGGTCTTTAGTGTCTATAATCATTCATCATGCATAAGAACATATTAATATGCTTAATAAAAATATTACATACTTCAATTCTAATTATTGACTTTATATAAAAATTTTAAAATAATATTTCTAACACTTAGATATATTAAATCAAATCTAATTTGATAATTTTCCAATCATAATAAATTTTATTTAGTATAAATTTTCATTGAAAAACCATTTTTCAAAATTTAAGAAGAAAATTAATTATATTCAAATTCTTATTAATATCATAAACTAATTTAAGATCAATGAAATAAAATTTTCCGACTTAGAAACTCTCTTCATTTTAGAAAAAACTATTTCTCTAAATATTATTTAATTAAACATTTTAATTCAATCCTAATCCTATTAAGAAAAATTAATTCTATAATTAATTTATTTTAGGGTTTTTTAATATAAAATTATTATTTTATATATGGAGGGATAAAATCATAATTTCAAACCCAAATATACCTAGATATAAGTTGCAGGGGTAGAATTGCAAATTCCACCCCTTCTTCTACTTGATGAAGCAGCCTTGCTATTACAGCCGGTATGGGTTGTTACGTCGGCAGCAACCCTCAAAAGTGGCAATAGTGTTGATGTTGCGTACAACCTACCAGGCGCACTAGCAATGCTAACACCCCTGCTGGTGGCGCACAACCACTATAAAATCCTTTTTAAAAATTCAGTGGTTAATTTTGGTCGGATATGAAATGTAAACCCCTAAGGAGAAACATATAAAATTAATGAAGCGACTAGTATGATAAGTGAGTACAAGGAATAACTAATTCGTGGGGATGATGAAAAATGGAAGAAATTAAAATAAAACGTTTAAGTATGGGTTTCAAGAAAATAAGTTACAAAAAATAGCTGAAAAATAAAAAATAGAAAAACACAGATAAAAACTAAATGAAAAATTTTTATAAAAAAAAATTATCGTGTCATAAAGTTTAATGAAATTTGAATTCACATGTTATAAGTCTTGTATAAACCGGCGTTAGGACCCGAGAAATATTACCCAAGGAAAATGAAAAGGTTTAAAGGAATGGACATAAAATGAATTTTTAAAATTGTTCCCTATAAATATATGTAAGGTGGCCAGCCATATAGGGAGGAAAATTAAGCAAGAAAAGTATGAAAAAAAAAGAGAGAGAAAAGTGTGAGAAAAAGTTAGAAATCTTGTGAGATCATACTAAATCTTCCATTATCTCTTAAGAAAACCATATTTCAGGATTGAGTAAGTGAGATTTAGGAAGAATAAGTAAGGGGAGAAAGTAAGGAAGGTGAAGAAAAAAGGAGAAAGTTGGGAAACTCTCATTTGGCTAGCATTTGGAGGTCAAATTATTTTGTGATAAGAACTATACTTGTTTTAGTGAGTTTAATGGAAAATTAACATCAATTTTGTCTAATTGTTAATTAGGGTTCTTAAGTGTAAAAATTAGGGATTTTGTAAATTGGTGGTTAGGCATGCTTAAACATGTGGAGATAAATGTTTCGAAGGTTAAATTTAATGTTATTGAAAAAGAAATCCTTGGGAAAAAGAAGGACATGTGGCCGGTCATAGTAGAGAGAAGAAAAAATTATGTTTTGATGTATATGTGTTACTATGATAAGAACTAATGTAAAATGATATGTTAAAGAATTATATTATTGTTATTAATGTTGATGAATTTATATTGAAATTGTTGTGAATTTTAGCGATGGAATAAATGAATATAAAAATGAGTGTGATTTGGTTAAATAATAGATTTGAATGTAGAGTTGGAAATTTAAATTATGTTAAGGGGCATTATGGCTAGATAAGTTTAAGTGGAAAATGGACATTGGAATGTGGTGTTGTTGAATTTGATTTAATTAGAAATTTATAGACGGAGAAATGAGTAAAAAGAATAAATATGTGAGAAATGTAAATAGTGTTGTGATTAATGAAATGTAATAATGATGAGTTATGAGCTGATAAAATTATTAATTTATGGTACTTTTTCTGAATTCAGAAGAGGCACCAGGGGATCCCGCACCACTGGAGGAGCACTGGAGGAGCAGGTAAGTGCTTTGCACCGCTTTTCATTTCTTTAAATTTCTTAAATTTTCACAATATAGGTATGTATATTTTGGTTAAATTGCTGGAGATGAAAAGTTATGTAATGTGTGGGATAGAATGATGGAAAGTTAAAAGAAAAAAAAAAGATGAATTGTGTGTCTACGACAATGAATGGATGACTGGTTATGTTGAGTTGATAGAAATATTACTTGGTTTGTGGAATGAAGGCGATGAATTATTACTTGGTTTGTGGAACCAAGCAGTGAATTGTTACTTGTTTGCTCGTTGTGGAACCAAGATAGTGAATAATTATTTAGTTGTGGAACCAAGGTGATAAATTGTTAATTGGTTTGCCCATTGTGGAATCAATGTGAAGAATTATTACTTGGTTAACCAAGGGTGAACCAAGGTTGTGGGGTTAGGGTTATAAAGGATATAAAATTTAAAAGTACATAAGACGGGGACATATGGGGAAAATTAAGATCGTAGTGATTTGGAATTTAATATTAATAGAAATAAAAGATAAGATTAAGTTAAAGTATAAAAAAAAATAAAGAGTTATAATTGGTAATGCTACATAAAATTATAAAATAATATTTTGTGTTATATATAGATATATATTGTTGACTCATATAATATATAATTTGACATTTTTTTGCAAGCTCATCTTATACTACAGGGCAAGGTTGTTATAGTTTTAGGAGTAGTTTTTGTCTTAGGTATAATTATGTAATTATCCTATAATTCTTCCTTTTGTATGCTCATGAATGTTGAATTTTGTATCACCTTTACTTACTTCTGTTTATCTTTCTTTCCTTTTATTTGTATATGTGTTATGTTTTTATTTTTATACTTTTAGATTATGTTGTATGTTTATATAGTTATTTTTGGTAATTGTTTTGTGTGTTAATGTGAAATGATATTGAGTTTGATGTGGATTAAGGTCCAGGATGGTTGAACCATGAAGTGGTGGAGTTAGTTGTGTTATGAATGAAGTGGTCGATAAATTGGTATGGTCCGGATATAGAGAAAACTTTGCTGAAATTTCAGTAGATATATATATATATATATATACCTTAATTTCATTGTATATGTATCATGTATGTGTGAAATTGGGTTGAATGTTGGGATGTTACATGAAAAATCTGATCAAATATTCAGTATGCTAAAATGGCATCCAATTAGAATATTTTAACCAAGATTTTAAGATTATTTAAAAAATAATGGGATTCACTCATAATAGACACATCCTAGAACACCATAGCTTAATGGAGTTTCTGAAAAGAGAAATAATACTCTATTGGTTATGGCACGGTCCATGATGAGCTATGCAGACCTTCCGCCTTTTAAATAGAGTTCCATCAAAATATGTTGATAAGACTCTAATGAGATATTGAATGGTAGGAGACCAAACTTATCATACTTATATTATTTAATTATATTTTATTTAGAATTATGATTTATATTTAGGCCAACATATTAGGGAACCTAACGGGTCACATATATAAGAACCATTGGTCAAAAGTTAAAATGGAATCATTAATTAAGTGTGACTTGATTGTAAATAAATTTTAGAAATTGAGGACTACAATGTAATTAATACAAGGTATTACAATTTTAGATCTAGAAATAATCAAGTAAAGACTTGATTGAATACATTTCTAAAATTAGCGTAAAATAATATATGTGATATTATTTAAGGGGCAAATTAATATTTTTCCATTTATAGGTTTCCTTACAAATAAAAAGTTATACCTCTTATTTTTTGTGAGTAAAGTACAATATAGAAACACCTAAAACACAAAAGAAAAGAGTTAGCACTCTAAGATATAGCAATCTCTTTCTCCTAAAAGGGTTTAGAAGTTTTCTCACTAACAGTTCGTGTGAATTATTGATAAAGACCGGACACTTGGACGGCTTGTGGTTTCCGACAACTCAGCCTTTAAAAAATTATTCAAAGTAAAAAAGAACATCTAATCTTCAAGTAATCTTCATATAAACTCTAAACTCTAGATCTAACTAACAGGATTATTAGGACTCCCAAAAAAATTAGATATTTTTATTTCCACTACATATATGTGTTTTGAAAAACCCAACAAATTCTTGAAATCTTTTCAAAATGGTGACAATTTATCAGTAATTGTAGTCATTTGGAGAGTTTCACTTAAAATCATCACTCTAGCATGATTGTCTTGCAATATGAGTTAAAAACTCTTAAAATTAGCATATTATAGTCCTTGAAACGATCATCTAGAAGTCAAGAAATCTATCTACTATAAAGTTTTTTATGTTGGCAGTTTCAGCCTTGTACTACTAATCCAAAGCTTTTGATAATACCTTTGCACTTTTAATTTATCTTCGCAAATCATATAATGTGTTGTCCAAACCATTTAGGATGTGGTTCTTGTACATGAAATCACTATATATCTATATGTCCATAACTACCATAATTATGAGATTGTATTCATCATCTAAAAAATTTGTCGCATTTTCAATTAAGAACTACACCAAGTTAAAGACGATCATATAGAATAATATTTTTTATTATTACCTTTTAAAATTCAATTCATTGACTTTTTAGGTTTCTCATCGTAGACCATAGAAGTTAATGGTGAAATCCTTCATACCAAAGTAATATTAGCCACAACATTACTTGCAAAACAAACATTGGTTATAGTAACCATCTCTTAAGTGTAAGTCATGATGATAGTTTTTATAAAACAAATAACGACCAAATGTGTATTGATTAAGATTTAGCTAAAAAAATGCAAATAACAAAAAAATACAACAAA
>Ga0307508_10006214_pt1 | contig 11261 bp, 10 predicted proteins | sample 9_EM_MG_FD_203089 | JGI IMG/M metagenome (GOLD analysis project Ga0307508, IMG submission 203089) | Populus trichocarpa ectomycorrhiza microbial communities from riparian zone in the Pacific Northwest, United States - 9_EM | ecosystem: Host-associated > Plants > Roots > Unclassified | place...
GGCGTCCGAGACGGGCGCGCGCCGACTGGTGGAGCACATGGCCCTGACGCTCCAGGCCTCCCTCCTCGTCCGGCACGCCCCCTCCGCGGTCGCCGACGCCTTCTGCGCGACGCGGCTCGGCGGCGACTGGGGGCACGCGTTCGGCACGCTGCCCGACGCCGCGGACCTGGACGCGATCCTCACCAGGGCGCTGCCCGGCGACAACTGACGTCACTTCACAGCCACTTGGCGAGAACCGGACCCTCTCCCTGTCCGGATCGCTCACGGTCACCTCCCGATTCCGCTTCGTTGTCAGTCCCGTGGTGCAGACTCCGATCAGTTGGTACTTCGCATGGGGGAGGACAACGTTGTTCACGGGGATCGACGAGGTCGACTGGGCCTCGCTGCGGCATGCGTACGGCAGCGCGGAGGACGTGCCCGGACTGCTGCGGGGGCTCGCCTCCGCGGACCCGGTCGAGCGGGAGACGGCACTCGACGGAATGTACGGCGCCGTGCACCACCAGGGAGACGTGTACGACTCGACACTGGCCTGCGTTCCGTTTCTGCTCGCGCTCGTGGCGAGCGGGGAGGTGGCGGACCGGGCCGGCATCGTCGAACTCCTTGTCAGCATCGGGTCGGAGGGCGACGCCTTCGGTGATCCCCACGTCCGGGCCGGGGACGCCGTGCGCGCGGGGGCCGAGGTGTTCGTCCGGCTGGCTCAGGACGCCGACCCCTCCGTACGCCGGGTCGCGCCAGGGGCACTTGTGCGGTTTCTGGACGAACCGGCCCGCGTACTGGGCCTGTTGCGGGAGCGCGTCACACTGGAGCGGGACGATCAGGTCCTGCTCGCCCTCACCGAGGGCCTGGGCCTCTTCGTACGGCGGCATCCCGGGCACGCGGCCGAGGCGCTGGAGTTGCTGACGGCTCAGTGCTCCCCGCCGTACGGCCCCGGGCTGCGGCTCGCTGCCCTGGGCCAACTCGCCTGCTGCGCTCCCGACCGGCTCCCCGCCGACCTGGTGCGGGTCGCCATCGGACTGGTCAGGGAGCGTTCCGCACGAAGGCCCGTTCCACGGAACGGCGTTGACTGCCCGCACTCCGAAACGCTGGTCCGGCGGCTGCGACGGCTGCGGCCCTCGGACGAGGAGGGTTCGCAGCTGCTGCGGACCCTGCACCGCGGGCTCGGCGACCGGGTCGACGAGCGAACAGCCCTTCTTCAGGGGCAGTTGACCAGCCCGGACGCCGTCGACCGGTGCAATGCCGTGTGGATGGCCGCGGGGCTCATCCGCGAGTGGCGCGCGGACTGCACCGACACGGTCGCTCTGCTCGGGGCGCAACTGGCCGCCGAGGAGGACCGGTTGCGCGATGCCGCCGTGTCGGTCCTGGAGGACCTGTTCACGCTGGCCGCTCCCGCCGCCGACGATCTGGCCGCGCTGGTGACCGCCAGGCCCGACCTGTGGGTACGGCGATGGGAGCGCGGGGCGCCGACTCTGGGAGGTCCGCTCAAGGCCCTTGCCAGGAGCGGGGATTCACGGGCGACGCCGGTCCTGGCACAGGTGCTGGCCGGTCCGGTCGTACCCGACGACCTGGGGCATGTGGTCGGTCATCTGGGCCCTGCCGCGGCCCCGTTGGCGCCCGCGCTGCGGCGGAGGCTGGGTGAGGTGCCGCTGGACTCCCCCGGGACGTTCGAGCGCGCCGTACCGCTGCTGTCGGCGCTCACGGCGCTGGGCGACAGGGAGGCCGTACCGGAGGTGGTACGGCTGCTCCGGGGGCTGCCGGAGGGGCTGCGGCTGCGGGACGCGGTGACGGAGTGGGCGGTCCGGGCTCTCGGTTCGTTCGGGGGCGCGGCGGCCTCCGAGGCCGTACCGGTGCTGCGTGGGCTGCTGGAGACGGAGTACGCGGCCGTCGCCGCCGGTGCGCTGTGGTCCGTGGAGGGGGACGCGTCGGCCGTACTGCCGGTGCTGATCGAGGAGTTGACGGACGGGCGGCCTCGGCGGCGGGCTGCCGCGGGGGTACTGGCGCGGCTCGGGGCGGCGGCCCGTCCGGCGCTGGCGGGGTTGCGTCGGACGGTTCGGTCCGAGGACCTGTGGGAGCGGGTGTCCGCCGCGTGCGCGGTGTGTCGGATCGCCGGGGACGCGGAACTCGCCGTTCCGGTGCTGCGGGCGGCCTGGGCGGAGAACCCGTACACCCGCCGGACCATCACCGCCTGCCTCTCCGACCTCGGCCCCGCCGGAGCGCCGCTCCACGATCTGCTCCGCGCGGAGCTGGGCTCTCGGCGCCGGCATCTGGCGTCGCCGTCCGGTGGGTACGGCTGCCATGACGTACTGGATGACGAGCGGTTGGTGCGGGCTTGCGGGGAGGTGGTGGGCGGGCGGTAAGGAGGGGTGAGGCGGGGCAGGGTGGGGCGCGCACTGAGCTGGGCGAGGTGGGGCGCGCGCTGGGCAGGGCGAGTTAAGCCACGCCTTGGGCAGGGTGAGGCGTGTCGCACCCTAGGCAGGGCGAGGTGTGTCGCGCGCTGGGCGGTCCCGGAATGCAATCCCCCGTCCGTCCACACCCGGCGCCCCCGCTACCTCCCGTCGGCGCGCCTCCCGCCCCACAGGGGGCCGAAGTGGGCCCAGTCCGTGTCCCACTGGTCCCAGCGGCGGCGTTCCATGCGGCCGCGGAGGACCCGGCCGCCGACGAAGGGGACGGCCGCGGTGCTGATGCCGACCAGGATGCCGATCATCGCGGCGCGGATCTGGGCCTGGCCCACGGTGGCGGGCCGGGTCATCAGACGGCCCTGCGCGTCGGTCCAGACGGTGACCGGGGTGCCCTGGACGCTGCCGGGGTCGACGCGGACCTGGCCCGTGTGGGCCGAGCCGTCGGCCCCGGTCCAGCTCACCTCGCCCCACACCCGTTCACCGCTCGCCGTGCCCGGGTCGGCCGTGCCGGGCGCCTGCTCGGTGAGGCGGGCCACCACGGGCCGCCATTCCACACGCTCCAGTGCCAGCTGATGCTCGACGGACCGACTGACCGCCAGACCCGCGAACACCCCTGCCAACACGGTGAGCAGCCAGGCACCGAGCACGACCCACGCCTCGACGGTGTCGGCACGACGCCTGAGCGGGTTGCGCCGCCATCGCCACAGCCAGACCTTGGGACCACGGAACGCCATCGAAGGCATCCTCCTCATGAGCGACGGGCGCACGAACATGCCGGACCGCTCTCCCATACGGGAGAGCACTCCTCGATGCTCACGGCTCACGGCGAGTTCTCCGTCACGACGTTCCCACCGGTGGCCCGCCCTCGCGGGCATCTTGCCGAAAGCCGCCCCCGAATCCCCGCGGGCCGTTACCATCCCCGCCCTGACCTGCGGTGAAGCACTTTCCAGAGGTGACTGTCAGTGGCGGGGTGCAGACTGGCCGGTGTCTGGGACAAAGACGTCACGGAGGTGATCGGTATGGCCGAGAAACTGCTTGCCGTAGGGACGCGCAAAGGCCTGTTCATCGGGCGCGGGCGCGGCGGCACCTGGGAGTTCGACGAGAGCCCCTACTTCAACGCGCAGGCCGTGTACTCGGTCGCCATCGACACCCGGGGCGAGCGTCCGCGGCTGCTGGCCGGCGGCGACAGCGCGCACTGGGGACCGTCGGTGTTCCACTCGGACGACCTCGGCCGTACCTGGGCGGAGCCCGCCCAGCCCGCCGTGAAGTTCCCCAAGGACACCGATGCCTCGCTGGAGCGGGTCTGGCAGCTGCACCCGGCGGCCGCCGAGCCGGACGTGGTGTACGCGGGCACGGAACCGGCCGCGCTGTACCGCTCCGAGGACCGCGGGGAGAGTTTCGAGCTCGTCCGGCCCCTGTGGGAGCACCCCACCCGCTCGAAGTGGGTGCCGGGCGGCGGCGGTGAGGGCCTGCACACCGTCCTGACCGACGAGCGGGATCCGCGCGCGGTCACAGTGGCCGTCTCCACGGCCGGGGTGTTCCGCACCAAGGACGGCGGCGCGAGCTGGGAGCCGTCCAACTCCGGTGTCGCCGCGGTCTTCCTGCCCGACCCGAACCCGGAGTTCGGCCAGTGCGTGCACAAGGTCGCCCGGGACGCGGCCGATCCGGACCGGCTGTACCTCCAGAACCACTGGGGTGTGTACAGAAGCGACGACGCCGGTGGGCACTGGACGGACATCGGCGAGGGCCTGCCCTCCACGTTCGGCTTCGCGGCGGCGGCACATCCCCGCCGTGGCGGCACGGCGTACGTCTTCCCGATCACCGCCGACGCGGACCGGGTCCCGGCCGACCACCGGTGCCGGGTCTTCCGTACGGCGGACGCGGGCGGGAGCTGGGAGCCGCTCACCGCGGGGCTGCCGCAGGAGGACCACTACGGCACGGTCCTGCGGGACGCGCTGTGCACCGACGACGCGGACCCGGCCGGCGTCTACTTCGGCAACCGCAACGGCGAGCTGTACGCCTCGGCCGACGACGGCGACAGCTGGCGGCAGCTGGCCTCGCATCTGCCGGACGTGCTGTGCGTGCGGGCGGCGGTGATCGCCTGATCAGGACCGGGTCACGGCCGGGCGCGGGGTAAGGGGTTGGGTCAGCGCGGGTCGAGCCGCATCGTGGTGGAGCTCGCCTCGGGGCTGGTGATGGCCTTGAGGATGTACGCGGCGTAGTGCCCGTACTTGGCGCGGTAGGCGGCGTCGACGCGGTCGTTGGTCTCTTCGTCGGCGTCGTTGATCGTGACGTCCTTCGTCACTCCGCCTGCCTGGATACGGCCTTCCTGGCGGGCCCGGGTGCCGCGGTACCAGTCGGAGCCGGGACCGTTGACGGAGCGGACGTAGATCTCGTCGTCGACGCGGACCACCCAGATGGTCCGTCGGCTGCCCAGCTCGCCGCCGCGCCGCAGGGACGCGATCTCCAGTTCCTCCGCGTGTTCGATGCTGTCGAGCTCCTGGCCGGTCCAGGCCGAGGTCGAGGTCATGAGGTCTTCTCCTTGACGAGTACGGATGCCACGGCGGTCAGTGCCACGAGCAGCGGTGGAATGAGGAAGCGAGCTCTCGGTGCGGAAGTTGTTCTTCCACCGACACCCAGCCTGCGTGCCGGACGCACCCCTTGGCAGGCCGGGCTGTGCCGGGGAGAGCTGTTCGGGGGTGTGACAGGGCCCCTCAGGCCGGCACAGGGCCCCAGGCCAGGCCGGCGCATGGAGCCGCCTCACCCGGCCTGACACACTGCCCGCATGGCACCCGGGCAGCGCGACGGCAGTGACGGCACTGAACTGGGGCGCTTCCTGCGCGCCCACCGCGCCCGGGTCACCCCTGGCCAGGCCGGCCTCCCGGCCGGTTCCGGGCCGCGCCGCACACCGGGGCTGCGCCGTGAGGAGCTGGCCACCCTCGCCGGGGTGAGCATCGACTACTACACGCGCCTGGAACGCGGCAAGGAGGCCCGCCCCAGCCCCTCCGTCGTGGACGCCCTCGCCCGTGTCCTGCTGCTGGACGAGCGCGAGCACGGGCACCTGCGGGACCTCGCCGTGTGCGCCGCCCGCACCACCGCCCCGGGGCCCTCGACGGCGCCCACCTCGTCGGTGGGGCCCGGGATCGAGCTGCTGTTGCAGAGCCTGCGGCCCAACCCGGCGGTCGTGGTGAGCCGCACGATGGACCTGCTCGCGTGGAACCCGGGCGGGCTGCGGCTGTTCGTGGGGATGGAGCAGTGGCCGGTCGAGAGGCGCAACGTCGCCCGCTGGGTGTTCCTCCATCCCGGCGCCCGCACGGTCTTCGACCACTGGGACGAGCAGATCCGCTCCTGCGTCGGGCGTCTGCGCGCCCTGGCCGGCACCGACCCGGACGCCCCGGACCTCGTCGGGCTGGTCGACGAACTCCTCGCCGAGAGCCCGGAGTTCGTACGGCTGTGGGAACGCTACGACGTACGGACGCACACCCACGGCAGCAAGACCTTCCACCTTCCGGACGTCGGCGCTCTCACCCTCGACTACCAGTCCATGCAGTTGGAAGGCTTCCCGGGCCACCGGCTGGTCGCCCACTATGCGACCCCCGGCACCCCCGACCACGACAAGATGGTCCTGCTGGACATGGTCGCCACCGGGTCGGACGCGAAGCCCGCCGAGAAGCAGAAGTAGCGGAACTGACGGACCTAGGGCCGGATCAGGACCTTCAGAGCGGTCCGGTCGGCCATGGCGCGGTAGCCGTCGGGTACGGCGTCCATGCCGACGGTGTGGTCGAAGACCCGGCCCGGCTCGACCGTGCCGTCGAGGATGTCGGGCAGCAGTTCCTCGATGTAGGCGCGGGCCGGGGCGGCGCCACCGGTGACCGTGATGTTGCCCATCATCGACTCGAAGCCGAGCGGGATCTCGGTGTACTGCGCGACGCCGAGCCGGCTGATCACACCGCCGTGGCGGACGATGCTCAGCGCCGTGTCCATCGCCTGCGTGGCGCCGACCGCCTCGATCACCGCGTGCGTACCGTCGCCACCGGTCAACTCCCGTACGCGCTCGACGCCTTCCTCACCGCGCTCGGGTACGACGTCGGTGGCGCCGAAGTCGCGGCCCAGGTCGGTACGGACCATGTGCCGACCCATCAGGATGATCCGCTCGGCGCCGAGCCGCCTGGCGGCCAGCACCGCGCACAGTCCGACCGCGCCGTCGCCGATCACGGTGACGGACCTGCCGGGGGCCACCCGGGACGTCACGACTCCGTGGTGGCCGGTGCAGTACACGTCGGACAGGGTCAGCAGCGACGGCAGCAGCGCCGAGTCCTCGGCCACCGGCAGTTTCACCAGCGTGCCCTGGGCCTGCGGCACGCGGACGGCCTCGCCCTGACCGCCGTCCACGCCGTTCGGGCCCCACTGCCCGCCGTGCCGACAGGAGGTCTGGAGGCCCTCGGCGCAGAAGTCGCAGGTGTTGTCGGCCCAGACGAAGGGCGCGACCACGAGGTCCCCGGCCTTGAGCCCGGCGACCTCCGAGCCGACGTCCTCGACCACGCCGAGGAACTCGTGGCCCATGCGCACGCCGTCCTCGGAGGCGGGCATCGCCCCGTACGGCCACAGGTCGCTGCCGCAGACGCAGGAACGCACCACGCGTACGACGGCGTCGGTGGGGTTCTGGATCTTCGGGTCGGGGACGTCCTCGACACGGACGTCGCCGGCGCCGTACATCAGAGTTGCTCGCATGAGACTTCTCCCAGTCGTCGACGGGTGCTGCTTGAAGAGGTCCACATCGACTCTCCCCGTCTCGCCCACCACCTGGCAGGGCGCGCTGTGCCGGGGAGTGCTGTTCCGGGGTGTGACAGGGCCCCCCACGCCCGTGCCGCGGAGGTCGCGGGGCCCGCAGACTGGACGGTATGAACAGCGAGCAGCAGAGCGGTGGAGGCACCGAGATGGGGCGCTTCCTGCGTGCCCGCCGGGCCCGGGTGACCCCGGAGGAGGTCGGGCTGACGGCCGGTTCCGGCCTGCGCCGTACGCCCGGGCTGCGCCGCGAGGAACTGGCCACCCTGGCCGGGATCAGCATCGACTACTACGTCCGCCTGGAGCGCGGCAAGGAGACCCGGCCCAGCGCGTCCGTGGTCGATTCCCTCGCCCGTGCCCTCTTGCTGGACGACGCCGAGCACGAGCACCTGCGCAGCCTGGCCGCCCGCGCCGCCCGTCCCGCGCCCGAGCCGCCCGCCGCGCCCAGCCGCACGGTCCGGCCCGGCGTGAAGCTGCTCCTGGAGAGCCTGCGCCCGCACCCCGCGCATGTCGTCAGCCGTACCAACGACCTGCTCGCCGCCAACCCCGGCGGACTGCGGCTCCTCCCCGGTATCGAGGACTGGCCGGCCAGGGAGCGCAACATCGCCCGCTACGTCTTCCTCCACCCCGCCTCGCGCGAGCTGTTCCACGACTGGAAGGCCCAGGTCCGCGGCTGCGTGGCCCGGCTGCGCGCTCTGGCCGGCACCGATCCCGACGCCCCGGACCTGACCCGGCTCGCCGGTGAACTCCTGCTGAAAAGCCCGGAGTTCGCCCGCCTGTGGGAACGATACGACATCAAGGGCCACTCCTACGGCCGCAAGACCTTCCACCACCCCGAGGTCGGCGACCTCACCCTCGGCTACCAGTCGATGGAGCTGGAAGGCACCCCGGGCCACCGCATGGTGACGTACTACGCCGAGCCCGGCACCGCCGATCACGACGCGATGGTCCTGCTCGACCTGCTCGGGCAGGAGCGACCCACGAAGAGGACACCGGCCCACGACGACCGGTCAGCGGCCCCGGCGGACTAGAGCGTGTCGCTTTGATGGGTTTGGTCAGTCGATCGGATGTGTCCGTCCGATCAGTGATCACTACGGTCCAGCCGATGTCGTCGACGGCATCCACTGCGGCGAGGACGGCGGCGAAGATCTTCTCCCACGCGCCGTCGACGGGCCGCCTGATCAGCCGCTTATGGGCCGTCTGGAACGAGCCGAGCTCCTCGGGGAGGTCCCGCCAGGGCCAGTTGGTGCGGTACTTCCACGCGATGGCCTCGAGCGTGCCGCGGTGATCGGCCCAGCGCCGTCCCCGGACCGGATCAGCCGGCATGAGCGGCTCGATCCGTGGTTTTTCCCCATTTTTCAGGCATAGGCGGTGGTGTTCGGGGATCCTGTCGAGGTACCTCTGAAAACCACTGCAAGGAGACCCCCAGTGCGCCGCCCGACCTGGAAAGCCTTCGCCGCCCTCATCGCCGCAGCCGGCCTCGCCCTCCCCCTCCTCACCCCCACACCCGCCTCGGCTGCCACCACCACCAGCCGCTTCGCGAACTACCGCTACGGTGACTGCCTGCGCGAGACCTCCGAAACCGGCCTCAAGGGCGACCGCTGCACCACCGGACGCGGCAGCCTCCTGTGGCAGTGGAACGGCCGCCTCAACACCAGCACCACTCTTAAGAACAACTTCTGGGGCCGCTGCGTCGACAGCAATGACCGGGGCGACGTCTACCCCCTGCGCTGTAACGGCGGCTCATACCAGAAGTGGCGCACCGTCCAGCCCGCCGCCCGCAGCGCCATCATGCTCCAAAGCGTCGGCACGGGCCGCTGCCTCTACCAGCAGGACAACGGCTACTACCGCACTGCCCGCTGCGACCGAGGCGCCCAGAACCAGCGCTTCACCATCGGCTGAACGGATCTTTCGACCGCTTCAAGATGCCGCCGGGCGAGCAGCTCTTCTTTTACGCGAGGCCGGAAGGCGGTCCGTTGGCCGCGGTGGTGATGACCTTGAACGGGGTGTTCTTCCCCTCGTAGATCAGATTCCGATCAACTGACCAACCCATCAAAGAGACACGCTCTAGTTCTTCCCCACGGGAAAGCCGGCCGTGACCTCCCAGCCCTCGCCGGCACGGGCGCCCGCGTGCAGTTCGCCGCCCAGCGCGGTCACCCGCTCCCCCAGGCCGAACCCTCCCCCGCGCGCGGCATCCGGCAACCGGGTGCCACCACGCCCGTCGTCCGTCACCGACACATGCAGCCGGTCGTCGGCCAGGCTCAGGCGGACGGTGATCTCGGTGGCGTCGGCCTCATGGCGTCGTACGTTGGTCAGCGACTCCTGGACGACGCGGAAGGCCGCCGCCTGCACCTCGTGCGGGAGGTCGTCGTGGACGGTGGGGTCGCGGAGCAGGATGACCTTCTGCGGGGGGGCTCGCGAAGCCGTCGGTGAGGTCGGCGATGCCCGCGAGGTCGCCCACCCGGCGGCGGTCGACCGCTTCCGGTCCCGTGTCGCGCAGCACGCCGACCGTGCGGCGCATCGAGGCCAGGGCCTCCGTGGCGGCGCGCTCGACGCCGGCCAGGACGGGGTCCAGCCCGGCGGGGCGGGCCCTGCCGTACGGCGACGAAGAGCAGGTACAGCAGGATCGCGGCTTCGCCCGGCCCGACGAATACGGCGTCCCCCGCTCCGACCCGCACCAGGTCCGCCGTGTAGAGCGCGCCGTGCGCACCTCGATGCCGAACCAGCGTGGCCGTCGCCCGGCCGGCCACAGGACAGCGCCGAGGCCGACGAGCATCATGCCGGCGGCCGGCCCCGCGCCCCTCTCGGAGGCCGCGTTGGCGATGTCCGCGAGGCACGCCGGCCGGGGCGGCCGTTACGGCGTCGTCAGTTCGCCGGTGCGCAGCGCCGCGGTCACGCCGCCGTCCATGAGGAGGTCGGCTCCGGTGATGAACCCGGCGTCGCGGCCGAGCAGGAAGGCGGCGGCCGTGGCGACCTCCTCGGAGGTGCCGAAGCGCTTGGCGGCCGAGGTCTCGCGCACCGTCTCGAACCACTCGCGGCGCGGGCCGGAGAGCTCGTCGAGGGCCAGCGGGGTGATGATCACGCCGGGGCTGACGGCGTTGACGCGGGCTCCGCGCTTGCCCCACGCCGCGGCCGCGGTCTGCACGCGCAGCGAGTTGGCCCGCTTGGACATGGCGTAGGCGTGGACGGACGAGCCGAGCTGCTCGGGCTGGAGGAAGGGCAGCGCGAGCAGCTGCGAGGTCTCGGTGGTCGCGAGCGCGTGCTCGATCTCGCGCGGGTAGGGGCTCTCCCGGTGCCCGGCCATGCTGGCGACCACGATGCCTGCCCCGCCGGGCGCGATCACGCGGGCGAAGGCGTCGAGGACGTACGCCGTGCCGAGCAGGTCGACGTGGAGCAGCCGCTCGATGCTCGCCTGGGTGGGTGAGACGCCGGCGGCCTGGATCACCTGGGTGACCGCGCCCATGTCGGCGGCCGTGGCGGCAAGCGCCTCGACCTGGGCTAGGTCGGAGATGTCGGTGGCCTGGACGGCCACCTCGTAGCCCTCGCCGCGCAGTTGCTCGGCGGCGGTCTGTGAGGCCTTGTCGTCGTGGGCGGCCAGCAGCAGGGTGCGGCCGGTGCCGACGCGGCGGGCGATGGCCAGGCCGATGCTGCCGGGGCCGATGACGACGACGACTTCCTTGGCGGCCCTGTTCTCGTTGCTCATCTTCCGGACTCCTTCGTTCCATGGTCTCGGGGTGGCATGCCGGGTCCGGCCCACCGGCTACGCCACGTCGGCGAACAGGGCGGAGAAGTCGATCTTCCCCTGTTGCAGTTTCGCGTCACGGGACTCCGCGAACCCACCATCGGTGATGTACAGCCGCTGTCCGCGCACCACCGTGGCGGTCGGCGAGGCGAGCCCGTCCGCGCTGGTCAGCACGGTCTTCTTGGTGCCGTTCGGGTAGACCACGGCGATCTCATCGGTGCTGTTCAGCGCGGCGAACACCACGTCGGACCGGTCGCTCAGGAAGGTGAAGTCGTCGATGCCCACGACGCCGCCGGTCACGACGTGGACCCGGCCGGCCGAACCGGTGGCGGTGACCG
>Ga0307508_10006215_pt1 | contig 11260 bp, 21 predicted proteins | sample 9_EM_MG_FD_203089 | JGI IMG/M metagenome (GOLD analysis project Ga0307508, IMG submission 203089) | Populus trichocarpa ectomycorrhiza microbial communities from riparian zone in the Pacific Northwest, United States - 9_EM | ecosystem: Host-associated > Plants > Roots > Unclassified | place...
GAGTAAAACCCCTCGGAGTCGAGCTAAAGGACCCTCCATGCTGACTAACCTTCTGCATCCCTGCTAACCCCATTAGGCCACTAATTTTTCCGTTTCCGCCATTCAGCTACCATTACCCCCCTCAGTACATTATATCCGCTTTTCCTGTCCGCAGTCCGCGCAAGCGGCTCGTTGCAAGCTCCCGTTTGCCCTCCGCCCAGGCCTGTCCCGAGAACAAAAAAAGGTATATGCGCACCAAGGAAATCACAAAGGAAACAACAAAGGAAAAGCACCCCCGTCCGCTTACTCGTCTTGTGCCGACGCCATGAACACGGGGGTGGGTAGGAATAGTGGCGGATCCTCCCCAGCCCCCAGCCCGTCCGCGGCCCCCAACGCCTCCGCCTCCCTTTCCTCTTCCCGCTCCCTCCTCTCCCTCCTCTCCCCTTCCAATGCCTCACTCCCTGCGCCGTCCTCTTCTACCAAAGCCGCCCCTCTCTTCCCCACGTCTGTGGAGTGGCACGTTACAAGCTCCCCCTTGCGCTCCGCCCAGGTCTGTCCCGAGAAGATGTGGTGCGCACCAAGGAAATAACAAAGGAATGGAGGTTGAGGAAGTGGTGATGAGCAGGGCATCCGAGTGGGGGCCCAATGAGGAGAGGCGGCGGTAGTTGATGCAAATCGTGAGATTCAAGGCAATTTTGGGTGCTATGCCAGGTCCTCTATTTCGGGAGTGAGTCCGTCCGGAGGTTTGTGTGATGTACGGAATACGTAAGAATACATAAGGGACTTTTGTATGGCGGAGGCCGGGTTTCTACCGGCGCCAACCACCAATAGAAGAGACCCTGATATACCAAAACACGAAATTCGATTGATATTGCATTCAAACTTGTCTGCTAGATATCCTACTCTAAGATCGACCAGTACTCCCGCCGGCCCCATGTAATCCGTCCCTGCGCATGCATGGTGTTTTTCAGCCAGCCCATTGATGCATGTCATTAGCCATCTCTTACTACTGTCTACAGTTCAACAACGATCCCGCTTCAACACACTCGCATCATAGTTTCGCCAAGACGCTAAGCGCGTGCCGTGTTCATATTCGCTGATTCTAGCATCACGAACTTTACTTCAGCTTCATTTCTAGCACTCTTGAAATGCCGTTTCGCAACAGCTACACATGCGGTCGCCTCGGTCATCTCTGGCTCGCCAATGCCACGCCTCCCCTCCACTAGCATCACCGCCTACGGAGGAAGAGGATCGCTCCGACGCCGGAAGCGATGACAACATCGCCTCCCAGACTGTCGTGCAAAACCTCGAACTACTCACAACAACGCCTCAGTCCTACTTCCGCTCCGAGATTGCGATCGTATGCGACGAAACCGGGAAGCAGTTAGCAGCCGTCAAAATTCTTTTGTCAGCGGCAAGAGAGACAGCACGCGAGATGAAGGACCTGAAGGACCTCGTGACTTCGATGAGTGAGCGAATCGATTAGCTCACAGAGGAGAACTGGGCACTCCGGAAGAAAACGAGTGCCAGCTATAGAGCCGCTTGCCGCCTCCTCCATCGACACCACTTCCGCGGCCAAAGCGGAAATGGACGGGGCTTCAAACCCCGCACCAGCCAGCGAAGCAACTGAGGGATACCTCCCTCACACCGACTCTCATCCACTCGGAGCAAGCGGATGTGGAAACTGACCCCGCGCAACCCCCGCCATCAACATCTGCCACGGCCGCGGGGCGCGTACCTCGCGATGGCGACACGGATGAGGGATGGAAGAAGGTTGAGAGGAAATGCAACGGGAAAGGAGAGAAGAGAGGAGCAGGATTTGGAAGAGAGGTGGGCGTCCCGCCCTGGGCTGATAAGGCTCGGGGCAGGGGCCGCGTCTCTGTGACCGCCTCCATCGGTGGGAACAGGAGGCAGAGAGGTACCGACCTGGGCTGACCATGTTCACGGACGGGTCGCGGCTGGACGGTGGGGCTACCGGGTACGCGGTGGTGTGGAAGACGGGCCTAAACTGGGCGGGCGCCGACGTACACATGGACGCCAAGCAAGAGGCCTATGACGCGGAGTGCACCGCTCGCGCCCACGCTCTGGAGTTGGCAGCGCAAAGAGACACGACCCGGAACGGGTCACCATCGTTTCGGACGCGCAGGCAGCCATCCAGGCACGGAAGCATATCGCGGCTCTGTGACGAGCTCGGCCTGGCATCACCATAGAGACCCAGAGGTACCCGCCCCACAAAGGAATCACCGGTAACGAGAAGGACGACGAGTGGGCCAAGACTGCGGCAGGGCAGCTAGGTGGTCACGGGCCTCTCCCACGATCTCTCGCCAACCTCAAGCGGGAAATCTTGGAGAAGAAGTGGGTGGAGGCACACCACTGGACCGTAGTCTGGACCTCCAAAACGAAGTACTGCATGCCAAATAGTCCAAAGCCCGATGGCATGGTGGCCGATAGCACCAAGAGGCTCGCCTCACGATTCTACCAACCCAATCGGGGGGCACGCCCACACCGGTCAGTACCTGCACTGGGCGAAGGTTCGCTCCACCGCTCAATGCTGGTGGTGTCAGTGCCCCTCCCAAACAAGAGACCACCTCTTCAAGGTTTGCCCGCAATGGAAGATGCAGCAGATGGTTGTGTGGGCGGAGGTGTTGAAGGTGACCAAGTGTGGGAAGAGCAGGTGGACGGCCCGGGACCTGCTGGCCGGTGAGAGATGTGAGCGGGCAGTATTTGACTTCCTCCCCCGTACGGATGTGGCAAGGCTGGTGCCGCCGCTGGAAGAAGAAGGCGTAGCCGGAAGTGAGGTCTCTGGTTTGGAGCTCCGGAAGCGCCGAGAGCGGGAAGAGGAGCGGGCGTCACGGGCGGAGGAGATGGGAGCCGCGCGGGGTTTGCGTGATGGGGGGGAGCGATCGATGTTCCTACCCACGCCCTACTTCATGGCATCCGCAGGCGAGGAGTAGGACCCGTGGGACGGTTTTCCTTTGCGCTTCCCTTTGTCTTTCGTTATTTATTCCCTTTGTCTTTCGTTATTTATTCCCTTGGTGCGCCTCACATCTTCTTCGGATAGGCCTGGGCGGAGCGCAAATGGGGAGCTTGCAACGTGCCGCCACGGCGCGGATTGCGGACGGGAAAAATTGTTAAAAATGTCCACCGGCATGATCTATATAGGTCGAATGCGAGTATGATTAAACAAAAAAATCTGTCGGAACAGGGACGAGGCCACAAAAGGGATGCAAACCCAAAATAGGGTGGGAGCCGAGCGCTCCAACCGGGAGACAGAGGAGAGGTAGGAAATGGAGCGGGCCTGTCAGCCTGCAGGGAGAGGAGGCTGGAGCCGAGGAGTTGAGGGCAGAAACTAAAGGAACTACTGCTGTTCCTCCCAACCGGTTCCTTCAAGGTTTCCACAGGAGAGCGGGGGGACTAGGGGGAGGTCCTCCAACGATTCCTTTTGTCATTTCTTTGGTTTTCTAAATCTTCTCGTGAAAGGCCTAGGTGGAGGGCAAAGGGGAGCTTGCAACGTGCCGCCACCGCGCGGACTGCGGACGGGGGAAGCGGGTATAATGTACGCCGCCACAGTCTAGATAGGCTGATTGCGGGTATGATTAAACGGGAAAAAAACTATCTACAGAGCGCTGCAGGGTTTTGATACCAACAGAATAGATGGCCTGCAATGCGGACTTCTCTAGCTCAGAAAATAAATACATACTTACCATGCTCACCATTACTACGCCTTACCGCAGCCCAATAACATTCGTAAAGTTGAGCTGGCGGTAGAATTTCGTATTGAAGATAAGTTCATTTCCGGTTTGAAGAATAACAGTTTCTGCACTGACTTCTCGTCCTACTACCATCGGAGCAGCTGTACGGAATCTCCTCATGGGTGATAGTAATTTTTCGTTTGGCAGTTTGCGATGCTCTGGTATGTAGCAATTTCTGGCTTACGGAGAGGAGGCTTTTTTTCTGCGTCATCATTTATCATATACAACCGATCTCGATCACGACGAAGTTCTATGTAGAGTCCTTGTCCCCGGCGCTGTCGGCGCGATGGCCACATTTCAAGCTTCCCATTTGCCTCCCGCCTAGGCCTGTCCTCTGAAGATAGAGAGCGCCAAGGAAATGACAAATGCAGTGACAACGAAGAAACATAAAGGAAGGGCAGAAGACAAGCCCTTCCCCAACTCTTCTCCCACGGATGCCATGAGAGGGGGCGTGGGGAGGGACTGCGCTTCTCGTCGTCGGCACCCTGCGCCTCTGCCTCCGCTCTCCAGTATTACTCTCTTTCCCTGTGTTTCCGGAGCTCCCGTTCGGGCCCCTGGCACCCAGCGCCACCTCCAACCGTGGGAAGGACACGTCTTCACCACACACGTGGTGGCGGGAAAGTCCAGCTCCGGTTGGCTGCACCTTGTATGGGCCACAAGGTCTCGGACTTTGAACCGATCTTTTTCCTTCCGCTCTACCTCTGTAACTACGCCCCGGGCTCCTGTGCTAGGGCGCGGTGGGCGTGGCGTGACAAACGAACAAAGTCGATAAGTTTGTGGGTTCGGTTGGCGTGGTACTGCGATAATCGTTGTAATCTTGTTCAAACTAAAGCGGTTCTTGTTACTAATGGTCGAGTGCGGAAGGATAGAGCAGCTAATATACCTGGTCTTTTAGGTCAACGGTATGGAATGGTGAATGGTGGAGATTTTCGGGAGATGTCAACGTGGTAAGGAAGTGCGGAAAGGTGGGTAGGGGATAGGAGCGGGGTGATTTGTGCACGTACTCATGATAAAGCACTCGTTTTATTGGCACTGGCGTCTATCAAGATATGTGTATCGGTATACAGTTTATTCAGTGTAGAGCGAACGTCCCGGCGCGGGACGCCCCATTATATCGGTCTCCGTGTCTATTCCACCGGGGGCCGGTATGCCGACGCTATCGGTCTCGGTGGCTAGTCCACCGGACAATGCGCCGACGCTATCATTCTCATCTCCGAGAATGTGCCCGGACCCCGTCCGAGTCACATCTCATGACAGCGTCGAGCTTCCCGCATGGCCAAGACTGCCAAAACGCTAGCCCTTTTAATTGTACAAGTGGACTTGAAGGCAAGGTAATGATGCCGAACTTTTTCGCGATGTCTTCTCCACGTAGTCTCGACGGCTTGGTGATGCTGGCGATTCCCCATAGCAGTCGTCGATGTCGCCCCCCCAATTGGTTTAACCGTACCCGTGTACAGCCTATATAGTCCACAGCGGCGCACAACTCGCCAATTGAAAGCTCCCCTTTGCCCTCTACCCGGGCGTGTCCTAGAGAGATGAGATGCGCACCAAGTAAGATTAACGGAAAGGAACCCGAACGACCGTGAATGGCAAAAGAAAGAAACAGAGGAAACCTACGGCTCTCACACTATTCCTCGCGTATAGATGACATCAAGGAGGGCGTAGGTAGGAACAGCGGCAGCTCTCCCCGGGCACCCCATTGCCCCGCGGCACCCTTCTCCTTCCTCACCGCCTCAGTTATTTCTTCCCTCTCCCGGCGATCCCGCGGCTCCCGTTCCGACGCCTCGCTCTCCGCGACTTCCTCAGTCGGCACCCGCCTCCCCAGATTTGGTACCAGAGAGGAAGTCCAACACCGCCCATCCGCCAGTAGGTCCCAGATATGACACCTGCTTTTGCACTCCCCAGCTCTCTCCAACACCTACGCACACATGGGGGTGGTGGGCAAGGGAAGGACGACGCAGCAGTGGCATCCAAACTGTCCGAGACCGCGACAGCTTCCATCGGCTGGGGCAGACGCAACGGGGTCGTTTTTTACCAGGGGAAAACGGAGGCGGCAATCTTCTGGCGTTGGAGGCACCCTCCTACGGCAACAATCCAGGTGGGGGATAACGCGGTCCCCTTCAATACGGAAGCCACAAGGTGGCTAGGGATGTGGTTGGACTCCCAGCTCAAGTTAAAAGAACACCACGCCACTCGACCGAAGAAGGGAAGAGTCTCGATGACCCGGATCCGACGACTCGCCGGGCGGTAAGGGCTTTTGCCAGCCAACTGCGGAAAAGACATGACCGCCTGCATCCAGTCAGTCGCCATGTTTGGGTCTCATCTGCGGTGGAAGGGTGATCATGTTACAGGCACCATCGGACGGGCGGATGAACTTCAGCTGCTGGTCAACCTGGTGGCACGGACGACAATGGGCTGCTTCCGGACAACTAATCTGGAGCTCTCCAGATGGAGTCCGGCCTCAGGGCAGCGACAGCTCAGATAGAAAATCCCCAGCGGCGGTTTGGGCTACGGCTGTTGGGTTTCCTGCAGGGAGACCATTAGGGAAATAGTGGGGACGCCAACTGAGGTCGGACGGCGGCTGACCAATACCCTGGGCTACACAAGACATATGGAACCCATAGTTTTGCTGGAGGAACCGGATACCCTCGGTGCGGAGCTATTACAAGAGGAGGAAGCCGAAGCAAAGGCCAAGGCAGAGAAGGTCCGGCCCGGGCTCACAATGTTCGCGGGCTGGTCGCGGCTGGACGGCGGAGCTGCCGGGTGCGCGGTGGTGTGGGGGAACGGCAAAACCTGGAAGGGTATCAAGACTCATATGGGGTACAACAAACAGACCTACTATGCGGAGTGCGCTGCCCTTGCGCATGCGCTGGCGTCCACTTCGCGAAGAAATTCGACCCCGGAACAGGTCACCATCTTCACCGACGCACAAGCAGCCATCAAACGGATGGTACCGGACGAAACTGGCCCAGGGAAGCAATAAGCACTCCAGGCGCGGAAGCGTATCGCCTCGCTGCGTAGGGCCAGACCGGGGATCATGATTGAAATCCGGTGGTGCCCAGTGCGCAAGGGGATCGCCGGCAACGAGAAAGCCGATGAGTGGGCCAAGATGGCGGCCGAGGAGCCAGATACCCGTGGGGTGGAGTGGCTGAGATACGATTAGGAGGGCCGGACGGAAGTGCGTGTGATGCCCCTCCCGCGATCCCACGCCAACCTCAAGCGCGAGATTTCGGAGAAGAAGTTGGCGGAGGCACGCCAGTGGGCTGGAGGCCGGACCTCCAAGACGAAGTACTGCATTCCAAAGAGCCAGAAACCCGATGACGCGGTGGCCGGTAGCACCGAGAGGCTCACCTCGCGGGTCTACTAGTTCAAGACAGGGCACTGCCTGACCTGGCAGCACCTCAACTAGACGAAGAATCGGCCCACCCCGCAATGTTGGTGGTTCCGATACCCGAATCAGGCGCGCAAGCACCTCTTAAAGTGTATCCGGAGTGGAAGGCCCTGCAGAAGATCCTGTGGGCGGAGGTACGGAAGAAGACGGGGAAGGGGAAAGACCGGTGGAATATCTGGGACCTCTTGGCGGACGAGAGCTGTGGGCGGACGGTACTAGACTTTCTCTCCACCACGGATGTGGTAAGGCGGGTGCAGGCCGAGGAGGATGCAGTGAGCGAGGCGTCGGAGGCGGAGCTGGGGGGTCTCCACTGTTCCTCCCCACACCCGACTTCATGGCGACTGCGGGAACCGTTTAGGGGGGTGGACAGTGCCTTTCATTCGTCTTCTCCTTTGTCTTCACGCTCGCTTTCCTTTCTGTTGAAGTTTCGTTGGTGCGCATCACATCTTGGGACAGGTCTGAGCGGAGGGCAAAGGGGGACTTGCAACGTGCCGCCACTGCGCGGGCACCGGACAGGAAACGGACTGTATATAATCTCGCCATGACCTGATGGGTCGCATGCGAGTAATGAATAAACCAAGAAAAATAATTGGACGAAGAATCAGCTCACCCGGCAATGTTGGTGGTGCCGGAACCCGAACCAGACTCGGGAGCACCTCTTCAAGGAGTGCCCTGAGTAGAAGGCGCAGCAGAAGATCCTGGGGGCGGAGCTGCGGATGGAGACCAGGAGGGGGAAGGACCGGTGGAAGATCCGGGACCTCCTGGCGCACGAGAGGTGTGGGTGGGTGGGTGGGTGGTACTGGACTTCCTCTCCACCACGGACGTGGGTCGACGGGTGTCGGCCGAGGAGGAGGCAGCGAGCGAGGTGTCCGAGGCGGAGGTGCGGGAAGTGTTGGAGGAACAAGGGGCGGCGGCCGTGGAGCCGGCGCCTGGGGACTCTACTGTTCCTACCCACGCCTGACTTCATGGCGTCTGCAGAAATGGTTTAGTGGGTGGGCGGCGCTCTTACCTTTTCCTTTTGTCAGAGTAATGGGCGTCCGGAGATGACGGACCGGAGAAGGTGCCCGGTGATGACGGACCGGAGGCGACATGTCCGGAGATGACAGCCGCCCGAGTCTCCGATCAGCACCGGCTCAGGAGACAGTCTTCCCTCCTTTCCCTCTGGCGAGTCCCTCGGGCCCGTTGTATATAGAGAGAATGTTCCGCCTTCGACTTTGTATCAATCAATCAGTTCACTATCTTCGTCTCTATCGATCCCTATATTCCAACAGGTTATGAGCCCGGATTGAACGCTCTGCCAATCCGCTACCCATCGATAATCGCACCTGCCGTACCTGCCGCCTGGTGAACAGCGATCGGCAAGAGGCTGGCGTCAGCCTTGCGCTACACCTGGACGGCGACGGAGGAGATAGTGCTGGGCAGGGACCCCCTCCCCTTCGACGCCGAAGTGGTTCAGGAGGAGAGGGAGAAGGCGATGGAGGAGGCGACAGCGCAGCGACCGGGGCTCACAATGTTCACAGATGGGTCGCGGATGGAGGAGGGAGCCTCCGGGTATGCGGTGGCTTGGAAGGAAGGCCAGACCTGGAAGGGCGTGAAGACCCACATGGGGTACAACCAGGAAGCCTTCGACGCGGAGTGCGCGGCCCTGGCGCGAGAGCTGGAGCTGGCACGAAGAAGAAACCGGCCCCCGGCGCGAGTCACCGTCTTCACGGGCGCACAGGCGGCGATCAAAAGAATGGAATCGAACGAGCCAGGACCCGGGCAGAAATACGCTCTCGAAGCAAGGGAGCATACCGCCGCACTCCGGAGGGCAGCCCCAGACACCGTCATTGGGGTCAGGTGGTGCCCCGCACACAAAGGCGTGGAAGGCAACAAGAAGGCGGAAGAGTGGGCAAAGCTGGCGGCGGAAGAGCCAGACGCCCGAGGGGTGGAAGGGCTGGAATGGTTCACCTACTCGGACCGGCCAGAGGAGCGCGCGATGCCTCTCCCCAGGTCCCTTGCGAACATCAAGCGAGAGATCACCGAGAAGAAGTGGGCGGAGGTACGGACGTGGGCTGGGGGCAGGACCTCCAAGAAGAAGTACAAGATGCCGACGAGCCAGAAACCCGACGGCACGGTAGCTGGAAGCGCCAAACGACTTGCCGAACGGTTCTACCAGCTGAAGACGGGGCACTGCCGCACGGGCGAGTACCTGCACTGGACAAGATGCCGGCCGACGGCCCAGTGCTGGTGGTGCCCACACCCCAGGCAGACGAGAGAGCATCTCCTGAAGGGGTGCCCGAAGTGGAGGAAGCAGCAGAGAACGCTGTGGAAGGAGGTGTGGAAGGAGACGGGGAAGGGGAGACGGTGGTGCAAGGCACATGAGCTTTTCGCCGACCGGAGGTGCAGCCAGGCGGTGCTGAACTTCCTCGCCTCCACGGAGGTGGGGAAAACAGTCCCAGCTGCAGGCGAAGACGCTAGGAGTGAGGCGTCGGAGTGGGAGCTCCGGGAGAGAGCGGAGCGGGAGGAGGAAAGGAGGGCGGAGGCGCTGGGCAGGGGCATGGAGAGGGAGGAGCACCCGCTCTTCCTCCCCACCCCCATCATGGCACTGGCGGGAGAGGAGTAGGGTGTTCTGTTGCTTTTGTTTTTCCTTTGTTCATTTCTTCGGGAGGGCCGGGCGGAGGGCACAAGGGGAGCTTGCAATGTGCCCCCTGCGCTGCGCGGTTTGCAGCCAGGAAACGGATTATAAATAGAGAAAAGGTCTACAATGCCAGAAGATACGCTAAAAAGATCCACAATGCCACAAGGGTTCTACAATGCCAGTTTTTAGTAAGCAATTTCTCGGCTCGGAATATTGCGGGTAAGGTAGGTGGAGTATGGCTGGCGAGGCGGAGGATACACCGCCGCGACCAAATACACCGCCGCGACCAAGATCATCAGTTTCTACATCTTACGAACGTGTAACTCAACTAATATTCATCAGATTGACATGAAAAGTGGCTATTAACGAGGCAGAAAGTGTGCCCGTCGTCGCCATTGCGCAAATACATGAACTCAAACAACTCGAAAGCAAAACACGTAATATCACTTTTACAACCACCACCCGCTGCACCCCTTTGTCCCCACACAACTCCACCATCGATCGGATTGACATGAATAGTGGCTATTAACGAGCTGAAAGTGTGCCCGTCATCGTCATCCGGTCGGATGTCACATGCCTTCAGGCAACGCCCGGCAGCGAGCCACATTGTGACCCTCCTGCTTACATCTGGAGCAGTGCTGGATATGGTTCGGAACATCCTGCAAAGCGCCCCTCCATGCAGCAGTCCTGGCTCTCATCTCTCCAGCCGTCAGATGCTTAGTCTGAGGGCGCCCACGAGGCTTCCTGAAGCGAGGTGGCTGGCAAGGAAACTCTTCTTGGGGTTGCAAATCTGTGATATCGACCGGAGGTATGACTCTTGCGTAGGTTGCCTTGAGAGCAGTGACGGTAAGGTTGTAGGGGACAAAGTCGCGAGCTGAGCGCTGAGGGCCTTCGTTCGCAGCGACACAGAATCCTTGGATGACGGCAATCGCATGGCCGCACGGAACGTCATTGTACTGAAACCGTCCGCAGCTGCAAGTACGCTGCTGAAGATCAACTGCGTACCACTTGCCGCGGAAAGATAATACGGAGCCACGGAATTCATCTGTCACGCTGTGCGGACAAGAAAAGAAGAGAAGAAGAAAGTCACGTCATTCTATCTACGAGCGGGAGGAGCTTGCTTCTTATATACCTATTGCCAAGCCCTTCCTGCGCCACCCTTCCGCTTCCGGCGGTGTGCAGCTTCCGTGTTTGCCAGCCCGCTGTCCTCCGGCCAGGTGCCGATCCGGCGAGGTGCGTCCGGTAAAGTGCTGTTTCGGCATGGTGCCGGCTGGCATCCTGCCGTCGTGAGCAAACATACACCTCCACAAAACTACCCGCATTCCTATGCCCGGTTTAGGGTCACAATCGCCCCCAACTTTGGATGCCGCCCTCGGTGTCCCTAAAAAACTTCAAAAAAAGAAAAAACAAGAAAAGCACACCTCATGCAAAATCAGGAAACTTATTACAAAGAAGTAAGTAAAAAGACAAAAGAAGAAACGAATTACAGTAAAAGAACGAAACTACAGAAGAAAACAC
>Ga0307508_10006216_pt1 | contig 11260 bp, 5 predicted proteins | sample 9_EM_MG_FD_203089 | JGI IMG/M metagenome (GOLD analysis project Ga0307508, IMG submission 203089) | Populus trichocarpa ectomycorrhiza microbial communities from riparian zone in the Pacific Northwest, United States - 9_EM | ecosystem: Host-associated > Plants > Roots > Unclassified | place...
GCTGCGGACCGAGTCCGTGTCACTGGCGATGCTGGTGGTCCTGGAGTCGCTGTCGCCGCTGGAACGCGCGGTGTTCGTGCTGCACGAGGTGTTCGGGTACGCCCACACCGAGATCGCGGAGATCATCGACCGCACCCCGCCCGCCGTACGGCAGTTGGCGCATCGCGCCCGGGCCCATGTGCACGCCCGGCGGCCGCTGTACGAGGCGCATCCGCGGGTCCGCCGGGAGGCGACCGAGCGGTTCGTGCGGGCCGCGCTCGGCGGGGACATCGCGGGGCTGATGGAGATCCTCGCGCCGGACGTGACGGTGTGGACGGACGGCGGCGGCACGGGCAAACAGGCCCTGCGTCCGGTGCACGGCAGCGACAAGGCGGCCCGGCTCCTCGCCGGGTACGCGAAGCGGGGCGGGGCTCACCACTTCGACCTGCGCTACCGGCGGGTCAACGGCGACGACGCGGCCGTGCTGTTCGAGCACGACTCGCCACTGGCGGTGATCGTCCTGGACCTCACACCGGAGGGCGACCGGGTCTCGAACCTCTTCGTCGTCACCAACCCCGACAAGCTCACGCACGTCCACAAGGAGGAGGCGTGACCGTCACGGAACGCCCGGCGAAGGGCGAGCGGCTGGCCGGCTGGCTCGACGGACGGCTCGGCACCCGCACACTCGGCGCGAAGTACCTGCGCAAGGTCTTCCCGGACCACTGGTCCTTCCTGCTCGGCGAGATCTGTCTGTACAGCTTCGTCGTGCTGATCCTGACCGGGGTGTGGCTGACGCTGTTCTTCCATCCGTCGATGAACGAGGTGACCTACCACGGCAGTTACACGCCGCTGAACGGCGTGCGCATGTCGGAGGCGTACGCCTCCACCCTCGACATCAGCTTCGATGTGCGCGGCGGACTGCTCATCCGCCAGCTCCACCACTGGTCGGCGCTGGTGTTCGTGGCCGGGATGCTCACGCACATGATGCGGCACTTCTTCACGGGCTCGTTCCGCAAGCCGCGCGAGGTCAACTGGCTGTTCGGCTGGTCACTGCTGTTCCTGGGCCTGTTCGAGGGCCTCTTCGGCTACTCGCTGCCGGACGACCTGCTCTCGGGCACCGGCCTCAGGTTCGTCTACGGCGCCACCCTGTCGGTGCCGATCGTCGGGACGTATCTCTCGCTGTTCCTGTTCGGCGGCGAGTTCCCCGGCCACGACATCGTGGCCCGCTTCTACTCGCTGCACATCCTGGTGATCCCCGGCATCATGGCGGCGCTCGTGGTGGCCCACCTGATCCTGGTCGTCTACCACAAGCACACCCAGTTCGCGGGCCCCGGAAAGACCGAACGCAACGTGGTGGGGACACCGTTCTTCCCGGTGTACCTGGCGAAGGCGGGTGGCTTCTTCTTCCTGGTCTTCGGGACGCTCACGCTGATCGCGGCCGTGGCGTCGATCAACCCGGTCTGGTCGTACGGCCCTTACCGCGCCGACCAGGTCTCCACGGGCGCCCAGCCCGACTGGTACCTGGGCTTCGCGGAGGGCCTGGTGCGGGTGATGCCGGGCTGGGAGGTCACCCTGTGGGGGCACACGCTGGTCCTGGGCGTACTGATACCGGTGGTGGTCTTCCCGCTCCTCCTGGTCTTCATCGGCGTCTACCCGTTCCTGGAGGCCCGGTTCACCGGCGACCGGCACGAGCACCATCTGCTCGACCGGCCACGCAACCGGCCCGTCCGTACGGCGATCGGCGCGTCCTGGATCAGCCTGTATCTGATCCTGCTGGCGGGCGGGGGCAACGACATCGTGGCGACCCGGCTCCATCTGTCGATCAACACGGTGACCTGGGCCGTGCGGATCGGGATGTTCGTCGTGCCGACGGTGGCCTTCGTCGTCACCCGGCGCGTCTGCCTCGGCCTCCAACTCCGGGACCGGGAGCTGGTGTTGCACGGCCGGGAGACCGGTGTGATCAAGCGGCTGCCGCACGGTGAGTACGTCGAGGTGCACCAGCCGCTCGATCAGGCCCAACTCCACACGCTCACCGCGCACGAACGGCCCGGTGAGCTCGTGGAGCACGCGCGCGTCAGCCTTGATCCGCCACGAAGGACGCCATCCGGGTCAGGGCCGAGTTCCAGTTGATGGTGTGCTCGTTGGTCGACCAGGACTGGATGTCGTCGATGTAGCAGAACTGGCCGACACAGCCCTGGAGTTTGCTCTGTGCGTAGGGGTCCTGGATCGACGAGTTCGGCCCGCCCGCGAGGGTGCCCTTCGGCGGGTTCGGAAGGCTCGCGTCGAGCTGGTGGGCGTACCAACGGCTGTGCTGGTTGTGGGAGTTCACCTCGCCGTAGCCCGTCACGTACGAGATGTTGAGCGCGTTGCGGCCGAAGAGGTAGTCGACGCTCTGGAGGGCACCGTCGCGGTACTTCGAGCCGCCCGAGATGTCGTACGCGGTGGCGATGACGATCCCGTTGTGCAGGATCTGGTGGTTGGAGCCCCAGTCGTAGAGGTTCTCGGGCGGGGCGTACGGCATCCCGTACGCCTGCGACTTCAGCGTCGCGAGGTAGCCGTCGGCGCCCTTGACGACGGACTGGCGCACCTTGTCCCGGCCGGGCAGCTTGCTCGGCACGGTCGCCAGGTCGAGACGGGCGGCTGCCGCGGTGCGGGCCCAGTCGTAGCCGAGGGGGCCGAAGATGTCGGCGGTGTGGACGGGCGAGGCGACGACGTAGTCCGCGAAGGCCTTGTCCCCCGTGCTGAGGTACAGCTCGGCCGCCGCCCAGTAGAACTCGTCGGTCACGTCGGTGTCCGGGTAGGCGCCGCCGCCGGTGCCGTCGTTGGGGTCGGCGTAGATCGCGGGGTGGGCCAGGGCGGCGGTCCAGGCCTTGCGGGCGGCCGCGAGGGCCTTGGCCGCGAACTCCTTGTCGTAGGGCCGGTACAGACGGGCCGCCTGCGCCGCCGTCGCCGCGAGGTTGAGGGTCGCGGCGGTGTTCGCCGGGTGCAGTTCACGCTTCTGCGGGTCCGCGCTCGGCAGCAGCGGCAGGCCGGTCCACTGCTCGTCGTGGATCTTGTGGTGGGCCATCCCGGCCAGCGGCTGCCCGTCCGGCACCTGCATCTTCAGCAGGAACTCCAGCTCCCAGCGGGCCTCGTCGAGGATGTCCGGCACCTTGTTGCCGCTCTCGGGGATGGCGAGCGTGCCGTCGCCGAGCTTCGCGGGCTGTCCGGTGCGGGCGTGCAGGGAGCGTTCGTAGGTGCTGAGCAGCTCCCAGGTGGAGATGCCGCCGTTGACGACGTACTTGCCGTGGTCGCCGGCGTCGTACCAGCCGCCGGTGACGTCGAGGGTGTAGTCGCAGACGCCGGGCTGGCAGGGCACGTTCGAGTCGCCCTGGTTGGGCGCCACGTCGACGTGTCCGGCGGCGCGGCCGTACCCGGGGCGCAGGTCGTCGCGGATCGCGATGCCGCTGCGCTGGGTGTAGTAGTACTTCGCCGCGTCCGTGCGCAGTTGGTCGTAGGCTCTCGTGCCGATGCCGAAGGGGCGGCTGGTCTCGCCGTCGGCGACCAGGGTGAGGCCCTCGCCGCGCTTCTTGTAGGCGCCGAAGTCGATCGAGTGGACGTTCTGCCCGGAGGAGGCGTCGGTGCCGCGCGGCACGGTCCAGCCGTGCGCAACAACGGTGCCGGAGGCGTTCTTGAGCTGCCAGGGCAGTTTCGTCGTCGCGTCGGTGACCAGGGTGGCGTTCTTGGGCCCGGCGGGCAGATAGGCGACCTGGTTGACGCGCACGCGCGGTCCGGTGTCGGGCTCGTACACCTCGGGCGGGACCCCGCCCAGCAGGGACACGTCGTCCATGCAGAAGCGGAACGGGTCGGCGCTGCCGCCGAGTTGGAAGCCGACCTGGCTCTGGGCGGTGTCGACGGGCGAGGTGAACGTGTAGGAGTAGGAGTTCCCCGAGACGCTCAGCTGCGGGCTCACCTCGAAGTAGGTGTCGTAGGGCGCCACTTGCAGCCCGACGATCGCGCGCACCACATGGTCGGCGGGCGAACCGTTCGCGGTGAAGGAGAACTTGTACGACTCCCCCTTCACGAGGGTGACGTCGTTCTGGCCGACGGCGGCGTCCCAGCGGTTGGCGGTGCCGCCCGGTACGTCCGCGCAGAGCTGTCCGTCGGACAGGGCGGCTGTGACGTTGCTGGTCGTCCACCAGGGCTCGGTGGTGGTGTCGAAGGTACCGTTCCTGAGCTGTTCGACCTCGTCGGCGGCGGCCGGGGACGCGGGTGAGGCCACGAGTGCCGCTCCCAGCAGGGCGATCAGGGACAACAGGGTGGTGCTGCGTCTTCTCACGTCCGGTCTCCTGGGGGAAGTGCGGGCGACGCTCACCGTGGGAGCGCTCCCAGTTGACGGTCACGGGCCATGCTTGTTGCAGGCATGACACCCCGTCAACGGTCCGGACAGCATGAGATTTCGGCTGCGGCGACGTCGTGGCTGGTCGCGCAGTTCCCCGCGCCCCTGGGGGTGCTGCCGAACCGGCTGTCAGGACCGTGAAGTGACTCAGGTGGCGGGTATCTCCAGCTGGCTGATCCGGATTGCCCCGTTGGTCTCCCCCGGGTGGGCACTGGTCAAGGTGAGCCGCATCCGGGAGGCACGGGTGGCGGCAAAGGTGATCACCGTCGGTTCGTCGGAGGCGGTGGCCCAGTCCACGGAAGCACCCTCGACCGTCTCGTACCGCTTCCCGTCCCACACCGCGACCTCGACGGCCGCGGGCAGGCCATGGATCGCGCTCAGCGTGAAGGAGACCTCCGCCCGGTCGAGGGTCCGCGTCCGTCCGAAGTCCACGGAGACCCAGTCCTCGGCCCTCGCACCGCCGAATGCGGGCAACAGGGCGGTCGCGGCCTTGCTGAAGGCGTTGGACCAGCCGGTGGCGGGGTCGCCGTCGAGCATCGCGGCGGGGAGGGTGTCGGGTCGGCCGGAGTAACCGGCGTCCGCCAAGGGGTAGTTCGGGGGCTCGGGATAGTCGGGGGCGAAGGCCGTCGGTGCGGTCTCGACGGTCGACCGCGCCGGGCTGGTGCGTACCTTCGCGGTGCCCGTCCGCAGACCTTCCGCTCGCGCCGTGACCTTGAGAACGCCCGGCTCGGTGCCGGAGCGCACGATGGCGAGCGCCTTGCCGTGGAAGGCGGTCCGGGTGGTGGCCTGGTAGCGCTCGGCGCTCTCCTCACGGCCGTTGTCGAGCCCGGCGAGGGAGCCGCCGGTGACCGCGAAGGAGATCAGGTGCTCGGCGTCCGGCACCATCACACCCCGGGAGTCGACGACGTCCGCGGTGACGAAGACCAGTGAACGGCCGTCGGCGGCCAGGGACTCGCGGTCGGCGGTGAGCCGTACGGCATAGGGCGCGCCGGCCGTACGGAGCACGTCGGTGGCGACGGTCCTGCCGTTCCTCCTGGCCACGGCCTTCAACTCGCCCGGCGTGTACGGCACTTCCCACGTGAGATGGAGCTTGCCCGCGCTGCCGTTCGGGCTGGTGTAGCTGCCGGGGTAGGGGCCGTCGGTGAAGGTCTTGTCGTCGCCGGTCGCCTCGGTGGTCTCCAGGTAGGTCCGGCCGTCGACGGTCTTCTTCGTGTCGAAGGTCCGGGTGCCGAGCGACCTGCCGTTGAGGAACAGCTCGACCTCGGGGACGTTGGCGTACGCCCACACCTCGACGGTGTCGCCCTTCTCGTGGTTCCAGGTCATCGGCAGCAGATGGACCATGGGCTCGCCGACCCACTGGCTGCGGAAGAGGTGGTACATGTCCTTCGGGAAACCCGCCGTGTCGACCGCGCCGAAGAAGGACGCCTTCACCGGGAAGACGTCGTACGGCGTGGGCTCCCCGAGGTAGTCGATGCCGGACCAGAGGAACTGCCCGGCGAACCACTTCCGGTCCCGGTCCTTCTTGTGCCCGTACTCGCCGCTCATGGTCCAGGAGGCGAGGTTGTTGTCGTACGACGAGGTCGCGCGCTTGCCGGGCGTGTAGTTCTCGCCGGTGTTGAGGTGCTCCGGCTCCTGGTAGGCGCCCCGGGTCGAGGTCTCCGAGGAGGACTCGGACTCGAAGAGGAAGAGGTGCGGGTACGCGGCGTGCAGTTGGTCCACGGACTTGGCCGTGTTGTAGTTCAGGCCCAGGCCGTCCAGCTTGGCCAGCATGAGGTCGGCCGCCGAGCCCTTGGCGGGCAGGCGCCGGTACTTGTCGGAGCCGATGATCAGCGGGCGGGTGTCGTCGACGGCCCTGATCGCGGCGATGATCCGGTCGGCCATGGCGAGCCCGGCGGTGGACGTGGATTCGGAGATCTCGTTGCCGATCGACCACAGCAGCACGGCGGGCGAGTTGCGGGCCGCGAGCACCATCTCGGTGGCGTCCTTCTCCCACCACTCGTCGAAGAACCGGCCGTAGTCGTAACGGGTCTTGGGGCTCTTCCAGCAGTCGAAGGCCTCCACCAGCACCACGATGCCGAGCTCCTCGCAGACCTGGATCATCTCCGGGGACGGCGGATTGTGGGACGTACGGAAGGCGTTGACGCCCATCGACTTCATGAGGGTCATCTGTCTGCGGATCGCGTCGGCGCTGACGGCCGCGCCGAGGGCGCCCAGGTCGTGGTGGAGGTCGACGCCCCTGAGCTTGTGGTGGATGCCGTTGAGGTGGAAGCCCTCGTCCGGGTCGAAGCGGAAGGTGCGGAAGCCGAAGGGGGTGCGGTAGGTGTCGGTGGTCCGGCCGCCGACGCGCAGTTCGGTCCGCACCGTGTAGCGGTGTTCCGGGGTCTCGAAGTCCCACAACCGCGGTGCGGGGACGGTGAGTTCATGGGTCTCGGTGGCCCGGTCGGTGACGGCGACCGTGGAGGTGGCACGGGCCACCGTGCGGCCGTCGGGAGCGACGATCCGTGAGACGACCTCCACGTCCGTGCCGGCTCCGGAGGCGTTCACCACCGACGTCGTCACGCGGACCGTGCCTCGCTCCTCGGTGATCTCCGGCGTGGTGACGTACGTGCCCCAGCGCTCCACGTGCACCGGCTCGGTGATCACCAGGCGGGCCTCGCGGTAGATACCGCTGCCCGAGTACCAGCGGCTGCTGGGGAGCCGGTTCTGCACCTTGACGGCGATCACGTTCTCGGTGGTGCCGTCGGTGTGGAGCAGGTCGGTGAGATCGAAGGCGAAGCCTGTGTAGCCGTAGGGGTGGCGGCCGACCTCGGTGCCGTTGCAATGCACGTACGAGTCCATGTAGACGCCGTCGAACTCCACCGAGATCCGCCGGCCGGCGAGAGCGGGCGGCAGGGTGAAGGCGAGGCGGTACCAGCCCAGGCCGCCGGGGAAGAAGCCGGTGCCGCTGGTGGTGCCGTGCTGCGTGGTCGGGGTGAGCTCGATGCTCCAGTCGTGCGGCACCGCGAGCTCGCGCCAGCCCGAGTCGTCGTATCCGGGGGCGGCGGCGTCCGCGTACTCCCCCGTCGGATCGGTGATCCCGCCCGGGTCGACCAGTGCGAAGCGCCAGCCGTCGCGCAGGGCGACCGTACGGCGGCCGGACGCGCTCCCGGCGGTCTCGACGGCCTGGGCCACCGGGGCGGCCAGGAGCACTCCGGCAGCCGGGGCGGCCGTGGAAGCGAGCAAAACCGATCTGCGAGTGACCGACATGGCGGCTCTCCCTCATCAGGGCCCAGAAGTACTCACAACTGATCGTGAACACACAGAATCTGACGACGTGGCACACAGGTCCGTCAAGGGTGCGGAAAGCGCCTTCTGCCCCGGCCGTCCCGCGGACGGCGCGTCCTCGTCCTCCGTGCCGTCACCCCGTACGGATGCGATCGGCGGTCCCGCGGGGGCGGGACACACTAGGCTGGAACCGAAGTGACGCACCTGTTCACTGTGCGTAGGCGCGATGGAGTGGCGACGATGAGGCCGGTGGATCCGTTCGACGATGCCTCGACCGCGCGGGCCGTCATCGACGACCGGGGCGACGTGGCCAGATGGAGTGCCGGTGCCCGGCGGCTGCTGGGGTACGAGGCCGACGAGGTGCTGGGCCGCCCCGCCGCGGCACTGCTGGCCGGTCCGGGCACTCAGGGCGTCCCCGCAGGCCCGCGCTGGAGCGGCGATCTCGTCCTGCGGCACCGGGACGGTCGCACGGTCTCCGTCCATCTGCTCGCCCTGCGCCGACCGCCTCGGGGCGGCCGGGGGGCCGACTGGCAGGCCGTCGTCCGGCCCGACCCCGCGGACCTCGACCCGCCGGACGACGTGGTGACCGCGGCCGCGCTCGCCCAGTCCCCCTGTCCCATGCTGGTCTGCGACGCGCGGCTGCGCCTGCGGTGGATCAACGACCGGATGGCCGAGCTGATCGACCTGCCCGACCAGGAGGTCGGAGGGCTGAGGATCACGGACATCGGCGTACGCCAGGAGAACACGGACCTGGAGGAACTCCTCGACGACGTGCTCGTCACCGGCCGGGCGCGTGACATCGAGACCTACGTCCGCCCGAGCGGCCTCGACCGCGCCGCCGGGATGCTGACCCGGATCGCCCCGCTGACCGACGGTTCGGGGCGTGTGCTGGGTGCCTGTCTGACCGGTCACGACTTCACCGAGCACTACCTGGCCCGGGAGCGGCTCCAGCTGGTCAACGAGGCGAGTGTGCGCATCGGCACCACCCTCGACGTCACCCGGACGGCCCAGGAGCTGGCGGACGTCTGCATTCCGGCCCTCGCCGACTTCGTCAGCGTCGACCTGCTGGACCCCCCGGAACACGGCGAGCCTCCGGCGGCGCTCTCCGCTCCGGTCGAGCTGCGCCGGGCCGCCCACCAGTCGGTGGACCCCGGCAACCCGATGGCGGTCGTGAAGCCGGGGCACACCGAGCTGTATCCCGCCACCTCGCCCCAGGCCGACTCGCTGGTGGCGGGCCGCACCATCGTCGCCACCGTGGCCTCCGGACGCCTGGACCAGTGGCTCAACTGGAACAAGGAACGCGGCGAGCGGGTCAAGGAGTTCGGCGTCCACTCCACGATGTCCGTGCCGATCCGGGCCCGCGGCCAGACCCTCGGGGTCGCGGTCCTGACCCGGTACCGGCGGCCGGACCCCTTCACCCCGGACGACGTGCTGCTCGCGGAGGAGATCACGGCGCGGGCCGCGGTCTGCGTCGACAACGCCCGCCGGTTCTCCCGCGAACGCGAGACCGCCCTCGCCCTCCAGCGCAGCCTGCTGCCCCGCTCACTGCCGCGCACGGCCGCCGTGGAGGCCACCTCGCGCTATCTTCCGGCGGCGCGCGCCGGGGTGGGCGGCGACTGGTTCGACGTGATCCCGCTGTCGGGGATGCGTGTCGCGATGGTAGTGGGGGACGTGGTCGGACACGGCATCCAGGCCTCGGCGACGATGGGCCGGCTGCGCACCGCCGTGCGCACCCTCGCCGACATCGACCTGGCCCCGGACGAACTCCTCACCCACCTCGACGACCTCGTCGTACGGCTGTCCGCGGAGGCCGGCGGGGACGGCAGCCCCGGTGAGGTCGGGGCCACCTGTCTCTACGCGGTCTACGACCCGGTGTCGCGGCGCTGCACCCTGGCCAGGGCCGGGCATCCGGCGCCGGTGATGCTGGCGCCGGGCGGGGTGCCCCGTGAGGTGGACCTGCCGGCGGGGCCGCCGCTGGGGCTCGGCGGGCTGCCGTTCGAGTCTGCCGAGCTGGCGCTGCCCGAGGGTACCGTCCTTGCCCTGTTCACGGACGGGCTCATCGAGTCCCGGGAGCGGGACGTGGACGCCGGCCACGAGCTGCTCCGCGAGGCCCTGGCCGTCCGCTCCGAGTCCCTGGACGAGAGCTGCGACCGGGTGCTGCACACACTGCTCCCGCCGGGCGGGGCCGCGGACGACGTGGCGCTGCTGCTGGCCCGCACCCTGGGGCTGCCCGCCTCCCAGGTGGCGACCTGGGACATCCCGGCCGACCCGGCGCTGGTGGCGCCCGTCCGCAAGCAGGTCGTGGGGCAGTTGGGCCGCTGGGGGCTGAGCGACGCGTCGTTCACGGCCGAGCTGGTGGTGAGCGAGCTGGTGACGAACGCGATCCGGTACGGCGCCCACCCCATCCGGCTGCGGCTCATCCACGACGAGTCCACGCTGATCTGCGAGGTCTCCGACACCAGCCACACCGCCCCGCATCTGCGGCGCGCCAAGACCTGGGACGAGGGCGGCCGGGGTCTGCTGCTGGTCGCGCAGCTCACCCAGCGCTGGGGCAGCCGGCACACGGCCGACGGCAAGACGATCTGGTCGGAGATCGCGCTCCTCGACGAGGAGTGAGCGCCTCACCGCGTCCCGGACAGCCAGGGCCGGACCTGTCGACGTGCCTCGTGCAGACGTGACTTGAACGTGCCGAGCGGAATCCCGGAGCGCTCGGCGGCCTCCGCGTACTCCAGTTGGCAGACGTCCCGGTACACCAACGGCGCGACCAGGTGCGGGTGTTCGCGCTCCAGCCGGTCCAGCGCGTCGAGGAGGTCGAGCCGGGAGCCGGCGATGACACTGGTCGTCCGCGGGTCGACGTGCCGGTCCGCGTCGATGGGGGCCGGCCGCTCGGCCGAACGCCGTCTGAGTTCGCGGTACTTCTGGCGGGCGCAGTTGGCGACGACCGTGTACAGCCAGGTGCTGAAGCGGCTGCGGCCCTCGAAGGTGCCGATCTTCCGGGCGACCTGGAGCAGCACGTCCTGCGCCGCCTCCTCCGCGTCCTCACGGCAGGGCAGGAACCGCCCGCACCGCCTCACGACCTCGGGCCGGATCGCCGCGAGCAGCGCGTCCAGGGCCGCCCGGTCACCCGCGGCCGCGCGGCGGGCGAGGTCCTCGACAGGCGCCGCCTCGTCCACGCGCGCTCCCCTCCGGATGGATCTCGACCCAGGCATGATAGGTGCATGCACTCCGTCGAGCGGATCGGCCGCTACCGTCTCGAACGGCGCCTCGGCACAGGCGCCTTCGGCACGGTCTGGCTCGCCCACGACGACGCCCTCGAAGCGCCCGTCGCCGTGAAGGTCCTCGCCGACAACTGGACTCAGCGGCTCGACGTCCGCGAGCGTTTCCTGTCCGAGGCGCGGATGCTGCGCCGGGCCGCCTCGAACCGGGTGGTCCAGGTCTACGACATCGGCGAACTGCCCGACGGCAGGCCCTACTTCGTCATGGAGTACGCCGACGGCGGCACCCTCGCCGACCTGCTCACCGCCGGTCCGCTGCCCGTCGCCGAGGCGCTGCGGCTGACGGCGCTGGCGGCCCGGGGCGCGGCCGCGCTGCACGAGGCGGGAATCGTGCACCGCGACATCAAGCCGACCAACGTCCTGC
>Ga0307508_10006219_pt1 | contig 11256 bp, 8 predicted proteins | sample 9_EM_MG_FD_203089 | JGI IMG/M metagenome (GOLD analysis project Ga0307508, IMG submission 203089) | Populus trichocarpa ectomycorrhiza microbial communities from riparian zone in the Pacific Northwest, United States - 9_EM | ecosystem: Host-associated > Plants > Roots > Unclassified | place...
GCCGTACCGGGCGCCGCTGTGCCCGGACAACCTGTTCGGGCACCTGGCGGCGACCGGCGTGCCCGGGGTGGAGGAGTGGCGGGACGGGGCGTACCGGCGGACGCTGCGGCTGCCGCGCGGGCACGGGGTGGTGAGCCTGCGGCCGGAGGCCGACCACATCGCGTGCCGGCTGTCGCTGACGGACTGGCGGGACCTGTCGCTGGCGATCAGCCGCTGCCGGTGGCTGCTGGACCTGGACGCGGACCCGGTGGCGGTGGACGACCAGTTGCGTACGGACCCGCTGCTGGCGCCGTACGTGGACAAGGCCCCGGGGCGGCGGGTGCCGCGCACGGTGGACGGGGCGGAGTTCGCGGTGCGGGTGGTACTGGGGCAGCAGGTGTCGACGGCGGCGGCGCGCACGCTGGCCGGACGGCTGGTCCAGGCCCACGGTGAGGCGGTCGCCGATGCGGAGGGCAGGCTGACGCATCTGTTCCCCTCCCCCGAGGCGCTGGCCGCCCTCGATCCGGAGGCGCTGGCGATGCCGCGCAGCCGGCGCGCGACGCTGACCGGGCTGGTGGCCGCCCTTGCGCATGACGGCATCGACCTCGGCGTGGGCGCCGACTGGGACCGGGCGCGGGAGCGGCTCGCCGCGCTGCCGGGCATCGGGCCCTGGTCGGTGGAGTCGATCGCCATGCGCGCGCTGGGTGACCCGGACGCCTTCCTCCCCTCCGATCTGGGCGTCCGCCTCGCCGCCCGCACGCTGGGCCTGCCCGCGACCCCGGCCGCGCTCACCGCGCATGCCGCGCTCTGGCGGCCGTGGCGCGCGTACGCCGTGCAGTACCTCTGGGCGACCGGCGACCACCCGATCAACCTTCTTCCCACGAACGGAAACTGAGACATGCGCACGCACACCGTCACCGACAGCCCGCTCGGGCCGCTGACCCTGGTCGCCGAGGACGAGGCCCTGGCCGGGCTGTACATGACCGGGCAGCGCCACCGCCCGCCCGAGGAGACCTTCGGGGAGCGCGATCCTTCACTGGCGGTCTTCGGCCGGGTCGCCGAAGAGCTGGAGGCTTATTTCACAGGTGAGTTGACGGAATTCGGCATTCCGCTCGCGCTGCGCGGCACCTCCTTCCAGCGGCGCGTCTGGGAACAGCTCCGGTCGATCCCGTACGGCTGCGTGATCTCCTACGGACAGCTCGCCGAGCGCCTCGGGCAGCCGGGCGCCTCGCGCGCGGTCGGCCTGGCCAACGGGCGTAATCCGGTGGGGATCGTCGTGCCGTGCCATCGCGTCGTCGGCTCGACCGGGAGTCTGACCGGGTACGGCGGCGGGCTGGAGCGCAAGCGTCACCTCCTGGACTTCGAGCGGGGGCTGCGCGAGCTGCGCGGGCTGGCATCTCATATGTGAGATAGTCTCGCCCCATGGGAGACGACTACCTCGCCCGTATCGGCAAACTCATCCGTGACGCCCGCCAACACCGTGGCTGGACCCAGTCGCAGCTCGCGGACGCGCTCGGCACGAGCCAGAGCGCGGTGAACCGTATTGAACGCGGTAATCAGAACATCAGCCTTGAGATGATCGCCCGAATCGGTGAAGCGCTCGACAGCGAGATCGTCTCCCTGGGCTACGCGGGCCCCATGCACCTGCGCGTGGTCGGCGGGCGCAGGCTGTCCGGCAGCATCGATGTCAAGACCAGCAAGAACGCCTGCGTCGCCCTGCTCTGCGCATCGCTGCTCAACGCGGGACGTACGACGCTGCGCAGGGTCGCCCGGATCGAGGAGGTCTACCGGATCCTGGAGGTGCTGGCCAGCATCGGGGTCCGGGCGCGCTGGATCAACGACGGCAACGACCTGGAGATCGTGCCGCCGGCCACCCTGGACCTGGACTCCATGGACACCGAGGCCGCGCGCCGCACGCGCAGCGTCATCATGTTCCTCGGCCCGCTGATGCACCGCACCAGCCAGTTCCGGCTGCCGTACGCGGGCGGCTGCGACCTCGGCACGCGCACCGTGCAGCCGCACATGACGGCGCTGCGCCACTTCGGCCTGGAGGTCACCGCCACCACCGGCGTCTACCACGCCCAGGTGCGCGGCGAGGTGTCGCCGACCCGGCCGATCGTGCTGACCGAGCGCGGGGACACGGTCACCGAGAACGCGCTGCTGGCCGCCGCCCGGCACGACGGGGTCAGCGTCATCCGCAATGCCAGCTCCAACTACATGGTCCAGGACCTGTGCTTCTTCCTGGAGCAGCTCGGGGTGAAGGTCGAGGGCATCGGCACCACGACGCTGACCGTGCACGGCGTCCCGTACATCGACCGCGACGTGGACTACGCGCCGTCGGAGGACCCGGTGGAGGCGATGAGCCTGCTCGCGGCCGCCGTGGTGACCGAGTCCGAACTGACCATCCGCCGCGTCCCCGTCGAGTTCCTGGAGATCGAGCTCGCGGTGCTGGAGGAGATGGGCCTGGACCACGAGCGCACTCCCGAGTACCCGGCCGACAACGGCCGCACCCGGCTGATCGATCTGACCGTGCGCCCCTCCAAGCTGCGCTCCCCCATCGACAAGATCCACCCGATGCCCTTCCCGGGCCTCAACATCGACAACGTGCCCTTCTTCGCGGCCATCGCCGCCACCGCCCAGGGCTCGACCCTCATCCACGACTGGGTCTACGACAACCGGGCGATCTACCTCACCGAGCTCACCCGGCTCGGCGCCGACGTCAAGCTCCTCGACCCCCACCGCGTCCTGGTCGAGGGCCCGACCCGCTGGCGCTCCGCCGAGATGATGTGCCCGCCCGCGCTGCGGCCCGCCGTGGTCGTGCTGCTGGCGATGCTCGCGGCGGAGGGCACGAGCGTGCTGCGCAACGTCTATGTCATCAACCGGGGTTACGAGGACCTGGCGGACCGGCTGAACTCGATCGGCGCCCGCATCGAGACCTTCCGCGACATCTGAGCGACGGATCCGGCCTCGCGTGGAATCGTTGGGCGTTACGGCGTGCTCGCGGCGCGCACCGGTGCCTCCGGGCCGCGTTCCCGCCTGCGCAGCAGCGGGGTGAGGGTCTTCTGGATGATGAAGTACTCCGCGTACACCGCGCAGACGACGATCGAAGCCCAGACGCTGGCGGGGTAGATGTCGTCGAAGGACAGCCACGGGAACGGTCCTGCCTGCAGGAGCAGGCCGATACCCAGGAAGACGCGCAGCACGACGGCGGCGAAGGTCAGCGCGTAGTTACGGATCATCCAGATGCGGTGCAACTGGACCTGGCCCTGCCGGATGCTGCGGAATCCCATCGCGAGGCTGTAGAGCCACGCGGCGGTGAGCAGGTAGAAGGCGACCTGGACGGAGAAGCCGGAAGTGGTGAAGGTGGCCGCCGCGATGGCCGCGATCGAGGCGATGACCATGCTGATCATGTAGACGCGGCCGAGTATGCGGTGCAGTGCCGGACGGCGGGCGCGCAGGGTGGCCGCGAACTGGAACGGTCCGATGAACAGCACCAGGCATGCGGGCAAGGCGTGCACCGCGATGTCCGGGTTGATGGGAATCCGGCTCAGTGGAGCCGCGTCGTTGCTGTTCCTGGGCGTCGAGCGCGGCGTCGAGCGCGGCGGCGCAGTCGCCGAGCCCGTTGCTCAGCACCGCGGTGGCGTAGAGCTCGGCCACCACGTCCTCGCGGCCGAGGCGGTGGTGCAGCGCCGTCCGCAGATCGCCGACTCGGTCGACGTCGCCGCGCCAGGCGGCGAGGATGAGTTCGCCGAAGGCGAGTTTGACGGTGCCGGCCGCCTCGTCGACCGCGCGGGCCTCATCCAGGCTCGCGGCCGCTTCGCCGTGCCGGCCCAGCGCCGTCCTCGCGATGGCATGGCAGCGCAGGGCCTGCGGCAGTACGGCGTAGGCGCCCTGACTGCGGGCCAGTTCCACCTGGCGGGTGGAGAGCGCCTCCATCGCCTCGTCGTCGCGCAGGTCGATGGCCATCAGACAGGCGAGCTCCATCCACCACGGGCTCGCGGACGAGCCGTCGGCGGCTGCACGGAACGCGTCGACCGCGCGTCTCATCGCGGGCACCGCCTCCTCGACGGGCAGCAGCACCTGGTCGAGCAGCGCGTCCAGCAGCAGGTCGACCGGTCGCGCCGACTGCCGCCGCGGCGGTGCCTGTGCGCGGATACGGACGCCGAGCTGCCGCAGGCGACCCGGCAGGCGGTCGACGAACATCGCGGACGCGAAGGCTTCGAGGTAGGTCTCCCTGGCCCGGTCGGGGTCGAGGCCGGCGGCGGCGTCCACGAGCGCGGCGGTGGCGTTCGCGCTGCGCTCGACGTGGAAGTCGATCAGGGCATGCTGCAGACGGGCTTCGGCGCGCTCCCCCGGTGCCAGCGGGCGCCGCTCGGCCTGTGTGACCAGTTCGCGCGCCTCGACCGGTGCGCCGGCCCGCAGCCGGGACTCTGCCGCGGCGAGCAGCCGCTCGGCCCGCCGCCCCGGATCGGGTGTCAGGTGCGCCGCGCGTTCGAGAAACGCCGAGGCCGCGGCGATACCACCGCGCAGCTGTGCCCGGTCGGCCGCCCGGACCAGCTCCGTCGCGACGTCCTCGTCGGTGTCGACGACCGCGTGGGCCCGATGCCAGGCGCGGCGGTCGAGATCGGTGTCCGGATCGGTCGCGTCGGCGAGCGCGGCGTGCACGCTTCGGCGGGTGGCCGGGGCGGCCTGCCGGTAGACGGCGGAACGCACGAGCGGATGCCGGAAGCGCAGCCGGGGCCCGAGGAACACCAGCCCGTCGTCCTCCGCGTCGGCCAGCCCGGCCGGGTCCAGGTCCAGGCGCTTGGCCGCGCGGCGCAGCAGGGCCAGGTCGCCGACGGGTTCCGCCGCGGCGAGCACCACCAGCGTCCGTGTCGCGGCCGGCAACCGCCGTAGGCGGCGGGCGAACTCGTCCTCCAGCACGTCCAGGACGCCGGCCCGCGGTCCGTCACGCCCGCCGGGCAGGCCCAGCGGCCAGGCGGCCACCCGCCCGAACTCCAGCAGGGCCAGCGGATTGCCGCCGGCCTCGGCCAGGATCCGGTCGATCACCTCGTCGTCCAGGCCGGCCCGCGCCGTCGACCGGAGCAGTGCCCGTGCGTCCTCGTCGTCGAGACCGGGCAGCGACAGGTGCGGGAGATCGGGGACCCGGGTCCCGGGACCGCAGTCCCGTCCGGCGAACACCATCGCGATCCGCTCGGCGGCGACGCGCCGTGCGACGAAGGCCAGGACCTGCCGGGTACCGGCGTCGATCCAGTGGGCGTCGTCCACCACGCAGCACACCGGACGGTGCCGGGCGAGTTCATGCAGCAGACCGAGTACGGCGAGCCGGACCATCAGCGGGCTCGGTGCCGTCCCCGTCCCGCCGCCGAGCCCGAACACCGATTCGAGCGCCTGCCGCTGCACCTCCGGAAGGCCGGCGCGGTGCCCGAGCACCGGGGCGCACAGCTGGTGAAGGGCGGCGTAAGGCAGATCCCGCTCGAACTCGGTGCCACCTGCGCTACGCGCGACTGCACGCACGGATGGCCGCGGCCGCCGAGAACGCCGTCGCCGCCGACGGCCGCATCCTCGACACCGGGCGGGCCTATGTGGAGTTCGCCGCCGTCCACCCCCACCTGTACCAGCTGATGAACAGCACCGACGTCGACGCGCACGGCCGCTTCCGTGCCGCCACCCCTGTCGTCCGGCTCGTCGAGGACCTGATGACGAACTGGGCCGGCGCACACGGCATCGTCCTCGCCGACCCGACGGAGACCTGCGAGGTCGCCTGGGCGACCCTGTACGGCATCGCCGGCCTGGGAAAACTCGACACGGTGGGCTACGCCCGGGCCGCCCACCTGGCCGATCGGGCGTTGCGCGCGTTGCTCCTGTCCTGGCGCACCCATCCCGACGGCGACTATCCCTGACCACCTCGCTGGAGGTAGCGGAGGATCTTGGCGCGCAGCGGGTCGGTGTCCGGGAGGCCGAGTTCGTCGGTGATGGCCAGGGCCTGGGTCCAGGCGGTCCGGGCGGCGTCGGGGTCGGCGGCGGTGTGGTGGGTGTCGCCGAGTTCGGCGAGGCCGGCGGCTTCGCTGTGGCGGTCGCCGGTCTGGTGGAAGAGGTCGACGGCTTGCTGGTAGCAGTCGACGGCCTGCCGGTACTGGCCGATGTGGTGGTGGATGTAGCCGAGGCTGTCCCAGGTGTGGGCCTGGCCGTTGAGGTCTGCGACCTCCTGGGCCAGGGCGAGGGCCTGCAGGCAGTGGGTGAGGGCCTGGTGGTGGTCGCCGAGCTGGGCGCGGTTCCAGCCGAGGTGGTTGAGGGCGGCGGACTGTCCGGCCCGGTCGCCGGCGGCCCGGTAGTGCTCAAGGCTGTGGTGGGCGTGGTCGAACGCCTGCTGGAAGAAGCCCCGGGCGGAGGACATCCGGGCGAGGTGCTGGCGGGTGCGGGCCTGGCCGTGGTGGCTGCCGAGTTCGCCGAACAGTTCCAGTGCGAGCAGGTAGTGGGTGCGGGCGTCGTCGGGGTGGTCCAGCCGGTCGTGGGCGAGCCCGAGACCGCGGTGGGCGTTGGCCTGGCCGGTCCTGTCGTCCTGGCGTACGGCGGCGGCCAGGGCGGTGCTCTGGGCGTCGGCCAGTGCCTGCCAGTGTCCGTGCCGGTCGAGGAAGGTGGTGAGGGTCGAGGCGAGCTGCCAGGTGTGGGTGTCGAAGCCGGCGGCGGGCGCCCGGTCGATGGCGGCGAGCAGGACCGGGTGCTCGGCGGTGAACCAGGCCTGCGCCTGGTGGTGGCCGGAGGCTTCCTCGGGGGCGGCGCCGAGCCGGGCGGGGGGCAGGACGATCGGGTTGGGCTGGGGGGTCAGCACCGCGTCGGCGGTACGGGCGGTGTGCAGATAGTGGTCGAGCATCCGGTGCGTCGCGGTGCGGCGGTCGCTCTCGGTGTCCTGGGTGCGGGCCAGTTCGGTGGCGTAGGCGCTCAGCAGGTCGTGGAAGGCGTACCGGCCGGCGGTGTGCTCGGTGAGCAGGTGGGCGCGGATCAGTTCGGCCAGCAGCGTACGGGCGTGTGCCGCGGGCACGCCGGCCAGGCCGGCCACGGCCGGCAGGGCTGCGTCGGGTCCGGGGTGCAGGCCCAGCAGCCGGAACAGCCGGGCGGCGTCGGCGCTCAGGGCGCGGTAGGACCAGGAGAACACCGTCCGTACCTGGGTGGCCGGGTCCCCGCCGTCCAGGGCGTCCAGACGGCTCATGGCCTCGCGTAACTCATCGGCGAGCGCGGCGAGCGGGACGTGGGGCTGGGCGGCGGCGCGGGCGGCCACGATCGCCAGCGCCAGCGGCAGCCCCGCGCAACGGGCGACGATCTCCCTCACGGCGTCGGATTCGGCGGCCACCCGGTCGGCGCCGAGGCGGGCGGTCAGCAGGTCCCGGGCCTCCGCGGGGGCCAGCAGGTCCAGGGCCAGCAGCTGGGCGCCCTCGGTCGCGGCCAGGCTGGTGAGCCGATTGCGGCTGGTCACCAGCGCCAGGCAGCCCGGCGCGCCGGGCAGCAGCGGTCGGACCTGCTCGGCGTCGCGGGCGTTGTCCAGCACCACCAGCACCCGCCGGCCCGCCAGCAGGCTGCGGTAGAGGCCCACCTGTGCCTCCATCCCGGCCGGGATGCGGGCCGGTGGCACACCGAAGGCGTCCAGGAACCCCCGGACCGCCTCCGCCGGGTCCATCGTCGACCCGCCGGGATCGAACCCGCGCAGATTCACATGCAGTTGCCCGTCGGGAAAGGCCTCCCGCACCCGGCGCGCCCAGTGCACGGCCAGCGCGGTCTTGCCCACCCCCGCGGTGCCCGACACCGCCGAGATCACCACCGCGGACGACTGGTCCGCCACCGAGGTGAGCAGCGCCTCCAGACGGGCGAGTTCCTCGTCGCGCCCGGTGAAGCCGCGTACGCCCATGGGCAGTTGCGCGGGGACCTCGCCCAGGTGCGGCGGCGCCGTCAGCGGCGCCGCGGGGGGCGGCTGCGGGGCGGGCCCGGACAGGCGGCCCTGCAGGATCGCCTGGTGAACCGCCCGCAATCCCGAGCCGGGGTCGGTGCCCAGTTCCTCCACCAGCCGCTTCCGGACGGCGGCGTAGCACTCCAGCGCCTCCGCGCCGCGTCCGGCGGCGTGCAGCGCCCGCATCAGCGCCTCGGCCAGGGGCTCCACGAGCGGGTACTCGTCGAGCAGATCGGTCAGCGGGCCGATCACGGCGCCGGGATCGCCGACCTGTAACTCCGCGTGAGCCCACTCGACGACGGCGTCCATGCGCTGGCGCCGCCACGCCTCGCGCACCCGCGTCACCCACTGCCCGCCCAGACCTGCCAGCGGCTCCCCGCGCCACAGCCCGAGCGCCTCGCGCAGCAGCGAAGCCCGCTCACTGTCCGCGAGGGCCGCCTCCCGGGCCCGGTCGACCAGGTGCCGGAACCGGTGCACGTCCACCTGCTCCGTACGGGCCTCCAGCAGATACCCGCCGGAGCGGCGCACCAGGCGCAGTGGGTCCTCCCCGGCGCCGCCGGTCTGCTCGCACACCCGCCGGATCCGGGCGATATGGGCATACAGCGCGCGCCGCGCCTCCTCCGGCGGACTGGCACCCCAGACCCGTCTGATCACCACATCGACCGCGACGGGCCGTCCGGCGTCCACGGCCAGTGCCGCCAGCACGGTACGGCGCTGCGGAGGCCCCACCTCCGTCACCTGGCCCCGTACCGCCAGTTCCACCGGCCCCAGCAGCCGTAAATCCACCACGATTTCAGCACCTCCAGTGCAGATATTCTCCACCTGTCCCGCACATTCATTCGGGGTGACAACCTATCGGCAAGGTTCCGACCCATACCTGAGCCCTAGGTTGGGTCGGGGGACGGCAGCGGGGAGCCGTCCCCTTGGGGGGCTGCGCATCGGGGGCGGCTTGACGGCCGTGTGGGGTATCAGCATCGAAGACGGGGGTCTCATCGATGGGGCATGTGGACAGGGCGTCCGGATCCGCTGTGGTGTCTTCGCCGGGCGCCGGCGGGCGCAGTGTGCTGGAGGGGGCTTTTGAGCTTCTGGAGGCCGTGGAACGGGCCACGGAGGCGGGACTGACCAAGCTGTCGGCGGAGTGCGGACTGCCCAAGACGACCGCGTACCGGCTGCTGGAGCAACTGGTCGCGCTCGGGGCCGTCGAGCGGCGCGGAGCGGGGTACCAGATGGGGCCGCGGATGTACCGGCTCGGGCAGGGGTGGCAACCGCATCCCCGGCTGCGCTCCGCCTCGGAGGAGCCGGTCCGGCGTCTGGTGCGCGCCACGGGTGCGACGGCGGGGATCGCCGTGCTGCGCAAGGGCCAGACGCTGGTCCTGGACTGGACGCCCGGCGAGGCGGCCCTGCCGGCCGCCGTGGCGAACAACGTGGCCTGGCCCTGGTTCACCGCGTCGGGCAAGGTGCTGGTGGCCGGGGCGCGGCCCGACCTCCCGCTCGGTCCGCTCCCCGCGTCCTGGCGGCGGGAGGCCGCGACGATACGGGACCGCGGCGTCGCCTACGACCGGGAGGAAGTGGTGGAAGGGGTGTCGTGTGTGGCGGTGCCGCTGTACGGCGGGGGCGGAGCCCCGGTGGCGGCCCTGTGCGTCCTGACCGATCCCGCACACCATCTGGAGCGGCTCGCCCACGTCACCCAAGGCGCCGGTATGGCGATCAGCGCGGGGCTGCGCGGCCGGTGACGGCGTCAGCCCAGTGTCGCCACCAGGACCGCCTTGATCGTGTGCATGCGGTTCTCGGCCTGGTCGAAGACCACGGAGCGCGGTGACTCGAAGACCTCGTCGGTGACCTCCAGCGAGGTCAGGCCGTGCCGTTCGTAGATCTCCTGGCCGACCTTCGTGCCCAGGTCGTGGTAGGCGGGCAGGCAGTGCATGAACTTGACGTCCGGATTGCCGGTGGCGTCGAGCACCTGCGTGGTGACGGCGTACGGGCCCAGCAGCGCGATCCGCTCGTCCCAGACCTCCTTGGGCTCGCCCATCGAGACCCAGACGTCGGTGTGGACGAAGTCCGCGCCGCGCACGCCGTCCGTGACGTCCTCGGTGAGCGTCAGGCGCGCGCCGGTCTTCTCGGCGAGGCGCCGTGCGTGCGCGATGACGGCGTCGTCGGGCCAGAGCTGCTTCGGGGCGACGATCCGTACGTCCATGCCGAGCAGCGCGCCGGTGACCAGCAGCGAGTTGCCCATGTTGTAGCGGGCGTCGCCGAGGTAGGCGTAGGCGATCTCGGGCAGCGGCTTGGCGCTGTGCTCGGTCATGGTGAGGACATCGGCGAGCATCTGGGTGGGGTGCCATTCGTCGGTGAGGCCGTTCCAGACGGGCACGCCCGCGTATGCCGCCAGCTCCTCGACGACGTGCTGCCCGGTGCCGCGGTACTCGATGCCGTCGTACATCCGGCCGAGGACGCGGGCGGTGTCCTTGACCGACTCCTTGTGCCCGATCTGGGAGCCGGAGGGGTCGAGGTAGGTGGTGGAGGCGCCCTGGTCCGCTGCCGCGACCTCGAAGGAGCAGCGGGTCCGGGTGGAGGTCTTCTCGAAGATCAGCGCGATGTTCCTGCCGCGCAGCCGCTGCACCTCGGCGCCCGCGCGCTTGGCGGCCTTGAGCTCGGCGGCCAGCTCCAGAAGGCGGCGGAACTCCTCGGGAGTGAAGTCCAGTTCCTTGAGGAAGTGGCGGCCCTTGAGGTCGCTGGCCATGGGGGCTCCTAGGTCGCGGTCGTATGACATTACCTTGGAAGTCTATACGACGGGTCGCATCCTTATGCGGGCGCTCTTGCGGACACCCCGGTGGCGGCGTTCACCCCGTCACGGCATCCCTCTCGATCGGACAGCTCATGCAGCGCGGCCCGCCGCGCCCCCGCCCCAGCTCGCTGCCGGGGATCTCTATGACCTCGATGCCACGCTTGCGCAGGAAGGTGTTGGTCGTGACATTGCGCTCGTAGGCGAGCACCACCCCGGGCTCCAGGGCGAGCACATTGCAGCCGTCGTCCCACTGCTCGCGCTCGGCCGCGTGCACGTCCTGGGTCGCGGTCAGGACGCGGATGTCGTCGAGCCCCAGCGCGGCCGCGATGGCCCGGTGCATGTGCTCCGGCGGATGGTCGGTGACCTTCAGGTCCCGTTCTCCGGCGCCGGGTTCGATGGTGTACGAGCGGAGCATGCCGAGGCCGGCGTACTGGGTGAAGGTGTCGCCGTCGATCATCGTCATGACCGTGTCCAGGTGCATGAAGGCCCGCCGCTTGGGCATGTCGAGCGCGACGATGCTGCGGGCCGAGCCGGCCGTGAACAGCCGCTGGGC
>Ga0307508_10006220_pt1 | contig 11254 bp, 8 predicted proteins | sample 9_EM_MG_FD_203089 | JGI IMG/M metagenome (GOLD analysis project Ga0307508, IMG submission 203089) | Populus trichocarpa ectomycorrhiza microbial communities from riparian zone in the Pacific Northwest, United States - 9_EM | ecosystem: Host-associated > Plants > Roots > Unclassified | place...
GAGCGCAGTAGAGAAGTCGAAGTAGATGCCCTCGGCCACCAGAGATAGACTCTGATGGCCCTGGGGAAAAGGTGTTGTGCCAGTGCGCGGGCAGTTGGGGTGTGGTGAGGTGGATAATAGGATAATAGGTTGCGTGGAGAAAGAATCTCCAGACTAGCTACCGCGCCCCTTCCTTTATACCCTTTTCCTCCACTGTGGAATCACAGCCCCGCCCGCAAGACTGACACAGAGTTTTCCCATCATGACCGCGCCCAAGGAAACACACGATCCTACTCGGTCCTTCGTCTTTCCGCAACAAGCAAGGCAGACACACACAACAGTAGGGAAGCAACAAGGTAAGCAATAAACATAACACAGAGTAGAGCGAGGCAGACACGCAAACAGTAGGGAAGCAACCAGGTAAGCAATAAACATAACACAGAGTAGAGCAAGGCAGACACGCAAACAGTAGGGAAGCAACAAGGTAAGCAATAAACATAACACAGAGTACGTTAGAGCGAGGCAGACACGCAAACAGTAGGGAAGCAACAAGGTAAGCAATAAACATAACACAGAGTAGAGCGAGGCAGACACGCAAACAGTAGGGAAACAGTGGGGATATCCTGGGCGGCCGGCGACCAGGTTCTGAGGAATATCGCTACCGGCACGATATTGGCAGGGGCTGGGATGCTGCGCCTAGGCGCGTAGGATGACGGTGGCCGTGGCGGCGGAGACAAGGATCAGCTACAGCGTGGCAAGGGTGAGCGCGGAGCCCGCGGCGGCGCCTAGGAGTCTGTCGCGCCAGGTTCGTGACATCAGTACACACCCGCAATTTTTTTGTGCTTATTGCATTTTACTGTATCTACGAAGTAGGATTCATCTCCTGCATGTTCGACATTTTCGGTGGCGTTATTTTGTTTTTTGGTCGTTCACTGTAATTGCAGAGTTGTCTGCATGGCCACGCTACCGCTGTATTATTGATTCTTCATCGAATTATCGAGAGAATTGCCTGCATGACAGGTCCTCCATTTCGGGAGCCAGTTCTTCCAGACGTTAGTACTGGCTGGCTTTTAATTCGTGGCGCTAACCCGGAATGGGGTAGCGCGGCGAATGCCAGGGTACGACACGACTGGTGCGAGATGTCACGAATCTGGCGTGACAGGCTTCTCGGCGCCGCTGCCGGCGCCACTATAACCACAGCCGGCCTATTGTTCATCCCCGCCACCACTGCCGCTGCCTCCCTCGTCCTACGCGGCTAGCGCCACGGCGCGCCTGCGCGCCCACCACGATGCCACTCCGGTGGCTGACATCTGGAAGGGGCCTCGACCCGACTGCCGCCCCTGTCCATGTTTCCCTTATGTTGCTTGCGCGTCCTTCTCCTGTTGTCCCTGTTATGCTTGCGTGTCTGCCTTGCCTTCGTTGTGCGTCCTTGTCGTTTTGGTTAGAGTGTATGACTCAACCCACGAGTGCTATCAGGTCTTTCCTTTTGCTTTATCTGTTACTCTTATATTATGCTTGCGCGTCCTTCTCCTGTCATCGTTACGTATGTTGTTTCCCATTGATTATGTCCGCGCGTCTTTCCTCTGTTGCCGTTTCCCTGCTTGCGTATCTGCCTTGCTTTACTTGCTTTACTTGCGCTCCTGTTGTCTCTGTTAGAGTGTTGGCCGCGTGGCAGCCGAGTGCGATCATGTTTTTCCTTGGGCGCGGCGATTGAGTCATGATGGGAAGGAACTATGTCAGTCTTGCGGGCAAGCTGTGATTCCACAGAGGGAAGGAAAAGTATAAAGGAAGGGCGCGGTAGCTAGTCTGGAGATTCTTCTCCACGCAATATATTATCTACATACCTGGACCTACCTTCACACATCTCTGAGCGGCGAACGAAGAAGAGACCCGCGCCGGGATCTCGGATCCCTCGCGCCGATGACCACCGGGTCATCTGGCAGCGCGACGAGGTGATCCGGGATCGCCTACGACGAACGACATCGAGATACGATTATCTATACACCTGGACCTACCTTCACACATCTCTAAGCGGCAAACGAAGAAGTGATCACGCCGATGACCACCGGGTCATCCGACAGTGCGACGAGTGATCCGGGACCACCTATGACAAACACCACATACCCACAGCCGCGCCGGACAGGATGGAACGCCGCCGCGTATGCCGCGCCGGACAGAACGGAACACCACCGCGCACACCGACAGCCGCGCCGAAGCGGAACGGAAGACCGCCGCCCATACCGAAGGCCGTGCCAGACAGAATGGAACACCGCCGCGTATGCCGTGCCGAGCGGAACGGAAGACCGCCGTGCATACCGAAGGCCGCGCCAGACAGAACGGAACACCGCCGCGTATGCCGCGCCGAGCGGAACGGAAGACCGCCGCGCATACCGACGGCTGCGCCAGACAGAACGGAACACCGCCGCGTATGCCGCGCTGAGCGGAACGGAAGACCGCCGCGCATACCGATGGCCACGCCACCCAGAACGGAACGCCACCGTGTATGCCGCCCCGGGCAGAACGGAATACCGCCGAGTATGCCGCGCCGAGCGGAACGAAAGACCGCCGCGCAGACCGAATGCCACGCCAGACAGAACGGAACACCGCCGCGTATGCCGCGCTTAGCGGAACGGAAGACCGCCGCGCATACCGAAGGCCGCGCCAGACAGAACGGAACACCGCCGCGTATGCCGCGCCGAGCGGAACGGAAGACCGCCGGACATACCGAAGGCTGCGCCAGACAGAGCGGAACACCGCCGCGTATGCCGCGCCGCGCGGAACGGAAGACCGCCGTGCATACCGCCAGCCGCGGTGAGCGGAACGGAAGAAGGCCGCACACACCGCCAGCCGCGGTGAGCGGAACGGAAGAAGGCCGTGTACGCCACGCCGGGCATGAGGAAGACGACGAGCAACGATGCCACGACGGGCGTGAGGAAGACGACAACGATGATGCCGCCAGGCATGACGAAGACTGGGAGCATGACGCCTCACCCGCACTAAAGGCTACGCCGAGGGACATCCTTAGACTTCACCTGAAACAGTGGGAAGTACTTGCCTGCGCCAGTGAGCTGAACGAACACAGCCCGAGAGCCGAACCAACGGAAGACCTACCGAGTAGGCACGACGAGGAGCTACGTTGCCTGTTGAGCCCAAGACAGAGAACGGAAGTCGGGGTCAGGTTTCTGACACGAGACAACTCAATAGTGTATAATGTTAATAAGTTCGCAGTCAAAATTGGAATAAAAGATAACTTCATGACTGGCTTCATGGAGGATGGTTTCGAGCATAGACTTCCTTCCGATACCACCGGTATCGGAACAGCACCAATTCGTTAAAATTGACTGATGACGGCCAGTCTCAGACTGGGGGTAGCCTGGTTGCCTTCCAGCAATATGGTAATGATTGTGATCCCTGCCGTGATGCCGAGCCGGTAGACGAGGTGGTGGTCGAGGAAGGGATCGGCAGTGGGAATTTTTGGTCGAGGTACTTGATTTTACCGCAGCGAAAGAGCACTACCGCACAGTACTGTATAGTCGAGGGGAGGGTAAAAATTGTGGTAGTGCTATCATATCTTGGACAAAATGGTAGCGATACAGTATCAATACGATGAAAATACGTGTTTTTCGTGTCCCGATACGATAGTAATATGCGTTTAGCGGGAAATAACGTTTTTTTTACCCCCCCTTCAACTATACAGTACCAAGCAGTAACGTTGTGTAGCCAACGGTATCTGTGGTGCAGCATTACTGAATCACTATTGTGTAGGTATACAAGTAATGTTGAGTACAGTGTAAAACGGTAGTAATTCATCCAGTGACAGCAGTACAGAGGTATACTCTATGGTACTGTGCTATAGTGTCACTACGATCGGCTGGTTGCCCATCATGAACGATACTATGCATTACTGCCAATTACTTCTATAGCTAAAGAAATTCGAAAAAACTAAAAAATCGTGAATTTTTGGTCGCGATACTTGATCTTACTGCAGCGAAAGAGCACTACCGCACAGTACCAAGCAGTAACATTGTGTAGCCAACGGTATCTGTGGTGCAGCATTACTGAATCGCTGTTGTATTTACAAATAATAATGAGTTACAGTGCAATACAGTAGTAATTTATCCAGTGATGGTAGTACTGCAGTATACCGTACGGTACTGCACTATAGTATCGCTTCTAACAGCTGGTCACCCGTAACGAACCTTACTACAGTTTACTGGAAAGTATTGCTACCACAAAGAAATTCCGGAAAAACCCCTCGGAAATTTTTGGTTGCGGTACTTGATTTTACTGCAGCGAAAATCCGGCACGAAAGCAGTACTGCATAATACTGCCTGGTATTGTCACTTTACCTGCCGGTATTGGCGGCGCTGGCGGCCGCCAGAGTGGCTACAATCACCTTAGATCGGAATTTGAAGTGCGCCGCCAGATCTAATTGGATGGAGAATGTGCCCCCCATAGGTGGGTCAGGTCGGTCGGCCGACGTCGCAAATGGTCAGCCAGAACAACGCTCATTTGAAAAAAGTATCACGGCAACTATTTTTATTTTTTTCAAATTTCTTAGCAGCCAAACAACTTGAGTCAATAAAGAGAGTGACTCGAGTCAATAAACGCAACGATTCGAATCAATAAACAGAATGTCTCATGTCAACAAATAAAATCGCTCAAGGCAATAAATCGAATAACTCGAGTCACTAATTTTCGAAGACATAGCACTACTATAGCCCATCGCCGACAATTCGCTTCACGTAACGAACCACTACCACCATTGGTGTTTTGTGAATAACTTAACAACCAATGCTTCAATAGAGAAGTAGACAAAAGGAAGTGATTCTCCAAGGTATTATTTTTCATCTCTGAGCGCCATTAAAAACCTTGATTGGTTTTACATCGCTGGTTGTGGAATTGAGACAGGATCCCAAACCATCACTCGCAGATTGTGGGGGCCACATGGTTTTTTTTCTATTTGGACTTTGGTAGTTAATGAGTCATGACTGCCGCCCCCTGCATAAAATTAAGATAGTAATGATCTGAATTCGTCGGTAGTGGCTGATCACAATTCTTTTTTGTGAGTCCTAGATATGTTATTACACTCCTTCAAGCCTCTGATCGCTTTTCGTCAATATCGATCAATCCCATATTCTATCATTACCGACGAATACTAGGCAGTATGGACCGCGATCGGTTTCGACACATTTCAATCACCGCCTTCCAGCGAGAAGATAGGCACTCAGAGCTCTATTGACAGCCAAATGATCTTGCCTAAGAGGAAGCGGATTTAGTAATAAGGTCGAGGTTAACCGGCTCTGATCACGATTCTTCCAAGTTTTGCTAATGGTTGTATGGATTTTAGATAAATTCTATGGAGTTTCCTGGTGCATCCACGATGTATCGTGAAATCACCTAACCAACCACTAGCTAAGGTGGCCAAATTGCCAGTATGAGTTTTCCATTGTTTCCTGTAACTGTCTGATACTTCTAGATTACAAATACATGTCCAAGAGTGTTGGTCTCACGGTTTCAAGCCTCTGATCGCTTTTGTCAATATCGATCGAACCCGTAATCTGCTATTTTACCGACGAATACTAGGCAGTACAGACTACGATCGGCTTTAACCCATTTCGGTAACCACCTTCGGGGACAAGAGGACTACATATAACCCTACCAGCAGCCAAACTGTATCGCCTAAGCATATATACCCGCACAATTAGTGTAGCAGCTTCACGGTAGTGTACAGTATTATATATTACCGCACTTGCACAGGACAAAATTTAAAATTTAAAAAAAACCCACTATTATGGTCGTGGTACTTGACTTTACCGCGTCAGAATCTGACCCAAAAGCGGTACTAGACAGTACCACAGAGTACCGCTGCAGTATATAGCGGTATATGTGATGCTGCCATCGGTTCATGGGTAGTTGCTAGTAATGTACTGTACTGAACGATACACGCAGTTTGACAGTGCGTCTGTGGTATAGTCAGTTATGGGCACATACGGCGCGTTACGACAGGCTAAATTATGAAAGCAGCTAAACGATGAAGTAGTGAATAGTATTATACAGTACCGCTCAGGGCCCGGAAAAAAAACTCCGTAAATTTTTGGTCGCGGTACTTGATTTTACTGCAGCGAAAATCCGGCACGACAGCAGTACTGCATAATACTGCCTGGTATTGTCACTTTACCTGCCGGTATTGGCGGCGCTGGCAGCCGCCAGAGTGGCCACAATCACCTTAGGTCGGAATTTGAAGTGCGCCGCCAGATCTAATTGGATGGAGAATGTGCCCCCTATAGGTGACCTGACCTACCGTTGGTCGGTCTAGACATAATGCCCCCAGACCTGATGGCATTTCCGAGGACCCGTGGGCATGTCCAGGGAATCAGTTGAGTAGCAGCAGACCTGATATCACAATGGCGGCACAGGTTGATGGTGATGATGCTTCATTGATCGTATGCGACCCTACTGGATCATGAAGAAAATTTTCCTCCCCCCTTGTCTCTTACTCGCCCTCCAACCCCTCTTCTGCCTCCGTCGGTCCCGGTGGCAGCTCTCGCGGCCCCGCCCTCGCCCCCACCTCCGTCGCCCGCAAGAAATTCAGGATCGATCTGGTGCATCGTTCGTCCACGAACAGGTCTCGGATTCTGAACCGATTCCCGTCTCCTCTCGTACCTCTTTCGACAGGATCTTCTGTTGCAGCTTCCATCTGCCGCAATTCTTGAACAGGTGTTCTCTTGTCTGTGTCATGTATTGACACCATAAGGAAACGCACACAATGGCGGCACAGGTTGTTGATGATGATGCTTCATTGATCGCATGCGACCCTACTAAATCATGGCGGTATTATGTACAGTCCTTTCCCGTTCACCGTCCGCCACGACCTCTCACAGTCCGCTGGCGGCCCATGGTAACACCCCCCTACCCCCGCCTGGCCCTTTAACACAAGATGTAAGAAAGTAAGAAAGACAGTAACGACCGGAGGTGGCGGCACAGGTTAGTGCAGTGAAGGAACGCCCAAGGAAAAAAAACGAGTGAGAAGTCGCGATACGTCACTACGGCCTTTCCCTATTTGCGAATGGGATCGTGGGTTATGGGTCGCAGCGACGCCCATGTAGCTACTGTGATCAGCAGTTTACAGGTGGTACATTGTTGCAGCACTGGTAATATGGTTTATCAGGTCGCAATACACCGAGATGGATGACAAAACTGGACGATAGGTTACACCGTTACAATAATTAGGACATCCATTCATTTATTATGTCTTACCACATTGCCACCACAAACGGAAAGACTGAAACAATGCAGAACTGATCGGAGCAAACAATCGTTCCTTTCCAGTCCGCATTACCGAGGGAAACGGTCGCAGCCAGAAGAATACACAAAATCGATAATGGCACACAACCCTTATCCTTACCGGTCGCCTTACCGACAACCATATCCCAATACCAACAACAAGGTAGAATCAATCGGAGCAATGAAGCTATAACCCCCACCAAATGACCTAATCGATTGCAACTTCCCACGAAACCCCGGTCTCCTTGGCCACTTGGGCCAGCAGCCTCGTCGCCGGAACGACCATAGTGAGCGACTCTCCTAAATTTGTTATATATTCTGAGACCACCATGCCGCCGAAAACCACGTCCTGGCCGTCGTCTGTGACTTTGAATACGCCACTGCCACTATCTCCCAAGGTCGCAAATGGCGAATCATCTAAGCTCGCCATCATGAAAACCTTGGCTTTGATGATATTGGCAGGGTGAACGGCTGCTGGGTCTTCAACCCCCATGACTGATCCTCGGATGAAAAGCACTACTCTTGTCGAAACCAGTCTAGCTGCCGTCCAGCCTGTACTGGCGCCGTCTTTAAACCAGATATCATTAGCTCTCAGATAGGGATCTGCCGCTGCCACAACCCTTCCTCGGAACGCTGCCGAACTGGGCTGGACCTCATGCATTTGCCTCTTCCTCTCCCACTCGTTCATCTTCCACCGTATCCCGTTCACGCCCACGAATCCGTCGTGCAGCTCGATGAGAGCCCAGTCCTCACGATAACCCAGGTCGTCTGATCCCAGCCTTCCGCAATGTACAGTTCCGCAAATCCTCTCGGCAGCAACGAGCCAGGGAACGAGCTTATTCGGCAGGTCGGGTCCGTTATTTTTCAGCAGGGTCCCCATTTGGACGATGCAATCGAAACGGCCAGGGGAAGTAATGCTGCCCCCTTTAGGGAATACGTATGGCGGAAGAGGGTCAAGAAGATGGTCGAGATCGCACCGTGGTGGTGATGCCACGTGCGCGCATGTGAGGACTCGCTTGCCGTAGCTGGATTTGAGATAAAGTCCCACTGTTCCACGGTCCTCGCCCTCCCGGGTTCCGATACTGCTTCCAACCTTCACAGGCATCTTCTCACTGTCGGCTCTCGGAGTGCTTAAACCCGATAACTGTTTCTTCCGTCCCTTCTTCTCGACCGGAGTACCGCTACCTTCAACAATTGCCACCGCTATTGTCTTCGCGTTTGCCGCTGAGACCGCCTGTTCCGAAGGGTGGGAGCCCGAGAGGTGCCTGAACTGGCCTTTGATAATCACCATGGGCATACCCACCGGTTTTATACCCTCGGTTGATTCCAACTCAGAGCTGAAGATCGCGAGGGCAACCACCGATAGTTTCTCCGAGAATCCCATGCGTACTGTGGCAAGGCCAACCGGCTGTTGATCGGCAAACAATACATCTGGCACCGCCACTGGCAAACGAAGTGGGAAGATCCTAGGAAAGTAGACCACCTTCATGTAGCGCTTTTGTTCGGAGCAGTAAAAATCACCTTTCTCAACGACAGGTGGCGGAACGTTGCCTCCGGCGATGCTATCGTACAGTCAGAACGAGCAGATGAACGGGAGAAAGGGCTGCTTACAGCTGCGTGCGACATGCGACTTGGTATAGCGCTCTGTACGTATCGTAGCCCTCGAATCCACGCCCATAACCATGCAAAGCCCACGCCAGAGTTTCGAGCATTGAATTCTCAAACATGGACATCTCGGTTTCCGACAGCGAGTCGCATGTTAGTTGAGCCGACGCTTCTTTCAGAGTGTCCGCGGCACCGGGCTTGCGGTTGCGCACGTCTGCAAGAAGCGATGACAAGAAGGCCACTACATCACCTTGGTGTACCGCAAGCTTCTCGTGCGTACTGTTGTACTCCATACCCTTTTCCTGCTCCTTCGCCTTCTCTTCGCCTTTTTCCATCTCCTTCACCGACTCCTCCGACGGCTTCCTTAATTCCTCATTTCCGCCGAACTTCCTCGCATTCTGCGCATCATCTGTCTCCCTCTCCTTCTCCTCGTCGTCATTTTCATCAATCTCATCACCCTCTTCGTCTTCAGTCGTACCCTGATGTGGCACTGCCGGCTCAGGGAGTGCATCGATCTCGTCAATTTCGGGAAACAACGAAGGGCTGGACGTCGGTGGTGACGGGATGTCTACGAACGGTATGCGGGCGTGTTCGAGCATCCTATCGTCGACCTCCATCAGGATAGAGCGGGCGACATGGAAGGCGCCTCCCAGAAGTCTAGCGCGGTATCTCAGGTTGCTCATCTCGTCCTTCGCAGGGCCACCGACCTTCTTAGGGGCGATGAGATGGGGGATGGCATTTTCGATGGGGTAGAAGGCGGGGGAAGCGAGGAAAGCGTCGCGGCCGGGGTTGCGTATCATGCCAAAGATCTTCCAACACTGCCAGAAGTCGTACAGATGTGCGTGCAAAGCCTGCGCATCGCGGTAGTGTAGCTTCTTCTTGCGCTCGAAAATCTTCCACGCGTGGTATAGGTTCGCCGCCCACTGGTACGTCAGCTCCTTGATGTAGACCCGGTATTCGGTAACCCATGACTCCGGCGGAACGCTGTTCCAATCTACATTATGGAGCCCGCCGAGACTCCGGATAGATAGTTTGGATGGGCTCGTGTCAGAATATCCTGGTGAGGCGAAGCGGGGTGGCTGGGGTCGCCGGGGTGGGGTAGATGCAGAGTCGGCCATGTGGGCAAAGGTCGGTCGGGTGGTGGTGTGTGCGGCTGTGGTGGGAGCGAGCGGCTGGGTGATTGATGGGGAACGAGAAGCTTGTCCATTCTCGATCAGGGGCGAGCAGCGAACACTGTAAGATTGTCCGCTCTTGCCTGTGACTGTCCTCTGTGGGAGCCCTAGGGTACGTACATGTATAGGCGTACGCGGTACACAGCCCTGGGCGTCTCGCCTGGCCGGTGACCGGAGTCCTCCTCCTACACCGGCCCGTGCCGGCAATCCTCCTCCTACAACCACTCCCCACTCAAGAAAAACAAGCCCCTCCCCTAGAGAATAAAAAAGAAAAGAACAACAAAAGAAAAAAAATACAGAAGAAAACAATCCACCCATCCCCGTTACCTTTACCTGCCACCTTGACAACTACCCTCCCTGCATCTACTTTTAGGTCCGTAGACCGTTCGCTGCATGGTACACCTGGAGCAGCTGGTTGCTGGTACCTCTCAAGTTTACCAGTGGTTCACAGCAGGCCTCGAAATAGTCCGTCCTGCCCGGCCGGGCACGGCTGTCTTTAAGACGGGGCCGTCCCGGGTCAGTCGAGTGCATAGTATTGGCCACATCAGACTGCCGACTATTGACTGGTATCTGTTGAAAGAATATCGATTCGGTGGTGAAGATCAATTTCAAATGTATATCAAACAAGTCTCTAGAACAGAAAAAGAAGAATACCCGCCATCTCATACCGGCCATCTTACTCGCTACCGGTCTCCTCTCAGCCATCATTGCTATCGATATCAAACACGCCATCTCATACCCGCCATCTTACTCGCTACCGGTATCCTTTCAGCCATCATTGCTATGGATATCATACCCGCCTTCTCTTACCCGCCTTCTCCCCCGCTACCGGTCTCCTCTCAGCCATCATTGCTATCGATATCATACCCGCCATCTCATACCCGCCATCTTACACGCTACCGGTCTCCTCTCATCCACCAGTGCTATCGATATCATACGCACCTTCTCTTACCCGTCATCTTACACGCTACTGGTCTCCTCTCAGCCATCATTGCTATCGATATCATACCCGCCGTCTCATTCCCGCCATCTCACTCGCAACCGGTCTCCTCTCAGCCATCGTTGCTATCGATATCATACCCGACTTCTCTTACCCGCCTTCTCCCCCGCTACCGGTCTCCTCTCAGCCATCATTGCTATCGATATCATACCCGCCATCTCATACCCGCCATCTTACACGCTACCGGTCTCCTCTCATCCACCAGTGCTAT
>Ga0307508_10006221_pt1 | contig 11253 bp, 19 predicted proteins | sample 9_EM_MG_FD_203089 | JGI IMG/M metagenome (GOLD analysis project Ga0307508, IMG submission 203089) | Populus trichocarpa ectomycorrhiza microbial communities from riparian zone in the Pacific Northwest, United States - 9_EM | ecosystem: Host-associated > Plants > Roots > Unclassified | place...
CTGCATGAGCATGCTCCAATAATCATCCTCTACATTCCTGCACAGTTGCGCGTTCGGACAGCTCAAACCCGTCCTCCATTTTTGCGCCATAACCAGAGAAAGTACGTGTCGCGCTTTTCGTGGAATTTCGCTAACTTGTTGTTATTCATGCGGAGAATGCACATCTCGTGCGTCCGTGCGTTTCGTAGGGGAGAATTGCGGCTGAGCATGGCGGAGGCATGGATTTTAGGGAATGGGGCTATGAAGGGTTAGGGGCACTGTGTTGAAATCTCACCCATCAGTTGATTTCAGGGTGTAGGGGAAAGGGAGACGTATGCATTATGCGGTACCTGAACACGATGCAGGTTGCTCAAAGGAAATAAACAGTTGTCCGCCAGACATGTAGAGGCATTGGCGCCTGCAGCATGCACAGGAAGTACAAGGGAGGGCACAAGTGGGGAGGGTGAGGGTGAGATGCGTACGCACTATGGTGCCAGTCACGGTGTTTGTGTGATCCCTGAACGCGAGGTGCATGGCTCACCAATAGAAAGCAGTTGCGTGCCAGACACGTCAGTGCGTGGGTGCATGCAGCTGCCCGGTGCAAGAAGGGGAGGGAGGGAGAGTGGTCACAAGGCTCTGGGAATCGACTTTGATTGGACGATTGAGGTCTCCTGAATCACAAACACCTGTTCATGACCCATACGTGTGAGCAGTTTGTGAACTTCGTTCACCCAAGTTCACGGCCAACTCTACTTCGAAAGCAAAGTTTGCGCTCGTTTGCGCAGCGCGCTTATCGTTGATGGCTGAAATCAACTTCCGCAAGATTGACATCGATGCATACGATGAGGATGCGTTTCAAGAAAGCGAGCTATATGAAGCCGATCCCCGCGACCCAGCCATGGTGCTGAGTGACGCGAAAGCGAAGAGTACGCAGGTTCGGACTTCCTTATCGAGGTGAGTCCAACGTTTTCCAATTGCATCAGTAAATTTTAATTAGATTCCCCATTTTACAACAATGGTTACAGAGGGGATATTGCAGGTGCATTGAGCGTTGTATTATCACAATCTCCCTACGGGCCAAATGTTGACGAAGCGAAGGTGCGGCCCAATTCAACTGCGCCGGCCACGGCCACGACCATGAGCCCTGGCTAATTTATGCTATACACTTTCCATCTAGTCCGTTACTCTAAACACAGTATTGCTGATCCTCAACTCAACTAAGGCGACTGAAATCCCAGGCATCTTGCGTTCTCTCGACATGGATCGACAGGACACCTTGATGAAGTACTTGTACAAGGGCATGGGGGCAAAAGGCTTAGCTGACGCTAACGGGAACGTACTATTAAGCTGGCACGAGAAGGTTCGTTTTATCTGACTTTTCCATGTCTCGATCTGCGGCAACTGGCAAACTCTGGACATCGTTCGCGCAGCTCACTGAAATTGCGGGGATTGGCTGCATCGTCCGAGTGATGACTGACAGGCGACGTGTTTGATTCTTTGAAATTTTTCACACCACTTGGGGTGTGACAAGTTGCACTTTGTGACAAACCAAAGTCACTTTTCACTGCCGCCATTTGTAGTTGCAGGTTCTGAAGTAACTTGCGTGTACATATTCTTGCTCTGGCACATCAATCAAACCATGCAATGACCGGCCTTGTTTCTGTTTGATTGCTTTTTTGTTGTTCCAAAGCAACGCGCCGTTAGCCATTGTCAACTCATCAAAGGTGCGTCCACTAGAAAATCATTCATGAATGCTAATTTCCCCACCAGATAACACGTGTCAGCAGTGAAGTGGCATCCCCCAGTCACGACCTTAAACAGTTCACATCCGTCTTTGCGACAGCAATTCATCGAAGTGCTCCACACATTTATCTCGGTGCACTTGCATTTGCACCGGCGTCTTCAGTTTTACATCACCTATTCCATCGCTTTCCCTGGTCCGTGATATTGCGGCGCGAAGGTGATTTAGCCTGCACGACCACCGTCTGACTTCGATGCGAAGATTCAGTGTGCTGATTTGTCTTGCTGTATGCTCGAGTTACTGCTGGCATCCACCTCAAAAATGGAATTTGAATACAGAAATCTCAGTTCTGTTTTGAAATGGGTCTCAATACTCAGGCGTATATCGCAATTTTCTCACTTCCAACGCATGCTTCAGGAAAGTGAACCACATGAGCATACTCCAGTAACCTTCCTTTACATTCCTGCAAAGTTGCCCTTTCAGACGTGATGAAAAGCCCGACGCGTTCGGATTGCTCAAACCCGGCCAAAATTTGTACCACCACACAGAAGGTACGTGTCATGATTTTCATGAAATATTTCGCTATTTTTTTTTGTTAGTCGTGCGTCGCCTCGTGCGCCTCCACGCATTTCAGAGCAGTGAGGGAGCCTGCAACGACGCGTGTGAAACTAAAATGATCTTGCTGTGTGCTCGATTTGCTGCTGGCATCCCCACCTCGAAAATGCGGAAACGCTCCAATCTGCTTGACAGGGTTCCACCTTGACGTCAAAACGCGGACTTGCTTGCTTGGGCTTCTGCTCAGCAAGCCCATCCTGAGGCGCCCAATTGATATCAATCGCCTCCAGAGCGGGCTCATCGACCAGGCGATGGGTGCATGCGTCTGCGTTCATACTTTTCGTGAGGTGAACGTGATCCCTTAACGTATGCCAGAGAATATATCTAGAAAATCTTAGTTCGGTAGAGGCGAGTAAAGACATAATCTCATTCTACAGCTTCCGCCGAGATCTGTGCAGTACATACTCTCCCGGCTGCACACGAGATGCGATCAACTCCAAGGATCCAGCCCTGGGCGTGTCATTGAAACAATTGCCAGAAAATCGGCTAGAATCCAAATATAGCGGCAATGAGGCAACAACACCAGAATAAAGCGGCAGAGGTTGATAGAAATAGAAACATCCAAATTTACAGTCCAAATTTGGTGGACTGTCGCGATAAAGGCTCATCAGGGCGCAGCCTCAATCCGCGCCTACAGAGATGTCGCGACGCGGGTCATCGTCGGCGCGTTTCTTACCGGGGGCCGTTGTGTTCCTATTCTCCCCAGCCGGAATGTTTGAGGCATCACAGAGCTACGGTTCAACGGCAACTGGCATCAAAAATATCACAGTTGCAACGCGAAAATGGAACGCACTGCAAGAGCGGACGGAGGCATGTGCTGTGTTTTGATAACGTCAGGTCGGATAACTATTACCGCCATCTTTCCGGCTTCATAATCACATTACTCGTCCGCAAGACAAGGAAAAAAATACCACCGTCAACATACCAGCGAGATGCCACCCAAAATGGCAATGAAAGCCGAAGACACCGGGTGTATCAGTGAGGAGACGCAGTACGGCATAAGAGCTTCGCGGGATTATGAGCTGAAGGGACCACATCCAAGAATGCACGCGTGCGTTGAGTAATTTCTAGTTCGCTTGGGACCGACGTACCGTATCGCGGCGAGGAGGGTTGGTGGGGCTGAACTTCAAGCTAGAATAAGTTGCCGATGTCACTGTTCCACGTCCACGAGCTACAATGTAGAAAGGGCGCCCGTGAAGGTGATATGAATGGTCGATGCCCGGATCCAGATTGTTCACCTTCCGTGTTTAGAGGACAATGAGATGTTCGTCGTACTTAGGACTAAACATTTGACTTACAACAATATCGGCCCCGCCTAACTTTGTAAAAACGTGATGAGTAATGGCTGAGCGATCGAGAGAGCCTCCGTTCCAGATTATAAACAACATTGGCCGGTAGATATACTGCAGTCATGAGGTGTACCGTTAGTCGTGTTTTCATGCGAACGCGTTGTTCAACTCGTACGTTTGTCCAGGTGACAGAGTTCCAGAAGAAGCGGAAGAATGTGTTACCATCTTCGTCACTGATAGTACCTGTGGCAGAGCTCTGTGCAGAAAACCGAAGGAATCAGCGTGGCGCCCTGTAAGTGGTATCAAATTCTACTCACCAGGAATGCGGTGTCAAGAATGTCGGTTGGCGCGTCCTCGTGTTCATAGGGAACAAGATTGCTGTCAGGGAAGTCAGTGCATTCGCTTGCATTGTCGACGGAGTCAGCCCAATCAACCGATGTGGGGGGCGTGTGGGTTGGGGTGCTCCCTTCGGCAACATAACGAAGGGCGGCAAGAGTAAAGATGTTGAAATCTGATGGGACGTATGGAATGGTGGCGGAACACATTGCAGCACGAATGTAATAAGCAGAGCCATCGGCGCCAACGGAGGTATCAACGATGATGTCGTACTGGGAATATTGTCAACAATGTTACCGGGGACGAAAGGCAGCGAAATTATATTACACGTTGCGCAATACTAATGGGGAGCTGGTGCACGCCGGGAACAGCAACGATCGGGTTACCATCTGCCGCGATGACATTCAGGGGATGTTGATCGATGGAGAAGTTGTAATGCACTGGACATAAGATTAGATGGATAGCCTCCACTGATTGAGTGAGCATGTACGGTGCCGAACACACCATGCGAGCTGAGGTTGATAATTCGGAAACGGTATTTCTTATTGGGTATCACAAGAACGTCAGGAATCGTTTGCGTTTCGCAAAAGTCGGTAGTGGTGTTGCAATTGTAGATGCCAATGCCGTTCATAAGGAGAGAATCTGGAACCGGAGGGGCAAATGTATCCAGGTAACCGGAGGTCCCCAGAAGGCCTGCAATAATCTTTTCCGAAGAGTCGTGCCTTCATGGCAGCCTTTAGCCGTGCGTATCAGCCATAGGTTGCATTTCGCTCACATCCAGTCGTTCAGCGTGATGATCTCCTCGCAATCGTAGTCCCTGCCTCTGGCGTAGGGATCCGACGGACTATGGATAATGATAGGACCCTAGGAATAGGAAGTTGGCCCGGAGAGAGCACTCAAGGGGGCGAGACAGCTTACGAGGAGTCCATCCGCTAGGGTATTGCCCACGTGAGCGTGATACCAATACGTACCCTGCTGGCCTGTGACAGTGAACCGATAGGTGAACATAGAATTGGCAGGAATAGGGCACTGAGTAATTCCGGGTACGCCATCAGCCCAATTAGTACCATTTTGACGAATGCCGTCTAAAGTGGTCATTCCATGGATCAAGTAAGGCGCAAGACCAACTATTCACCCCAGGGAGAAACGACTCACGCCAATCTGTTGCAAAAGAATGTGGGCATAAGAATACAAATCGGAAAACTAATAGCAATCTGAATTCTCACGGATGCCTGTGCCGTTGGACAGAGTGTTATGGACGTTCACAATGATGGTATCACCTTCATTGACTTCGATGGGAGGTCCAGGAAACTGTCCGTTGATGACCGTCATCTCTCGTACATATCCGTCAGGAGCTGATACGACTGAATCAGCAGTGCTGACTCGAAGAGGATGTTGCACAGGACAGATTATACCTCCAGTGGCGGTGCTAATAGTGAAGTCGTAGGTACGAGTGGTGGGTTGCGCAGTAATCACGAAGTCAGAAGAAAGACTATATATGGCTGTTCAATGAAGCATTAAGGGAATTCGCGGGACTTAAGGGGAGGTGGGGAGGGGACGAACCTGTCTTAACAATGACCGGGGTTTCATGTCTAACAGGTTCTCTAGCGACTTCACCGGGCGCGTGGCGAACAAGTGACGTTGAAGCCAGTGCGCGCGGCAACTTAGGCAAGGTAAGAACAGTCGACGATGCGAGAAGAACAGAAACAATTGCCGAGAGGACTCCTGACTGAGTCACTGAGCCCTGGTATGGAGTCATTTCTGAAACGCTGAGGCGAGCAGATACGGGAGGTTGTCAACCGGTGCACAGATGGCAGAGGGGACATTGGTCGAGCAGAGGAGGCCTTTATGCGCCGCTCGAGAAGCACCTCATGTGCGTAGGCGCTCCGTTTTGGATAATACATGATGTCAAGGAGACGGGGTATTCCTCGCAATGTGGTCTGCAAAAAGATATTTTGTTGGTGAAATCAGTCATTCTTAGTAGTATCGATCAGTCCCAACACATCCCACTCAGAAGGTTGATGTGTTTTGCCAAGATGGCGGGAGACGAGCGGAGCCAAATGAAAAGCCTAGCTGTACGCATGGGTGAATTGACTTGAGTTTGGGGGGACTAAATCACCAATTTGGGGGCAGAAAAGGAGCCCCGGGGGGGAAGATACATGCCTGTCGATTCAAGTCCGTTCATGTTGAATGATCAACATTGCAACGACTTACCTCCTGACCGAAGCTTGGGCGTATCCTGCTCTGGAAGCTTGTAGCTCGATATTTTCATGACGAATTCAAGCAGAGGGAAATCTGCCAGCTGACTAGCCAAAAATTGGCCAAAAGTTCGGTAGCGGCGGCAAGGCGCCTGGTCCCCGACTATGACTCAATAATGATTTTGATGTGATCTTATTCTGCTTTGGCTGGCGCTCATTATGGACGCAGGAAGAGTGTTCGAGGCGGGAAGACTTTTGGAAACGTGAGCACGTGCTGTGGTGTTGAAAGCAACAGCCAATCAGCTTGGTAGAAACGAAGCTGAACGTGGGAAGTCGATCGAAGCCGAAAAGCCGAAGACATTTTGTAAGAATAGTCGGGATGAAACCAGGGAACTTCGGAATACTCATATACGCTGCGTTGGTGTTGGAGAACTGTTCAGAAGCTTGATGCACATGGCCGTGGTTTCTCATTAGTATCGATTATAATTGCCAGTTGGAGTGTCATCAATATTCTGTTGGCATATATGCAACTCGCACTCGTTGAGCCCTGTGCAACAATACTAATCCAATCTCGCACTGGACGCTACCTCTATTCCGACCAAAGCAAAACATATGAATTTCTTTTCTGTGTACGGTTGAGAGTGCGACTCGTAAGTCAACTACCACAAAACGAACGGGGCAATGTGATAGCGAACACAAGGAATAAAAAAACATTGACGAGGAAAATGATAATACCAATGGATGCTCCGTATTTGAAAAAGGGAGCAAGTTGGGGATGGAGGAGGTACGAAAATCCAACTCGGTTTTGAGTCTCACAGTTCATCAGGGCTTAGAATGGAAGATTGTGTGGAGGGGAGATGCCGAGACGCCGGCCATAGCTGCCGCGCTTTTTACCAGGTGCTGTTGTATTCACAGTATCTCCGGGTGGGAAGTTGGAGGGATCACAGAGCTAAGAATAAACACAACCGACGTCAAAATCGCGACGTCGGAAAGACATCAAGGGAAACGCACCGCGAGGGCAGCCGCAGGGGTGGCTTGTTTTCTGATGGCGTCAGGCCGGACAACGAGAGCCGCCATCTTGCCAGCTGCACAGTTCTATTAGTTCTCTGCGAGTCTGGAAAGGCTGTGTAATTGGCATACCAGCAAGATGCCATCCAATATGACAATGGAAGGGCCACACCCCCGGGTTGTCGGTGACGAGACGCAAAACAGCGTATGATTGACGCGGGATAACGAGCTGACAGAAGTGTGACCATGAGTGCGTGGACTATCGGCTCAATTGGGAGCTGACGCACCGAATCGCGACGAGGGGGGTTACGGGTCGTGAAAGTCAAACTGGTGTAATTCGAAGCTGTAATTCTTCCCTCGCCACGAGCCACAATGTAGAAATAACGCCCATGAAGATGGTATGGGTGGTCGATGGGGATATCAAGATTGTTCACCTTGATGTTTAGAGATCGGAGTAAGATAGCTGTTATCCTGCCTTGCAGATGAACGCCAGACTTACGACGATATCGGCTCCCCCCAACTCTGTAAAGACGTGGTGAGTGATTATAGAGCTGTTGAGGGAACCTCCATTCCGAATAGTGAACAACATTGGTTGGTAGATATACTACATTCGCGATGGGCTGTTAGTTAACGCTTTCTTGTGAGAATAGCTTAATCCTTACGTCTGTCCAAGTGACACCATTCCAGAAGAAACGGAGAACGCTGTCACCGTTGGCGTCAGCGATACGACCAAACGAAGAGTCCTACACGGGGAAAGGAATTGGTCATTGTACTTCTGGAAATCGCAGTCGGAAGCTCGGCTGACCAAGATTGCAGTGTCAAAGATCCCGGTTGGTGCATCCTCCCGCTCACAAGGAACGATGCTACTGTCAGGGAAGTCAACGCACACCGTTTCATTGTTGTTTGAATCACTCCAATCACTCGATGTGGGAGGGGTCTTTGTTGGGTTGCTTCCATGGGCGACATAACGGAGCGCAGCGAGAGCGAAGATATCATAGCCTGACGGGACATTCGCAACACTGGCAGCACACATTGCGGCACGAATGTAGTAAGCAGAGCCGTCAGTGCCAACAGATGTGTCTATGATAACGTCGTACTGGGAATGCCGTCAATAGAGGGTCAAGGAGGGTTGAGCAAACAAAGGCTCCTCACACGTTGAGCTATATTGACTGGGAGCTGGTGTACGCCGGGGACAGCGACAATCGAGATACCATCTGCTGCGATAACATTCAAAGGGTGATCATCAACTGAGAACTTATAGTGAGCTGGGATACAAGATTGGATTAGATAGATCCTGTAAGAATGTATGACATCATACGTGCCATGCGAGCTGTGATTGATCACTCGGAAGCGGTACTTCTTATTAGGTACTACAAGAACGTCAGGGATGGTTCGGGTTTTGCAAGGTTCCGTAGTATTGCTGCAATTGTAGACTCCAATGCCGTTTACAAGGAGTGAATCTGGAACCGGAGTTGCGATTGTGCCCCGGTAACCCTCAGGACTCAGAAGGGCCGCAACGATCGTATCCGACTGGTCATGCCTTCACCGTTGCCTTAATGATTTGCATGAAGGATACGTACGTCCAAGTCTTACTCACATCCAATCACCCAACATGATGATCTCCTCATAATCGTAGTCCCTACCCTGGAGGTAGGGGTCTGACGGACTATGGATAACCAACGGTCCCTAGTGGCTGCGGAGTTGGTCTGGAAAGAGTCCGCAAAAGGGCTGGAGAACTTACAACAAGCCCGTCTGCCAAATTATTACTTGTGTGAGCGTGATACCAGTATGTGCCGTACTGGCCAGTGACAGTGAATCGATAGGTGAACGAAGAATGTGCAGGAATAGGACACTGCGTGATTCCGGGGACGCCGTCAGCCCAATCGGTACCATTTTGATACATGCCGTCTAGATGTTGATGTAGATTCAGCTGGCCAAATAAGACGCCAGACCAACTCTTCAGGCTGACGGAAAAATGACTTACGCCAATCTATTACAAAAGGAAAGGAACGTAAGAATGTGAATCGTGGTATTGAGCCGGTTTGAATGTTCAGGCTTACGGAAGCTTGTGCCGATGGACATAGTGTTGTGGATGTTCACAACAATCGTGTCACCTTCATTAGCCTCGATGAGAGGTCCGGGGAACTGTCCGTTGATGACCATCATCTCTCGTTCATATCCATCAGGAGCTGATGTGGTGAGTCAGGGATGCTAACTCGTAGAGGGTTTTGAACGAATGAAATCATAGGAAATCATACCTCCGATGGCGGTGCCGACAGTGAAGTGGTAGGTGCGGGTAGTGGGTTTCGAAGTAATCACGAAGTCCGGATTCAGGGTAAATGTGCCTGTCGCGTCGATGCGTGAGAGCAGTTCAAAATAAGGTACATGAAAAGCAAACCTCGATTAGAGGTAACCGTGCTGTCGCGTGCAATGAGTGGTTCCACCATTGCGGCAGGGGCGCGTCGGGGCAGCGTTGGAAACAAGTTTGGCATAGCATAAACGATGGACGGTGCGAAGAAAATGGCAAAAACGATTGCAAGAATGGCTCCAGGGTTGCCCGTCGAGGGCGGGCGTCTCGGCATGGTTGGAGGGAGTGACGCAAAAATAGAGAGAAATGGCTGGATGGCAGACAGAAGAGAGCAGAAGAGGGATAGTGGATAGGGATTGATATGTACCCATTCCCCGAATACTTCTTCGCGGTTATTCTGGCCGAGTAGGAAGACACACTATTTGTTGAATAAATGAGATAAAGCATAAGGAGCCCTGCATATTTATGGAGGCCTGAACTAGGGCTCCGCGCAAATCGGATTCCCAAGCAATGAGTAAAGCTCGAAACTTGAAAGTTGTGCAGTGGAAAGGTGGGGCTTCCAAAAAACTTTGAGTCTCTAGTATCAAGTTATTGTATTAAAATTGGGACTTGGATTGACGAATCCGCGGGAATCCGATGTGCGCGGAGCCCTGGCCTGAACAATATATCGAGAGATGAGACAATGGTGAGAGCAATACCTCATAGCGCTTAGCGCGAATGTCACGTGACTGGCGTGGGGCATGGATTCCTCAATATCGCTCCCCTCAGCGTCTTAGACCCATGCTTTGCATACAATAAGCTCCAATATGCAATCAGAAGAATCTGGATGGTAATCAGTCAAGAGTTATCTACAGTATGTGAGCGTGGCCTTTGTTCATCAACTTCTCCCACCAATTAATTACTGCCCCTGTGCTTGTACTCGACATCAGATATCTCTGACCATGCCATCTCCCCATCCTTTCTTGGAGGCTGCTGATTTCTGATGTCACCCCCGCTTGCCTTTAATGGATTGCCTTCTTAATGGCCTCAATATTCTTTGGTTTCTGCATGACACGGGCTTTGATTGCCACGTTATTGTCAATGGACCGCCAGAAATTGACTTGGCGGTCAAGCTCACTGTTCTTGAACTTAGTGATGCGCTGCTTCTTCATAGTGACTTTAGTCTTCTTAATTTGCTGCGTTAACTCCTCCTTTCGTTTTTTGCGGCCTCGGCTTTGCGGCGAATGTCAACCCGCTCGGCCCCCGCCTTTTTTTAACGCTGCTCCCTCTCAAGTCGGCCTGTTTACTCGCCCAATTTGCACGCAATTCCGCCTTACCTAGCGTTTGGGGCTGGGCTTTGGTCTCGAGGTGGGCGTTTAATGTGATAATGCGGCCGTCAGAAGCCTCCAAGCCTGGCTCCTTTATCTTGTGGGTAGATGTTCTTGGGCAGGCGGATGGTCCTCCTTGACGCTTTGTCGCATAGTTGCATTTAAATAGTTCATGTGTGCCAGCTGTTAGGCTGAGCACTTCTTGCTTCCATAATCTAAGAGATTCCGTGGCATGCACTGATGCACTTGCATAGAAGTTGTCAGTCATTTGCATTTTGAGGATTAAAAATGAAACAGTGGAATACCTCGTTTAGGCAATTGGACCAATTCAGAATGAGATTCGGAAGGTGGTGGTGGTGGTGGTGGATGTCTTTCTTATATACCGGTTTTGGCTCCACGTTAGTAGGCACTAGGCCGGTCCAGTACTTTCTAAATACATAGTAGTTACTGAATGTTTGGGACTGTGAGATGC
>Ga0307508_10006222_pt1 | contig 11253 bp, 8 predicted proteins | sample 9_EM_MG_FD_203089 | JGI IMG/M metagenome (GOLD analysis project Ga0307508, IMG submission 203089) | Populus trichocarpa ectomycorrhiza microbial communities from riparian zone in the Pacific Northwest, United States - 9_EM | ecosystem: Host-associated > Plants > Roots > Unclassified | place...
CTGCGGAACCCAGCGCTGGCGACTGCATTGTTCGGCGGCTTGACAGCGAAGCACTCGTACTGGACGGCAATCCGCAGGTCAGTTCAATGATCGGCATGGGCCTGGTCACACAGATAGGTGGGTTGATATTTCTTCCTTACATGACTTGGAGTTCCATCAGCCATTTGCTCCGATATCAAGGCCTCAACCGCACGTTGTTTATTTCGATAGAAGCAATCATCTCGACGGTGACGCTAGGGGGCCTCTTCTTCGCCGCCTGGCTCTGCTTCCTAGGTCTGATCCAACGCTCCCCATCCCCCATCATCTTCAACCGCAAGACCGGCAAGGTCTACGGCTCGCACCGAGGCAAGCCCCTGGTGCTCGACTGGCCCCGAGTGCGACCCGTGCTGACAAAGGCCAAGATCATGTACGCCGGAGCGCAAACGCACTACCACCTGGTGCTGATGAACTTCGATGCCGGCCAAGAAGGTCCGATGAAAAAGAAAACCGGCCACGGCCTGATGGTCGCCACAGGCGGCCTCTACGGCGCTGAGCAATGCCGCGAGCTGTGGGAATTCATCCGCCGCTACATGGAGGGCAAGCCGCAAGGCGTGCCGCTGGTCGAAGTCACGCCCGAGACCGACCCGTGGGTGAGCAAAGTGCTCGACACCGGGCCGTATTGGGAGTTCAACAACCCGGGTGACCGCAGCATCGAGACTCTGCGTGGCCGCAAGGGCCGCCCGGTGCTGCGGTGGTGGCAAATCCCGTTCGCCTGGTTCATGAGCCCGGCGCTGCTCATCAACCTCTACCAAATCTTCGTGCGTCCGCGGGTGAAGCTGCCGCAGGCGTGGTGGCCTGCATCTCCTACGCAGCCCAATCCCTACCAAACCCGAGAGCCCGCCGCTGGCGACACAGCGCTGCGCCGCGTCGCGGCACGCTGGGTCATTGCGCTGTGGCTGGTGCTGGGCGTTGGCGTGGGCTGCTTGCTGTGGGTGAGGCTGATTTGGTGGGTCACGCATTTGTGAATGCTGCGCCGGACTTTTTCGGCAGCAATTCAGCGGATGACAGGCGGCAGTACACCAGAAGCAGCTCTGTCGGCAGATTGAGGTTTCGGTACATAGCAGTCCGCTACCCGAACAACGTGAACTACACGAGTGTCGCCCTCTTCCCGTCGAAGATCGCGAAGCACGAAAGGACTGAACAGCGCTGGGGATCGCTGTACTAGCAGCGCCCGCTCTTGTGAAGTCGCAAGATGCAGGGCCTTGAGAATGGGTACTGACCCCCGCGTCAATGGGCGTTCCGAATCGCTGAGTACGCAGTGGCCCGCGGGGGTGGCATCGAACTCAAAGGCGATGGTGGCCAAAGTGACATTTCCAAGTCGAGAGCCTGGTAGCAGTGCGGCGGCATAGGCTGCGAGCAAGGTCACAAAAAAACTGCTCGCCGCCAGACAACTCAAGCTGATCCACCTGGCCCAACCACCGCCTTTCCTGTAACTGTGAATCCAAGCCGTCACACCAAGCGCCAACTCAAACATTACTGCGGCTGCTCCGAGCAGGATCGCAGCGACTAGGCTCAGCATGAACGCGGTGGCAGCAAACAACGCACCTCCCGCATTCACAGCGCTGGTGCCCAGCAGTTCGCTAACCCATTCGCCAGCGTACTGGCGTGCAAGGTAGCCCAAGAGAATTGGCAGCACCAAGAGGCCGATTCTCACCGCCGCATCGTTCCATAAGGAGCGGAAATATGGCATCTGCCCAAGTAGGGAGAGTGTGAGCGCTGATACCAGGCAGACATAGCACAGCAGCAGGCTGACGGTGATGATGGGCGTGAGCGGCTGGCAGAGGAAGAAAAGAAGTGTCAGCGAGCCCCCAATATGCAGCGCAACCGTCGTCCAAATCCGCGCGCTGGTAAGCGCCTGCAACTGCTTGTGCAGATGCCTACGAGCTGGTGTGGCCAGCGACCGCCAAAGCGCGAGGCCGCGCCGCATACAAAAAATCACGGCACAGAAGTTGAAAACCATGTAGATCACAGCGAACAAAAACAATGCGAATAGTGAGAGGAAAATGTGCATTGGAGTAAGGAGGTAGGTGAGTAAGGATGGATCGCAGAGTAAGAGCGAAGAGCGCTGTGTCACTCAGAAATGGCTGCGAAATCTGGGAATTTCGTTGCTACAACGCGCGACCCGAGCGGGGCTCGCATCAAGGCTGCATAACTGATCCTGGCGATCTACAACGCGCTGTTCCGTCAGCCGGCATTGATTCCGATTCTCGACAGAGTGACAACCCCCATCTACGAGGCTGCAACTGGCGCTTGACGACGCAGCAGGGCGCCGAACCGCAAACCACGACAGCCATCACCATGCCTCGAACAGACTCAGCACCGTCATCTGAACGCTTAAGCCGAACGCGATTTCGCCCCACCCTCGAAGCCCAAACGAACGGCGACGAACGGCCCGAGTGCGGTACCTGCTACATCCGGTACTGAATGCTGTGAGGTTTGTCGACAATGACTGAACAGGATCGAGGGGCTGGTGCACTGAACATGAAAACCCATCTTGCCAAAGCCCCGTCGAGACGCGACAGGCAGCTTGCAGCCATGCATGAACTCGCCCGTACCGCAGGCATCACCTGCCTGGCCACCGAGTGGAAGACCGTCAGACACAGCTACCGTTTCCGTTGCGCGCAGGGCCATGAATGGCAGCGCAAAGGCACGGTGTTTCAGGAGAATTGGACCTGCCCGACATGTGCGCGTCTCGCCAAAGGAGAAGCCGGCCCCTTTGTCGCCATGCTGCAGCTGAGCCAGGCCGCAGGCGTGACATGCCTCGACGCCAAGTGGCTGGGCGTCCGGCACCACTACCGTTTTCGTTGTCAGCAGGGCCACGAGTGGCAGAGAACCGGTGATCAGCAGCAGAGGCGAGCTGAATGCCCAAAGTGTTCGCTGGCGGCCATGGGCCTGGCGCAGCGCAAGCCCGAGAACTTGCTCAGGCTCCAAGAGATGGCCCGTGCCCACGGTGGCATCTGTTTGACCACCGAGTACCAGGGCATGGCCGGAAAGTACGCCTTCCGCTGTGCTGCCGGCCACGAGTGGCAGGCTCGCCCCCAAGCCATCTATGCCGGCGGATGGTGCCGGCGCTGTGGAGGAGGGGGCCCGCTCAAAGTCGCCAGCCGGGCGGCAGCCCGGTTAGCGCGTTTGCAACAGTGTGCGCAAGACAAGGGCGGGCAGTGTTTGTCGGGTGAGTATCTGGGCGCCGCAGCGCACCACAGATTTCGTTGCGCCAAGGGGCACGAATGGGAAGCCAGGGGCATCTACATCGGGGCGGGTGCCTGGTGCCAGCTCTGCGCCTTCGACGCCAAACGGTTGAGCATCGAGCACGCACACGAAGCGGCGCGGGCAAGAGGCGGGAGCTGTTTGTCTGACATCTACGTCAACTCCACCATCAAGCTGCGGTGGCTGTGTGACCGGGGGCATGAGTGGCAGGCGTCACTTGGCAGCATTCGTGTAGGTCATTGGTGCAAACAGTGCGATGTCATGTCGAGGATCAAAAACGGCAACTCCAGGGCCCGCAGGCGTTACGCCGATGCCGGTGCACGGCTGCTCGGGGGCGACAGTTGATCACCTCCGTTCGCACTGAGATATTCGAAGGGTACGTTCATGCACGGTGCTGCCCTTCGATACATCAGAGCGAACGGGGGTGACTGAACGGAGGTAGCTGAACAGAGGGGCCCGAGACAGGCCCTAATCAGGCGAGAGCTTGAATACGCTCACCACCTTCACAAGCTTCGCCGCCTGGTCTTTCAGGCTTTCCGCCGCGGCGGCAGATTGCTCCACGAGGGCCGCATTCTGCTGTGTCATGTGGTCGAGGTGCGCCACGGAGCTGCTCATCTGGCCGACACCCTGGCTCTGCTCGGCCGAGGCCGCAGTGATCTCGCCGATGATGTCCGACACGCGGTGGACCGAGCCCATGATCTCGTTCATCGTTTCGCCGGCGTTGGCCGCCAGCCGCGAGCCGCCCTCGACTTTCTCGGCCGAGGCCGAGATCAGCCGCTTGATTTCCTTGGCGGCTTCGGCAGAACGGCCGGCGAGGCTGCGCACCTCGCTGGCCACCACGGCGAAGCCGCGGCCCTGCTCTCCGGCCCGGGCAGCTTCGACGGCAGCGTTCAGCGCCAGGATGTTCGTCTGGAAAGCAATGCCGTCGATGACGCCGATGATGTCGGTGATGCGCCGGGACGACTGGTTGATCTCGCCCATCGTGGCGACGACCTCCGCGACCACCGTGCCTCCGCGTGCTGCGACCTCGGCCGCGGACGATGCGAGTTGATTGGCCTGCCGTGCCGCGTCAGCCGACTGCGTGAGCGTGCCGCTGAACTGCGTCATCGAAGACGAGGTGGCCTGCAGGCTGGAAGCCGTTTTCTCGGTACGCTGGCTCAGATCGAGCGTGCCGGTGGCGATCTCGGCCGACGCCGTGGAGATGCTGTCTGCCGTGCGGCGCACTTCGCCAACGCAATCCCGCAGCCGCTGCTGCATGGTGGCCAGTGCCGAGAGCAACTGGCCGAGTTCGTCGCGCGAGTTCACCACGATGTTCTGGCACAAGTCGCCTTCGGCGACCCGCTCCGCGATGCGAACCGAGCGCTTGAGCGGTGTCTTGATCGAGCTGACGATCACGTACGAAAGCCCGACGCCCAGCACCAGCCCGAGCGCGAGGCCCAGCATCATGCCTGTCTTGGCCGTGGCGTTGACGGCGGTCGTGCCTTCGAACGATTTTTTCGCGTCTTCGCGTTCCTGCGTCATCGAGACGAGGACCGCTTCGCGCACGGCCTCGAACTTCTTGGCCGATTCGGTCCGCATGTGCGTGCTCGCAGCCTCGAAGTCGCCACTCTTGGCGAGGCTGATGACCTTGTCGCCGGAGGCCGCATACGCCTTCCATGCGGCGTCGACCGCCTGCGCCTGCTGCTGCACGCTCGAATCTGCGCCGGCGAGCCTGGCCTGATAGGCACTCCACAGCTGGGCCACCTTGTCGTGGGCCGGCTTGACGCCTTTGTAGTACTGCTCAGAGGCTTCGGAGTTCTCGGCACCCATTCCGCTGACGACCAGACTGCGTGCGTGATGCACCTCGCCAAGCGCTTCACCCAGCAAGACAAGCGAGACGGTGTGCTTCTCGTACATCGCGCGCAGGCCTTGGTCGGCACCAGACAGGGCCCTGACTCCCATCAGGCCCACGAGACTCAGCAGCACCAGCAAAGTGGCCGTCAGCACCGTCAAGCGGGTGCCGATGTTTGCGTTCTTCAGGATCATGAGAAAAAGCCTCCGGCTGCGCGGTCGAAACCGGTTACTTGGTCTTCAGGAAGTCAACGACCTTCTTCGCCGGACCGGTCGGCGCGCCGATGGTCACCAGCGCCAGGGGCCGAACCATCACAGGCGCCTTGATGACCTTGGTGTCGCCAGGGCTCGCCGTCACGTGCACGTCGGTCGCGGGGCCGAAGCCTCCGGGCGTGCGTGAAACCCAGGTGATGACCTCTTTGGGCGATTGCGCCTCGGTCGCACCTTGCACGTAGGCCGCATCGTCCATGACCGCCTTCTGGAAAAACTGACCCGGCACCAGGCCCGGCTTCGTGGTCACCACCTTGATGGGCAGGTCGGGCCCGCCGACGTCCTTCCAGTTGGCGATCTTGCCGGTGGCCATGTCCTTCAACTGAGCTTTGGTCAGGCTCGTGACCGGGTTGCTCTTGTGCACGATCACAACCAGTTCATCTTTGCCGATCTCGGTGAACACCAGGTTGTCGGGCACCTTGACGTCCTTGCCGGCGGCCTTCGCCGACTTCTTCCCCGCCTCGATCGATGCGGGCAACGCGTCGCCGACGGCCGCTACCGGGACGGTGCCTTCCCACAACGCCAGCATTCCATTGCCGGTACCGACGCCGTTCACCTTGATCTCGACGCCGGTGGCCTTCAAGATCGCTTCGGCCTTCGGCTCCAGCACTTCCTTCTGCGGTGTGCTGCCTCCCGAGATCTCGAGTTTCTCGTTCGCATGCACGGCGAAACTCGCGCTCAGCCCCATCAAGAGGGCAAGAGACAGATCCTTCCAGCCAACGCTTTTCGACATTCCGACTCTCCTTCGGTGGATGCGCCCCCGTCGAGCGCGAGACATGTGCCCTGCCGGCACCAACCCTGCATTTCGGCTGTTATGTGCCTGAGTTGAGCGCCGCGGCTGCAAAAGCGACGAAAAATTCGAATGACGCAGTGCGCCATGCCATCTGGAAGGGGGTTGACATCGCCCGACCACAGCCTAGACTTTGAACACTCGTTTAAACCAAGTGGTCAACCATGAACTCGAAGCCCGCGGTCCGCAAGGCCCGCCCCGAGACATCGAGCCTGCACGACGGCGACGCGACACAGACCCGCGAGCGCATTCTGGATGCGACCTTCCGTCGCCTCGTGTCCGAAGGGTATGCGGCGCTGAGCGTGCGCGAGATCGCCAAGGACGCAGGCGTCAACCACGCATTGATCAACTACCACTTCCGCAGCAAGGACCAGCTGGTGATCGACGTGCTCGATGCGATGAACCAGCGGCTGCTGGCACGCCAGGCGTCGATGTATGCGGGCAGCGGCGGCTTCGCAGAGAAGTGGGCCAGCGCGCGGCGGTTTTACGAAGACGACCTCGCGTCCGGCTTTGTCCGTTTGCAGGCCGAGCTGTGGGCAGCCAGCTTGTCCAACCCCGGGTTGCGCGAGAAATTCCTGCCACGCCTGCTGGCCTGGAAGAAGCTGGTGCTGGGTGGCGTGCAGGAGGCCATTGCCGCGCTGGAGACAGGCGGGGCCAAGCTGCCGCCTCCGTTCACACCCGAGGTTCTTGCTTGCTGGATCTCGGAGTTCTGGCTCGGTATGGAATTCATCGACCTGCTGGGCGTGAAGGAAGAGCAGCCCCAGCACCGCGCAGCGCTGGACGCCGTTCAGTGGCTGCTGGAATCGCTCGACGCCAAGGTCGCCCAAAGCGTCGAGCCCGCTGCCCGCCGAAGGAGCCGCCGATGAGCACGCCCAACCCCGAGCGCTTCGACCGGATCGCTGGTCCCTTGCCTGAACCCGGCGCAGTGCCAAACGCCGACGCCTCGCCCTACGAGACCGTGCAGCCGGTGCGTGAGGGCTTCATCGACCGCGACGGCGTGAAGATCTGGTACGCCGTGTGGGGCGACAGCGGCCCCTGGATCGCTTTTGCGCCGCCGCTGCAGATCGTGCACAGCCAGATGCTCAAGGGCACGGTGCCGTACCTGTCGCAGCACTTCCGCGTCATCACCACCGACGGTCGCGGCAACGGCCGCTCCGATCGGCCGATGGGGCAAGACGCATACAGCTTCGATCACTTCTACGCCGACTTCGTGGCCGTGCTCGACGCGGTCGGCGCCGAGCGCATGGCCCTGGTCGGCATCTCGGCCGGGGCGATGACCGTGTTGCGGCTGACGGCGGAACAGCCACAGCGCGTGTCGCATGTGATCACCGCCGGCGGGTTTGCCGATTCGCTGCCCAGCGACGAGAAGCTCGCGCAGCGCCTGAAGATCGAGGGCGAGTTGCTGCGCGCCGGCTGGCCCGCCTATGTGGATTGGTTCATGGGCACCATGTTCAACGAGCCGCATTCGACCAAGCCGTATGAAGACGGCGCGCACTACGCCTGGGCCACCAATGCCGAGTGGTTGAACTGGTGCCGCAATGCGTGGGTGGGCAACGACGTGCGCGAACTGGCGCGCCGCGTGAGCTGCCCGACGCTGGTGATCCATGGTGACAACGACTGGCGCGTCCCGTACGCCAAAGGCCAGGAGATCCACGCGCTGGTGCCGGGTTCGAAGATGCTCACCATCGCCGGTGGCGGCCATGTCACAGCGGCACGCGACCCGGTGGCCTTCAACCATGTGCTGCGCGAGTTCGTGGCCGGCGCGCCCCGCCAGCGCATTTGGACGCGTGCGATGAAGCGCCCTCGCCGCGCGCTGTTCATCTCCAGCCCCATCGGCCTCGGCCACGTGCAGCGCGACCTGGCCATCGCGCGCGAGCTGCGCAAGCTGCAGCCCGATCTGGCGATCGACTGGTTCACCGTCGACCCGGCTGCGGGCTACCTCGAACGTGAAGGCGAACGCCTGCACCCGATCACGCAACGCCTGGCCAATGAGAGCCGCCATTTCGAGCAGGTGGCAGGCGAGCATGATCTGTCGGCCTTCTTCGCGCTGCGCACGATGGACGAGATCATGACCCGCAACTTCATGACCTTCGTCGACCTGATGGACGCTGAGCACTACGACATCGTGATCGGCGACGAAGCCTGGGACGTGGATTACCACTACCACGAGAACCCGGAGCTCAAACGCCAGCCTTATGTGTTCCTCACCGACTTCGTCGGCTGCCTGCCGATGGAAGAAGGCAATGAGCGCGAAGCCGCGCTGTGCGCCGACCGCAATGCCGACGACATCGAGCACGTGGCGCGCTACCCGTACCTGCGCGATGCCGCCATCTTCGTCGGCAACCGCGAGGACGTGACCGAGCAAGCCTTCGGCCCCGGCATGCCCGCCATTCGCGACTGGACCGACCGCAACTTCTGCTACTGCGGCTACTGCCTGCCCTTCGACCCGCGCGCGCTGGCCGACACCGAGCGCCTGCGTGCACAGCACGGCTACCGCAGCGACGAGAAGATCGCCATCGCTGCAGTCGGCGGCACGGCCACCGGCCGGCACCTGCTTCAGCGCATTGCGGCGGCGTTCCCGCGCATGAAGCGCGAGCTGCCCGAACTGCGCTTGATCATGGTCACCGGCCCGCGCCTGTCCACCGACGAGTTCGAGCCGCAACCCGGGCTCGAACTGCGGCCCTACGTCCACAACCTCTACGAACACCTGGCCTGCTGCGACCTCGCGCTGGTGCAGGGCGGGCTGTCGACCACGATGGAGCTGGTGGCCACGCGCCGGCCCTTCCTGAGCTTCCCGCTGCAGCGCCACTTCGAACAGTGCGTGCACGTGCGCCAGCGCCTGGCCAACTACGCCGCCGACCGCTCGATGGACTATGCGGCGACGCTGGACCCGGAGCAACTGGCCCGGCGCGCACTGGCCGCGATGCACGAACCCGTGCGCTACCGGCCGGTGGAAACCGACGGCGCAGCGCGGGCGGCATTGCGCATCGCGCACGTGCTGGAAAACCGCGAGTGGGCGCGATGAAACGGCACTCGGCCAGCACCGCACCGAGCCATCGCGCCGGCATCTCCCGCCCGCCGGGCGGCGAAGCCCCGTAGCGCAGGCGGGCTGAACCGGCCGCTCTTCCTGGAACGTTTCAGGTCCGTCACGACGGGTCTGGATGCACTCGTCTCGACGCGGGCCGAAGGCCCGACTCGCCCCAACATTTCTGCTACCGGAGATTCGACATGGCAATCCTCGCTGCCCTTTACGCCTTGGTGGTTTACCTGTTCTTTCTGGCCACCTTCACCTACGCCATCGGCTTTGTCGGCAACGTGCCACTGCTGCCCAAGACCATCGACAGCGGTGCTGCCGCGCCACTCATCGAAACGCTGGTCGTCAATTTCGCGCTGCTCGGCCTCTTTGCGGTACAGCACAGCGTCATGGCGCGGCGCGGCTTCAAGCGCTGGTGGACGAAGCTGATTCCCGACGCCATGGAGCGCGCCACCTACGTGCTGGCGGCAACGCTTGCACTCGCGTTGCTGCTGTGGCAATGGCGACCCATCGCCGAACCGGTGCTGTGGTCGGTTACCGACCCCGCCGCCCGCCTCGCCTTGCATGCCGTGTTCTGGCTGGGCTGGAGCGTGCTCCTGATCAGCACCTTCCTGATCAACCACTTCGAGCTCTTCGGTCTGCGGCAGGCCTGGGCGAACCTGCGCGGCCAGGCGATTCCGGCGCCCGTGTTCCACACGCCGCTGTTCTACCGCTACGTTCGGCACCCGATCTACCTCGGCTTCGTGCTCGCTTTCTGGGCCACGCCGCAGATGACGGCAGGCCACTTGCTGTTCGCCGCGGCCTGCACCGGCTACATCCTGATCGGCATCTGGTTCGAAGAGCGCGACCTCATCGCGCAATTCGGCGAGCGCTACCGCGCCTATCGCCAGCAGGTGGGCATGCTGCTGCCGAAGTTCGGCACACGCAATCGCAAGGGGCCGGCGCAATCGTGATCGGGTCGATCTCCGTTTGACCCGCTGGTACGAGCCGGAGTCGCGTTACGGATCGTGACCGTGAGGGACATCGCGGCTTGCGATACTCCGCGGTTACTCAACACGATCCGAGGATCAATCCATGCGAACCGTCAAATCCGGCATCCTCCTGGCCAGTGCCATTTCCTTGCTTGTACTCAGCGCCTGCGGTGGAGGCAAAGAGAAGGCAGCCGCGGGCTCCACTGGCAAAGCGGCTGTCACGGTGAACGGAGCTGCGATCACAGAAGAGACGGTCGCGCTGCTCTCCAAGCAGCGCGACGCTTCGGGCCGGCCTTCCACGCCGGAATCTCGCCAGGCCATCATCGACAGCCTGGTGCTGCAGACGGTGGTGGCACAAGAAGCCGCCAAGCAAGGCCTGGACAAGACGCCTGAATTCGTGAACCAGATGGAAGCGATCAGGCTGTCGGCGCTGGCCAATGCCTACGTGGAAGACTACGTCAAGAAGAACCCCGTCACCGACGACATGCTGAAGGCCGAGTACGAGCGGATCAAGGCGACGACGGCCGGCACCGAGTACAAGGCGCGGCACATCCTGGTGGAGAAGGAAGCCGATGCCAAGGCCATCATCGCCACGCTCAAGAAGACGCCTGCGGCCTTTGAGAAGCTGGCGAAAGAGAAGTCAAAGGACCCTGGCTCCAAGCCCACCGGTGGCGACCTGGGCTGGTTCGATCCGCAAAGAATGGTGCCCGAGTTCAGCGCAGCATTGAGCAAGCTCGAAAAGGGCAAGTTCACCGAAGAGCCGGTGAAGACCCAGTTCGGCTACCACGTGATCCTGCTCGAAGACTCGCGGCCGGTCCAGGCGCCTCCGATGGAAACCGTCAAGCCGCAGCTGAGCCAGCAGCTCATGCAGCAGAACGTGAAGAAGCAGCTGGATACCCTCAAGGCGGCAGCCAAGGTCGAAGTGGTCGGTGCGCCGGCCTCGGCACCGGCGGCTCCTGCCTCGTCGGCGTCGAAGTAAACGGAGTTCGCGGGGTGAGAGCCGCGGCTCAGTGCCGCCGCCTCATCCCCGTTCTCACCTGCGCCAGGGGCCGCTTGCCCTTCAGCTGCCGCTCGATGCCGTCGTTGAGCAAGCTGCGCAGCGCAATCACCTC
>Ga0307508_10006223_pt1 | contig 11252 bp, 8 predicted proteins | sample 9_EM_MG_FD_203089 | JGI IMG/M metagenome (GOLD analysis project Ga0307508, IMG submission 203089) | Populus trichocarpa ectomycorrhiza microbial communities from riparian zone in the Pacific Northwest, United States - 9_EM | ecosystem: Host-associated > Plants > Roots > Unclassified | place...
GTTTTACCCACGCCGGGCTCACCTACCAGTATCGGGTTGTTTTTACTGCGGCGGGTGAGTATATGCAGGGTACGGCGTATTTCTTCGTCGCGGCCAATCACCGGGTCCAGCTTGCCTGCGCGGGCCAGTTCGTTGAGATTGCGGGAATATTTGTTCAGCGCATTGGATTGCGATTGCTGTGTTTGCGACTGGATGGTATCTCCCTTGCGCAAATCTTTAATGGCTGCCACCAGTCCTTTTTCGGTCAGTCCTACTTCTTTGAGCAGCCGGGCCGTATTATCGCCGGTATTGAGCAATGCCAGCAGCAGGTGCTCCACGCTCACAAACTGGTCGCCGAATTGTTTGAGCAATCCGCCCGCTTTGAGAATGGCATTATTGAGATCACGGCTGAGGGCCTGTGCAGGTTGCCCGCCCGGGCCTGCTTTGGGCAGTTTTTTCATGCTTTCGTCGAGCCTGTTGTCGAGCAGGTTCATCGTCACGTTATTCTTCTTCAACAGGAAATCGATGGACGAATCTTCATCGATCAACAAGGCTTTCAGGAGGTGTTCCGTTTCAATATTCACGTTATTGTTATTGAACGCCTGCTGTTGCGCATTGGCAATCGTTTCCTGCGCCTTGATGGTAAAATTGTTCAGGTTCATATCGCTTGATTTTAAAAAAGCAGCCGGCACCATTTTCATACCACACCCTTTTCCTATATTTAGCGTATTACGGTGAGCCGCCCCTGAAGGGCGACCCACCGTACGCGGTGGGTATTTTACCGGTTACTTATTTTCAAATAACTTTAGACCATGGTTCGCAAAACCCAATCCAAACACCTGATTTCTGTAAGTATGACATACAAAGCCGTCCCAAACTGCCTCAAATTCAGTCTTGTAGCCTGTTTCCTGCTATTATTGCAGCCCGCCTTTAGCCAGGCCGGCAAACCAGCCGCCAAGGAGCCCGAGATGCAATCGGCGCTGAAGGAGGTCGACGACCTGCTCATCCGCAACCAGCAGCTGCTGGGCGGCGCCGTAGTGACCCTGGTATACAAGGATGGCAAAATTGTCTATAAAAAAGAGCTGGGCGAGGAGTTCAACGCCAAAACCCAGACCCCCGTTGCCGGCTGCAGCAACTGGCTCACCGCCGCCCTGGTAATGACCCTGGTAGACGAAGGAAAGATATCCCTCGACGACCCCGTCACCAAATACATTCCCATTTACGCCAGCTATAGCAAGAAATACATCACCATCCGCAATTGTCTTGCGCACACGCATGGCATACTGGCCGAGAAAGGCGTGCCCCCAAAAAAGAAATATGCTTCCCTCGAGGAGGAAGTAACCGCTTATGCCAAAAAAGAAATAGAACGTAATCCCGGCGAAGAGTTTTTTTACAGCAGCATGGGCCTTACTATTGCCGGGCGTATTGCCGAAATCGTTACCAAAAAGACCTTCGACCGCCTCATACTGGAACGCGTTCTGCGCCCCCTCAAAATGCGGCAAACCAATTTCGGACAGGACTTCGATAAGGCCATCGACCCCTCCGGCGGCGCGGTTACCAGCGCCAATGATTATATTAACTTCCTTACGATGATCCTCAACAAAGGCGTTTTTGAAGGCAAGCGTGTGATAAGCGAAAAGTCAATTGAAGAAATGCAGAAAATACAAACCGGCCAGGCCGTTATTAAATACGTTCCAAAACCGGCCGAAGGCTATGAATATGGCCTTGGTGAATGGATTATGGAAAAAGACGGCAGCGGTAAAGCCACCGCGGTGGGCAGCCCCAGCCTGGTGGGCGACTGGAACTATGTGGATTATTGTCGCGGGTATGCCTGCATCATACTTGTAAAAGCACGGCTCGCCGAGCAGAAAAAGGATGTATATGTTTCTATTAAAGAGGCCATCGATAAACAGATGACGAGCACGTGTAAGTAACTACTCCTTCCTCACCATGACTACTTTCGTTCTGTCGGCTTTATATACCTGCTGCCAGAATTTGACCAGGTTATTGTATTCGGCGGCGGGAAACCGGCCGCCATATTTTTCCAGGCGACGGTAATAGGTAATGGCAGTTCCCTCCACCTTTACTGTCGCCGTATATTTGCCGAATTTGTTTTCTAAAGCCACCGGCTCCGGCAATGATTCGGGAATATACCCGGCGGGCAATTGTATTTCGGCGCTGTCAACATCCGTATATTCATACTCTAATACCACATCATAACGACGGCTTTCAGCAGGCATCATTTTAAAATGAGTACTGGAAAGAATATTCGGCGCGATAAAAATCCGCTTTCCACTTACCTGTGCATAGTTGGTTGCTGAAAGCTGAAGCGTCTCCCTGATGACCGGCATCGCAGAGGATGTTTCCTTATAATCGTATTTTATTACATCATATTGGGGTAAGTCCAGCTGTTCTTTCAACACCTCCATTACTTTTTCTTTCGACAAGCCATTAATGATTCCATGCAGCTCCTCCTGTTGTTCCGCCCTATATGTAGTAGCTGCATTTATCAGCACATTCCCCGTTTCGTCCACGACCGCCTTTACAATGCGATTTTGAAGATTGTCCTTATACCCATATTTGGGCGTTCTGACCAACACACCACCTTCGTCAGTTATCATCAGGGCATACCGGTTTCCGGTGAAACTGCCCATATAGCCAGCAGACACTGTCTGACTGGTACACTCAAGCCAGATGGTGTCTGCTTTATCAACCACGCAAAGAATAGCATGATTAAATTGGTTGCTCGGGAAATTATCCCTGAAAGCCGTCTTTCCGCTCCCGGCTTTGATAACCGTATAACATGCTTTGATACCGGCCTCTTTTAGCAAAGCTCCCATAAAATTAGACAGGGCTTTACAATCACCGTATTTTTTGGCAGCTACGTAGCTTGCGTCAAACGGTTGCCAGCCTCCGATACCCAGCTGGATACTGATATAGTGTGTATTATCCTGCATAAACCGGTACAGCCTGGTCACTTTTTCCCTTGTATCGCTAACGCCATCTGTTAATTGATGGACCTTCTGCCTGATGGCTTCCGGCAATACATCCCTGCCCCCCAGCAATGCCTGCCTGAATTTTCCAAAGTCCTTCCACGTGCTCATATCGCCGACATACCCCTGCACCTCGAATTTCGTTGGGGCAATAAATACCGCAGGCGTTATCTCGTACCAGGGCGGAGAAGCATATTCTCCCTCAATCGCAGGCTGATTCTTTAATTCCCAGATAAAGCTCTTCTCTCCTTTTTCGATTTGTTCCTGCGGTCCTCCCTGGTAATTATATGCCTTATACCGTAAGGTGTAATCCTGCGGAAAAGCGACCTTAAACTTACTGTATTCCACCGAAACAAATTCACCCGTCAAAGGCTTCCACTCGGGAAAATACATACTATGGTTATAATCTATCGAAACCTCGTATTCAACCGTGTAAGGATAAACCCGGCAATAAAAATCATGCGCTTTAATACGGTTATCATCGGCCAGCGAAGATTCGCTGGTGCCGCTGAAATCTTTTATATCACTTTTCTTTAACGATTTGACTTTCTTTCCGCCTGCATCATACAGGTTCCCGTCAATATAATCGATTGAATGCAGCTTATCATAATCCTCGACCGCCTTTGCAAACCTGTCGCCATTTTCATTTAGTATTGTAAATATATAATGGTGATATAAATTCGTTTTGTTGATGCTTTTTATCGTAAAGCGTGTCTCCTCAAAACGTATCACGACATTGGCATTCTTCATCAATACCACCGGTATGGCGCTCACTGCGTAGTTGCCGTCGCCAGCCTGTACGGAGAGTGCGGCGGCGCACAGGAACATGCACAAAATTTGTCTCATAGTATTGATTAACCTTTTTTCTTCAGTACCACCTGTTCGGCGTGTTTTTTAACGATGTAGCCAAAAAATTGCCGCAGGGTATCGTATTCCTCCGGCAGGAAAGTGGCTTTGTTTAGTTTGATATGCGACATGAGCCTGATATGATCATCCGTCTTATCGACGAGGTATTCAAACATGCCGTCGGTTTCGTTAAACGATACGCGGGCCGATTTGGGCAGCTCCTCGACAGTATAGCCGGGCGGCACTTCCATATTGAATACATAGGTTTCGTCCATGGCATAAGACATTTCCACAGGGTAATTGCGCTGGGCTGCCTTAAAATAGTTTTCCCTGATGCCTTCGCCCATCATGGGGTTGATATACATCATACCGTCGGCCGGAGCATCGAATGAAAAGGTATACGATTCAGTCAGCGGCTCTTCTTTGAGCGGGATGGAATCCACGATCGGGTCCTTGATGTCTATATCGAAGCTATAGCCTGATTTCACTTTCTTGAAAAAGGCTTCTTTTCCTTTTTCCCGGATCCTTTCGCGCACGGATGCCGATTCGAAATAGCCGAGCTTAGACTGGAAACTTCCTTCCATTTTCGTTTTATCGGTTTCGGAAGAAGCAATGAATACAGAAGTTATTTTCTTTTCCGTCAGCGAATCGGGAATAAAATAAACGGTTTCCGGCAGCTGTGCATTAATAACACGCGCATGGCCATTGTAGCAGTTGCCCGCCAGCCTGTTGAACCCGAGGTAATCGTGGCTGGCATCGAGGTAATATCTTTTATCGTCTATCACCAGCCGGCAAATAACATAATTGAACCTGTCCATAATAGGATATGCTTCATAAGTAAACCCATGCTCCCGCGTACTCATCAGGACGGGGTCGGCAGTCAGGCCTTCATGGCGCAGCATGGCTGTGAGCAGCAGGTTGATATCCGCTTCATTACCATTCTTTTTGCTAAATGTCTGTTTGGGCGGTGCGCTCAGATAAACAGCATTATGACTTGTACAGGTATATTGGTCTCTTATATATGCATATATTTTGCGCGCTTTGTCAAAGGGTGTAGACGCACCTGCGCAAACAGTCTTCATTTCATCATCCAGCCAGTTGTTCGGCTTGCCCAGCCCTTCGCCAAAACTTTCGTTCTTGAGCAGATCTTCAGCCACCGAAAACCAGCTGGCCATATATTTCTTGGGCTCCAACGGGTCCCGCTTACCGGATAGCTGAAAACTGATTTTCGACACGTGGTTATTGATGGTAGATGTAAACTGCTCTTCTTTCAGGGCGGGCGCATCCTTCACCACCCAGCGGGCAGTCACCACATTCGAATTGATGCTGTAGTTCTCGGTAGGCCCTGTGGGGTTATCCCCATTGCCGCTAACATTGAAATGCTGGAAATCATTTTTTGCGTCCTCAATAAAATACGGCAGGTAACCCTGCTTCAAAATAACAAATTCGAAAAACTGCGGAATTTTCACAGTATACTCACTCCACAGGTAAGGATACTCTCCCTGAAATCGCCAGGACTTGAGGTCGCGCCAAAAATCAGATGTGATAGTATATGAATATTCAATAATAGAACCCTCCTTTACCGCCGGCAGCGTAAACTTCCGGACGAACAGGCGTTTGTCGAGTTTATCTTTGAATACGGACCCCGCATCCAGCTTTGTCTCCACCACCTGTCCGTTCTCGAGGTTGTAGGTATGTGCTTTTAAGTCAGATACCCGCTCCTCTGCAGTGCCATCAGCATACAGGGGAATGGAAACATCGGCCGCACCAAACCCGTTTTTATTAAGGATCTTAATACGGGCGTAATACCTGAATACGATAGAAAACCAGCCTTTCGAATTACCGTCGAATGAGCTGCTGCCCACATCGGCTATCACAACCGCGGCGGTGCCCGTATCGAGGGCCTGGGAAATAATAAAATCTTTGTCGGAAATGACGCCGTATTTAACGGGGGTGTTCTTTTCGGCGTTCTTCTCTCCTTTTTTTTGGGCCATTGTGCTCAGGGATGCGCATAGCAGCAGGAGCAGCAAGTGGGGTAAGGGCTTCATGTTCACGTGTTTTGGGGTTACTGGGTCGGGCAAAATACAAATTTTTGCCTCAGAATACCAAATAATGAGGATAAATACAGGCGTGGTTAGGGTAACTTTGCAGAATTAATTAATACTGCTCAACTATTAATACTGCTCAACATACACACCTTGTAAAAGAACTGACCCGGCAGCTGGGTTTTGATTATTGCGGCATTGCGAAGGCCGTTCCGCTCGACGATGATGCCCGGCGGCTCGAGCAATGGCTTCATAAGGGTATGCACGGCACCATGCAATACATGGAAAACCATTTCGATCTCCGCATCGATCCCACGCGCCTGGTGCCCGGCGCCCAATCGGTAATCACGCTGCTGCTGAATTATTTCCCGGAACAGATACAAAACGAGGAAGCCCCCAAAATTGCCAAATATGCTTATGGCAGGGATTACCATGAAGTAATAAGGGCCAAGCTGAACAGCCTGTTGCTACAGATAAAGGAAAAGATAGGCGATATCAACGGCCGGGGCTTTGTAGACAGCGCGCCGGTGCTTGAAAGAAGCTGGGCGCAGCGCAGCGGCCTGGGCTGGCTGGGCAAAAACGGCAACCTGCTTACGCGGCAGGGCGGCTCCTTTTTTTTCATCGCCACCCTCATCACCGATTTACCGCTTGAATACGACGACCCGTTTGCAAAGGATTATTGCGGCAGCTGCCGGAGGTGCATCGATGCCTGCCCCACCGAAGCCATTCTCCCCAATAAGGTAGTAGATGGCAGTAAATGCATTTCCTATTTTACGATAGAGCTGAAGGAACACCTTGTTCCCGATGCCATGAAGGGTAAATTCGACAACTGGATGTTTGGCTGCGATACCTGCCAGGATGTTTGTCCCTGGAACCGTTTTGCCCGGCCCGGCAGCGAACCCGGCTTTAGCCCGCTTCCTGAAATACTGCATTTCAGCACCCGGCAATGGGAGGAGCTCACCGAGGAATCGTTTAAAATCATTTTCAGGCAATCGCCTATCAGGCGTTCCAAATACAGCGGCATTAAAAGAAACCTGTCGGTTATCAAAACCGGAACCCCGCCTTAACAACCAGGCGGGTAAGGTCATAGATGAATTTGTCGACCTTTTCATATTCCGGCGCACCCAACGTGTATACCCGGTAAGACGTTCTTCTTGTAACGCGCTTATAGGTCCAGCCCGCACTGAATTCCACAGCGCTGCGCCGACCGCAGGATATGGCATATCCTCCACCTATATCACTGTAAAAGCCATTGAGATAACGGACATCATAGAACCGCGTGGTTTCTTTTTCGGTGACAAAATGTATTCCCGCATCTCCATACAGAAAAAAAGCCGAAGAGCGCTGCCCTGTGTAGAGCCTCGCATCAACAAAAACCGGCAGCCCGGCATATTTATACTTATCGGTGCCAATGCCCAGTCCCAGGAACAGACGGTCTTTCTGTAAACCGTTGATCGTTTGCAGCTGGAATGCTGAACCCGATTTTCCACTTATCCATCCCGCGGTATTAATGGAGTGGAACCGCCACCGGGAAGACGCTTTATCGTTTGAAACCGCTCTGTCCTGCGCTACGGATACCAGGGCACCCGCAGATAGTATAAGAAGCAACCCGTATTTCTTCATGAGTGCGTTGTTTAATCCATTGGCCTCGTCCATTGCAGCTTGCTGAGCAAATGCGTTGCCGCCGGATTGCTGTAATCATACTGGTACAATCCATCCTTTGCCACCACCCAGGCAATCCCGTTGATCGTTATCACGTCATAGGTATCGATACCAATAATATGTTTGAGCAGCCTGAGGTTTTGTACATCGGCTGCATCAAATATTTTCAGCCCGTCTCTTCCGTCGCAGATGAAAAGCAGGTTGCCGTCTTTTGACAGGCCATGCGGGTTGGTAAGCAGGTAGGTTTTTACCGGTACGGGACGCTGGAGTACGCTGACATCGAATATCTCCAGCTGGTTCAGCTTGCCGCCGCCGCATACAGCGCCGTCGTAGATGGTCACATAAGCATATTTATCGTCGGCAATAACCGGGTCGCAATTCCGCCAATGCATCGACAACGACAAAAAAGAAGGGCTTGCAGGATCTTGTATGCTATAGATAGACATGCCTGTGGGCATACCCAGGAACAGGTTATTATTAAAGGCATAGATTGTTTCGGCCTGCCCGCTGAGCGACTGCCGTTTTACCAGCAGCGGGTTGGCGGCGTCTGCAATGCTTATAACGTCCATTTTAAAATAATCAAGCGCATAGAGATAATCACCCACGGTAGAAAACCGCGCCATAGAGCCGGCGGTGCCGTTGGATTTGGCAGCAGACTGTGAAGCAGTAGCGGCAAGAGGAGAAAAAAAGACATTGCAGCTGGTACAATTAGACAGCCAGCTGTAGCTTTCGCAGCTGAGCACCGTATCACGGCTGGCCCAGTCTACAATCACTTTAATGGAATCGGGGTTGGTGCTGTAGCTGCCATTTGTATAATAATTGGCATAAACAGCCTGCGAGGGGAATGCATTGGTAAGGTATTTTTTTACGGGCGCCGCGCCGGGATTGCTCATATCGAAAGCCGCCAGGTCGCAATGCATATCGGCATACAGGATATTATCCTTCATGGCAATATCTATATTACCGGGAATGTTGATAAAAGCGATGTTGCGCGGCTGCTGCGGATTACTGTTGTCGATGACGTGGATACCCTTACCTTTTTCATTGAGGTAAACCCGGTTGCCCATAATATATATTTTACCGGGATGGTCGAGCGGGCGGGCCGGCAGGAGTTTTACTTCCGAGCGTAGTTCGGTCAATGTTTTGTATACCGGCGTATAGATTTTATAGCTGTGTTTGCAATCGTCTTTTATACAACCGGCGAGCAGGAGGGCCGCTACAACAGGAAGGCTGATGTACTGCAGGCCCCGGCCAAATTTTTTCATAAGCGCTGTTTAGCCGTTGACCCTGTTTCCAGTACCACCGTTGCGCCCGTGTTTATTTTTTTCTAAAAAATATTCTTGTCTCCAGGCCGGCAAACAACAGGTGCCTGCTGCCATAGTATTCGTTCTTAAATAACCTGGTCATACCGTATTGCAGGCGCGGGCCCAGCTCAACCGATACGGGGCTGTTGCGCAGTAACCGGATATCCAGTCCTGCCGAAAAGGTAAGCTGGGTTTTATTAAACACGCCGTTGTCCTTATAGTAAATATTTTTAGTCGCATCGTATTGCAGTGCGCTGCTGGCCAGCAGGCGCCCGATGCTGATACCTCCCTGCAGCGAGAAAGGCGACCGCGGACCGAGCTGCTTTTGCACGCGGATGGGCACTTCGATAAAATGATAGCGATTGATGTAATTATTTTGGCTAAGGGAAGAATAGTTTGCATACGCATTCGATAAGCCAACCGATGCAGCGCCGGTGTCGCTTCTTTTGCCCACCACCATAGAAGTGCTGTAGTAGCTGTACAGGATACCTGCCTCGATCGAAACATCGGGATTTATATACCTGCGCAACGACCCGCCCAGACCGAATGAATAACCCGGTTTGATATCGGAAGGTTTGGAGGAGACGGGGTTGGCATTGACCTGGCCGGTACCGGCGCCGGTAGTGGGACTTTGAAACGCATTGGAGGGACCCCGGTCGTACGCCGAGGTAGATTGCAGGAGCGGACCGAGCCCCGATGAAATACCGGACTTACCACCGTTGACCGTCACCACCCATTCCATTTTCTTTTTGAAAGGGGAAAGCTTCTTTAGCGCATCCTTGTCGGCGGATAATACCGGCGAGGCCGTTACGCCAACAGCAAAGATCTTTTTCCCGGGCGGGGTAATAACAGCTGTTCTTAGCGCAACCGGTTCGGACGATGTGGAAGCAGCGGTGATAACGGACTGGCCTTCTTCTGTGGCCGGCTGCTCCTCTCCTGTTTGCGCTATTGCGCCGCCTTTCTTATCGGCTGCGGATACAGGCGATGTGCTGCCGGCGGCACCGGTATGCCTGCGACCGGCATGATGACTGCCGGTGCGTGCAGGAGAAGAAGCGATACGGGTTGTTGCTGTAACATTCGTTGTATTGCCATCCGTTGTATTGTCTGTATTGGCGGGTGTTGTATGGTGGGTACCGGTGAGGTTTACGTCATTGGAAACGGTTGCTGCGGGAGCGCCTGTTTTTGCAGCAGCCGGCGGCGGTGTTTTTTGCTGTGCCGCAGACAGGCGGGCGGGCGTGCTGTGCGAATGATAAATGCTGTAGACGCCCAGGCTACCGCCGGCCAGCAAAGGGAGCAGCCACCAGAACAGCAGGCGCCGGCGATCCTTTTTGGGCCGGATTTCCTTCTGGACTTCCTGCCACACAGCTTCCGACGGAGTGAACTTCAGCTCCTCCATCTTCTGCTGTACCTGTTTTTCAAAATCATTTGTTGGCATAGCTAGTTTTTTTTTGCGTCTGCGATTGTGTCCCGAGCCAGCTAATCAACAGGGCCCTTGCCCTTGCATATTGCGATCGCGATGTTCCTTCATTAATACCGAGCATCTTGCCGATGTCTACGTGCGTATATCCCTCTATGGCATGCAGGTTGAAGATCGTTTGATAGCCGGGTGGCAGCTGCCGGATCAGCTCGGCCAGCTCTTTGGCATCTACCGTTACTTCGGGATTGTCGGTAGATACCGGGTGCAGCGCCATGTCGCTGTACGACAAATCGGCCTGGTAGGGCGTATTCCGCTTGAGGTAATTGATGGCGGTGGTAACCATTATCCGGCGTATCCACCCGCCCAGCTCACCGCGTCCCTCAAATTGGTGCAGGTACCTGAACACTTTTATAAATCCTTCCTGCAACACGTCTTCGGCATCGGCCCTGCTTTTGGTATACCGGTAGCAAACACCCAGCATAGCGGGTGCAAACTGCTCATACAAAGTGTTTTGAGCAGCCGCCTTCCCTTTGAGGCAGTCTTTGACCAATTGGTAGGTGTCCGTCATCCGCAAGGTTGACAAGCAATTAAGTAAAAGCGTTGCACACTTTCTTACATTTGCCCATGAATTTACAAGAAAGGGATAAAGCGGTCATCTGGCACCCTTTTACCCCCCTCAAATCCTCCCCCGCCCCCATCCCTATCGTAAAAGGCGCCGGGGCCCTGCTCACCGACGAGGACGGCAATGATTATATAGATGCCATCAGCAGCTGGTGGGTCAATATCCACGGCCATGCCCATCCCTATATCGCCGAAAAAATTTACCGCCAGGCGCTGACGCTGGAGCAGGTCATTTTTGCCGGTTTTACCCATTATCCCGCCGTAGAGCTGGCCGAGCGCCTGCTGCCACTGCTGCCGGGACCCTTTTCTAAAATATTTTATTCCGATAACGGTTCTACATCAACAGAAGTGGCTATTAAGATAGCGCTGCAGTATTGGTGGAACC
>Ga0307508_10006224_pt1 | contig 11251 bp, 11 predicted proteins | sample 9_EM_MG_FD_203089 | JGI IMG/M metagenome (GOLD analysis project Ga0307508, IMG submission 203089) | Populus trichocarpa ectomycorrhiza microbial communities from riparian zone in the Pacific Northwest, United States - 9_EM | ecosystem: Host-associated > Plants > Roots > Unclassified | place...
GTCACTGATATATTACCAGAATCAGCAGCAGAGCAGGCGGGTGCTTATTCTGCTGACCATGCCGTGAGGTTCAATTTCTGAGACGCGCAGGCCGCTGCCGTCGACCGACGTCTGCGGGATGACCCAATGTACAAGAAGGTCTGCCAGCATTCGAATTTAGCCGGGTTCCGGCGGTGACGAAAATGCAAACCAGTCCATAACATGTATCACAGTAAGCGTTCTTGACACGCTACCGCAGAAACTCGATTTTCTTGATATGATTGCCCTATCACCTATAGTAACCCTAGTAGCGCAGGGCACCTGGTTATTTCCACCAAACTCACATCAATTGAGATGATCTGGCTACATACCATAGTCAAGTCCCTCCGTCTACCCTTCGTTGGGGCCCTTGAGGTGTGGGTAAGTCTATGCTATTGGGGAATGACATTCGTAATCCCGATCGCGTCGTCATCTTGAATGTTGGGCAAATTGAGATTCGCGGAGAGGGTTCTGTGATGTGGGTATTATAGATGTATTATGTTCTCGGCATGGACCAATGATTTTTCTAACATGACCATAGACAACGCCGACCTGGGTGTCCTGAGGCTGTTTGAGTTTGGGATGTGTTTGTAAAGCATCTGATAAGACAAATAAATTATTTGCAGTGAAAGTTTGGTGAAAGTACTTGAAAGGAAGCGGAAGGGTGTGAAGTATGTATCCAAGAATGCTCTCTAGAAAACGCAGCAACTGATCGGATGAGTGGAACGTCACCATGGTTCAAACAGAGCAGCGAAAAATAACGCCGTGAATTAGATATAATTAACAAGTTCTACACTTCGTTTCTTAATCTGCTCCAATGACCATCTCTCGCCGTGCCCATGCTTGAGGTCAAGGATATCACCAAGCTCGTCGCATGCCTGGAGGATCGTGTCAATGTCGTCCTTGGTATGTGCCGCGCTGACGCAGAACCGCACTCGAGAAGTAACGAGCGGGGTGGCAGGGTATGCGACCACGACAACAACTATCGGTGTTTGCCGAGTGCGCATCATCCGAGCGAAGGTGGCCATTTTACCAGGGTTGTAGATCAACAGGGGAACGATAGGTGAAAATGGGTGACCATAAGTGATAAAGCCAAGCTTCTTGAGACCCGCGTGAAGATACCGCGCATTGAATGCCAATCGGCGAATGCGCATGCGAGCCTCCGACCCGTCTGCGAGAGCAGGAGGAAGGGATATCCATGAGGGGATCAACGAAGCAGGTGCCATTCCTGGATGAACATCGTCTTCTGCGGACCTGAGTGTGGAAACAGAACTCGATGGGGACAGGGTCAGGACAGCCTTCGAAAGGACAAGAGGTGGAGCAACACCCATAATGCTTGCCATACTGGAGACAACCTGGGTAAGGACTGGTGGCGACATTGCCTCCGCGTGCATGCCGGAGTACCCACGGACACGAAGAGCGTCGATGAGATGTTTCGGACCAGCAATGTAACCACCAGCTGCACCAAATGATTTGGTAAAAGTTCCCATGAGGACATCCACAGACCGAGGAGGGATATTGAAGTAATCGCAGACACCACGACCATGAGGACCGAGAGCACCAATCGAGTGGGCTTCGTCAACAAACAAGTAGAACTGGACGACTTTGTCAGCCAGCACAAACACAATACTCGACAATATTTCACCTTGTACTTTTTCTTGAGTTCGATAATCCGAGGCAGGTTTACCAAGCTCCCCTCCATACTATAAAGACCCTCAACAATAACCAGTATCTTTTTCCATGGACGGTGAGTCTTGGGTTGACCTTGACTGATTACTTCCCGGAGTAGTGATTCCAGGCTTTCCATGTCGTTGTGCTTGAACATCCGGACCTGTGCACCGCTAGTTCGGACACCAAAGCGGATGGACGCGTGATTGAACTCGTCGGAAATCACCAGGGATCCCTTGCCTACTAAGGCAGGAATGAACGTGGAGTTTGTTGCGAATCCCATTGAACTAATTAACGAATCCTCCATGCCAACGAAACGCGCAACAAGAGCCTCAGCCGTGAGATGGAGCTCGTTCGAACCGCCTTCCAAGCGGGAACCGCACGCAGAAACGCCATACCGTTTGATCGATTCCTCCACTGCGTCAGCGCAACCACCGCGTGCCTGCGCAAATCCAAGATAATTGTAAGAAGAAATGTTGAGAGCGCGTGTTTTCGTGCCAGGGTATATTTGAGTGTAGTTGCAATCCTCGGAGTATCGGTCATAAATAAGGATAGTGCGTCCAGCAACGCCCGTGACAGGATGGGAGAAGCAATCATCCATGCGACGCTTGAGCCGACGGGTGTAGAACGAATCAAAATCTGAGTTCAGAGGTGCATGACCCTAGTATACCCATGTCAGAAGACGGTGATCCATTCGAAACGGAATGCACGTACATCGTAAGGCATGAGATGCGTAAAGTATTGCTTGGCGAAACGTTTCCCAAAGAAATCACGGATGTGACCAAAAACGATGAGCATGAGGTAGCTGATGTATGTTGTGATCAGAATGTAGTACGGGGGTTCTTCTATCTCGTGTTCGCTGACAGGTTTGTCAGGATTGTGCTGCGAAACGCAGCGATAACTCTCGCTAGCGCAATGGCCGAATTCCGTGTGAACGGTGGTGAAAACTTGTTCTGAGGTGGGAGGGGTGCGAGGATACGCGAGGCCCGTGTTGTTGTCGTCAGAATCGTGAAGAACGGTGTCCTCTGAGGAACCCGTTATGGAGGACGAAGTTGACAACGCGGGGGTAGAAGTAGGTGAAATGTCGTGCCCGCGGGCACGAGAGTCTGCTTCGTGTACTGCAGAAAGGTAGGACGCAGCTGTTGGCATGGACGGCAGATGCCCGAGCGACCTATTCTTCTTGAAAATTGATGGGGCGGGCGAGGACGGACCAAGTGCGATTGGAGAGGGCATTTCGAGTCCGCTTCCCGCCGTTGAGCTGCAGGACGGCGACGAACAAGTTGCACTCCAAATTCATTTTACCGGTGTCACGCAGTATTATAACACGCCAAATTACCTCAGCAGCCATGCCCCAAAACATTTTCCACAACTTCTGTGGCAGAAACATTCCTTATCGGGATAGATTCGGACAGTTCTGTGTTACAAAGTTCCCACGCAGCATAAGAGTTGATCTTATCACAGCTGTTTCACGTAACATCAAAAGTGCAGAAGAACTGGGTGGCGCTCTTCATATCAGTTGATATCCCTCATGTTGCGCGCAGGACCTAGGATTTCCTTTTGTTTAGTCCAACCTGCAGAGAGTGCATCACACTACAGTGCCATCTGCGTTTGTGCTGCCTGACACGGTTGGGCGAATGGTCGGCATCGGACTAGTTGCAGTTGATAATCTATATACTTCAGGCCGCAGAATCAACACGCATGGGCTTCTGGTGAGAGTCTCGTCACCGATAGCCATGTAAGGTTTTGTTCCCATAGAATCGTGACATGCCGGATCGCAGTGATGATCGACACGCCGTGGACTCGAACACGAGGCTGGGAAACAAAATCCAGTCCAAAGTGGAAGATTCTGGGTCCCGAGTTTTCCCTATCTCGCTCTGACTCGGACTCTGTTTGGGACAAATGGCGCGTGCACACTGAGGAACCGAGCATCAAGGATGCAAGGAGCCTAAGCAACGTTTACATCTTCTAGACCGACCAGAATTAAAATTCCCTGACACTAGCTTGTTTACTTGGGGATTTCACGGCATGATGAATAGGGGATCCGGAACTTCACAGGCTGATACGACCGATATGTGAACTAGTCCTACATGAGACTCCCCTGTCCCACCACTCATTCTGCAGGTTAATGCCAAGGGGACTCACTGGAAAGTAATTTCTGCTACCCTGCGTTGTGCCCATTTGCTCTGTTCTCGTGCTCTCAAAGAGAAAAGTATACGGTGGCAGCCTGGAATAGACGTCATCATGTGTCAGTGTTGGACATTCTCCGCCCTGATCCCGCGAATGGGGTTATAAAACGAACAGCCTTATTTCGCCATTTTCTCTGTGGAATTCCTGGACTCTGACTTAGAAATGTATGGTCTTTTTTTGGAGGTCCAATGACAACATTAGCGGACCCTGCGTGGCAGAAATTATTACCTTGCTTGCAAGGTTAATTGTCGGGAGGATTGTCGGTGTTCACGTGATCGGAGCACGTGATTCAGGTCTTCCGAGTCGAGTCCCTCCATTGATCAATATAATATCTCCACTCGCTCTATTGTGCTCAAGTACGCCGCGCCTACGCAATTCGCTGGCTCACGGCGCTGATCGCCCAGGTCGAAGCCTGGACCATTTAACCCCCTCCGAGCCTAATTCCCCCATCAATGACACAGTCTCATCTAATAGGCAGATGCCCTCCTCACCACCTGCACTGGCGTCACAGCCGTCGGCAAAAGTACAACGTCGATTCACCCTTGAGGGAACTCTCGCCGGAAGGATATACGTCACCTGACAATCATGATTACTTGCCCGGAAGCATCGGGGCACAGACGTGGGGCGGGGTGTGTACTCGCACAGCCTATTATTGTAGAATATCCCGGTCGATTTGGTCTGGGCACACGTTGGAGTTCATCTACGAGAATTGACAATCTGTCGACCCGTACTCGGGAATGTCCCCTCCGTATCCTCGCGCTGGGCGCATGTGCCGCGTCTCGTCCTTCAAATTACTCTGTGACTTCACACATCGTGATTCCAATGAGAGAAAATTATAAGAAAACACGGAGCCCCACACCCCCTATGCAAATAGGGCGTGCACAAGAGCATTTTTCCTCGGACCAGTCGCCTTCGGGCGCCCGCCTTAGTGTGTTATGTAGGGCTAGCTCTGTCAGTTGCTACGTAACAATATACACTTGTCCAAAAAAAAAAAGGATTATAAGAAAAATTCTACGCTACACGTCCATAAAAACAGAAAAATCACTACGAAACATCTTACACTACTCCTTGCGAGGTACCAAGCAAGGTTCTTGCCGTCGCAGACGGCAATCCCTAGTAAGAGTAATTTATGACGAATCCATCTTTGTTTTCATGTGAGCGCGTTGTATGTGCATGTTTACGCGTGGCCACGTCAGGGCGAAGACGGGACAAGAGCATCGAGCAGTGCTTTGCTTTTCTTGATCCAGATTCGCGAGCGACGACGGACACCACGCATCACCTCTTGGACAGCTCGTAACTCATCCTACCACACCCCATGGAGACGACCGGCTTTTCGTCGACGCCGTCTACAGCGACGGTTGCGGGCGTGTTCGTCGCGGGTCTCTCTCTTGGCGCCGTCTATGCTTTCAACCATACCCGACTGAGCCAGCTACTAGGCACAGGCACCCACGAGGATACCCATACCCATTCCACACGGACGAGTGCAGATGGAGCGCGTGCGGGGGACGAGGGCGAGGTGCAGAGCGCTGTTAATACCACGCGAAAGGGAAGGAAGAAGAAGAAGGGCAAGGGCGTGGGCGTGGGTGAGGCGGGCGAGAGCGAGAGCGGGGGCAGGGACGGGGGCGAGGGTAAAGCCAAAGGCAAAGGCAAAGGTAAAGCTGACGCCGAAGATGAGGCAGCGGTCGTTGTGCCGGGCGGTTTCGAGGGTGTCGGTGCGGGTGGGAAGGTGGATGCGGTCACAGGTATGGGTGTGGACGTGGGTCCTCAGGAGGTTTCTTCAGCCGGGACGGCGTTCAAGCAAGGAGACAGTGAGAACAAGACGAAGACAAAGACAAAGAAGAAGAAGAAGGCGAAGGCGAAGGCGAAGGCAGGCGAGAGTAAAGGTGGGGACGAGGACAAGGAGGCGGGTTCAGGGCCTGACAAGGAGGTAGCCGAGGTTAGACGTGCTGCCGCGCATGGACCGCGCTCCGGCGATAGCACCGACGCTTCGGTGTTTCTCTCCCCATCTGTGTCCGGTGACGCGCTGGCTTCCTCCCGTGCAACGGGAAAGGGTAGCCTTGGTGTGAGCACGAGGCTAGCACTGTCGTCCGAGCTTCACGCCCAGGCGCGTGCGCATGCACCGTCTCAGCCCCGTGGGATTCGCCTCTCTCCCTCTTTGTCCTTGGACACCGACAGTTCGTGGACGCACGTCGACCATCGCCGTCTCAAGACGTCCAGGTCTACAGATGGACAGGCTCGAGGGCTTGCGGACGCAATGGACGTGACGAGCAGCGATCTGGCATCCACAGCGAGCGATTCGCCTGTGGTGGAACGTATGGACAACGTCATTGCCGACATGCGCGGGGCACGTGTCGACCTCGTGGAGCGTACTCTCGCCGAGAAACTCGTCCCGAGACCGACCAAAACGGGTGTCGACGAGTAAGTTTCCTTTTCGATTTCTTTTTCCTGTTCGCTTGCTTTTCGGTCGGCTGTGCGTTTTCATTTCTCTGTTTATATTAGTTCCTTGCGTTCATCACATCCCCTCGATGATGAATTCCCTGCTTGTTTTTTTAATGGTGCGGGTGCTGATGCCGAACTTGGTTTTTCTCCCTTAGCATGCTGGAACAGTCCGATTTCCCCACCCTGGCACGCGTCATGCGGGTCCAGCCTCGGCCCGACGAGTCGCCCGTTCCAGGCTTCTCCTGGGAGGACTATGGAGACGTCGTCGAAGACAGTTTGCTCGTTCACGATGCCGATCAAGAAGACGAAGGGGAATGGGGTGTCGTCAAGAGTCGAAGCCGTACTCGTAATGCTACCCTCCCTCCTCTTTCCTTGGCGTTCTCACCCACACACGGCATATAAAAAATAGGACCCTCTCAAGCGACGGTGACGACGACCTCTGAATCGCACACACCAGCGACGCCAGAAACTGTGACCAAGAAGCAGCGACAAAACGCACGCAAGAAGGAACTTGCAAAATCTGCCAAGGCGGAAGCAGAGGTGGCGCGATTAGAAGGACTCGCAAAGCACAAACGTGAATTGGAGCGACTTCGGATCATCGAGCAATCCCAGCAAGGTGGGGGGAAACGACCGAGCGGTGGTATGCAAGCCACGGTGGACGATCGGGGCAAGTTGGTTTGGGAGTAATGTTTACCTTGTGGAAATCATGATAGACAACCCGTCGGGACGTTACAAATTATCTACTACTCATCGGGGGACGTAGTGTAACTACGACAGGATGATCTCTGGTAATGGGCAGAATGCTTATGTCGTAAATGCGTGACAGAGAAACAATGTTTATGAACGGAGCAGGTGCGAAGTTTGAGTGGCCATGGAAGAAGAAAGAAGCAGGTTCGTGAAATTCATGTCCGTGCAAGTGAATTGGAGATGATGATATCTGTAGGAATGTTGCGTATCGCGTGCTGTGGAGTGTGAAACCCGGATCATTCGGAACTCATTGCACAGGTAAATGGGTAGTGAATAGTTCCATGCGCGTCGTCCCTCGTTTGGACGAGGGGTATTAATATTTGGCGGGCGGCGGAAGAACTTGTCAAAGCCGTTAGCGCTAAGTGGAAGGACCATGTCTCCCGCCCCTGCTGTCTCTCACATCTCGGCCAGAACCAAGTCCCGGGTGACCTACACCTGTGTCTCCGTATCGCCCCCGAGACGATGATGAAGGTCCGGGTAAATGGAGAGCCATGGGAGCCCCGGATGGTCCTTCCATGGCAACGTCCGGGACGACGCTCGTCGTTGACGAATGTGGTAGGTGTTCCATCGCCGCTTGCGGGTGCCGCAGCCCGCCATTACCACTGCCAGGCCTTTCCATTCTTCTCGAAGTACTAGGCGCAGACGCCCGCCCGGCAAGTTGAGCGTCTGCGCGTGGCAGTTTTTTGACTGCGCATCGGTGTTGAATGGAGATGTGATGGAGGCGAGGGAGAGGGGTGATTGTCTTACTGCGGTTGGAGACTTGGTTTCGGACGCGGAAACACGTCGGACGTGGCTTGGTCCGCCACTACCACCGCCTCCTCCCCCAGGAGGTTGAGGTTGAGTGGGTGTGGGTGTGGGAGCCGGGAGTGTCCCTGATGTAACTAGATGAGGGGAGTTTGACGGGTATTGTGGAGGTTTAGGTACATGTTCGGCTTGGTATGACGACGGGGGCATAGCCGGCGAGTAAAGCACTGGTCCGGTTGACGCATGACCGGCGTGATATGGAATGTTTTCAGAATGTGGAGCGCTTGACATATCGGGAGACATTGAGTACAACGGCACGTTAACGGCGCCAGGTGGGGCGGAAAAAATGCGCGAAACCATATTCTCGAGGTGATCTAACCTCGCCTTGAGGTCATCACATTCTGCCCTGCTACGGGATTTCAGCTCATCGTACTCAGCTCGGGTAACGTATTTGTCTCTGGGACCTGGATGTGAGCGCACCCGACGAAACTGGAGGACAAACTTGACATACACAGGCTCCAAGGTACGCCACTGGCATTTTGACTGTTCACCGCGTCGTGTGCAGGGGCCACACGGTTGCGCCCTGAAAGAAAAACTGCTTCAGCGACCTCCAGACTTAATAAACTAAGCCTCGCACCGATCGCACTTGATTTTCCTCCTTTTACACTCTGTAGAGCACCATGGTCAAGTTTCGTCCACAACAGAAAGGCGTCAATTGACAACCGCGTGCATAATGGGCGATCTGCGTCAAGAAGGATCTACGCGAAGTATGACGTCTAAAAACGTACCATTACAACTCAGGGCTTGACGCCGCCGCTTCTTTTTAGCGGGTCCAGGCTGCTCCGTTTCGCCCTCGGGCTCCGAATCGAGACCTTCGCTTCGGGGATACATGCTACTCTGAGATGGCATTGGTTGGGTGGAATGAGGATCTGTCGATCCTGAAGGACCAGCGTAGGCAGCGAGGGGTGCGTAACCGTATGATGGCGGATCCTGGGCGGGCGGATGGGGCTGCGTAGCTCCAGAGGGTGGAAGATAGGGGTGGAGCTGTCGAATGGATGGGAGAGAAGGCTGATACGTGGTTCCGGATGGCGCGATGGAACGCCCCTGGGTATCAGATGCAGAGGGAGACATCACGGGAGGCGGATTTCGAGGATGTTTACGCCCAGGAATGGGCAGGTGCCTGTCTGGGTCCATAGAGACAGAAAGAACACGGATCAGCAAGACAGAAGGAGGAAAGCAAGACAAATGCGGCAGGGTGGAGCACACGAACCCGAAAGGTGGCCAGCAGCTTAAAAGCTGACCGAGCGATTAACGGGCGATGTGGCTACAGCCTGAGCCCCGATATATAAGCGAACCAAAAGTGGGTCAGCTTCAATCTTACTGTAATAAACGTCCGGATGTCAGAAAGACCCGCTCGGGACATGCAGGAGTAAACAGCCGGTCACTTCTGGTGAAATGACAGTTCTGATCTGTGCTCACATTCAGGTTCGAACAATAAACTTTACCTTGGCAGCTTCCGCCGGACGGCAATTTCCAGCAGATGGGCCTGCGGAGTAAGTTCTTCGGGATATATATAATTTTTGGCTATTTGTGAGACTGGAGGTGGCGAGAGGTGCGGGATGTGTAAATAGTAAAGGCACGACGAATTTCAGTTCCGTAAAAAGGTGTGGATTTGGCTTTTGCATGGAGTGATCTTCGGTAAGATTGCCAGTGAGTCCGTTTATCTCCGGAGCGAGGACTGAGGCGCATCTGTTATATTTTTTTGTTAGCGTGTTGACCACACTCCATGGCTGATATAGTGCGGTAATGTTACCATAAACTTGCCAAGCTGCCTCTTTCGGCCCAGTGTCCTCATCCTTTACGCCGTCTTGTGTGGCCGCCACATTGACACACAACACTTTTTTCTCCTCGCTCCTCGAACAATTTTTCCTTATAATTACTCCATCGCATCCTCCCAACGATCGATCTCTTCATATCCGTATACCCGCGATAACCGGATGGACGGTGCTGTGCGCCGTTACATCCCCGGATCATTGACATTCACTTTGGATGAGACTTACTCCATCCAGACCCGCTTACCCGCGTAATGCCAATGTTGCCCGCTGCCATCCGCTTCCATGCGTGCCCTTGCCTTGCGGCCCACTTCCGTTCGTCCATTTACTCTACCCATTGAGCACATGACACGTAGCTGGCATCATATCAGCGCTAGTGCGTTGAACACGAGGTGAAAAGTTCTTTGATCATCATTTCCAAATGCGACATTTGCGCCATAGAACCCACTTGCCGCCAATTCAATCGTTTATAATGGTAACCACAGGCACGGCCAGAGGCGCTGCGATAATATCCGACCCATGTTAACCACGCTTTTCACTTGCCTGTTCTGATACGGCATCTGCCCTGATATCCCCCTTCGTTGATGCCGCTACTTTTAGTCTCCAACAATATATGGCTTTCTCGGGGGGTTGGAACTGCCGTGTATGCCAACCCATGTTCCAAACTTGGCGCGTCATCCTCGACCGGCAATCTGTTTGGCCTCGCCGGTGTACACGCAGCTTGGTCCAAGGTTTGTTCACAGGTTACGTGCTCGTTGTCCTGTGGTGGCTCCCCGCTCGCGTCAAAAGAGTGAAGACATCCTCTGTCGGGACTCAGCAACATCGTATGTATCGACGAAACGCCACGCAGGATCTAACATTCTTGGTGTCCGACGGGGAGCCCGCCCAGATCCTCTGTTGCTAGCCGCTTCCCCACAAAAGCCTATCAAGGTTAGACGAAGAAGACGCCTGTAACCGCTAACTCCTGTAAAGGTCTTGATACCGTAATCTCCGTTTTTACAGCGCAAAATAAAGATCCCAGGTAAAAGATTAAGGATCATGTCACCATTTTCACACGACTGACTTCGTCATTGAGTCGTGTCGAAACTTCGATTGGGTTCGAGTGCATCGGCGGCAGGTTCATCCCCTGATTCTTTCGTTTGGGCTCTCGTTGACCACACCGCCGAGGTGTTCTGGACAAGCTTCTCGGACTACAAGTCACATTCATAGGTCTGCATAGCTTCGACGATGACCTTTTCCAATTCATTGACGACCCTGTACACCACTGACATGAAACTTCCCAACTTGAAGTTCCTCTATCGCCGCTATGGAGATACAATGTAGTACAATCATGTTGACGAAACGATGATTCATTGCGTGTTGCCACTGTCCCTGAGCGGTATTACATCCTATCTTCGTACCTTCGTCATTAGAACTTTATTGTTGCAAGCTGTGGTGCATAGCGGACATGCATTTCCAGCATGGGCTTCACTCGACATATTGCTGTGCAGCTAATTGTACTCTTATCTCCTTCCGCAGCTGGTTTCCGATCGCAACAGGATCTCGAAAGAACGTTTGATATCAGGGACACTACAGCTTGTCCGACCCAGCCGGGCGGCGGAATGGACTCTGATCGC
>Ga0307508_10006225_pt1 | contig 11248 bp, 9 predicted proteins | sample 9_EM_MG_FD_203089 | JGI IMG/M metagenome (GOLD analysis project Ga0307508, IMG submission 203089) | Populus trichocarpa ectomycorrhiza microbial communities from riparian zone in the Pacific Northwest, United States - 9_EM | ecosystem: Host-associated > Plants > Roots > Unclassified | place...
GCTGAACGTGCACTACAAGGTGACCGAGGCCAACAGCGGCACCTTCTGGAAGCTCAGTTCGGACAACTACAGCGGCCCCGGCGGCTACTCGCAGCATGCCGACTGGTTCGGTGGCTGGGATGCAACCACCAACCTGACCTGGGTCAACAAGTGCATCAACGGCAACATGGACTGTCATGACTTCTTGCTGGGCGACGGTCGCATGCTCTATTGATGTGACTTGACGCGGCCGTCGCTGGACGGTCAACTCGGCAGCCCTGCCCCGCGGTTTTTTCCGTGGCGCAGGGCTGTTGTCTATTGGCCGCGGCGATCGATTAGCGGCATCGCCGGCGGCTTGCGTCACAATCATGAGCAAGGGCCCGTGGCCCGAGGTTCGAGCAACGCACTCGAATGGATCGACGGGTCGGATTGGCTGCAGCCGCAGACAGTCGACGTTGTGGGCCTCGGGCACAAGTCCTTGGTTTCAGGAAGGACGCTTGACGGGAACACCATGGAGAGAAATCCGCGCGTTGCCGACGACCGGACAGCAGCAAAGGGGCGCGTTGCCTACTTGGTCAATCAATACCCAAAGGTCAGCCACAGCTTCATTCGCCGGGAGATCCACGCACTGGAGCGCCTGGGCCACGACGTCCTGAGAATCGCCGTTCGGGGTTGGGGCGATCAACTGGTCGATCCGTCGGACCAGGCGGAGAGGCAGCGCACACGCTATGTCCTGGAGCAGGGAACGCTGTCGCTGTTGGGGCCGACGTTTCGTGCGCTGCTGGCGGGACCTGTGCGTTTCTTCGCCGCAGTCCGACTGGCTTTTCGCGCGTCGCGTGGGGCTGACCGGTCTTTGCCGTACCACCTGATCTACCTGGCCGAGGCCTGCCGAGTGCTCGATTGGCTGCGAGCTTCCGAAGTGGCCCATTTGCACGCGCACTTCGGAACCAACTCCGCCGAGGTTGCGATGCTCGTGCACGCGCTGGGGGGGCCACCGTTCAGTTTCACGGTGCATGGCCCTGAGGAGTTCGACAAGCCGGAAGCGTTGGGCTTGGGAGAAAAGATCAAGCGTGCCGCGTTTGTCGTCGCGGTGAGTTCGTACGGTCGCAGCCAGCTCTACCGTTGGGTCGAACACTCGTTCTGGTCCAAGATCAGGGTCGTACGCTGTGGCCTCGAGGCCGACTTCCATCGCGCCGCCACGAATTCGACGGTCGCGGCGCCTCGTCTGGTGTGCGTCGGACGACTGTGCGAGCAGAAGGGCCAGCTTCTTCTGGTCGAGGCAGCGTCCCGCCTGGTGCGCAAGGGAGTTGCGCTGGAGTTGGTGCTTGCTGGCGATGGTGAGATGCGGCCCGAGGTGGAGGCCCTCATCGACCGTCTCGTGTTGAGGGAGCACGTTCGCGTCACCGGCTGGGTCAGTAGCGAACGCGTGCGTGAAGAGATCCTGGCCGCGCGGGCTCTTGTGCTCGCCAGCTTCGCCGAAGGGTTGCCGGTGGTATTGATGGAAGCGATGGCTCTGCGCCGTCCGGTCATTTCCACCTATGTCGCAGGCATCCCGGAACTCGTCCGAGACGGGCAGGAAGGGTGGCTGTGCCCGGCAGGCGATGTGGATGCTCTCGCCGCAGCGATGGAGGCGTGCCTGCAGGCGCCTGTCGACGTCTTGGCCCGCATGGCGGATGCGGCGTATAGGCGAGTCCTGCATTTTCACGACATCGATGTCGAAGCAGGCAGGCTGTCGGGGCACTTCTGTGGCCACGCACTCGTCGGGAGTGTCTGAGGCATGGTCGCCACTGGGATTCTGCTGCTCAGCGCGATGATGGGCTTCGTCTCTGCCCTGCTGTGGATTCCCGTGGCGCTGCTGTCGCTGCAGGTTCTGGTCGCGCTGCTTCGGCGGAAAGATACTGATGACCCGCAGGCGGAAAATCCTACGCCGCGCTTGCGCGTGGCAGTGCTGATGCCTGCACACAACGAGTCTGCAGGGATTGCCTTTGCGTTGGCCAGCGTTCGGACGCAATTGCACCCTGGAGATCGGCTGTTGGTGGTGGCGGACAATTGCACCGATGACACCGCCAGCGTGGCTGCTGCGGCCGGCGCAGAAGTGGTCGAACGGCACGATGCCGTTCGCCGCGGCAAAGGCTACGCGCTGGACTTCGGCGTTCGGCATCTGGATACGGATCCCCCAGACATCGGCATTGTCATCGATGCCGATTGCCATGTGGCCGGTGGCGGGATCGACCGCTTGGCGCGCCAGTGCGCGCGAACCGGCCGGACGGCCCAGGCGTTGTACCTCATGTATTCGCCCGAGGGGGCGGGCCTCAAGACACGGCTGGCGGAGTTCGCCTGGGTCGTCAAGAATCAGGTCCGGCCCTTGGGGTTCTTCAGCATGAGCTTGCCGTGTCAATTGATGGGAACAGGCATGGCGTTTCCCTGGGCGTCGCTTCGCATCGCGCCGCTCGCCACCGGGCACATTGTTGAAGACGTCAAGCTCGGCCTCGATCTCGCCGCCGCCGGTGCGCCGCCGATGTTCTGTCCACGGGCTTTGGTGACCAGCCACTTTCCGAGCCATGCAGAGGGGCTGGTCGCCCAGCGAACCCGATGGGAGCATGGCCACCTCGGCGTGATCATGAGTACTGCTCCGGCGTTGCTGTGGCGCGCCATTGTCGAAAGGCGCGGGGCGTTGGCCGCCATGGTGGTCGATCTGTGCATCCCGCCGTTGGCGTCATTCGTTCTGATGATGGTGATCTGGCTGGGCTTGAGCGGTGCTTGGTGGGCCGCTGGTGGGGCGGCCGCGCCGTTTGCCGCGACCGGAGTGGCACTGATCGTGCTCGGCCTGACGATTTTGGCGACATGGTTTCGCTTCGGTCGCCACATCGTGTCGCTGAAGGAACTCTTTTCTGTGCCGGGGTATGTGCTCGGCAAGCTGCCGATGTACGCGCGGTTTTGGAAGGCGCGCCAAGTGGAGTGGGTCCGGACGGAGCGCGATGACAAGTCAAATTGAGACGATATCGACAATCGACGCGCCGCGAAGTGACTGCGCATCGGTGGATTCATCGACGCCCGGCATGACACATCGAGTGGACTTTCAACGGGATGTTGTTTGTCTCATGGGTTTGCCGTTTGACGTGACCAGCGTGGACGGCGTCGTCGCGCACCTGCGCCAGGCGGCTCACGAGGGCAAGCGCTGCTTTGTCTCGACACCGAACCTGAATTTCGTGATGACGGCGCGGAGCGACGCCGCGTTTCGCGACTCCGTTCTGCACAGTGACCTCAGTCTCGCGGACGGGATGCCTCTGGTATGGATCGCCCGGCTTCTGGGCCTCCAGCTCCGAGAACGGGTCTCGGGCGCCGATCTGTTCGAGCGCCTCGCCTCGCATGTCGGTGCCCCGATTGGCGTTTACTTCTTCGGCGGGCAGCCCGGTGCAGCACGAGCCGCGGCGGAGAAAATTGGGCAGCGTGAGCAAGGTGTTCGAAGCGTCGGATTCGACCCAGCCGGCTTTGGCTCGTTGGATGACATCAGCACGGACGATCACGTTGCCAGAATCAACCGGAGTGATGCGCAATTCGTGGTGGTAGCCCTGGGTGCACAAAAAGGGCAAGCCTGGATTGAGCGCAATCGAGGCCGGCTCACAGCGCCATTGATCTGTCATCTGGGCGCCGTGGTGAACTTTGTGGCGGGCAGTGCGAAGCGCGCCCCGACAAGAGTCCAGGCCTTGGGGCTTGAGTGGCTCTGGCGTATCAAGGAGGAGCCCGAGCTGTGGCGCCGCTACTGGAGAGATGGTCGCCAGTTCCTGGTCTTGCTGGCGACCCAGGTCTTGCCCTATGCCACGCTCGTTCGATGGCACGCCCTTACAACGCGAGACTCGGATGACGCATCGATCTCGATGGTTCGAGAAACGCGTGGCGTGACTTTGAAGCTGCGCGGGGCCTGGACACGTCAGCAGCTTCAGCCCTTGCGTGACGCGCTTGCCCGGTTGGCCGCTTCCGAGGCTCGAGAGTTGTGCATCGATCTGAAGGAGGTTCAGTGGATAGACAGCGCTTTCATCGGCCTGATGCTGCTGGCGCGGGGCGCATTTGTCCGCGCCGAGCATTTCGTGCTCCGACATGCGAGTTCTCGAGTCACGGCCATATTGCGGCTCAGCGGCGCCGGGTATCTGCTCGCTTCTTCGCCCTGCATCGACCACGACCCGTCGTCCATTTGATACGCGTCACTTCATCGACTGCCGCCCCATGAAGATCGTCACCCTGAACGAACTCGAACCAGAATGGAAATGGTTCAGGGACGAGTTCGCAGCAGAGGCCGATCTCACCTGGAGTCGCAACCACACTCTGCAGGGACAACGGATTCCGACCTGGCTTCCCAGGCGCCACACCGTGGCCCGAATGCTTGCCGCTTGGAATGCGGCAGGCGATCTTGAGAATGGTCGGGATCTGTTGATCACGCACGGGCCCAGACCGACTCTCTATGGTGCGCTCTCTGCGAAATTGCGGCGAGGCGGCACACGGCACCTTGCCTTCCTCAACTTCACCGATCTTCCCGTCGGGCTCATGCGCCGGGTGATGGCGGCGGCATTCAAACATGTCGACCACTTTGCGGTCTACTCCACCATGGAGCAAAGGCTTTATTCAGACTACTTTCGATTGCCGATCGAGCGCTTCGAGATGGTCCATTGGGGTGTGCACCGCCCGTCGTTCGATGCGCAGGACCCAGCGATTGAGGCGGGCGACTACATCTGCGCGCTAGGAAGCCAGGCGCGAGACTATGCGGTGCTGTGCGATGCGATGCGCCAACTTCCGCGGATCCGCCTGGTAATCGTTGCCACGGCACGGTCGATGCTCGGTATCGAGCCGCCAGCAAACGTCACAGTCCGCCAAGACATCTCGTTGCCCCAGGCCATGAACATACTGGGCCACAGCCGCTTCATGGTGTTGCCGCTGCGCGCGAACGATGTGCCATGCGGCCATGTCACGCTTGTATCGGCAATGCATCTTGGCAAGGCCGTGATCTGCACTGATTCCTCGGGTGTCACCGACTATGTCCAACCCGGAATCACCGGCCGCATCGTCCAGCCCGGTGACGCGAACGCTCTGGCGCGCGCCATCGAGTCTCTGAGCCGCGACCCTTCTGAAGTGGAGCGACTTGGTGCCGCGGGGAAGTCATTCGCGACAGAGCATTGCTCGGAATTGACGACAATCGATCATCTCAAGAATTATTTGTCGGCCATCCGAATGAGTTAGTTGTTTCTTGAATTTTTTCACCGAAGCCGGTGATGAATATAAGGTGTGACGTATGTCGATAGGCTATCGATTGCCAAGCCAAGTAGCAGACCGATTCCGAAGATGAGAACGGCAATGATCTCTCTTGAAGGTCTGAGTAGGCCGATCCTTGAAAATGGAATCCAGAGGATTATCAGAACGGGTATTTCAGATAAGGCTATCACCCAGACGACACCCTTGATTCCATAGAGAAAGTATGAGATAGGTATGCCAGATAATGTCCAGAAAGTTTTTCCGATATTTCTATACAAACCATATCGGGTGTGCCCCATCGAGAATAGGCAGGTTTCCATCGGGCCTAAGACGATCCCCATCGCGACGCGAATGCACAGAAGCTGCATCATCCAGCCGGCTTCCCAATATCGTGCATCATATAGGAAGTGAACAATGGGGCCAGATAATATAAAGAGGGCGCCGATCGGAATCAGAGAAATGATATCGATCCGAAATCTGGTTCTGTAATATATTTCTCGCATGCGCTGTGGGCTTTCACGCTGAATCCGGCTAAACACTGGATAGAGAACCCCCGTAGTGATTTTCCCGACAGCAGATCCAACGGCCTCGCTCAAGAACATGGCAATGTTGTATACGCCGAGCGTGGCAACCCCCATGTAGTAACCGAGTACGAGCCGGTCACTTTGGCTGCTCACGAAGCTCAGTGCGGTCGACGCTAAGATCCATTTGCCGAAGCTCATGATCGAGGCGTTGGCCGAGGGGTCCCACTCAAAGCGGTTTCGGTAGCCGACGTCGATTCGATGGCTGGCGACTGTCTTGAAAATTGTGCCAATGAGCCCCCCCGCGACGAGAGCCCAAACCGAGGGATACCAGTAGGCCCAGACCCCGATCGCCACCACGCTGACCAGTTGACTCCCGAGCTCGATCCAGGTGAGCGTCGCGACCTCGAGCCTGCGACGAAGGGTGAACAGGCTCGTCGAGGCGAACCCTCCGACAACGACACCTAGAGCGCTGACCGGCAGGAGGTAGACCAATTGAGGCTCCCCATACACTTTGGCCATGGGCCAGCTGATGACGCAGGCGCCCAACCAGATCATCAGGCCGCGACTAATGTGGAGCACCCAGGCAGTATTTAGAAAGTGAATATCGTCGCCGCGCGGGTTCTGGATGACACTTTGCTCGACTCCGACGTCGGAGAGCATTGCCATACCAACAATCAGAATGGAGACCAAGGCCGATAAGCCGAATGCCTCTGGGAAAAGAAGGCGACTCAATATTAGATTTGAAATGAGTCGAATCGCTTGTGCGGCGATGTGGCCTCCAAACTCAAGCTTTGAACTTCGGATTGCGATGTCTTTGAGAGAGTTTTTTGCCATTCCGTTGGATGATTTTTAATTTTTAATGAAGGCAATTTTTCATACAAGCTGCCTCCTGTGCGCCGGCAGATGTTGCGTGTCAAATGGCTTGCTGATGTAGATTCGATCGTATTTGTTGCGGAGCTAAGCCGTACGCATCCAGTTCATGGCTATGCGCGCTATTGTTCTCCATGCATAGGGGGCCAGTGGTTGAGCGGTTAGGGCTGCACTGGCATATTTCCAAGCGACACGAAGGTTCCCATTGCCGAGCGCGCAGTGTGCCCAGTGGGTATAGGTTTGAGAAATCTGCAGGGCAGTACTCCGTGTCTTGGTGATTTCAATACTGAAGGACTCTCCGCGTTGCAGCGTGTCGAGCTTATTCTCGGCCCGCTCGTGGGCCAGCGCGAGTGCACGGTCTCGGTACGCCGCCCAATTTGGACCAAGCGACGCACAAACGCTGGACAGATGCTGTCGGTAGAGGTACAGCGTAGAGGCCAGATTGTTCATCTTTCCAATCTCGCCCAGCCGTAAAAGAAGGTCGAAGTCTTCGCACATACGAAATGGCTCGCGAAACCCGCCGACCTGCAGTACGCTACTCCTGCGCATCATCGTCGTCGGGAATCTCATGCCTGAACCCTGTCGCTGGGCAACGAGTATCTCTTCGTGCGAGAGCGGGTAATGCTCGAGGTTGAGCATATTGCCGTCAGGGTCGATGCACTGGGCATTGCCACCCAAACATACGAGCGCGTCGTCGTCGTCGAATGTGGCAACTTGCAGCGCGAGACGATCCGGCAGCGAGATATCGTCTGAATCCATCCATGCGATCAACTCACCTTTCGCTGTATGGAGGAGTTCGTTTCGCGTGGCGACCAAACCCAAGTTACCTCTGGTGATCAGTTTCACTCGCGATTCACTGGCCGCAAATGACCTCAGCAATTGCGTCGATCCGTCGCTCGAGCCGTCATCGACCACTATGAACTCAAAATCTGAGAAGGTCTGGTCGACGATGCTCTTGAGGGCTTCGGGCAGGAAACGGGCGGTATTCAGTACCGCCATCAAAACACTCACTCTTGGGATGCGTGCGGTTACTTCCAGCTCTTGAGAACGTACGATTGCTTCTTGAGGCGGAGCGGCCAACGCATTCGTGATCATGTCGATGCTGCAGGTGTTGGCGGTCAGGCCGCGGGTTCTGCGTGAACCGTGCCGGTCCGAGGGTTGACCGAAGACCAAGTGCTCGAGGTCTGGTCCAGTGTGGTGGCCCACTGGGTGCAACTGGTCATGAGTCCAATCAATGCCCACTGAAACCAGGTGGGACCAGTCGACGCAATGTAGAAGATGGTGCCGATCATGCAGGCAATCAGGACAGCGCTATGGATGGTCACGGGGCCGTCGCCCTGTGCGCGTGCGAGCCGAAAGCGGGAAAAGCAGCGCAGCGTAGGAATAAGCAAGGCGCCTACATAGAGGGTCAATCCCACGAGGCCGTAATACAGGGCAATCGTCGTGAATCCGTTGACCATGTCAATGATGCCTTGGCCCTGACGCAATTCCTCCATCTCAAGCAGGACGAATGGGTTACCAAATAACGGGTGCTCCTGAATGAGCCTCCAGGATGTCTCGGCCAGTTGGCGACGATACTCAACAGTGTCTTGGTCTGCATTACCAATGAACGGAAGTTTATCGGCGACGTCCGAGCCCAACGGAGTGGCAAGAAAGATGGCTGCTATCAATCCGAAGGCGAGAATCTTCTTTGCGAAGCTCGCTACATCTCGAGAAGTCATAGCGAGATAGCATAGAGGTATCAAAGTCGCCATCATCCATGGACCACGAGAATAGGTGAAGAATAATCCTACGGTAAACAAAATAAATACCCAGAAGCTCCTTATCCTGGATGGTTCGGTTGTACGAAGATACATCCAAAAACCGGTTCCCATCGCCAGAAGCCAACCCAGTCCCAGTGCGTGGCCCGTCGAGGCCTGTGCCCTCAGTTTGTCACCGCGAAGCAGCCATGAAAACTCGTTCGGAACACCCCAGTTCGCACTAATTCCAGTGAAGAGAAGCCACTGTCTTATGGATTCAAACGCACCGATCGGTGCCAGTATGATCGCCGTCAGTGTTAGCGCACCGAGAGCGTCAGTTGAAGTCTCCGGCCGACGACTGAGACGACTGAATGCATAGTAAACTATGTATACATCGATGCCGTAGAGAATCGCGCGACGAATCGTATTTGTTATCGATTCATATGGAATGAAAACAAGCAAATGAAGGGCGCCGAAGGCTAGCAATAGAATGTCTGCGGCTGTCGCTCCATGTTTTCTACCCGTTGATGGTTCTGAATCTCTCGTGCAGATCGCCGGGAGCAATACAGTGAGGTTGAGTAGCCTTGCCTGATTCAACGGGAATACTTGTCCGATTCCGATCGCTGGTATGTCTACATCCATAGGCGGAATCAACAAATAGAGCATCAGGTACAGCGCAAGTGGATTCGAATCCTTGCGGCCTGCCCAGACCATCGTCGGGGCCGCGATAAAAAAATAGACCCAAAAGCTCGGGCTGAGAAATGCTGCAGTTGTCAATGCCAGCCAGACGTTACGCCGACGCACGTAGTCCGAATCGGCCATGAAGCGGACGAAGGTCGGCCGCGCCAGAGAAAACATCACCAGCGCGAACAACAGAACTACCACCAGCGGCTTAATTTGCGAAAGCATCATCCAAGCCGTTGCATGTTTCTGTCACCGCGTCCTTGCGATCCTTCACTTCCCTAGGCGGCGCTGTGCGGCGAACACGAATCGCAGCAGCGCAGGCGGCACCCATTGACGCAAGTGCTGGTCGAACCGGAGTTTTCGAGCCTCCCGCTGGGTCGCGGCGTCATCGCCGGGGCGGGCGTGGTACACGGTGGACTTGCTCGGTATGTCCTTGTAGATCTCTTTTGAGGCCGTGTAGTAATAAAGCGCGATCGACCGTCTGAACACCCCTTCCGGGCTGTTCAAGGGGTCGGGATGACCGTGATATGAGTCGGCATCGGTATTGAAGATGACGCAGCGATTGAATACCGGCAGAACATCGCGGCACTTTGACTTCATCCCGCGATCCCAAAGCTCCAGAGCGCCTCCCCACTCGGGTTGCCAGTGCTCATTCAGGTAGACAATGACATTCAGACGCCGATGAAGGTGCAGTTGCTCGTTGATGCGAAAGTCGGCGTGGATTCCCAATTTTCCCCCCCGCGCGGTTTCGTGATAGCCGCCGCCGACGAAGTAGGGGTCGGAGATCAGTCCCTGGATGCCGGTCAGCCCTTCAAGGAACTCGAGCATTGGGCGCGAGTTGAAGAAATGGAAGAGTTGTCGAGCTTCCGCGTCGCAGTCTTCCGGCATGATCTGACGCTTGTGCTGCCCGGCATAGCCGATTTCGAACACCTTGTCGGACTTCAACGCCCGCAAAGGGAAGTGCTCAAGCGCCAATCGCGCCACTTGCTCCGGCAGAAAATTGTCTAGTACGGTGTGCGGAAAGGGCTCCGCGAAACAGTGCGCCTCGGAGAGTTCGTCGCCAACGCGGCGCGCTGCGTCGGAATCGAGCGAGATTCCGTTTGACATGTCGATGGGTAGGACTGGGTTCACGTGTGCCGCTCCCTGTGGCGTATGGCATGCGAGTCTCGGCGAGTTGCGCCTCAACATAGAGGGTAATTGTGGCTCAGCCTGTTGAGAATCCCTGCAATAGGCACTCATGCGGATGTGCACAACTCACAACGTACTGAGCATGACAGCCCCCCGATCCAGGGGGCGAGGGCGGTACGTGGACCTTGTGGGAGAGCAGTACTTCCATGCGGGTGTGGGGCAACCGTGCCACCTTGTCGCGACGACATCGCCGCCGCGCCATTCTGTAACCGAAAGCAAGCGCCCAATCTGGGGTCGATTGAGCTCCCGAATTCTGTGGCCACGGGCGGAAGGAGGCTGAATGGGCAATATTGCACACCCTTTGGGCGCTCTTGCATCTTGTGCTGGGCGGGAGCTGGCATAAGAAGTGCCGTTACAACGAGGCTCACATTGCCCACGCGAGCAAGTTGTAACACTCCGGCGGTATGTTGGAGGTGGAACAGTCGAGGGGACCAGAGAGAATCCCTCATCTCTACGAAGGGTCTCCTTCGGCGACATCGCATGGTACGAGTAGAGAGCGGGAATGGCTTTGTCGCTTTGAACTCAGTGTTGGGGAGCGCGCCTGGTTTTGTGATGGCGCGCCAAATGCCAAACAAATGTTGGGATCTATGGATATCGTGAACCGCACAGACCGAATCAGGACTTGCCTTTCGCTCATGGTGGCGGTTGCAACTGCCGCATGTGGCGGAGGAACCAGTGACGCTGTGAGCGGTGGTCTATCTGACGCACCAGCACCAGCAGCCGCACCTGCACCAGCACCAGCACCAGCAGCCGCACCTGCACCTGCACCGGCACCGGCACCGGCACCGGCACCGGCACCTGCACCGGCACCGGCACCTGCACCTGCACCGGCACCGGCACCGGCACCGGCACCTGCACCGGCACCGGCACCTGCACCTGCACCTGCACCTGCACCTGCACCTGCACCTGCAGCAGCCTCCGTCACCGCATGGGTCCGGCTGGCCAACGAGAGCGACGCGTTCACGCTTGCTGCCTCGTCGCAGGTCCGGTTTGGCGACGGTTTGAAGTGGGCCACGAAGA
>Ga0307508_10006226_pt1 | contig 11247 bp, 10 predicted proteins | sample 9_EM_MG_FD_203089 | JGI IMG/M metagenome (GOLD analysis project Ga0307508, IMG submission 203089) | Populus trichocarpa ectomycorrhiza microbial communities from riparian zone in the Pacific Northwest, United States - 9_EM | ecosystem: Host-associated > Plants > Roots > Unclassified | place...
TTAAAAATAGTTCACTAGAACTTTGACTGCTTTCCTAGGTTATGTTTTACCTTTTGGTCATTTGGCCTACACAAAATATTTTTTTTTAGTGTTAAACTCCACTATATGCTGGAAATTTCCTAGTGTTACAAGTACTACAAATATATAGAGTTAAAATCTTGTAATCGTTTTACTAGTCAATGACTGGACGTGTGAATAATCAGCAGGAAACTAAAAATACCAAATATTTCTTTAAGTTATATTTTTGTTATTTTTTTTTGATCCCCAGAGACTATACGTAGAGAATCATCAGAATATGTACGATTAAAATATAGTCCAACTTTTTTTGATTAAATTATTTATTTTTTAATAAAAGTTAGCAAATTGCATTATTATTTGCTGTGTTGTTATTCAAAGCTGCAGAATATTTTTCAAAATCATATGAAAGTCCTTTATACCTTACTGACCCGTACTTTATATACTAAAAAAGGTAAAATACGAAAACAAGCATCTCGCAGACGTGACAAAAATAAAATTGAACCTAAAAAGGGCCCTATCCCTCAAAAAAAAAAAAATCAAGATATTTAAATCGGGAGTCTGCTGGGAGACTGTAGTGTAAGTATTTTAAAAAGGGGCGTTAATCCTATTTTTTCATTTAAGCAATCATATCCTGGCCATGCTGAATATTTATTCTATATTTACTTCATTTTTTTTATATTGAGGCTATGCTAGCCTAAGTATTCCTTTACCCTTAAAAAACTTCGTATAATAAAGGGAATGAATATTATTATATTCGATTCATTTCTTTTTTAACTTACAATTATTAAGTACTATTTCCTGAGACTAATTACCGCTATCTGACGAACTGATATCAATCGGAGGACACAATATGGAGGTGCTAACCCTCGAAATAGATTAACACATCTTACTAAAGATGGATTAGAGCAAAGAAAAAAAATAATTATCGGACTTTATAAAATATATAATTTTAATTTCTATAAGTAAAGTATATGAAAACTTTTTATAGGTAAAAAGGAAATATTTTATTTTTGTCTGGTTCGAATCCAGAAGAAAGTTATGCTTTTTGTTAATAGCACTCTTTTATTGTTAGTCAATGCGGTCACTTTTAGGCGTGTAAGAAATTGATTTAATCGGCTAGCTATCCTTATACTGCTATATTCTGGAATTATATATTATAATAGTTTAAATATTATATTATTAGATACAGGAATAGGTATATATGGTGGTTTATTCCATTCAACATTCAAAACACATAGTTTTGCCCTATTTCTATGTATAATAGGAACTATAGTGTTTTTAACTGTTTATTACACCAGACGTTCACAAAAATCAATGGGAGCAATGGGAAAGAAAATTTCTTCTTTCTTGTTAACCAAATTTACAGGTAGTTGTTTTGATTTATATCAAAATAACGTTATTAAAATGTGAGATAAATTTAGATTTCTCAAATTTGCCTTGATTATTTTATTTATACTAATAGGGCAAATATTTTTAATTTCTAGTAGTTATTTAGTTTCTATGTTTATATCAATAGAATTACAAAGTTATGGCCGATATATTTTTGAAATATTACATAGAAATTATGAATTATCTAATACAGAGGGCGGAGGGCTACTTTATATTTAATCGATCCTTTTTTATTTGCTGCTATGGTTCCAATCAAAATTTATTCTAACGCTGACATCGATAAAGTTCAAATTCTTTCTGATAATCAAAATAAATCTGGTATTTATCTGTGAATAAATTCAATAAATGGTAAACAATATATAGGAAGTTCCATAAATTTGTCCAATAGATTTAGACAATATTTTAATATTAATCATTTAACTAAAAATAATTCTATGCAAATTTGTAGGGCTATACTTAAACATGGTTATTCAAACTTTTCTCTTATTATTATTGAGTACTGTTCCTCAGAACAATGTATTGAAAGAGAAGATTTTTATCTGTCCTTTTTACCACATGAATACAATATATTAAAAAAAGCAGGTTCCTGATTAGGTCATGAACATTCAGAGAAAACTAAAAAAATAATGTCAGATATTCATAAGAAAATTGATAATCCTGGTCGTTTTAAACCAGGACATAAAAAAGTCGAAGGATCAGGAATGCCCTCTAAAGCAATAGAAGTTACTGATATTAAAAATAATACTACAACTACTTATGATTCAATAAGTGAAGCTGCAAGAGCCTTAAATATTAATAAATCAGTAATTAATTTGTATTTTATACGTAACCAACAGAAACCTTATAAAGGAATATATACTTTTAAAAAAGTATAGAAATAAATAAAGTAGTAGAAAAAACTAATATGAACTGTAACGAATGGTCCTATCTAAAAAGAGGGTAAATTTAACTTATGAAGGATTAGAGAAAATTCTAAAGTAAAAGCTGGAATTAATTTAAATATAAAGTTAGAAAAGAAATTTAAATTGAAAAATAAAAAAAAGCAAAGTTTTATAAATCAACACTATTACTAATAAAGAATTCCATCCTATATTTAAAATGTTTTATTCTAATGGATGACGGAAGTTGAACTGGTAGTGGTCTACTCTTGCATACTAATAGCTTCAGTGAATCTGAAGTAGATTGTCTTATTGCTGCGAATAAGCGAAATAGATATGGGAAATGAATTATATATATTCCAGTGAAAGACGTTACTTTACTACGTTCCATAGTATTTATATATATGCCCAAGTCCTTTTATTATAAAATAGGAATTAAAAAATCAAAAAAAAAAAAGCAAATGTCCCTCTGGGGTGAGTTATTATCAGCATTTTTATATAATGTTGTTAGCCCTACATATCTCGTTTACATTAATATATGTTGCGAGCCTTTCTTTCCCTTTATGGATGTTTTCTTGTGATCCATAATCCCAATTAAATATTCAGGAAAAAGTAACAATAAAATTAAAGGTATTTTAAGAATAGGCCCACATTCTATAGAAATTCTCTCTATTATTTTTGGTTCTCTGCTTGGAGATGCTCATGGTGAGCGTAGAAAAAGTGGAGCAGGAACGCGTTTTTCTTTTCAACAAGAAAGCAGTCATGTTTCTTATCTACTATGATTACATGAACTATTGGCAGAAGCAGGCTATTGTAATGTAAATAAACCAGTAATTAAAACTAGATTAGGTAAAAAAGGAGTGGTCAGAAAATATGTAAGATTTGCTACTTGAACATACACTAGTTTTAACTTTATTCATGATCTTTGATACCCAAGAGGAGTAAAAATAGTGCCTGAATGTATTTCTGATTACTTAAGCCCTCTGGCACTAGCCATCTGAATAATGGACGATGGGTCTAAAGTATCCAAAGGTTTAAAATTATGTACAAATTCCTTCTCTTATTCCGATTGTTTATTGTTAATTAATGTCTTAAATCAAATATATGGCTTAAAAAGTTCTGTTCACTCTGCAGGAGCACCTGAACAATATGTGATATATATTTGAACAGAGTCTATGCCGAGACTTCGTAAAATCATAGAACCACACATGCATTCTTCCATGAAATACAAAATAATAGAGTAATATTGATGTGAAATTGATATAGTCATGTTCATAGGTTAAATTAAAAGTTTTCTTTCCTTTATTTTAATTCTTTTGGGTCATTGGCAATATCGATGAAAACGGGTCAACAATCTCTGTTCTGGGTATAGACCGTCGGTTTTCGAATTATTTGTTTTCGAAGATCGCTACAGACTGGTTCATCGGTGGGTTTATTCTTATTATTGTGCTATACCTTAGCGGGCTAGTTCGCTTCAGGCGAGTGTATACAAAAGGCCATCTTATGGGTGGGATACTATAAGTAAGATAAGCTTAATGTACAGTCGAAACTTTAATCGGCTTTTGCCGATTCATAAGGCTTTATAAAGTAATCTATACTCTTTTCTGGTAAATGATAGAAGGTATCCTCAAATACTCAGAAAAGTTAAAAGAGATAAAGTACGTGCTTTATTTTGTTGAGAACATGTCTAAGTAATCATAACCAAAAAAACAAAAAAAAAAAGAGATCTTAGTACCAAAGGGCAATAAATAAATGTAAAGTTTGGCTACAGTTAAGAAAGTGATAGCTGTAGAAAAATATCACTATATGCGGGAAACTCTTTAAAAACTAAATTACATAATTTAATTCTGTAAAAATCTTTAGATATTTGATTATCCGCAGGATGCTTATAAAATATAATTTAATATCTTTCTTTTTTTGAAAGCTAGACTTTATTAAATGAAAAAGTATCCACAGAGACTATACGTGATATGATCAGTGAATGAATCGCTGAGTAAAGATATAGTCCATTTGTAAATATATTCTGTCCCATTTCTTTTTATTTTTTGGTAAATCTAAGGTAAATTTTTCAGTTCTCTAAGCAGCTACATGTGTAGATGCAGGGCAGGGTTATTATACATATTTTATGTACCACGATTTTTAGCTACATGTTAAGTTATATCAACGACGATTTTGTTAGTTATTTATTTAATTTTTCATCTTGTATAATTATAAATTCTAGCAATTTATCTGATAAGTTAAAGTTAAACATAGAAAAAGCAAAAATAAATTCATTTATTGAGTGATTTGTAGGAATCAGTGAAGCAGAGTCTAATTTTTTGATTAGAGCACGTAAAAATAAAGGAGTAATAATAGGGAATAGCTCTTCATAAAGATGATGTTTCTGCTTTAAAATTTATACAGACTACTTTGGGTTGTGGTAGAATTAGTACTGATCGAAACACATTAGTATTTACAATTTCTAAATTAAAGGATATTGAAACAATACTAATTCCATTATTTGAACAATTTCCATTAAATACAACAAAATATCTAGATTATTTAGCTTTTAAAAAAGCATTTTTTATGTTTATAAATCGGGATACTAATAGCTTAAATCGGCACGATTTATATTCATCTATTCTTCAATTAAAAGATACTATGAATAATTCAAGAATTACTTTTGATTTACCTGAAAATCACATAAGAATCACTGATAATTATTTAGTAGGTTTACTTGAAGGTGATGGAACATTTTATCTTAATCAAAATGCTATGACTGTTCATGTCTCATTAGTTACTACAACACAAAATAGAATTATTTTAGAGAAAATTAGAGAGTTCCTTTTAACTCTACTAGATGAACACTCTTGTATATTAGGTAATACTATGAATAATAATAGATTGTCTACAAATTCTAACCCGTCAATTATGGATGCTAATACAAAATCAGAATTAGACATACTGATTAAATCAGAACCTTTAATAAGTATATTTTATATTAAAAGGAACCGGTGCTTATACCACCGTTAGGTCGTTGATACAGTATAATACGTAAGTCCACCGCGTAAATAATAAGGGTCACTTATAAATAAATTTTAATATGAAAAAAAACAATTATTTAATGCGTCAATTTAAAAAAAAGTGGCTTTCAGTTTCATTTATAGGCTATTTAGGTGGTTTATTATTGTTTTGCTACGATTTCTTAAATTCTGGTTGCCTTTTATCACTTGCTGCTATTATTCCCATAAAAAGTTATTCTAACGCTGAGGTTGATAAATCTAAAATTCTAAAAGAAAATCAAAATAAATCAGGTATTTATATGTGAACAAATCTTATTAATGATAAACAGTATATAGGTTCTGCAGTAGATCTCTCAAATAGGTTTTCTTTTTATTATTCAACTACTTCTATGGAAAATGCATTAAAAAGAGGTATTAGTCATATCTACCGTGCTCTGTTAAAGAATGGTCATTCAAATTTTTCTATTACTATTCTGGAATATTGTTCACCTGATAAGTGTTTAATAAGAGAGAAACATTATTTGGATATATTTAATCCTGACTACAATATAGCAAAGAATCCTACTGCTCCATTTTTTGGTCGTACTCATTCTGATGAAACTAAAACAATATTATCGGATGTTAATACAGGAGAAAATAATCCTATGTTTGGTAAAAATCATAAAGAGGAAACTAAAACAATATTGTCTGAACAAAAAAAAGGCGAGAATAATCCTAATTATGGTAAAAAAGTCGAAGGATCAGGAAAGCCCTCTCAAATTTTCAAGCAATAGAAGTTACTGATATTAAAAATAATACTACTACTTCTTATGATTCAATTAATGAAGTTGCAAGAGCCTTAAATATAAATCAATCTAGTATTTCTATGTTTTTAAAAAATAATCAACAGAAGCCTTATAAAGGTCAGTATACTTTCAGAAAGATATAACTTACGCTGGATACATTAAATTAAATTTGATAATAACTTTCCCTAATAGAGATATGAAAACAATTTTTAGATAATCAAAAATAAAAAATATATAAGATCTACTTATATTATAAAAGCTGTTTTTTTAAATGGTTCTTTTAGTTATTTTACCAATGGAGTTTCTTGTGCTAAGGCATTGCATGTAAGTAATACCACAATAACACAACGATTAAATGATGGTAAACCAGTTCAAAATAAAGATGGTTTAATTTCTGCTTTAAGTTTAAAAAGAATTAAAGCTTATTCAGGTAAATCTATTACATAAAAATTGTAATATACCGCCAGATTTCACCAATTTGTCAGAGGAAAGGATGGAAAATTAAAACTAAAAAAAAAGAAAGAGTAGGCAAGAAATATTTATTTTTTTCTATGAACCGATTCCGACTTTGTTTGAATCCTAGAAATCTCTCTATTTTATTATTTTAGTTTTAATTTTCATTTACTAATAATTAAGTATTACTAATCTTATGGGTGCAATACCATGAGTTGGACAAGACATAGTTGAGTTCCAAAACACTACAGAATGATTAATAATTGCTAGTATTCTTCCTGTTCTTACTCAAATCTTAAAAGAGAAAGCGGAATTACCTGTAATTGGTACAATTAGTCCGAAAGCGCATATTAACAGAAAAATCAGATTAACCGAAGCTGAATATATTTCTATTCCTACTTCATTTCTAGCCTTTTTAGTTGGTTTTATAGATGGATATGGATATATTCAAATAACTAGAACGGAAAAGGGGTATATTACAATAAAATTAATAATATCAATACATTTAAATGATATCTCAATTTTAAATTACATACATTCTGTATTAAAAATAGGTATAATTAAATCGTTTCCTCATTATAAAAGTCCAACTTGTAAATTAATAATAAATAAAACAGAATTACAAGAAGTTCTATTTCCATTATTATTATATCATAAAATATTTTTTTTAACTGAAACACGTAGGGTTCAATTTGATAAGGCAATGGATATTTTGATGAATAATATAAAAATGTATTCAGCTATACCTGAAATACCTAAAGTTGTATTTAAATTACCTGCTAATCCTATAGATTATGTAAACTTATACTTTTTCAAAAATTGAATAGTTGGGTTTACTACCGCTGAGGGATCATTTTTTGTTAAAAGTAATAATGAAGCCTGTTTTCAATTAAAACAAAAACAACACGTTATATTATTTGATGCTATTAAACTAATTTTTAATACAAATCGAAAAATAGGTGGAAATATGTATAATCAGTTTGGTGTTAGTTCTAAAGCAGATATACAAACTGTAATGAATTTTTTTTCGTATTCAGGTCTTCATCCTTTAATGGGTCTGAAAGGTATACAATATTCAATATGGTTAACTAATTTACGAAAAAGTCTTCGTTATTGTAATATTAAATTTCCCGATTAAATGCGCAAATATACTAACTTATATTCTGTCAGTTGGGCTCCTTAAAACAGTAATGTTTTAGAGGTAAATAGAGGTGAATTGCAAAAACATATAATTAATCCTCCGTTAATTAGTATTATTTGCAGCGAAGTTTGATGGGGTATTTATAATATCAAAAACGTTCAACGACTAACAAGTGAGCATACCAGCAATATTCTTGACATGAGTGCCTCACAACCTACTTTGTTAATTTTTATTATTTTGATATATACATAACTATATTTTAAATAGGTTGGAAACATAGTCTAAACAAAGCCGAGAGGTTTTGAAGAGAAATTAAATAATTCTCGATAAATTCTGTCATTTGAGGAGGCTTTTCCGTTAATAATGCTACTTTAAATAGATTTTTTGCCTTACATTTTGTATTACCTTTTATCTTAGCTGCTTTAGCTTTAATGCATTTAATCGCTCTTCATGAGCGAGCAGGGTCTAGTAATCCTTTAGGTGTATCTGGTAATAGTGATAGGTTAGCATTTGCTCCTTTCTTTATATTCAAAGACTTGGTTACTATATTTATATTTATATGAGTATTATCAATATTTGTATTCTTTATGCCTAATGTTTTAGGTGATAGTGAGAATTATGTAATAGCTAATCCAATGCAAACTCCGGCTGCGATACCTAAGATAGATTTTAATGAATTTTCAGACAATATTGGTTGGGTGAAATAATAATATTGTCTAGAATATACATTCCAGATATTCCCTCACAAGTCTGTGAGCTAAGTTTAACAGGTTGATTTGATATAATAAGATTTGTCAAATTGTAAAAAAGTATTTAACGTGAAATATCATATGTTAAATATATAATCTAATTTTTTCATCAGAAAACGTATTAATAATAAATAATATGCTTTACATTACTAGTCCCATGGATCAATTTGAGGTCAGAAGTTTACTTAGTTTAGATGTCCCTATTTTAGGTAATATTCATTTATACATATCTAACATAGGTATGTATTTAATTATTAGTTTTTTAATAATTTTAATATTAAATATTTTAGTTGCAAATAACAAATTAGTATCTAATTACTGATCGATTTCTCATATGTATTTATATATACAAAAGTTATTTTCTAGTAACTGATGTATTTATATTACATATTTCTTTATTTGTACCTACATGATGTCCTTTACTTTACTTAACTTTGGTTTATATTTCCAGGATTTATTAGGTTTATTTTTGTTCCAAGTTATTGAATATTTTCATAATTTATTAGATTTATTTACACCCTTTTGCTGTAATAAATCATTTCTTTCTTTAAAATCAAATAAATCGATGACTCAGAAAAATGGGTTAGGCTATATCCTTATAAATAACAAAAAAACTCTTATTTCTAAATCAAATCTACTTAAATTAATAAAAACCCAAAAGAACAAAGCTATACTAAGTGTACAAAACTGAGATGCAAAATATTTTAAGGATTTCCAAATTTTGGTAAATGGAGTTTTTCAGGCAGAAGGTTATGCTGGAGGCTCATTCCCTTTTATTTCTAAATATAATTTTAATCCTACAATAAAAATTAGTCAAAATGCTAGTATTCCTAGTATATATTTTTTATGTCTATTATGGGTAGTATTAGGTCAAAATTTGAGTTTTAATATTTTTAAAACTTCGGAAAATATTTATCATATTTCACTTTTTACTCGTTCCTGAAAGATTATTCTGAAATTAATTCCTTATTTTTCTTTTGTTTATGGTAATAAATATAGAGGTTTAATTATGTTAAAGAATATATATTTGCTAATGTTAAATAGAAACTTAACTAATGAAACCATTACTAAAATCATTATTTTAGGATATAATTTGGTGCATCTCTCTATGAAAAGAAATAATTTAAAGGAAAAAATTAAAGCAGTTTTAAATGAAGAGTTAGATCACAAAAAATTTAAAATTTTAAATAATTATAAAGAAAATAATAGACCATTAAGTATACTATTCTTATTAGGTGTTATTTTAGGTGATGGAAATTTTTCCATTAGAATAAGAGATACGGGTAAGTGGTTGTGATTTATACCTAAATTCCGAATAGCACAAAAGAATACTTTAAATAATAAAATTTTACTGGATAATATGGTAAATTTCCTAAAGGCTTTATCTATCAAATCTTATATAACTGTTGGCAAAAAAAAAGAAAATAATAGATTACTTTATTTAAATATTGAAAGTATTGTCCACGTAAAAGCTTTTTATATTTTACTTTCTGAGCATTCTAAATGGTTCTTTTGAAAAAAACTACAATTTTCTCCTTTAGATAAATATTTCCTTTTATCTAATGTAGCTTCTAGACATTGAACAAATGGTCAACTAGCTTTATTGTGGGAAATCTATTCTAATAATGCTTTCCCAAATATGAAAAATAATTATGAGTTTTGAAAGAATAAAATTGAAATTTATTTTAAAAATAAATTGGAACAAGCTATTTCAACATGTAGTGAAGGTATAACTAAAGAATATTTATTTTATATCAGTATAAGTAAAGATAAATCTTGGGTAGTAAACCTTCCTACTGGTTTAAAAATTAAGCCTAAAGCTAAGTATTTTTTCTTTAAAACTTATGAAGGTTCTAAGGAAAAAGCTTTAAGAGCAGCTATTGAGTATCGAGATAATTCTTTAAACAATTGATTAATTAATAATGGATTTAAAGTTCTAAGTAGGAGGCAGGGCAGGCAAAAGTTCCAAATAAATTAAGCAATTTAAGGATTATATAACAATTTTACCCCCAAATAATAAGCATTAAAAAAAACTTAATGATAGATTATTAACAAATACTAATAGTTCATCTCTTATTAGTAAGAGCCTTTTACTTACAATATTATCTTAAATGTCAAATATCCTATGATATATTCTCCACCATTTGCCCATCCGCTAGGTAAGGTTTTGGGGATTTTATTTAATAAATAAAATCTTAGTGCTTCGTTATTATTATAATATAATGACTTGAGGCTGAGATCATATCATGGGTAAATAAAATAAAAACAAAAAAAAAACAATGAAAAATAATAACAACAAAAACAATCGTTCAGTTCCAATACCACCTCCAGAAAAGTTCTATTCTAATTCAGATACCTGTAAAGTCCAAATATTAGATGAAAATAAAAAGAAATCTGGTATTTATATGTGGACAAATAATATTAATAATAAAAGATATATCGGCTCTTCAGAGAATTTAAGAATAAGATTTATACAATATTTTAATATTAATCATTTACTTAGCAATACCTCTATGAATATTTGCAAAGCTCTTTTAAAATATGGTTATTTTAATTTTTCTCTGACTATTCTTGAGTATTGTTCACCTGATAAGTGTTTAATAAGAGAAAAACATTATTGGGATCTCTTCAAGCCTGAATACAATATAGCACAGGATCCTAGTGCTCCAATGTCTGGACGTACTCATTCTGATGCTACAAAAAAAATATTGTCACCTTCCTTCGGAGGGATGCTAATAAAGGAAAAACTCTGTCCTTCGGAGCAAGGAAACTAAAACAATAATGTCAGATGCTAAAAAAGGTATTAGCGGAGAAAATCATCCAATGTATGGA
>Ga0307508_10006227_pt1 | contig 11246 bp, 8 predicted proteins | sample 9_EM_MG_FD_203089 | JGI IMG/M metagenome (GOLD analysis project Ga0307508, IMG submission 203089) | Populus trichocarpa ectomycorrhiza microbial communities from riparian zone in the Pacific Northwest, United States - 9_EM | ecosystem: Host-associated > Plants > Roots > Unclassified | place...
ATGAATCCGTCGGTGCTGGTGGTCTCATGGCGAAATTCGCCAGGTAATGTCGCATCCAACATTGCATGATCAACAATGTTCATTAACTCCGCTTGTGTTCAACTCGCTCCACAGAGACACTGAAGACGTCCGAGTCGCTGTTTCGCTCACCATGGGCATGCTCATTGAGTATACAGCCACTTTCTTCACCGCTCTCATCCTAGCATTCGCCCGCTCGTGGTCGCTTACCCTTGTTGTCCTCGCCTCGGTGCCTCTCATGATGATTGTTCAAATCATCTCCCAAGGCGTCGCCGGCCCCGCGTATAATGCGGAACGGAAAGCGACGGCCTCTGCGGCCACCCGCATCGAGCGCGCCGTCGCTTCCATCCCCACAGTCAAGGCCTTCAATGCTTCCAACATTGAACTTAGTGCAGCTTCCAAGCTCATCGATGCTTCCGTCACCGCCTACCGAAAATGTGCAGCGGTATGGGCTGGTGCGAGCGGCATGAGCCAGTTCGTGTTATTCGGCATGTTCGTACAGGGTTTCTGGTACGGCACACATCTCGTACACGCCGGAAAAGCGACCGCCGGTACTGTCATGAGCGTCTTTTGGGCATGCGTCATTGCGAGCTCCAATTTGCAGATGATCATGCCACTTCTAGTCGTGCTTACCAAAGGCAAAAGTGCCATGGTTTCTCTCCAAGAGATGATCCATCCACCCCCTTCCCCTCCCAAACCGTACAACAACCCCCAAGGCAAGCAGAGCCAGGATTCCATCCTCCCCACCTATTATGAATCGGTGTCCTCCGCCCCTACCCTAACCGAATCCACCAATTCCTCCCCACCGCCGAAGCAAACCCTTCGACCAGCACGGTGCTTAGGCACATTCGATATCCCCGCCGGTCTGATGTTCTCGTACGCCTCGCGCCCTGATGCACTTCCGGCATTAGATATCTCTCCTTCGACACCAATTCACGTTGCTGGTGCGGACTTGACGTTTTTCGTCGGAGGTTCAGGAAGTGGCAAGTCCACACTTGCGCAATTGTTCATGCAACTCTATCGCCCGGACCGAGGCACCATCCTCATGGATGAAATCCCCCTCAGAAAACTTGATCATTTATGGGTGCGACGACATGTTGCGCTCGTCAGCCAAGAGTGTATCCTGTTCGACAAGAGCGTACATGACAATGTTGCCATTGGGAAACTGTCGCTCGCTGAAGAGGGCGAGGAGATCACTGTCACTCGTGAGGAGGTTGAGAGTGCATGCCGTGTGGCCATGGTGCACGATTTCGTCAAGGACCTTCCTGATGGGTACAACACAATGCTTGGCACGGGCGGTGCCAGCCTTTCAGGTGGGCAACGGCAACGTGTTGCGCTTGCACGAGCTATCCTTCGCGACCCGTCTGTTCTCATCCTTGGTAAGTAAATCATCCTTTCTTGTTCTCTGCCCGCGACCTAAACGATGGCAACTCATGTGTCGTTGTTTGTGCTTGGTACAGATGAAGCGACGTCGGCGCTGGACGCAGCGTCGCGTGTGCTTGTCTTCGAAGCTATCAAGCGCCACCGACGCAAGAAGACGACCATCGTCATTACGCACGACCTCAGCCAAATCACAGATGAAGACTATGTTTATGTGATGAAGGCTGGCCGAGTCGTCGAGGAAGGTTTCCGTGCGGATCTAGTAGCTGTCAAGCCTACTCCAGTCGTCAGGTCCGACGTTGAGGAGATCATCCTGGGGGAAGATAGTCGTGGCGAGTTCCGACGCATGTTGGACAAGCAGTTGAGGAGTGGCGGTTTCCCCGTTCGCGAAGACGTCCCAGATATCTACGAGAATGCACGAGCAGAAGCAAGCGATCTTGTTGAACGTACTTTTTCACCCGAGCCCCAGAACGGTTTACTTGCGGCTCCCGGCGCCGAAATTCAACGTCCAACCTCGGCGATGTCGAAGCGTCAGAGCACCATCATGTGGGCCCCGACCGTCTTGAGCGGTGCTAATACTGCTACAACATCGCGGGCTGGGCCGAGCAAGGAGCGTGCCCCAATCCCATCCGCGTTCGCGCGCCACCAGAATGTCCCGTGGCAGGTGGACGCTATCCACGATATTCTCGGTCCTTCGAATTCCGGTGCACAAAGATTATCCCAATCTTGCTCCTCCAAGATGCCCGAATCCCGAATTCGCGGCCGATATACCAGCCGAGGGAAAAGCTTTGTCGAGCCCGATGAGGAGGATCTCATTGATGGTTATTTTGACGATGACGATGAGACAGTTCACAACTCCTCCGGTGATGAAGACGACACGAGGCACGCTAACAACATGGCTATGCGCTCCCGCTCTCACAGGAAGAATGCCTCCACCAGCTCCCTTCCCACTCCCACACCTGATCGCGCGGAGTTTGGCGAGATACACATCGAAAAGGCTTCCCAGATTGCACCGAAGAGGCAAAGCATGACATTCGAACCCTGGATCTATCCCTCAACCCCGCAGAAGGATCGAACATCGTTCCAAGTCCCAATCGAGCCAACCCGCGAGGAGTCTGAGCAAGACAGTGACTCTGCCATCGCGTATGTTGTGGACGACGATGACTTTGAAGATGAGAGAATAGCCATGCAGAACTCGGCGGCTCAAGTCCACACCCGTCGCCAGAACCCCGTCACCGTCGTTGTGCACGACTCGACCCCCCCAACGGAGGAACAGGAACAGGTCCCTTCACTTGTCAGTGTTGTCCGTCAATTCTACTCCACGGTGCCGCGCAAGCCTTGGGTCGCTCTCGGCCTGGTCTTTGCCGTCGTGGATGGCGCGTTGACGCCTGTCTTTTCCTGGGCTCTCGCACAACTCATGGCCGAGATGGGCACTGACGCAACCAACTACAATACCTCGACAAAGTACGGACTTATGGTCTTGTTAGTTGCATTGGGTAATGGAGTCGCTACGGGAGCCAAGTTTTATCTCCTCGAGGACGGCGCTATGCGCTGGGTCGCCGGTCTTCGCAAGGCCTCATTTGCCCGCATCTTGCGACAGGACAAGACCTGGTTTGATGAGAGCAAGCATTCGCCCGAACGCATGGTCCAGATAATCGTCAAGGACGGCGATGATGCCCGCACTCTCATCGCAACTGTTGCCGGTCAAGCACTCGTCGTTTTCACCATGATCTCTCTCGGTATCGGCTGGGCCCTCGTTATTGGTTGGCAACTCACTCTGGTTGGGCTTGCCATCGGGCCTTTCTTCGCACTTGCCATGATGGGTCAATCTGTCTTAACGGGTCGCTTTGAGCTCAAGAACAAGCGCGCTCGCGAGGACGTTGCGCGTCGATACTACGAGGTAGTCGCTAATATCCGAGCCATTCGATCCATGGCCTTGGAGAATGAGTTTTCTAAACACTTTGAGGATTCTCTCGAGACGGCGCGCAGTACCGGTGTTCATGGCGCCTTCGCCGCTGGCCTGAGCTACGGTGTTTCCCAAGCTCTGATTTATCTCACGGAAGCCTTACTCTTCTGGGTTGGCGCGAAGTTCATCGCCAATGGCACCTACACCTACCTCCGTCTCGTCGAAGTTCTCGATCTTCTCATCTTCTCAGTCAGTATCGGTGGGCAAATGATGACTTTCGGTGAGTTATACATATCACAAATCTTCTTTTTAAGTTGTCATGCTAACGTCTTCATATTAGTTCCCCTCATTGCCAAGTCGAAGCAGGCTGCCGCAGATTTCGGAAAGCTTTTGACATTGGATCTCTATAACACCGAGTCTCGCGGTTTAATGCGCTTCCCAATCAAGGGCGACATCACTCTCGAAGACGTGCACTTTGCCTACGCCAACCGTCCTGACGTTCCGGTTCTTCGTGGCGTCAACGGGGTAATCAGGGAAGGCGAATGCGTCGCCATCGTTGGTGCTTCGGGTTGTGGGAAGTCAACTATTGGCTCTCTCTTGCAACGTTTATACGAGCCTGCTGCGGGTCGAATATCTATTGGCGGATTCAACATTGCGGACGCAGACGTAGCTTGGCTTCGCGATCACGTTGCCGTCGTCAGTCAGCACCCTATGCTTTTCGACACCAGCATTGCCGGGAACATCACCTATGGTTCTGAGCCTGGTCGATTCACTGACGAAGACATCGAGAGAGCCGCACAAGCAGCCAATCTTGATGACTTCATCCAAACATTACCCAACGGGTACGAAACGACCATCGGCGAGAATGCAGCCTTGCTGTCTGGCGGGCAGGCGCAACGACTTCAGATCGCTCGTGCCCTCGTCAACGGGCGAGCACAAATTATGGTTTTCGACGAATGCACGTCGGCACTCGATCCTGCCAATCAGGCGGCAGTGATGGATACGATCATGTCCGTTAAGCAGGGCCGCACGACCCTTCTCATTACACATAAAGTCCCCGTCATGCAAATGTGCGACCGTATCCTTGTCGTGGATGGAGGGCGAATCGTTGAAGAGGGCACTTTCGACGAACTCGTCCAGAAACGAGGCACATTCCAACAGCTCGCTAGCGCGGGCGAATGGGCTTGCCTCGACTGACACATGTAATATTATATGTTCTGCTCTTTCTTCTTTCTTCCACTCTTTTGCCGCATTTTCGTTCTGCTTTCCACATCACCTTAACTCTTGGTGTAGCACGATCTTTCTTCTTTGTTGTTTTTCTTCACATTGTCTCTCCCAGCATAACATTACAACTGTATCGATACATTCGGGCAGCGCGCCTAATCAATACCATAGAAATGATACCAAGTTAACCAATAAGGAGTGGTAACATTGACACACAATCAACAAGCCAATTTCGGGGACGTAAAATCCAAACAAATGTCCCAAAAACCTCAGTTGGACAACTTCGCCGGCAGCTCTTCGTCAAATAATATGCCCGCCGTTTTCCGGGTTTCTCTTTTTTTTCCTTCCCGCTTTTCTTTGCCAGGGAGGCCCCCTAAACACAGTTGGAGCAACAAGGGGTATTAGTGTTTATTTACAGACCAAATACGTAACAACCCAGCGCGTCCCTCCAAACAATCACAACGCGCGCGGCGGCAGGGGACTTGCGCGACTGAAAATGACAGATACCCAAGGGCGGTACGGTACTCTAAGGCTTATCTCTACAAAGTCCGGAAAAGCCGTATCGTCTTTCCCTGTGGATGTGGACGTTTTGACTTTTGGACGTGACATCTCTTGCGATGTTCGGATGTATTTTGTAGCTGTTTCTTTACTTCATGCGAAATTGGTGTTTGAAGATTCAAAGGTGTGTTGCCGTATATCGGAGGCTTGTTCAGCACTGTGGGATGTTTACTGATGGACGTTTTTTTGTTGTTTGTGGGCTGGACACAGCCGTTCTTGAGTGTTATGGGCGCTGGTGGTGTTATAGTGAATGGACATCAAATCTTGCCGTCAGCTGGTAGTGGAGAACCCGCAATAGTGCCTCTACAAGACCATTCTTCATTCACAATCCACAACAAAATATTCCGTTTTGACTATCCACCTGCGAGCCCTGCGCGTCCAATGTTATCGGTAATTTTCCTCTTTGCTTTCTCCGCAAGGACTGTCTTGAAGAATGTATCCATCTGATTACTCTCCTTTTTTGTTGGTCAGACACCACAAGCCGCTAAACCTCGACGATCGTTACGAATGTCAATGGTCAACGCCGCCTTGATCATGACACCGAATACACGTGTTACCCCAACGTCCCCATCACTTGAAACGTTACAGTCACCTGTCAAACCATTCATCAACGAAGCTAAGACGCGAGTAGAACGAGAACAAGAGGTTGTATTAGCTGAGGGCGATGACGTTCTAGTGGTTAAACAAGGAGGCGACCTTGTTGTGACAGAAACATTCCGAGCCGATGAAGAAAGTGGTCTAAAGGAGGCCAACAATAACGATCGCGCGGAAGAAGATAGTAATCAGGACTCGCGCGGAAGGTCCCCACAGAGAGCCCTTTTTCCTTCTCAACCATCTAATGTCCCGGGATCATCGCCTGGGTCAACATCTACCAATTCCTCGAATCTTCAGCCACCAGTACTATCTACTCCTTCACGACGCTCTCGCTCAAGCTCTCGCTTCTCGCTTCACAAAGCTGTTTTGGTTAGGAATTCGCAACGCGCCATATTGGATAAGAATGACCAGGAAGAAGTGACAAGTGTTATAGCTGCAGAGGGTGATATCGGGCCCTACTCTAGTTCTGCAATCTCACTAGACGAGGAAGTAGAAGCACTGGAACGGGAGCAATCCGGTACCGTCGACGTACAAATTGCTGGCGAAAATGAGGGGGACGATGCCGAGCCGAATTCTGAGGACATTGCGGATACCGAATCTGATCAGGATATTGGACAAGAAAATGGGCTGACGCAGGACCAAAACCCGCCGCGCCGCTCACTATCGCTTCGCGCAAGTATTGAAGCGATTGGCAATGCGCTGATTGCACCATTTTCCGGTCGCTGGAGCGGTGGCGAGGCGAAGCAGGGTGAAGATGATGATGCCGAGATTATGGATGACCAGTCCGAAATCGTAATCGAGGACGTCAACGACGCTGAGGTTGTAGAACCACATCAGGAAAATGAACAGGATATGTCGATAGAAGAGGCTACCCCCGCAGAGACCGAGGAAGTGCCATCTACTGGAGATGGTCGCTCGGATCAACGTTCCGCTGAAGTGGAGGACCCCCCACCGCCTACATTCTCCACAGGGGAGCCGCCTCTGGAACTCGAATCTGCCTTCAAATCCAACGAGATCTCTTTCCGACCATTCTACACTCCGCAACCACGGCGTACTATAAATACGCAGCAAACTTCTCTCGCTAGCAGCAGTGGAGACCTGGCCTCTTCAAGGAAGTCACGCCGTATGCGTTTCAGCAATTTTGGACTCCCTGATTATATCGTCAACACCACTGTTGCCGACATCGATGACGAGGTTGATCAGATTCTCAAGCAAGAAGACGAGGACCCTCCCGCAACGGTACGTCTTGTGCTTCAGCCGTTGCTGTGTCGCTCTTGTGACCTTGTCATACCCAGCCATCCCTCGCGCCCGTCACCCCGCCTCGCCAAATTTCTTCCCACAACCTGCCAAATACGGAGACAAAGCCAATATCAGCACTCGATTCTCTTCGTAAGCTGAGTCGACACCTCGAAATCGATAACGCGAAACGAGCGAATCGTCTTAGCTTTGGTTTGTCACCTATGCGACTTCAAGCATCGCCATATCGCCCATCATTGGAAGGCGCATCACCTCGTCCTACTCTTGACCCCATTGCTAGCCAGAGGGATGCTGAGGATGTGATGGATACCGCTGAGGAGGATGGCGAAAGTGATGGATCCTCAGATGCCGAAGGCGACGAAAATTTGCCTCCATCCCCAACGCAAATAAAGGGTCTACCGCGAGACCCGAGTTCATCAACTCCGTTGCGCAGCTTACCGCTCTCTTCGACCGCCAGTCTCAGGACGCCATCGTTTACTGGGTTTAGGAATTTATTCGCTCAACCTAAGAAGCCTCCTCCCACTCCATCCTTCGTTGGCGTTCGGCAACTTTTTAACAGCGCAAATGGTGACCACGCAGCTGTTGTACCGTCAACACCAAGTTTCAGTGGGGTCCCCAACATGTTTGCGTTACCCGAGGAAGATTATACAGATGAGGCCAGAGATGCGACCCCTAAACCTGTTCCACGACGTTTTGCTACGCCTGCGGCAAACTCGATCGCTTCCTCAGCAGCAGGTGGCGTAACTGGGTCCGAAAATCTTGCACCTCTACCCGCACGGAGAACCCGTTCTTGTTCACGGTCACATTCTGCGGCTCCACAGCCTGCTGCTGAAGGTGCATCCAGACCACCTTCTCGAGCTGGAGCACTGGGACGTGAGCTCACACCAACAGTAAACTCGACAACAACGGGGGGTGTAACAGGGACAGAGAATTTGCCCATACGTACACAAAGATCTCGTTCACGTTCGCGCTCTACGGCTGCTCAGCCCGCTGTTGAGGGCGTTGCTAGATCCAAAGCACCTCGACAGCCAAGCACCGAAGCGCTCACTCGCAGCGATCCGCCGCCTTCGAAGAGCTCTTCACGCAATTCAGCCAATTTGGGGGTGCACGTTTCTCGTTCTGGTCGGCGACGGACGCCTGCTGCGGAATCCACTCCTCCCGCCCTCGAATCCAACGCGCAGGAGAACACGGAGCCCGCTCCCTCGCGGCCTACACGAGCTCGCACGCCACTTGCACTTGAGGTCACAATCACCACACGCTCTCCAAAACTTTCGCCAAAATTTTCACCCGTCCACCCTAGGACCATCGGAGCCGCGAGCGGTTCTAAGCGTGTGCATACTTCCGATACAGAGGAGGATGGGAGAAGCACAACTTTGCCCCGTGTGACCCGATCTTCCGAGCGCAATGGCGGTCGAGCAGCTCCCATGGCAGAAGCTGCCAAAGACGCACATCTCGAGGACCCTGCATTGACAGACAAACCTATTGAAAGTCCCACTTCAGGAAAAACCCGCAAACGCGCTCGAAACGTGAGAGCGGCTACCCCCGAAAAGGTTCTCGACCCTGTCGTCCAAATACCGGCATCACCAAAGCGAAGCACTCGATTACCTGTCCGAAGCGCTCGTGGCAGAAGTGTCTCTCGTGGAGCTGCCCCAGCGGGCCCCATCGCTCCAAGGCGGGTCCCACCACGCAATAAAAATGAGGATCCGGAGGAAGCTGGGAGCGATGAAGAGGTTCTAGCTGTCTCGGCAGCCACGAGAAGCAGCACCAGGGTGGCAACAAGCGCATCCAAAACATCTACTGTGACACCAACGGCTACTGGGAAGAAAACAACGAGCACCTCCAAGGCTGCTATCCCTGCGAGTGAGCCGGCCCCTGTTAGGCGGACGCTGCGAATCCGCTCAACTGGCAAGAAGTAGTCCCGTTGGTATCATGTTTGACAGCTTGTACTAGTTCGGATTTTTTGCATCACCACATTATTCGCTTGTGTATTATCTATGGGTATAATAGCTACAAGCTTTCGTTACTAGGCAACACACTGGCCCACCAGCGGTCTACTGTTTTGCCAACCTTCCGTTCGTACATCACCGCTGTTGTCACATCGCGCATTTGTGACAGTCACGCACGCCAGTGTTCAAGTTCCTAAAACACAACCTTTTCATGAATGGCATTGGCGAGGCATGACTGCCGCTGGCCTGCCCGCGTGCTGACGCTAGTTATATCAGCTTTCAAAATAAATTTCTGGACGCGTCATAGTTTATTTTGTTTGTCGTGAGAAAACAGTCGCACTCACTCCTTGCCCCCTCCCCTGAGCTTCAGAGAGCGGCCCAGGAGCTTAGCTCGTTGCACCACAGGCTTTCAAATAACCATAGCATTCGGTGGATATGAAAATCTTCCGCAAAAATGCAAAAAAGCGCGACGCGTACTTTGCAAGTTCGGGTTCCTCATTAGGCTGGGTGCCCCCATCGCGTCGATCGCGTCGCGCTTTTTTCGAATAGGGGCCTCGGCTTTAGCGTCATCGAATAGCGGGGTTCCTACTGCATCATTTCCGATAGAACACTAGTCCCCAATGTAGCACGGTCGTGCGCTGGGCGTGGATCTTTAAATTCCTATTCCGCACAAATATCTCGCTTGCATCGTGCTCGTCAGCGATTGTGATTGCGCTGTCCGTGGGGGACGGTCGGTGCCTAGCGTACGTCACAATGACCCACAAAACTTAGGCCAGAAGCTTGATTAGAGTTTCGTTACTGAAGGTGGGGGTCTGCGGCAATGTTTTGGGGTATTTATCTGTAATTTCCTCGCAATCCCCTAGATCTGTTGAAGTTCGTAGGGTGGAATAGCAACTCCTCGGCTGTATCTACCGTTAGGGACTGGTAGGAGACTGCTCTGTTTCATGCAACAGGATACGTTACACTGATGTCACGAAAAAGCGTGACAAAAAGTCCCGTCATTCGGGCTGAAAATCGTATCAAGCCTCCCATCCGAGCTTCGTGGGTTCTGCGTTACATTAGCATCATTGTACTGGAAACCGGAAACATGGCGACGAGAATTCATTTTCAAGTAACAAACACCCCACCCATCCACCAATATTGGACACAAATTAAGGTAACTCGCGTCCAACAGAAAGGAAAACATCGAAAGCAGGGAACAGACAAATGAGCGAAAGATACTGTAGATAGAATCGCTCCACGCATCCACAGGGGGGAGGGGGGTTTTGGTAACATATAGCTAGTCGACGCACCACTTTATCAAGTCATCCCGAACCTTCCGTGCATGCGCGTAACAATGTCCAGAAAATTGGGCTCCGATTCAGGTGTTATGTGGCCGTGCCGAATCATGAAGTCTACGATGACTATGGTGGGTACTTAGCGTTCCCCAACGCGAACATGATTGTGTCTTATTATTTACCGAGGGCGCAATTAGGCTTGAATAGACCCTTTTCCATTCTAGTTGTTATCTCACTTAAGGAGAGCAGCTTGAAGGTATCGTGTGTATAAATAGCATTCACAGGGCAATCAGTTAAATAAACGAACCTCGAAAGAATCAACTTCCCCGTCCAGTGGCTCCAGAGTGGGCGGAGTTATGCCGGGTGGCACCTCCAGGTCATATACGTACTGGAATTCGGGTTGAAGCCTGCCACTTTTGGTTCTATTCCCCCATTTTGTCAAAATTAATGTCAGGGTGCGCAACGTGATTGAAGTGAGCTACTGTTCTCTGAGGATTCGCAATAACAACTTACTGATAGAAATACGAAACGCATCCTGCTGGTTTGATATACTTCCGCACAAAGTCTTCTGGTAAAGAGGCTTCCTCCATACATTCCTTTATGAGAGCTTCGGTCGGTGATATTCCGTGAGGTATACCACCAGCAACTGTATTATCCAAATATCCTCCCCATCTGCCGATTCAATGATTCAGAGACAATGATGCTTCATGCGTTTTGTCACGGAGAAGAATGACTCACGTTTGTTTAGTCTTGGCGCGTGTCGGAACCCAAATTTTCCGCTCGCCTTCCGAGTCCAAGCACATAGTCATGTGAACACCCTAATCCAAGGGAAAATAAACGAGGGAACGCAAATGCGACTGCGTCAGTATGAGATCGAGACGATGATCATCGAGTCGGTCACCAAAAGAGAGCAAGATAACGCGAACATAAGTCACAAAGCCAAAGAGTGGGCAGCACGTTCTTTCTATGGCAAAAGCTACCTCTTGCCCTCCCAAAGTAGTGCGGCGGAAAGGGTCATAATAGATAGGATAGAGTTCATCTCTCCATTTCTTGGGTCCTATCGCATCGCTGAACAACCCTGCATCT
>Ga0307508_10006228_pt1 | contig 11245 bp, 6 predicted proteins | sample 9_EM_MG_FD_203089 | JGI IMG/M metagenome (GOLD analysis project Ga0307508, IMG submission 203089) | Populus trichocarpa ectomycorrhiza microbial communities from riparian zone in the Pacific Northwest, United States - 9_EM | ecosystem: Host-associated > Plants > Roots > Unclassified | place...
CGCCCCAGCGGTCGGCGAGCTTGTCGATGAGGAAGAGGCCGCGGCCGCTGATGTCGAGGTCGCGGACGGGCATGAGGCAGGGCAGGGCGCGGGAGGGGTCGCGGACTTCGACCCGGATCCAGCCGCGGCGGCGCAGCATGCGCAGGCCGAAGGTGCGGGCGCCGGTGTGGCGTACGGCGTTGCCGACGAGCTCGGAGACGAGGAGTTCGACGACCTCGCTCTTCTGGGGCAGGGCCCAGTTGCGCAGGACGGAGCCGGCGAGCCGGCGGGCGACGCCGGCGGATTCGGGGCGGGAGGTGAGGCGTACCTCTTCGCGGGAGGGGTCGCCGAGGAGATCGAGGGAACTGGCGGCCAAGTCGTCCGCCGCCGCAGCCGCGACGGGCTGCGCGGGTACCGCGGGCGCCGCCACGGATGGTGTCGTGGGTGCCCATGCCCCAGGGGGTGTGATGATCACCCTCTGCGGTCGCTCCGATGCTCCCTGCCCCGCCATGTCTCTCATGATGGACGCACCGACGGTGGTTCGGGGCGGATCGGGGGAATTGGACCGCCGGAACCTTTGCTTCCGGGGAGGGGCTATGGCATATGCCCAGGGCACCGACGGGGCTGACGCGGCATCAGTGAGCTGCGACGTTGAGTAGTCGATCGATCACCGATGCAGCAACAGGCGTCAGCCGCCTTAAGGTTGGCATAAGGCTGGCTTAAGGCGGCCGAAGGGTACTTCCCTTACCGGAACTTCGCCTTCCCCGGGCCTTCTTCGACAAAACTGCGCATTCCGGTCGTGCGGTCCTCCGTCGCGAACAGCCCGGCGAACAGAGCGCGTTCGATGGCCAGACCGGTGGTCAGGTCGGTCTCCAGGCCGGCGTCCACCGCTTCCTTGGCCGCCCGCAGGGCGACGGCGGGGCCGCGGGCGAGGCGCTCGGCCCAGGCGCGGGCCTCGGCGTAGACCTGGTCGGCGGGGACGACCTTGTCCACCAGGCCGATGGCCAGGGCCTCTTCGGCGCGTACGTGACGGCCGGTGAAGATCAGGTCCTTGGCCTTGGAGGGCCCGATGAGGCGGGCGAGCCGCTGGGTGCCGCCGGCGCCGGGGATCAGGCCGAGCAGGATCTCGGGCTGGCCGAGCTTGGCGTTGTCGGCGACGATCCGGATGTCGGCGCAGAGCGCGAGCTCGCAGCCGCCGCCGAGGGCGTAGCCGGTGACGGCGGCGACAACGGGCTTGGGGATGGCGGCGACGGCGGTGAAGGAGTCCTGCAGCGCCTTGCCCCGCACGGCCATGGCCTCGTAGTCCATGGCCTGCATTTCCTTGATGTCCGCGCCCGCCGCGAACACCTTCTCGCCGCCGTAGACGATGACGGCGCGTACGTCGTCGCGGCGGGCCGCTTCCTCGGCCACCGCCCGCAGGGCGTCCTGCGTGGCGATGTCCAGGGCGTTCATGGGCGGGCGGGCCAGGCGGATGGTGCCGACGCCCTCGTCGACCTCAAGGTTCACTGTCATGGCCGACGAGGGTAGTCGTGAACGGGCGTTTACGCTGCGACCCAGATCTCAGTGCGCGTCACGAGGCGTCACGAGGCCTTGGTCCAGTCGCTCCACGCCATGTTCCAGCCGTTGAGGCCGTTGTACCAGGCCACGGTCTTGTCGTGGGAGTTCTTGACCTGGACGACGTCGCCGATGATCGAGCTGTTGTAGAACCACGCCGCCGGGGTGGACGAGTCGCCCGCGCCCTTGACGTCGCGCAGCCCGACGCAGCCGTGGCTGACGTTGGAGTTGCCGAAGGTGGACGAGCTGGCCCAGTAGTTGCCGTGGACGAAGGTGCCGGAGGTCGTCAGGCGCATCGCGTGCGGCACGTCGGGGATGTCGTACTGGCCCTCGAAGCCGACCGTGTCGCCGTTCATGCGCTTCTCGGTGTACTTCTCGGTGATGACCATCTTGCCGTTGTACGTGGTCGTGCTCGGCGCGCCCGAGGTGATCGGGATGGTCCGGACGAGCTTGCCGCCGCGGTAGACCTTCATCGTGTGCGCGGCCGAGTCGACGATGCTGACCTGACTGCGGCCGACGGTGAAGTGCACGTCCTTGGACTGCGTGCCGTAGGTGCCCGAGGCGCCCTTGACGCCGTTGAGGCGCAGGCTGAGCGTGACCTTGGTGCCGGCGGCCCAGTACTCCTTGGGGCGGAAGTCGATCCGCTGGTTGCCGTACCAGTGACCGACGACCTCGACCGAGGGGTCGGCGGTGACCTTGACGGCCTTCTCGATCGCCTTCTTGTTGGTGATCGCGTGGTTGAAGTTGAGCGAGACCTCCATGCCGGTGCCGACGGTCTGGCCGTTCTCCGGCGTGTAGTAGCCGACGAAGGTGGCCGCCGGGCGCACGGTGGTGAAGGTCGAGTGCTTGGTGGACTTCAGGCCCGAGGTGTCCTTGGCGACGGCGTCCACCGTGTACTTGGTGGACGCGGCCAGGGTGCCGCTGGGCGCCCAGCCGGTGCCGTCGGTGGATATCGCGCCGTCGACCTTGTTGCCCTTGCCGTCCTTGACCACGACCGAGGTCAGCGTGCCCTTGGCCGCGCTGACCTTCAGGGCCCCGGTGGTCTCGACGCCGGAGGCGCCGTTCTTCGGTGTGACGCTGACGACGGCGGCCGGGCTGGGCGAGGCGGAGGCGCCGCCCTGGGCCGAGGCCTTGGTGCCGTTCTTGCCGTCACTGCCCGTGCCGCTGTCGGTGTCGCTTCCCCCGCATGCCGTGGCCACCAGCATCATCGTTGCGACGGCCAGGGCCAGAATGGTCGGTCTGGCTCCCGGCGTCGTCCGTATCGGCTTCAAGTGTTTGTCTCCCCATACCCACGCCAATTCTTGGGTCAGATAACCACACGAAGCTAGGAAGACGCTCTGGGGCCGTGTCACCGTTCCGCACCAATTGGATCAGACCAGTGGCCGCCCGGAGATCATCCCGCCAGCCACTGCTGCCAGGTGAGGTTCCAGCCGCCCAGCCCGTTGTCCGGCGAGACCGTGCGGTCATGGGAGTTGACGACCTCCACCACATCGCCCACCAGCGAGTGGTCGAAGAGCCACCCGGCGGGAGTCTCCGCCCCGCCGCCCTTCACATCGAACAGGCCCACGCAGCCATGGCTGGTGTTCTCCCGGCCGAAGACCGACCGCGCCGCCCAGTAGCTGCCGTGGACGAAGGTCCCGGACCGGGTGAGCCGCATCGCGTGCGGCACGTCCGGAATGTCGTACTCGCCGCCGAAGCCGACCGTGTCGCCGTTCATCCGGGTCAGCGGCAGCTTCTCGGAGATCACCATTGCGCCGTTGTACGTGGGGTTGGACGGCGCGCCCGCCGAGACCGGGAGCACGCGGTAGACCTCGCCGCCGCGCCGCACCGTCATGGTGTGCGCCTCCGCGTCCACGATGTCCCTCTGGTCGCGGCCGATGGTGAAGCCCACGTCCTTGGACTGCCTTCCGTACACCCCCGGCGCGCCCTCGACATCGCGCAGCCGCAGGCGCAGGGTGACGCGGGTGCCGGGGGCCCAGTACGCGGCCGGGCGGAAGTCCAGGCGCTGGTTGCCGAACCAGTGGGGGGCGACCTCGACGGCGGGGACGGAGGTGACCGAGATCGCGCGCTGGACGGCGGCGCGGTCGGTGACCGGGCGGTTGAAGGTCAGGGAGACGATCATGCCGGTGCCGACGGTGGAGCCGTCCTCGGGCGTGAAGTAGCCGATGAGGGTGTTCCGGGGGACGAACGTGGTGAAGACGGCGTGCTTGGCGGCGGTGCGGCCGTCCGCGTCCACGGCGTAGGCGTCCACCGTGTACTTCGCCGACAGCGCGAGCCGCTGCGCGGTGGGCCTCCAGATCTGGCGGCCCGCGGAGATCGTGCCCTCGACCGGATGTCCCTCGGCGTCCTGGGCCCGTACAGAGGTGAGTGTGCCCTGGTCCACCTCTACGCCGAAGGGCGCGTCCGGGCGGACATCCCGTGCGCCGTCCCTCGGCGTGACCAGGATTCTCGCCTGCGAGACCGGCGGGGCGGAGGGGCCGCCCCCGCCGTCCCCCGCGCTCGCGCCCATGCCACAGCCAGCCAGCAGGACCAGGCCCGCCCCCGCGCACGCGCTCAGGGCGCGCCTCACCGCATTCGTCACGTCCGGTCAACGACCGGACAAGCCCGGGGAAACGTCCCGCGCGGGAGTCGTCCGCCCGTCCGACCTGGAAGCTCAGCCCGAACACTCAGCCCGAACACCAGGACTTTCATGTAAGAAGCTCGGGTAAAGGTTGAGTGTGGGACGGGATGGACGCGGAAGGGACACCGCGTGAACGACCGTCGGAGCCTCTGGAGGCGAGCACGTGTCGGAGACACGCGAGGACGAGGCCGTCACGACCCCGGCGGCGCCACGGCCGAACGGCAATCGTGCTGATCCGCTGATACTGCCGCAGCCACGGATGACGGCCCCGGCCCCCGGGGCCGACGCCGGCCGTGCCGTCTGGCCCGGCAGCCCCACGCCGCTCGGCGCCCGCTTCCACGCCGGGCCCGACGGCCGGCCCGGCACCAACTTCGCGCTGTGGGCCGGCGGGGCCGAGTTCGTCGAGCTGTGCCTGTTCGGCGAGGACGGCGCCGAGGAGCGGCTGGAGCTCACCGAGCTCACTCACGAGATCTGGCACGGCTTCGTCCCCGGCGTCCTGCCCGGCACCCGCTACGGCTACCGGGTGGACGGCCGCTGGGACCCCTGGACCGGCGCCCGCTGGAATCCGGCCAAGCTGCTGCTGGACCCGTACGCCCGCGCCGTGGACGGGGAGTTCACGCTGCCGCCCGAGGTCTACGGGCACGTACGGGACTGGCCGGACAACGACATCGCCGACACCGTCCGCGACAACCGCGACTCCGCGCCCTTCGTCCCCAAGGGCGTGGTCGTCGAGGACGGGGTGGGCTGGCCCGACGAGTGGATGAACGACCGCCGCCCCAAGACCCCCTGGGCCGACTCCGTCATCTACGAGCTGCACGTCCGCGGCTTCACCGCCCTGCACCCCGGCATCCCGGAGCGGCTGCGCGGCACCTACGCGGGCCTGGCCCACCCGGCCTCCGTCGAGCACCTGGTCAACCTCGGCGTCACCGCCGTCGAGCTGCTCCCGGTCCACCAGTTCGCCCACGAGGACCACCTGCTGCGGCGCGGCATGCGCAACTACTGGGGGTACAACTCCGTCGGCTACTTCGCGCCGCACGCCGCGTACTCCGCCTCCGGCACCCGCGGCCAGCAGGTCAACGAGTTCCGGGGCATGGTCCGTGCCCTGCATGCCGCCGGTATCGAGGTCATCCTCGACGTCGTCTACAACCACACCGCCGAGGGCAGCGAATTCGGCCCCACCCTGTCCCTGCGCGGCATCGACAACCGCGGCTACTACCGACTCCAGGGCGACGCGAGGCGCTACGCCGACTACACCGGCTGCGGCAACACCCTGCATGTCGTCCAGCCGCACGTCCTGCGGCTGATCACCGACTCGCTGCGCTACTGGGTCACCGAGATGGGCGTAGACGGCTTCCGCTTCGACCTCGCCGCGGCGCTGGCCCGCTCCATGCACGACGTCGACATGCTCTCCCCCTTCCTCGCCGTCATCGCCCAGGACCCGGTGCTGCGCCGCGTCAAGCTCATCGCCGAGCCCTGGGACGTCGGCTCCGGCGGCTACCAGGTCGGCGCCTTCCCGCCCCTGTGGACCGAGTGGAACGACCGCTACCGCGACACCGTCCGCGACTTCTGGCGCGGCGCGCGGGCCGACGTACGCGACCTGGGCTACCGCCTCTCCGGCTCCAGCGACCTGTACGCCTGGGGCGGCCGGCGGCCGTACGCCTCCGTCAACTTCATCACCGCCCACGACGGCTTCACCCTGCGCGACCTGGTCTCCTACGAGCACAAGCACAACGAGGCCAACGGCGAGGACAACCGCGACGGCACCAACGACAACCGCTCCTGGAACTGCGGCCACGAGGGCGAGACCGACGACACCGACGTCACCGCCCTGCGCCGCCGCCAGCTCCGGAACCTGCTGTCCACCCTCCTGCTGTCCACCGGCGTCCCGATGCTCGTCGCCGGTGACGAGCTGGGCCGCACCCAGGGCGGCAACAACAACGCGTACTGCCAGGACAACGAGATCAGCTGGCTCGACTGGTCCCTGCTCGACCAGCCCGAATGGCGCTCGATGCACGACCTCGTCGTCCGCCTCATCACCCTGCGCCGCGAGCACCCCGTCCTGCGCCGCCGCGCCTTCTTCTCCGGCCGCGCCCAGTCCGACCAGGGCCTCCTGCGCGACCTCGCCTGGTTCACCGCCGACGGCCACGAGATGACCGACTCCGACTGGCACTCCCCCAACGCCACCCTCGGCATGTACCTCTCCGGCTGCGACATCCCCCAACGCGACGCGCTGGGCGGCGAGATCATCGACGAGAGCTTCTTCGTCGTCCTGCACTCCGGGCACCTGCCCGTGTCCTTCACCCTCCCCGGCCTGCCCTGGGCGGAGGAGTACGAGCTGGTACTCGACACGGCCCTGGAGGACCAGACCGACCCTCCCGGGACCCGTGAGGCGGCCGAGCAGGCGGTGGCGGTCGGCGCGCGGTCGGTGCGGGTCTACCAGGTGCGGGGCGCCTGACCGGCGGCGGCCGGCTGACGGCGGCTGACCGAAAATCCAGGTGAAGGCTGTCAGTGGTCACCCCTAGTCTCAGGATTGATGCCTGAGCCGACCACACACCCCGAGCCCGACCGTCCCCGATCAGCGAAATCGCGCTCCGCCGTGCGCTCGCTCCTGCGCCTGTGGCCGTATGTGAGACCCGTACGGATGAGGCTGGCCGCCGCGACGGTGGTCGCCGTGGTGGCCGCGTGCATGGGGCTGCTGATCCCGCTCGCCCTGAAGTGGCTGGTGGACGGGCCGGTCGCGGACCAGGACCCGTCGGGGGTGTGGCTGGGCGGGGCGGTCGTGCTGCTGCTCGGGCTGGCGGAGGCGGGGCTGTTCGGGATGCGGCGATGGCTGGTGGCGCGGCCGTTGGCCGGGGTCGAGGCGGGGATGCGGGCGGATCTGTACCGGCATCTGCAGCGGCTGCCGATCGCGTTCCACGACAGGTGGCCGTCGGGGCAGTTGCTGTCGCGCGGGACGACGGATCTGCAGATCCTGCGGATGTTCCTGGCCTTCCCGCTGGTGTTCCTGCTGGTGAACTCGGTCACGATCCTGATCGGCTTCGGCATCCTGTTCGACCAGGCGTGGACCCTCGGGCTGGTGCTGCTGTTGCCGATCGTGCCGTTGGTGATCCTGTGCGCGGTCTTCGAGGCCCGGTACGCGGTCAAGTCGCGGCTGGCGCAGGACCAGGCCGGTGATCTGGCCACCGTCGTCGAGGAGTCGGTGCTCGGGGTGCGGATCATCAAGGCGTTCGGACGCCACCGCAGCCAGGAGCTGGCCTTCCACGAGCAGGCGGGCGAGCTGCGGGGCACCGAGCTGCGCAAGGCGGCGCTGCTGTCGGACATCTGGGCGCTGATCATGACGCTGCCGGAGTTCGCGATCGGGGCGGCGCTGGTGGTCGGCGTCATGCAGGTCGCGGACGGCGGTCTGTCGGCGGGCACGCTGGTCGCGTTCCTGACGACGGCGCTGGCGCTGCGCTGGCCGGTGGAGTCCATGGGCTTCCTCATCGCCATCAGCAACGAGGCGGCCACCGCCGCCGACCGCTTCTTCGAGGCGATGGACGCGCCCGAGACGGACCCGGCGGGCCGGGACGACGCCGAACCGTCCCAGGACGGGCTGCGCTTCGAGGGCGTACGGTTCCGCTACCCCGACGCGCCCGAGGACTCCCCCGACCTGCTGCACGGCATCGACCTGCACGTGCGCACCGGCGAGACGATGGCCGTGGTCGGCGCCACCGGCTGCGGCAAGACCACGCTCACCGCGCTCGTCCCCCGGCTGCACGACATAACGGGCGGCCGGATCACCCTGGACGGCGCGGACATCACCGCCCTGCCCCGGCAGCGGCTGCGCGAGCTGGTGGCGGTCGCCTTCGAGGAGCCGACGCTGTTCTCCGCGACGGTGCGGGAGAACGTGGCGATGGGCGCCGGGGTCGAGGAACCGACCGAGGCCGACATTCTGCGGGCCCTGGACATCGCCCAGTGCGGCTTTGTCCACGACCTCCCCCACGGCCTCGACACCCAGGTCGGCGAGCAGGGCCTGAGCCTGTCCGGCGGCCAGCGCCAGCGCCTCGCCCTCGCCCGCGCGGTCGTCGGCCGCCCCGGCTTCCTGGTCCTGGACGACCCGCTGTCCGCGCTCGACGTCCACACGGAGGCTCTGGTGGAAGCCGCCCTGCGCGAGGTGCTCGCCGCCAGCACGGCGGTCGTGGTCGCGCACCGCCCTTCCACGGTCATGCTGGCCGACCGGGTCGCGCTGCTCGCCGAGGGCCGGATCGCGGCGGTGGGCACGCACGGCGAGCTGCTGCGCGACAGCGCGGCGTACCGGCACCTCATGGCCGGTGCGGCATGACCGGGTTGTGCCCACCCGTTCCGCCATTGCGGAACGCCTGCCCACAACCCGGAATGGAGCCGGTCCGATGACGTCCGTCACCGAACAGCCCGCTGAACAACGGGCGCAGCCCGCAAGCGCGGCCGATCCGTTCTCGCAGGACCTGCTGCCCTCGTCCGAGGGCGCGTCGCGGGCGCTGCTCGGGTCGCTGCTCGCGCCGCATACGGCGGCGGTCTGGCTGGCCGGGGTGCTGCTGCTGGTGCAGCAGGCCGCCGTGCAGGCGGGGCCGTTGCTGGTGGCGTACGCGATCGACCGGGCGATCCCGGCGCTGCGGGAGGGCCGGCACGGTCCGGTGGTGGCGGTGGGGGCGGGGTATGTGGGGTGTGCGCTGGCGTCGGGGCTGTTGCAGCGGTGGTTCATCCGGGTGGCGGCGCTGATCAGCCAGGACGTGCTGCTGGATCTGCGCGGGCGGATGTTCCGGCATGCGCAGGCGCTGAGCCTGGACTTCCATGAGCGGTACACGTCGGGGCGGCTGATCTCGCGCGCGACCTCGGATGTGGAGTCGCTGCGGGAGCTGCTGAACGAGGGGCTGCAGGAGCTGCTGGGCGTCGTGCTGTCCGCCGTGTACATCGCGGCGGTGCTGCTGTACCTGGACTGGGAGCTGGGCGCGGCGGCGCTGGTGTCGTTCGTGCCGCTGTACGGGATGATCCGGTCGTTCCGGAGGCGTTCGATGACGGTCTACGGGCGGCGGTCCACGGCGATCGCGGCCGTGATCGTGAAGTTCGCGGAGACGATGAACGGCATCCGGCCGGTGCAGGTCTTCCGGCGCGAGCAGAAGAACGACGAGGCGTTCGGGGCGCTGAACCGCACCCACGAGCGGATCAACGGCGACGCGATCCTGGAGATGGCCCGCTATGTGGTGGGCTCGCGGCTGATCGCCAACACGGCGGTGGCCGGAATCGTGCTGTGGGGGGCGTACCGGGTGGCGGGCGGCGGCCTGGCGCTGGGGGTGCTGGCCGCGTCCGTGCTGTATCTGCGGCGGCTGTACGACCCGATCGACCGGCTGGGGATGATCCTGAACTCCTACCAGTCGGCGGCGGCTTCACTGGAGAAGATCGCCGGCCTGCTGGCCCAGCGGCCGGCCGTCCCGGAGCCGGTCGCGCCGCGCCCGCTGCCCGCGACGGCGGAGGGCGTGCCCGGCCGGGAGGTGGTCTTCGACGCGGTCCGCTTCGCGTACCGGACGGGCGGCGAGGTGCTGCCGCGCTTCGATCTGCGGCTTCCCGCCGGGCAGACGGTCGCGGTGGTGGGGGCGACGGGAGCGGGGAAGTCGACGCTGGCCAAGCTGCTGGCGCGGTTCTACGACCCGACGGCCGGCCGGGTGCTGCTGGACGGGGTGGATCTGCGCGAGCTGGCGCTGCCGGAGCTGCGGCGGGGGACGGTGATGGTGACGCAGGAGGCGTTCCTGTTCTCCGGGACGGTCGCGGAGAACATCGCGATCGGGAAGCCGGACGCCTCGCGGGAGGAGATCGAGCACGCGGCGAAGGCGATCGGGGCGCACGACTTCATCGCGGCGCTGCCCGAGGGCTATGACACCGACGTGCGCAAGCGCGGTGGCCGGATCTCGGCGGGGCAGCGGCAGTTGGTGGCGTTCGCGCGGGCGCTGCTGGCCGATCCGGCGGTGCTGATCCTGGACGAGGCGACCTCGTCGCTGGACGTGCCGGGCGAGCGGGCGGTGCAGCGGGCGATGCGTACGGTGCTCAGCGGCCGTACGGCGGTGATCATCGCGCACCGGCTGTCGACGGTCGAGATCGCGGACCGGGTGCTGGTGATGGACGCCGGGCGGGTGGTCGAGGACGGCACTCCGGCCGAACTCATCGCCGGTGAGGGCCGGTTCGCGGGGCTGCACCAGGCGTGGCGGGAGAGCCTCGTATGAAGGGCCGTATGAAGGGCCGCCTGAAGGGTCTGCCGAAGATCGACGCCTACGCCGATCCGGGCGAGCCCGGGGACCGGGGTCCGGCGGGGTTCCTGTGGTGGCTGCTGGTCAGCCAGCGGCACCGGGCGCTGGGCGGGGCGATGTACGGCACGGTGTGGATGGTGCTGCTGACGCTGCCGCCGTACTTCATGTCGCGGGCGATCGACGACGGGCTGGTGCCGGGCCGCATGCCGGAAGTACTGGGCTGGACGGCGGTCCTGCTGGTGGTGGGGTCGTTCAACGCCTGGGTGAGCATCATGCGGCACCGCACGATGACCCGGCTGCGGATGGACGCGCGCTTCCGGGTGGTCAAGGTCGTGATGCGGCACGCGGTGCGGCTGGGAGCGGCGCTGCCGCGCCAGGCGCAGGCCGGGGAGGTGGTGACGGTCGGGGTCAGCGATGTGCAGACCATCTCCAACTCCCTGACCATGGTGGGCCCCGGAGTCGGCGCGGTGGTCGCGTATCTCGTGGTGGCCGGGGTGCTGACGGCGATCTCCGCGCCGCTGGCCGCCGTCATCCTGCTGGGCCTGCCGCTGATGGCGCTGCTTCTCGGACCGCTGCTGCGGCGGCTGCAGGGCACCGAAGGGGCGTACCGCGAGCGGATGAGCGGGCTGACGGCCCGGATCGGTGACCTGGCCGGGGGCCTGCGGGTGCTCAACGGCCTGGGCGGCAAGGAGCTGTACGCGGACGGCTTCCGGCGGGCCTCGCGGGACCTGCGGGAACAGGGGTACCGGGTCGGGTCGGTGACCAGCTGGGTGCAGGCGCTGGGCACGGGCCTGCCGACGCTGTTCCTGGCGCTGGTGACCTGGCTGGCGGCGCG
>Ga0307508_10006229_pt1 | contig 11245 bp, 9 predicted proteins | sample 9_EM_MG_FD_203089 | JGI IMG/M metagenome (GOLD analysis project Ga0307508, IMG submission 203089) | Populus trichocarpa ectomycorrhiza microbial communities from riparian zone in the Pacific Northwest, United States - 9_EM | ecosystem: Host-associated > Plants > Roots > Unclassified | place...
GGGGATCGTGACCTGCGCGATACCGTCGATGTCGCCGCCTCCGCTGCCCTGGATCATCACCCGCGTGCCCGGCGCGCCCGGGGTCTCGAGATCGACCTGGATCTGGTTCCAGGTTCCCGTGGTGATCTCGTAGGTCACGTCGATCGACGTCACGACCTCGCCGGGGTAGCCGCCGATCGTCAGCGTCGCGGTGGCCGGAGCCGTGGGCCCGCCGCCATCGTCGATCCGGTAGCCGGTGTCGTCGCCGGCGAACGCGAGCCGATCGTCGGCCGACTCCACCGGCCGTAGCCGGTCGCGCGGGATCTCGAGGTTCGCGAAGTCGGGGCCATCGAGCTGGACGCGCAGCTTCTCGGCCCCGCCGACCTGGTTGTAGTCGATGCTGAGGTCATTCCAGCCCGCGACCAGATCCGCGGCGGCGGTGGCGACCGCGGTGCCGCTGGCCTGATCGCGCCCCCAGAGGAACTCGCCGCGCCCGGTGGCCAGCCGTGCGCGGTTGCCATCGTCACTGTTCACCCGGAGCGTGTACGCGCCGGGCTGCACGATGTAGACCTGACCCAGGTAGCGCGCCGACCAGTCGCTCGCCGACGCACCCTGTGGCAGCGGGACGAAGTCGGTCTGCGCCAGGAGCGCGGTCTCGTCGAAGTGCAGGACCGGCGACGACGCGGCCGGGCCGCCACCCAGGAGCTGGCGGCCGAACACCATGCGCAGCGCGCCCGTGAGCTCGCTGGTCCGCGCGCGCAGCCGATCGCGGGTCCACGGGATCAACGCGGTGCCCGAGTCTGCGTGCGAGAACGCGAACTTGCTCATCGTGATGCCATTGGCGAACCCGATCCGGATCGGATACCAGCCGGTGTCCGGGGTCGCGACTGTCACCGCGGGGCCGCTCTCGGTCAGCGGCACGTAGTCCGTGGTACCGGGCCGCGCGAGCTCGACGAACGCGACGTCATCGGCGGTCAACCCGAACATCTCGCTGGCGCCGGCGTCGAGCCAGACCTCGCCCTCGAACCAGATCGTCATCGGCACCGCCGTGCTCGCGATCCCGAGGTAGCCCAGGTTGTCGCTGCTCACCAGGCTCTCGCCGGACCACAGCCCCGCGCCCGACGGCGTCACCGTGGCGAGCTTGGTCCAGCTCGTGTCGCCGTGCGCCCACAGCTTCGCGTTCCCCAGGCCGTGGGCGACGAGCCCGCCGTAGGTGTATCCGTTCGGTGTCAGCGACCCGTGCGCCTCGACCGTCATGTCCTGGCTGGCGTGGCCAGGCGCCGCGAACTCCGCGGCGGAATCGAAGCTCCAGGTCTCCGCCATTCCGCCGTCCGGGATGACCGACGCGTCGAGGCTACCGGCCGACGACTTGAATCCACAACCCGCGAGGACGAGCGCCAGACTGCTGTACTTCAGGATCATCCTCCGACGATTCTAAGGGAATCGCCTAGCGATGCGCTATTCCGCCTTGACGAACGATGTGATCCGCCACGCCGCGGCGCGCGGCTCGAGGCTCAGCTGGTACGTACCCGCGGCCGGGACGCCGGCCGGGCACGTGACCTTCCGGGCGTCACCCGCACAGCCCGCGCCGAGCGCCTTGGCCATCGCGTCGAGCGGCTCGGAGTCGGCCTGCCAGGTCGCCATCGCGGCGTCGGCGCCGGTGCCACCGCCGAGCGACCACACCACGTCGTCGGCGAGCTGCGCGCGCAGCACGGTGTAGTCGCGCCCGTCGAGCGCGTCCTTGATCACCGCCAGCGCCTTGCCTGCGGCCGGCGGTACGGGTCCGAACGCCGCGGGGTCCGCGTGCTTGACCTCATCCGCCGCGGCCTCGCTCTGCTCCTTCATCGGCAGCGCGAAGCCCTTGATCCGGTTGTAGATCGCGAGCAGGAGCGAGTCGGTGCGGCCCTCGAGCCACGCCGGGCGAGCGGTGCCGTGAAGCTCGGTCGGCATCGCGTTGCCGGGCTCCCACTCGGCGGCATGTCCGACGACCTTGAGCCGCCAGGGGCGGCCGCCCGTGACCGAGACGTCGAACCGGATGAAGTAGCGCTTGTAGGCGAGCCGCGTCGGCATCCCGGCCGACGCCTGGCTCGCGGACCGGTTCGGCGTGCCCACCCCCTGGCCCTGCGCCACGGTCTGCTGGTTCGACAGATCATCCTGGTTGTTGGCGTACGAGACCTGATGCCAGGCCGTCTTGATCGCGCCGTGCCCGGGGGCGTCCTCGAGGTTGGGGTAGGTCTCCCGGGTCGCATCGAGCGCGGCGCTGTACACGGTCGCGAACTCGGTGTCGAACACCGAGCGCTTCGCGGTCTCGACGTCCTTCTTGCTGGACCCGCAGGCGCTGGCCCAGACACCTGCCCAGACGCCGACGCAGATCCGCAACCAGAGCGTGAAGGGCCGGATGGCCGCGAGGAAGATGATACGGTTCCGCCGCATGGGAGCTCGCACCCGGAATACCACACGCAAACCGCCGCCGCGTGCCGCGAACGGCGTTCTTAATGCGCCGCCCGGCCCCGACCGCGTGGCCGCGATCGCCACGCGCCTCGCGGCGGCGTGGCCCGACGCCGTGGTCGAGCTCGATCACGAAAACGCGTACCAGCTGCTGGTCGCCACGATCCTCGCGGCGCAGTCGACCGACAAGCTGATCAACACCGTGACCCCGGCGCTGTTCGCGAAGTACCCCGATCCGACCGCGCTCGCGCGGGCCGATCAGGCGGAGCTCGAGGCGATGATCTTCTCGACTGGGTTTTACCGGATGAAGGCCAAGCACCTGATCGGGATGGCGCAGCGGATCGTCGAGCGCCACGGCGGCGAGGTGCCCGACACGATGACGGGCCTCGTCGACCTGCCGGGCGTCGCGCGCAAGACCGCGAACGTCGTGCTCGGCAGCGCGCTCGGCAAGAACGAGGGCATGGTCGTCGACACCCACGTGTCACGGCTCGCGCCGCGGCTCGGCCTCACCACCCATAGCGATCCGGTCAAGATCGAAGACGATCTGATGCGCCTCGTGCCGCGCGATCAGTGGTCGATCTTCGCGCATCGCCTGATCTGGCACGGCCGGCGGGTCTGCCACGCCAGGAAGCCCGACTGCGAGCACTGCACGCTGGCGCCGCTGTGCCCGAGCGCGGGGCTCGGCAGCTCGCCGGGGACCGGCGATCCGCCGGTGGCCCCGCCGCGCCGCGCCGGCCGCGCCGGCAAGCCAGCAGCGACGCGCGCCCAGCGCGCCAAGGCGGCCAAGGCCAAGGCCAAGGCGACGCGGCCGGCCCGGCCGGGTCGGGAGGACCGCGCGTGACGCCGATCGTCGCGGTCGCCGCGATCGTGTTCGACGCCGAGGGTCGCGTGCTCTTGATCGAGCGCGGCACGCCGCCCGGCGCGGGCCTGTGGAGCGTGCCCGGTGGCAAGCTCGAGCCGCGCGAGACGCTGGCCCAGGCGGTCGCGCGCGAGGTCCGCGAGGAGACCGGCCTGATCGTCGAGGTCGGGACGCTGGCCTGCGTCGTCGAGCGGATCGGTGACGATCACCACTTCGTGATCCTCGACTACTTCGCGCGCGTGGTCGGTGGCGCGCTCGCGGCGGCGAGCGACGCGCGCGACGCGCGGTTCATCGATCCCGCTCAGCTGGCGACGCTGCCGCTGAGCGACGGCCTCGCCGACGTCCTGGTCCGCGCCCGTGCTACACAGCCGCCGTGGTCCACCTCCCGTTGATCGGTCCCGGCCTTCCCGACCAGCCCGACCCGCGGGCGCTCCCCTCCGTTCGCCGCCGCGACGTGGCCGATGCCCAGTGGCTCGACTGGCGCTGGCAGCTCGGCCACATGCTGACCACGGCCGACGAGCTCGCGCGGGTGGTCGCGCTGTGCCCCGAGGAGCGCGCCGGGCTCGCCGCGTCCGCGCAGCTGTTCCGGGTCGGCGTCACGCCGTACTACGCGAGCCTGATGGATCCCGAGCACGCGAGCTGCCCGATCCGGCTCCAGGTCATCCCGCGGCCGGCCGAGGCCGAGATCCGCGCCGAGGAGCTGCGCGACCCGCTCGGTGAGGACTCCCACCGCCCGGCGCCGTCGATCGTCCACAAGTACCCCGATCGCGTGCTGTTCCTCGTGGTCGATCGCTGCGGCATCTACTGCCGGCACTGCAACCGCCGCCGGCTGGTCGGGGGCGACGACCCGCCGACCGCCGATGATCTCGAGGCCGGCCTGGCGTACATCGCGCGCACGCCGCGGATCCGCGACGTGCTGCTGTCGGGCGGCGATCCGCTGCTGCTGTCGACCCGCCGGCTCGACTACCTGCTCGGCCGGCTGCGCGCGATCCGCCACGTCGAGACCATCCGGCTCGGCACGCGCCTGCCGGTGGTGTGCCCGATGCGGATCGACGCCGAGCTGACGCAGGTGCTGCGCGCGCATCACCCGGTGTTCGTCAATACCCACTTCAACCACGCCAAGGAGCTCACGCCGGAGGCGCGCGCGGCCTGCGAGCGTCTGGTCGACGCCGGCGTCCCGGTCGGCAACCAGACCGTGCTGCTGCGCGGGGTCAACTCGTCGGTGCGCTCGCTGCGCGCGCTGATGCGCGGCCTGCTGCGGTCGCGGGTCCGGCCGTACTACCTGTTCCAGGGCGACACCGTGCTCGGCACCGACCACCTGCGCACGCCGGTCGAGACCGCGATGGAGCTGTACCGCGGCCTGCGCGGCTGGATGAGCGGGATGTGCGTTCCGCACCTGGTGCTCGACGCACCCGGCGGCGGCGGCAAGGTGCCGATCGCGCCGAGCTACATCGAGGACCTCGATCCCGACCGCGTGATCGTGCGGACCTATCGCGGCGACCGGATCGAGTATCCGCAGCCCCGCGCGCGCGACTGCCGCGTGGCCTACGACGACGTGTACTTCGCCGGGGTCCCCGACGACGACGACCGCGAGGGCTCGGCCGAGGCCGGCTGAGCGGATCCACCAGCAAGCCCGTCGGGCCGCGCGAGCCTCGATCCGGCGCCGTACACGACGCTCGTCCGGGATCTGTCCGGATCTCGGACAACCCCGGCCGGAGGTCGGCCACTCCGGACAGTGCCACCTGCGATCTCGCGAGGATGGGCCGGCGCGCGGCTTGCTCGTGGTCGCCGGCATGTCATGTCCCCCATCCTGCGGTCGAGCTTCGTTCCCCCGTCGCGTGGAGGTATGCTGAGCCGTGGTGCCAGACCCTGACGATCGCGAGCCCGAGCTGCCGGCCGTCGACGACCGCCTGGTCTCGCCCGGAGCCGGCTACGAGATCCTCGACGGCGAGCTGGTCCCGGTGCGAGACCCCGGCGATCTCTCGCCCGAGCTGCCGGACGTCGATGCGCGCCTGATCTCGCCCGGCGCTGGCTACGAGATCCACGACGGCAACCTGGTCAAGCTGCCGCCCGTTGCGCCGGCCGAGGCCGTCCGGAGAGCCAAGCTCGCGGCGCTGGTCGAGGCTCACGCCGGCGCCGAGCACGATGTCGCGTGCGACCTGCTGACCCGGACCTCGCGTACCACCGACCTGACGTCCGACGTCAGCGTGGTTCCGCGCGCGCCCGACCCCGCGACCGACGGGCGCCAGATCGAGCAGCTGGCGTTCCTGGTCGTGACCCACACGACGATCGACGGCGCCGGCCGCAAGGCCGCCCGGCTCGCCGCGCGCGGCGTGCGCCGGGTGCTTGCGCTCGACCTCGAGCAGGTGCTCGAGTGGTCGACCGAGCTCGCGGCCTGGAGCCCGCTCGCGGGCGATGCCGGGATCGATGATCGCGCGCTCGCGGTGGCGCTGCCGATCGCGGCGCTGCTGGACGCCGGAAAGGCCGATGACGCGGTCGCACGCGCGCTGCTCGCCAAGCGGAACCCGGTGCTGGTGGCGGCCGAGGCCGCGGCCGGGAGTCGGGCCGAAGCGGTCGCGGACGGCGAGCTCCGCGGCAAGCGCGACGCGCTGCTCGTGGTGTTCGCCATCCACGGCCAGGTGCCGGTGCCGGCGGATCGGACGCAGATCGGCGACGAGCGCGATCCGGCGCGGCTCGATCGCTGGATCGCCGACGCCGCGCGCGGCCACGCCATCGCCGAGGTGCTTGCCGGGAGCTGATGGCATCGCCGGGGCGCCGCGCGCGCGCCCGGCGAGCGCCGCGACGGTCGCCGCCCTGGGCCGCGAGCTCGGCTTCGCGCGGATCGCGATCGTGCCGATCGAGCCGCCGCGCCGCCACGCGCTCTATACCGGCTGGCTCGCGGCGGGCCACGCCGGCGCGATGGCCTACCTCGCGAGCCCCGAGCACGTCGGCCCGCGCGGCGATCTGCGGGCGCTGCTCGCCACCGCGCGCTCGCTGATCATCGTGGCGCTCGCCTACGATCGCCGCGACCCGATCCCCGGCGACGCGTTGCTGCGCGGCAAGATCGCGCGCTACGCCCGCGGCGAGGACTACCACCTGGTGATGCGCGATCGGCTGGTCGCGCTGGCCGATCGGCTGGCCGCCGCGCTCGGCGGCCCGGTCGCGAGCCGGCCGTGCGTCGACTCGGCGCCGGTGCTCGAGCGCGAGTGGGCCGAGCGCGGCGGGCTGGGCTTCGTCGCGAAGAACACCATGGTGATCGCGCCGGGGCTGGGCAGCTACGTGGTGCTGGGCGAGCTGCTGGTGGACGTCGAGCTCGGCTCGACCGCGCCGGACGAGCCACCGCGCCCGCGCTGCGGGACCTGCCGGTCGTGCCTCGACGCGTGCCCGACCCAGGCGTTCGTCGACGCCTACGTGCTCGACGCGCGGCGCTGCATCTCGTACCTCACGATCGAGCACCACGGCGCGATCCCGCGCGACCTGCGGCCGGCGATCGGCACCTGGGTGTTCGGCTGCGACGTCTGCCAGGAGGTCTGCCCGTTCAACGCCGGCGCCGGCCCGACGGCCGCGCAGGTCGATCCGCTGCTCCGGCCGCGCTCGCTCGATCACGCGGTTCCGGACCTGGTCGCGCTCGCCGGCAAGGGCGCGAACCAGCTGCGCCAGCTGGTCAAGCGCACCGCGCTGCGCCGGGTGCCGCGCGACGTGTTGCTGCGCAACGTGGCGGTCGCGCTCGGCAACACCGGCGACCACCGCGCGATCCCGGCGCTGGTCGCGCTGCTCGGCCACCGCGCCGGGCTGGTCCGCGGTCACGCGGTCTGGGCGCTGGGCGAGCTCGGCGCCGAGGCCGTGCTCGCGGCGCACCGCGATGGCGATCCGTTCGTGGTCGGCGAGCTCACGGCGGCGCGACAAACCGCGGCGACGCGACGTACCCCGCCACGGCCTTGATCTTCGCGTCGTCGAGCACGCCCTCGAACGACGGCATCAGCTTGTTCTTGGACCCGGCGCGCACCTGGTGCTCGACCAGGTCGGGCGTGACCCGCGCCCGGAACTCGGCAGCCGTGAGATCGCGGACGCCGAGCCGGGCGATCATCGCCGCCGGCGGCCGGCCGTCCTCGCCGTGGCAGCTGGTGCACAGCGATCGAAACACCGCCGGGCCATCGCCCGGACCGGCGCTTGGATCCCGGCTGCACGCGGCGGTCAGGGCAGCGATGATCGCGACGAGGCCGAGCTTCACCCAGGCGATGTGCCACCCCACCCAGCCCCTGGCAACCCCGTGGTAGTGTCCCGGACATGCGGTGGATCGTCTCCTTGTCTATCCTCCTGGCGGCGTGTGCTGGTCAGCAGATCCCCGTGCACAACGGCTACAAGCCGAAAGAATCCAAGCCCTGGAAGAAGCCCAAGGCGCTCAAGTTCGACGACAAGAAGGAAGCAAAGTCCGAGGGCGACCTGTCGTACCCCGACATGCGGCGGGCAAGGTGGCTCCAGGTCGATCTCCCGGACAACGGCCAGCTGTCACTGGTCCTCGAGATCACGCCGCCCGGCGATGCCGTCAACGATGACTTCGATCTTGGCTTCGAGGTCTTCGATCCCAGCAGTCGCGTGATCAGCAAGTCGGATCTCGACGACGAGGACGCCCACGAGCTCACCAAGAAGAAGACGCTGGTCGATCTCGCGCCCGGCAAGTACCTCATCCATGTGTTCCTGCAGGGCCGCCTCGACACCGCGGACTTCGTGTTACGCGCCACGTTCAAGCCGACCGCGGCCGCGGAGGCCAGGACCAACTTCCCGGCCAACGTGCCGTTCGTCCCGACGCTGGCGATGGTCCCGCTCCAGGACGACGCGCCCCGCAACTACCGGCCACAGGCCGTCGTGGTGAAGGTGTCCAGGCACCCGCGTGCCAAGGAGCCCGCGGCCCCACCGCCGCCCCCCCCCGCCGCGACCGTCAGCGCGCGGATCCTCGGTGTCCAGGTCGTCAGCGGTGGCACGTTGATCACCCTCGGCCGTGGCAAGGCGAGCGGCGCGAGCGACGGCATGAAGGGCAAGATCAACGGCATCTCCGGTGGGTTCACGATCGGCGGCTGCAACGACCGGACCTGCACGGCGACGGTCGCGGCGACCCCGGACCAGATCAAGAACTCGAACGGCACCGTCACGCTGTCGCCCTAGTCCCCTTCCCTAAGCCCTTGCGATCACGCGTCAATTGGCGTAACACCTAAGGTATGCTCGGGAACTTGGTGGGCCCAAGGGGTTGTCTCATTGGGCTCGTGCTCCTCGCGTTGTCTTGCGCGCATAACGTTCCGCAGGATGCAAACAGCGGCAACGACAGCAAAGAGAAGGGCGCGAAGTCGATCACCCTCGAGAACGGCGAGGGCAAGGCGACGGGGATCGTCACCTATCCCGGCGGTGATCGCGTCGACTGGAAGCTGATCGAGCTACCCGACAAGCAGCGCGGCACGCTCGATCTCAAGCTGTCGTGGATACCGCCGCGGCCGGGCCTCCAGCTCGCGTTCGACGTCTTCGACGAGTGGAACCAGCCGATCGTGCAGTCGGCGAAGACGAGCAAGAAGCGCACCGCCACCCGCATCCGCACGGCGTCCGTCGATGGCGCCAAGGGCAAGTACTACGTGCGGGTCTACGCGGTTGGCCGCGGCGATGCCGGCAAGTACCGGCTCAGCATCGAGTTCAAGGAGAAGGCCCCGGGCCTCACGTTCGATCCGCTCAAGCTCGAGATCCCGGACCCGCCCAAGCTCGCTGCGGTGCCCGAGGCCGAGATTCCGTGTGACGAGTTCGCGTTCGATCCGAAGAACCCGGCATGCAAGCAGGTGTGCCCCGCGTCGGGCGCGCCGCCGGGCTGGCCGCCATGCAAGGACAGATGTCCCAGCCCGCCGGACATCAATATCCCCGCTTGCCTCGCAACGATGGAGTGCCCCAACCCGCCGGATCGCCGGGTCAAGCGCTGCCCGCCCCAGCGGTTTCCGAAGTGCCCGGATCCGAAGAATCCAGACCCGCTGAACCCCAACTGCGACAACATCAAGGTCCCGCCGGTCATCGGTCGCATCGTCGGAAACAACGTGTCCGGATCCGACGTCATCATCACGATCGCCGCCGGCACGAACTCGGGTGTGCAGAAGAACTGGGGCGCGACCGTGTTGCGCGGTGACACCGATCAGCCGCTCGCCGGTGGCGAGGTCACGGTCATCCGGGTCGACAAGGGTGTGACCGTGGGCAAGGTCCACTTGACCACCGATCAGATCTCGGCGAATTCCCGGGTGAGGCTCAGCGCACCGTGAGCCAGGATCCGTTCGTCGGGAAGGTCATCGACGACCGCTACGAGATCCAGGCTCGCATCGGCGAAGGCGGCATGGGCGTGGTGTACAAGGCGCGCCAGATGACGATCGATCGCGTGATCGCGATCAAGATGCTGAATGCGCAGATGGCCGGCGACCAGACCTGGGTCCAGCGGTTCTACAACGAGGCCAAGGCCTGCTCGCGCTTGCAGCACCCGAACACCATCCGGATGTTCGACTTCGGCCAGGCCGATGGCCGGCTGTACATGACGATGGAGTTCCTGGACGGGGTCTCGCTGCGCGAAGCGCTCGCCAAGGGACCGCTCGCGCCGCAGCGGGTGGTGAAGATCCTGATCCAGTGCTGCGCGTCGCTCGCGGAGGCCCACTCGATCGGGATCATCCACCGCGACATCAAGCCCGACAACGTGTTCCTGCTGAACATGGCCGGCTCCCCCGACTTCGTGAAGCTGCTCGACTTCTCGGTCGCGAAGCTGCTCGAGGGCGACCGGATGAAGACCCAGGCCGGGGTGGTATTCGGCACGCCCCAGTACATGTCGCCCGAGCAAGGCCGCGGCCTGCCGCTCGACGCGCGCTCGGATCTCTACGCGCTGGGCATCCTGGCGTTCGAGATGTTGACCGGCAACGTGCCGTTCAACGACGAGAACCCGATGTCGGTGATCCAGATGCACCTGCAGGGCGCGGTGCCACCGCTGCCGCAGTCGGTCCCGTACTCGGTGCAGCAGATCGTCCGGCGCGCCCTCGAGAAGGACGCGAGCCGGCGCTACCAGAGCTCCGGCGAGATGATGCAGCACTGCCAGCAGGTGTTCGCCGAGGTCACCCAGGGCAACATGTCCATCGGTCCCGGTGGCATGCCCAAGACGATGATCGCGCAGGGCATGCAGCCCCAGATGCAGCCGGGCATGCAGCAGCCGGGCATGCAGCCTCAGATGCAACCGGGCATGCAGCCACATATGCAGCCGGGCATGCCGATGCAGCCGGGCATGCAGCCACATATGCAACCCGGCATGCAGCCACATATGCAACCCGGCATGCAGCCACATATGCAACCCGGCATGCAGCCACATATGCAACCCGGTATGCAGCCACATATGCAACCCGGTATGCAGGGTATGCAGGGTATGCAGCCTGGGATGCAGGGCATGCAGCCGGGCATGCAAGGTATGCAGCCCATGCAGCCGGGCATGCAGCCCATGCAACCGGGCATGCAGCCTCAGATGGGCGGGCTAGCTCCGCCGATGCAGGCCTCGCCGCAACAGAAGACCATGCTCGCACAGCCGAGCCCGTTCGCTCAGCCCCAGGGCGGAATGCCCCAGGGCGGAATGCCCCAGGGCGGAATGGGGCCGTCCGGTCCAGGCGCCTTCAACCAGGCGTCGTCGATGCAGAAGACGATCGTCGCGGGCATGGGACCGCCGATCATGGGTGGCCAGATGATGCCGCCGGGTCAGATGCCGGGCCAGATGATGCCGCCGGGCGGACCGATGACGCCGCCGGGGTACCCACCGATGCCTCACATGTCTCCCGGTGGCCCGGCGGCGTCGGGTCCCAACAAGACCGTGATGCTTCAGGCGAGCGAGGGTGTCGTCTCGGTCGCGGCGCGCGGCCAGGTCGTCGAGCCGGCCGGCTCCAGCGCGATCCAGCAGGGCGCGTCCACGTT
>Ga0307508_10006230_pt1 | contig 11244 bp, 17 predicted proteins | sample 9_EM_MG_FD_203089 | JGI IMG/M metagenome (GOLD analysis project Ga0307508, IMG submission 203089) | Populus trichocarpa ectomycorrhiza microbial communities from riparian zone in the Pacific Northwest, United States - 9_EM | ecosystem: Host-associated > Plants > Roots > Unclassified | place...
GAAGAGAAAGAACCCGCCGAACAAAGATCCTCCGCTCACGCAATCGTGTCCTCAACAAACTCTGTCCTCAACAAACTCTAAGGCACAAGCGCCAAATCTAAACGATGCGCGAGAAGCATTTCCAACAAACACCTGTTCAAACACTGCAGGGAATGGAAGCCGCAACAGGAGATCCTGTGGGCGGACGTACGCAAGGAGACAGGAAGAGGGAAGGACCGGATCACGATCCGGGACCTGTTCGCAGACGAGCAGTGCACCGGCGCGATCCTAGACTTTTTGCGCACCATGAAGGTGGGGAGCAGGGTGGGCCGAAGTGCGGGGGCGTCACGGGCAACGGACGAAGACATAGGAGAGACAGGAGAGGGCGAGGAACTAGGGGACGAGAATGGCGAAGGATGAAAGGGATCAGGGGGCGCAGCTGAGGCGACTTTCATTGGGCTCGTCTTTTTCTCCCCCCTTTCCGTTACGGCCACTCTTTTTAGTGCTTTTCTGCGTTCTCTTTTCCTTCATTATTCTCTGTCTGCCTGTCTTTCTCTGACTCTCCCTTGATCTCCTGTTTGATTTCTTGTGTAGCACGGGACAGGCCAGGCGGGTGCAGGGGGGGCTGCCACGAGCCGCCGGCGGACTGAGGTGGCGGCCGTCTGTGAACAGGAAAGGACTGCAGATAATATCGTCATGATCCAACAGGGTCGCATACGGTTAATGAATAATCATCACCATCGGCAGGGGGGAAAGCCGCAGACGCTGAATCCTGCCGAGACTTAGGGAGGATGGACTGGCACCGAGGGTGACACGGAGGTGGGCGGAATGGATGTCACAGAAAGTGATAATCAAATTCCGTGGGACGAGCGGGCGATTGTCCTCGAGCGATGGGTGGGCATCGGACCTGTTTCCTCGCCAGTCATCGTGATGTCTGTGAAGCCGAAGTGCGCGAATTTTTGATGTGTGGATGGAGAGTCTTGACGTTTTTAAAGATGGGTTTTCGATGTTGGGGGTTGATGGTGTGTCTGATTCCCCGAGGGCAGTGCAATACAGATCGAGCGCAGCATATACAGGCGATGGTCGCGACAACGGTAGTCAGGCTTTGGGTTCGTGCTTTGTGCTACACGTGGGCAAGCATATGTCCACGTACGTTAGCCATAATGAATACATAGAACCGGATCCAGCAGCCAGGTCTGGAACAATCGCGCCCTTGAGAGCGCGTTCGACGGAAGGCTTTGCTGCGAGGTTGCCTTCACAGCTCCGTCCGGACGCGGCCACCGTGTGCACTACGTCGCCAAGGTGTGGTGCCGGCGCTTGCGTTGTCCGGACGCCACTTACCGTGACGCGCTACCTCTCGCAGGCAAATTATCCGACACACCTTCCCATGAGTGCACGGTGCAGTATGTTGTACAGAATTAAAGTCATATTATCGTCATCGTCCAGGTCAAACGGGCCTCGCCTTTTGGTGTGTACTTAGCTATCACAAAGTATCCAGCGAGACAACACTGCTCCAGCCACTCCCTCTTGAAGAAAACACAGCCACCGTCTTTGAGCGAAACACTGCCACCAAAACCGCGCATTCATGTTCTTAAATAAGAACGATGAAAGAACATTCCATACTCACAGCTTCTCAGAGAACATCATATAAAGCAAACGGCGAAGAAAAAAGAAAAGGTGAGAAAAACAGATACGGATTCGCGCAATCAACTTAGTGGAGCAGACCCAGCGACTGGTGAATAAAAGCTGGAGCCGATGCCACACAGAATGATGAGTATCATTCTCGCCGGTGAGGCCCCTCTTCCTGCTCCCGTATCGCCCCATGCACACGCTGGGATTGCAATGGGGGAGGGCGGGAACAGTTGCAATCGGCCTCAGAAATGCCAAGTGATGGAATTAGATCCCGATTGTTAGGGGTTTCCACCATTTCACCTGAAGATCCAACAAATTTGTTCCAATGGTCAATCAACTGGGGGGAAGATAGGCGCGGTAGAATGGCAGTTGCTGCGAACCGCTTGAATTCCATGCTGTTCAAGTTAACAGCGGTATTGTGTGACGAGGGAAAAGACGTAACGCGTGGGTGTTCCACGCCATCGACAACAGCCTTCACTGAATATGATGTCGTGTGTATTCCTGCATTGGTATATGTGAGTATACAATCGCAATCGCATCATCGGGGACCGGGTTTACCATAAATCTGCTGCGAGCCAGCTTCTGATATGGCCGAACCTGATGAGCCCGGCGTCGTTGCGATCTCGTACGAAATGCAGTCAGCCATCCTTCCCCTGTTGTGAGTGATGATCTCCTTTTTCGTGATAGGGTCGACGGTAATTGCTGTGAAGATTGCCCGTCCTGACGTCATCGAAAGTCTTGCCGGCTTCAACGCTTTGCATGCGGCTTTTAGCTGTGCTTCAGTCACCGACTCCGTATAGCGCGAGACTTCCGTTGCGTCGATAGTGATGTTCTTGTTGATACCGACAAATGTTGCTTCGAAGTTGTCGGCACTGGGTGTCCCAGGCAATCCAGCTTCCTTGCTTGGTGGTGGGCGGAACCCATCCGTTACCCGCAACAGACCGAGATCGTGCCGTGTAGCCAAGTTGACAGCGGAGGGTAAGAAATCAGTGGCACTGTATCCAGGGAAAAGATGACCAGCGGCTTTCAACTCAAGGGAGCCACGGAGTTTCCCTGTCGCCAGCCGAACATAGTCTACCTTGCCGATCGACTGGTGGACGACGAAAATTGACTATTGATGTCAGTTAAGCCCAAGTGAATCGCAAACAAAATTGGACTCACCATGTTGTTGTAGCTGTAGTCGCGTTTGCGCTGGCAGCAGTGGCCTGCCGTTAAAAACAATCCATCTCCGATGTACGTCGCGGTCCCCGTAGAGACAAAAATGTCGCTCGACCGCGAACTCCATGAACATGACGCCAAATGATAGATGGCGCGTTGCAAAGGGTGAATATGCCTGTTTAATTAGTAGTGAAACCTTCCGCCAAAGTGTTGTATTTACCTTGAACGTAGGACATCCGCAATTCTGGGTGTAAGGTTTTCTTGCTTGAGGAGGTGATCACCATCCGTCAGCAAACCTTGATGCATTCTTTTCATTGCTATGACAATATTGTTGCCGCTGTCCAGTGTGGATGGATCGCGAGGATCCTCTTCTGCTATTTCGGCGAATTTTACCTCTTGGATTCCATCAGATCACCGATATAGGTATGAATGGAAGGTGTGGACTTACGTGGCGTGATGGCAGACGTTAGCAATTGTATTAGGATCCGAGTAAGGTAGGAACGTACCGCGGTGTCGGCGCCTGCAAACACCTGAGTTAGCTTGAACTGTTACACGTATAGACGAGTAGAGTAATCACCTGCTGTGGTTGAGGGCCTCATAGTTAAGGGATCGAACGAGGTGGAAATTGTCCTACCCCTCATACCCGAGGTCGTCCTCCAAAATATAGCACACCTGGGGGGCGTTGTGGGCTTCATAGTTAGGGGATCGAACGAGGTGGAAATTGTTAAAAATTAAGGGGATTTCGGGGATGGATGAAGGGGGAGGTGTAAGGCGGGGAGGGGAGTGGGAAAGTTTCAAAGATTGAAGTGTATTAGGGGGGAGGGTGGAGGTGAGCGGGAAACTTTGAAGATAAAGGAGATTCGGGGAAGTGCGGGGTAGAAAGAAGCATGTCCATTCTTGTGAGGGGAGCGCCGGACACATGCGAGTGTCCGTGCTAACCCTGTGGCTGTCTGTGACTGTCCTGTTTAGTAGCCCTATGTTACAGTTGCGTAGTGGCATCTGTGTCACCCCGACTACAGTGTCTGGTACTGGGAGTCGGCGACTAGCGTGTCCTGGGCGCCAAAATTACTAAGTGGAAATTGGAAAACCTACTTTCGGTAAATATTTTCGCATACTGAATATATAGCGAAGACTGTAGATTCACACGCTGTGAAATAGATCAACTTGCGATGTGACTAGATTTGCGGCTGCAAATCCATGCTGAGAACCGAATCACAGAACCGCGTAGAGGTACGCTGTGTTGTAGACTCCTCCTCCTCCTACTCCTCTCCTTCCTCCTCTTCCTTGATAAGTTCTTCCATATCCTTACTCATTTCCGACATATCTTCTTCCAGGAGAGTCTCAGCAAGCTCTGCTGGGCCTGGAGTCCTCCACATCGCTATTTATTAATTGGTGGATGTCCATGGTCGCATGATATGGATAGGATACCGTATGGGCAGGGCGCGGGGTGGATAGGAGAGGACACAACGTGGATGGGAGGTTGCACGGCATTATTGGGGTGTTGGCTTTTTTTAACAGAGTGCTAAACAGAGTTCCGCAGAGCCGCTTCAGATCTTTCGACGAAGTCACAAACTGCGCAAACTCTTCAGCCCACTTCAGATGAACTCACAATGACTAAGCGAAAAATACGCTACATTTGCATCTAGATACAAAGCGCAAACTCTCTAATGGGTGCCAACACCGTGGTTCTCGATCAAAGCTACCTCTCTGCATCTGGGTCCATACACTCGCCGGGAATTGAGGGATGAAGACTCGTCATCGTGATGAAGCACTCTGGAGCGACATGATCCTTTGATGGAATTGTGCTGAAACGCCCACGATTGCGTGAACGAGTTTTTTTGTTCTGTCATACTCGCATGAAGCCTATCTAGACTATGGCGGCGTACATTTTATACCGTTTCCCCGCCGCTGTCCGCGCATTGCGTGAACGAGTGCGCGTACAAGAAAGTTAAATGTTATGTTTGTTTGAGTGTACGTACTCAACTTTAACCTGACTGCATAAAAGTAACGGCTTTTCTCTCCCATGACACATGTTTCGACCCTAAATATCCCGCATAACCCACGTCGCGCGGTTAGTTCACATCGTTATATGCGGCTAAGCGCCAAATTTCGCCACAGAGGCCACGGTAGTGGGGAATATATCGCGGAAATACACAGCTACACAAAAGTAAAGCCACAACGGCGCCGAAGAACAAACACTCATTGACTACTATAACAAAAAATGGGGTGAAATTGATCCCGGAAGAAACCGAGAGAACTGTCAGTGGAGAAAATTTACGGTCATCCCACCATTGCCCGGAAGCTCGACATCTTTCTGTACGACGGGGCATCGGAAGGTGGCGCTGCGGAGGTCGTGCAAGAATCAAGCAACGCAGCCGGTGACAACGAACGGCCGCAGAAGGAAGAACCAGCGGACTGGAAGCACGTGCTGGTCATCGCCGAGGTCAATTGCGAGAAGGGTCTCGGCGACCTCAACCGGAAGGTGGTGCTACAGCTGGCCGGATACGCGCGCCACGTCTTCCAACGCCAGCCCAACCGCCAGTTGGTCCACGGCTTCACGGTCGTCAACGCGACCCTGCGCTGCTGGCTGTACACGCGCTCCGGCGCTTTCGCGTCCAGCGCGGCTAACCTCACCACGGTCGACGGCGCCGCCCTCTTCTGCCGTGTCTTCAACGGGTATTTTCCTGAACATGACAAAGGAGCAGCTCGGCATCGCGGAATTGCAAACAGCAGACCGTACCATGGTCGGCGGCTCCTCGATCGTCTGCGGTCGCCCATTTTTCACCACGCATGCGATTGTCACTCGCGGAACCACTTGCTGGACTGCGCAGCCACCGGACAACGACAGTTCGCGTCCACATGACGACGGCAAGGCGTGGCCGTTGGTGCTGAAAGTCTCCTGGCGCTACCCCGGCCGCAAGCATGAAGGCCTCATGCTCGCCGAGTGCCGCAAACTTGGCGTCCGCGGGATCGCCGAGTACGTCGCCCACGACGAGGGTGTCCCGCCCGTAACGGTCCACGGCGTGCTCGGGCAGAGGTGCGTCGACGCGGCGGTGGCCCTCCACCTGCAGTGGCGGCGCGACAAGCGGCCGTCACCGTACTCCACACCCGGTGCATCTGGCCGGCAGAAGCGCGCGAAACGATCTTTCGCGCTCGACAGCAGCGCGAGCGCTACAGCGCGGACACCGGCCAGCACGGCCGAGCCGGCAGCGACGCCGAGCACCGAGCACGATGAGACGTCGGGGATCGCGGTCCTGGACCGCATTTTCACGCGCGTGCTGTTAAAACGGGCAAGCCGATCGACGAGTTTGCCACGCCGGTCGAGTTGCTGGATGCGATGCGCGACGCCGTGCGAGGTCACCGCTCACTGCTGGTCGACGGGCTCGTGCTGCACCGCGATGTCAGCGTCAACAACGTGCTGATCACGCTTCCGACGGACGAACGGCCGGACGGCTTCAAAGGGTGCCTGCTCGACCTCGACCACGCGATCACGTCGGACCCTCTTGGCCACCACAGCGGCGCGCCCGAGCGCACTGGCACGTTTGAGTTCATGAGCACGCGCGCGCGGAGGTCGGCGCCAGAGTTCCGCCATTGCTACTACGACGACCTGCAGAGCTTCATGTGGGTGTTCTTCTGGCTGATCACGTGCGACCGTGAACGCTGGCTCGCGGAGTGGAGCAATCCCAACCCGTTAGCGGCCGCCTTGTACAAGATGGACCAGATCCAATCCAAGGAAGCCTTCGAGCAGCAGCTGGCCCCCCACTTCGCCCCGCACCTCGGCACCGCCGTCGGGCACGCCGCCGCCAACCTCAGGAATGTGCTCTGGCCCGATCCCCTTAGCAAGGATCTCGATTCCGAGAAGGTCAGGGACGACCTTTACAAGGCCGTCATCGGTGCCTTCAAAAACGCGCTTGAGGGTGCCAGAAAAGAGACGGTCACCCTGGAGCCGCGGGTCGTCGTCTCACGGGACCGCATGGCGTATTAGTGGGGCTAGGGGGAGTATTATCGGCGCTGGGGGGAGTATTTTACTGTCGCAACTATGATACCTAGTTCTGTACTGTGAATAGACTTAGAGCCAACCGCTTCGCATTCCCTCTAGTGGTGTCCAGCCAGTGCTGCTCTCGCGTGTCGAATCGAGCTTTTTCTCGCCCACGACCATGACCCATTAGACTATCCGCTGTTCCCTCGTTGTCGTTCGCCATTCGTGGCCAGTTCGGTAGAGTCGTCGATCCCCCTTTCTCCACTGCCGCACCTTCTGCGGTCCGTTCCTAGCGGAAGCGTGGCGGTGGTGTTTAACAATATAAGTAGGTACTTACTTATGTAGTTACTTCCACTCGCATCCTCGACTTTCTTGCTTTCCTTTGTCATTTCCTATGTAATTTGTGGGACAGGCCTGGCCGGAGGGCAAAAGGGAGCTTGCACCGTGCGGCTACACGCGGACTGCAGCGGGGACCCGGACTGTACATATCCCTCGTCATGATCTAGCTAGGTCGCATACGAACAATGAATAAACAAAAAAGCATCCTCGACTTTGGCACCCGATTATGGCGATGAACTCTGGGATTTGGCCACGTAAGAGAGGTACGACGGTAACGTGTAAATGCCCAGAATCCGGTGAAAGTATCTCTTACCTTAACTCACCCGAGGAGCTGCCGGGCGATACAAGCGAGTCGCCGGGCAAGCCGCCGGGCAGGCGTCTAGTCTTGGTGGTGCGGTCCCGTCTACGGCTGATGGCCACGAAGTGGAGTATCCCTTTGTTGGTTGAACCTTATGTGAAATCTCGCGGCTTTTCTTTGCCTTGCCTTTGTTATTCATTTTATCACTTGGTGCGCTCTGTCACTCAGGGACAGGCCTGGGCAGAGGGCAGATGATAATGATTCATTACTCGTGTGCGACCTTGTTAGATCATGTCGAGGTTATATACATGTACAAGTACAGTCCAGTCCCGTCCGCCGTCCGCACCGGCGTCGGTCTGCCCGCAAGCGGCAGACGGTGGCACCCCCTACCCCCGCTTGGCCTATGATATCCCCGTTTGTTCAAAAGAAATAAAGGGCGGAGGGCGAAAGGGAGCTTGCAACGTCTACATGCGAGTATATGTGATTAAACGAAAAAAATAATTATGTGAAATCTCATGACGAGTTAGGCTAGGCTTAGTTATCAGTGTGCTACCCGGCCGTCTTGCTTGAACCTGATATCTCGCTTCTACCGGTTAACGTTATCGTGATCATCGAATTTTACTACGCGTGGGACTTCAGCGCGTCTCGTCACTCACCGTCGCCGCTCATCGTCGCCATCCACGCGGGCGATCATCCAGCATATTGCTTCTGCAAAACTGCTGCCGCCTCTGTGCTTCACGTGAACGGGACTCTCCAGCCGCAAGTTCCATCCGCGCACTCCCGCCCGCCATGGCTTCATCGCAGGACGCCACCGACGCCGACCGCGGCCACTTGGATAGGCGTGCCCAGTTGTCCGACCTACCCACTGATCGTAGAGCACATCGGCGAATTCGCCGGCCGAACTATCCGAGCGCCTGACGGCGCTTCTCGCGCGCGATTCGTTCGCCGTGCCCATCACCGACCGCCTTCTGCAGTACCTCGCGAGGATCTATCGGTGCATACACGAGCCGGACTTCGACGCGCTGCAGGAAACCCCGCTTGCCTTCGCCAGCCTCATCCCCGACTTCCGCAGAACCCGGCTCGGCGCGTTGGTCACCTTCCTGCAGGCGGTGGTACGCTTCTGTCGGGGCCGCGATGGCTGCACTCACCGCGACGTCGTAGAGTCTCTGCAGGCGCTGTTGACTGGCCCGCGTCTCCGCCTGCCGTACCCACCGCCCTTGGCTCCGCTCCCAACGCCACTCAAGCTCAAGTCGTCGAGCCCGTACACTAGCCTCCACACCCACGACAGGGTCGAACCTGCCTGGAAGCGGAGCTCGAACGCCATGTCTGGCACACCCGCGACACGTCCTTTTTCGACTGGTTCTTCCCCGCCGTCGATGACCTACCGACCCCTACGGCGTTCCCGACCGACCCGCCCCCGGCCGCCCTCCTCGAGTGGTTCTACGAGTATGACGTCGCGTGTTGCCAGTGGCGGAAGAAACGGAAACTGGCCCAGTGCAAGTGGATCCTCAAAACGTCGCCGAACCGGCCGTTGCCCCATCCCACCCCCGACCGGAAGCTCGACATCTTTCTGTACGACGGGGCATCGGAAGGTGGCGCTGCCAAGTTCGTGCAATCAAGCAACGCAGCCGTTGACAACGGACGGCCGGAGAAGGAAGAACCAGCGGACTGGAAGCGGCTGGGCTACGCAGGGAGACCCAGAGTGAGGACCCGGAAGGGGCAGGTGAAGAGGGCCCGAGACATCATCTCTGGATAGTAGTCTTGCTTCTATCAGCTGCGCTTCATTGCGCCTCACGTTTTGATGCCGTCAGGTCATCCGCCGGGCAAACCGCCGAAGAACGCGCCGACGAAGGCACTGCCGAGCGCGCCGACGAACGCACCGACGAGCGTGGTGATGAGCGCGGTGACGAGCATGCCGATATGCAATCCGTCGGGCCATCCGTCGGGCAAGCCGCCAATGAACGCGCCGATGAACGCACTGCCGAGCAAACCGACGAACTTACCAACGAGCGTGGTGATGAGCGCGGCGACGAGCATGCCGACATGCAATCCGTCGGCAAGCCGCTGACGTGCGGAAGTAATGAGCGAATTCGCGGTGAGTTCTCTTTGTGGATTCTATCACTGGTCTCGCAGGATTCTCTTGCTGATTTACTCCCTGGGTTCGCTGGATTTGCAGGTTGCTCTCGCTGGATTCGCTCGCGGAACTCTTGCTGGCTTCCCTCAGGGCTGTCGCTGGATTCGCTCGCTGCATTCACTGGATTCGCTCGCTGGATTTCCGCGGTGATTTTCTCTTCGTGGATTCTATCACTGCTCTCGGTGGATTCTCTTGCTGATTCACTCCCTGGGCTCGCTGGATTTGCTCACTGCTCTCGCTGGATTTGCTCGCGGGACTCTTGCTGGCTTTGCTCGCGGGACTCTTGCTGGATTCGCTCACGGCTGTCGGTGGATTCGCTCGCGGGACTCTTGCTGGATTCGCTCGCGGCTGTCGCTGGATTCGCTCGCTGCTCTCGATCGATTCGCTAGCGGGACTCTTGCTGGATTCGCTCACGGCTGTCGCTGGATTCGCTCGCTGCTCTCGATGGATTCGCTAGCGGGACTCTTGCTGGATTCGCTCACGGCTGTCGCTGGATTCGCCCGCTGCTCTCGATCGATTCGCTCGCGGGACTCTTGCTGGATTCGCTCACGGCTGTCGCTAGAATCGCTCGCTGCATCTGCTGGATTCGCTCGCTGGCTTCACTGGATTCTCTCGCTGGATTTGCTTCTCGCTGGATTCGCTCGTGGCTGTCGCTGGATTCGCTCACCGCTGTTGCTGGATTCGCTCGCTACTCCCGCTGGATTCTCTCGGTGGCTGGGCTGGATTCTCTCGCTGGATTCTCTTGTGGGACTCTCGCTGGAATTGCTTACGGGATATATTCGCTGGATGCTGTCAATATATTGCTCAGTCTATAGGCTACATATTGGATCTAGAAGTAGACATGTTGAAGGATGTAGTACAGCCCAATGCAGACTACGTGAATCTTCCGTGAGAGTTGACAGAATCGCGTCGGTAGCCTGCGTGAAGATAATAGATGCCCCACCTGACGTAGCGTTTGAACGGGAGCCTGCGTCGACAGAATAATTCGGTTGTCACGGCGCAGGCCTCGTCGCTCGGAAGGTTTTGTTGCGTTGTCTGGACGCACGCCGCGGTGCGCCTCGCCGCTCAGGAAGGTTTTGTTCGTCTCGGCGCGCCTCGCCGCTCGCAAGGTTTTGTTGGGTTGTCTGTAAAGTCTGGGCAACTGCGGAAGTGGGGGTCGTTTGGAAACTGGAAGGTTCGATGCGGAGGTTGACACGTAGCGGTAGGTAAAGACTTGTATTCGACACACAGAAGAAAGAAATGAGTGTAAGGAAATGCTAGGCTATGTATACTCGTCGCCGGAGAGAATAACGCATAAACGCATTGTACAAAGGAGAGAATAGCGCATAACGAAGGAGAGAATAACGCATAATCGCATTGTACAAAGGAGAGAATTGCGTGACCGATCGAGCGCCGGAGGTAGGGTGCCGGAAGTAAGTGTGTTGCAACGAGCGCCGGAAGGAGGTGCGGAAGTAGGTGTGCCAGTGTTTTGTTTCAACAGTCTGGACGCACGCCGCGGCGCGCCTCGCCGCTCAGGAAGGGTTTGCTCAGAAGGTTTTGTTGTTATGGGCGCACTGCGGAAGTGGGAGTCGTTTGGAAACTAGAAGATTTGATACGGAAGAGAGAGAGAGAGAGAGAGAGAGAGAAAGAGTGCTTTGCGATTGCTTGAAGACTTGAGGACTTGTCTATCTATGAGGGCGGAAATGAGAGACGTTATATACAGCAGCGGCCACCTGGCCAAGATGG
>Ga0307508_10006231_pt1 | contig 11240 bp, 18 predicted proteins | sample 9_EM_MG_FD_203089 | JGI IMG/M metagenome (GOLD analysis project Ga0307508, IMG submission 203089) | Populus trichocarpa ectomycorrhiza microbial communities from riparian zone in the Pacific Northwest, United States - 9_EM | ecosystem: Host-associated > Plants > Roots > Unclassified | place...
ACTTGGGTACGAATGCCACACGGCCATCAGCCGAACGCTCTTCGTCCAACAGGTGGAGTACATTTTCCGCATCCACCATGTGGCGTGTCGTAGAGTGCCAATTTTTTCCCACAATAAGGTCATACGCGCCTTTGAGATCGAAAAGCGTATACCACCCCGTGATGGCGGCGTAGTTTCCTGCAATGCCACATATATTTCCTTCCAGCCAGACCTGATATCTCTCGGAGGTTGGGTGTTTGGTGCTGGCTGTTATCACTGACATCCGGCCAGCATGGCGTAGAGGTAGTCCCAGCTGCTTCGCGTATGTTGAATCAATATAGCAATGCGATGCACCTGGGTCTTTACTGTAGCACGGTTGTTCGTAGGTCTCAGGATTCCACTTGCCGCAGATCGGGGTTCTGGGTGGAGGGTGTTGGTCGCAGCGCCGGTTCGGGGAAGAGGTAGGTCTGTGGAGAGAGATAATAGATTGTATGGCGAAAGAATCTCCAAACTAGCTAACATAACGGATAGGGTAACCGGACACGATAGAGAACCCGGACAGTAGAAAATCCGCTCGTAGCAGACAGGCCCCTCTGCATATTACCCCACCAGCCGAGTAAAAATCTGCAACCCGCCCAGTCAAAAACATCAGCGACAATATGGCACCCACCAGACCCCCTCCAAACGTCAAATCGAAGAAAGAGAAACAATCGGCAGCCAAGGAAGACGATATCGCCGCTGCGCTGGCTCATAGAGAACGAGAAGGCACCTCCTTCCGTATGCTTGCGCTACTGTTCAATGTTCCGTGTTCCACCCTTGCCGATCGCGCTCGAGGTGGGCTGTCATGTAAGGAAAGCTATATACACCAGCAGAGGCTCACCCCAGCTATGAAGAAGGCGCTACAGGACTGGTGCAAGCAGTTGGATGACTGGGGTTTTCCGCCACGGATGGATCTACTACTGGCAATGGCCAAAGCATTAGCCCAGCAACGGGCAGATGAAGAGGAGGATCCTACACTGGCTGGGTTAGAAAAGCAATGGGTTGGAATCTTTCTTAAACATCATCCGGAACTCACAGCCAAGTATGGCACCCAGCTAGACCGCCAACTGGCATACACTAGCCACCTTCCCACCCTACGAGACTACTTTCGAAAGCTGGAACGATCGGTCTGCAAGTACAATCTTGAGTCCGAAGACATCTTCAATATGGACGAGTAAGGGTTCATCATCGGTCGATCGTCGAGAGCAAAGGTGGTTTGTAGAGCTGGTCGTCGGCCACCAAGGGTGACGCAGGATGGAACGCGGGAGATGCTTACAGTTGTGGAATGTTGCTGTGTGGCACAATACATGCTGCCTTTCTTTGTGATTTTCAAGGGAACTGCACAGTATATGGGCTGGCATTCAGAAACCAGCGACCCTGATGCGATGTTTGCCTGTTCACCTAACAGGTGGACTGATGACGAGCTGGGCTTAGAGTGGTTGTACCACTTTGACCGTTGCACTAAGGACTGGAAGGGGGGTAGCAACACCCGACTGCTCATCCTAGACGGCCATCGTTCGCACCTTACCCTCAAGTTTATTCAGTATAGTATCGACAACAACATTCAACTCCTTTGTTTTCCAGCACATGCAACACATCTCCTCCAACCCCTTGACGTCGGTCTTTTTGCCCCCCTGCAAAAGTATTACAGCAAAGCGGCGGACGATTATATCCGAAATACTCGTACAGGTATCTTGAAGGGAACATTCTGGAGATTCTACAGTGCAGCATGCTGGCAAGCCTATACAAAGAAGAATATCGCCTCCGCCTACCGTGCAACTGGGATTTGTCCCTTCAATCCTGATGCTGTTACAAGACTGATTAATGGTAATACCAACCCTGTTACAGTCCCAACCTCCACCGTAGTCACTTCGTCACAGCCGGCTGTCAATATTTTGTCCCAACTTAAGACTCCCCGTAAGGGTTGCGATGTGTGCCAGCAAACACAATTGGCGATTGAAGCCCTTCGCCAGACCGGTAATGTCAATGTTGCCATTGCTGTTGTCGAGCGCTATGGTCACACAACCCAGACAGCACTTGCGACCACAGAGATATGGGGGATCGAGCTTGCTGACGTACGTCGACAGTATGGGGGCAAGAAGGCTGCAGTTACCGACAGACGGGTGATCACTAAGGCTCGGATTATAAATGGAGCTGATCTCATTAGGAAGATGGATGAGAGATAGGAGGTTGATCGGCTGAAGGAGGAGAAGGAGCTATGTAAACTGGCTCCCGGCAAGCTTAAAGCTCCATCTAGGGGAAAAAAGCCTAAGGTCTGTTTCAAATATCTACTCTTAATATTGGTTATTTAATTAGGGAGTTAGGCCAAGATTGAGTCTGGCTACGAAGAGGGAAGTGAGAATGCGCCGATTGGATATCACCAACCCCAACCACAGCGAAAACACCCTCCAAAAAATCTGCCACCACTTGGGCACCCACAAAAAAACCTAAAAAAGAGAAGAACCCGGTACTCATCTATACTTTTGCAGTTCCTCCAGCTTTTACTAACTCTCATCATAGAAATCTGTACGCTTTCAGGAGCCAGCCCCCACACTGGGTAGACCTCCATCCGACTTGCTCCACCAAGCTCCCATCACTCCACAGCGCTCTATCAGTCTGTCAGTACGCCCTGGAATAGTAAGTGATACCCCTCTTAATTTTTTGTAGATCTCACTGAGCTTTCAACGGCGAATTGTGGCTCCAGCGAGTCTGGGTCTCACTGCTACCCTATGGGCGATTAGTGACCCCGAAGAATGGGAAGACCTCTCAGTTGATACTAAGAGAGAACTTGCAGTGCTAGTTCCTAGGCTAAGTACACAGACAAGGCCTAGTTCTCATCTACCTGACCAGCCTTTGGCAATGAGTTTACGCCGCCGACGACCACAGGGAGGGTAGTCGTGTGGTGGATAGATTTCTGCCATTAGGTTAGTGATTAGAGGTCTTAGGAGCAATTGACTTTGGTAACACCTTCAGAGAAGGTTCGTCTATATATTCTCAGTGCTTGTACGAAATTTAGACTCCTAGCTGGCTGTGGTTGTTGAAATCTGTGGAATATCCGGTCGCAGGCGCGGCCATCGCGAGTGTCCGGGTTCCATATCGTGTCCGGTTACCCTATCTGATACGTTACCGTGCCCTTCCTTTATACCCTTTTCCTCCACTGTGGAATCACAGCCTCACCCGCAAGACTGATACAGAGTTTCCCATCATGACTCCATCGCCGCACCCAAGAAACACATGATCCTACTCGGCCCCTTCGTTCCTCCACAACAGATAAAACAAGGCAGACCCGCAAACAGTAGGAAACGACAAGCACACATGCTAAGCAATAAACATAACGCAGAGTAAAGTGAGGCAGACATGCAACGGTAAGGAACAACCAAGGAAACAACAGGTAAGCAATAAACATAATGCAGAGTAAAGCAAGGCAGACACACAACGGTAAGGAACAACCAAGGAAACAACAGGTAAGAAATAAACATAACACAGAAGGAGAGCGAGGCAGACACACAAGAGTAAGGAAACAAACAGGCGGACCCTGGTTGGCCCGCGACCAGGTTGAGGTTCTGCGGAATATCGCTACCGACGCGATATTTGCAAGGGCTAGGATGTTGCGCTTAGGCACGTAGGATAATCGTGGCCGTGGCGGCGGAGCCAAGGATAACCCACAGTGAGACAAGGATGGCGGCGGCGCCGGCGGTGGCGCCAAGTAGCCTGTCGCGTCTGGTTCGTGACAGTACGCCCGCTGTCCAGACCGAAGCTCCGGCGAAGTCACGTCGGATAGGCGCGGCGTGATGGCGGATACGTTGGCGGCAGATGCGCACAGCCTGGCTAGCCTGCAGCTGGGCTTGGAGTTGGTCATTGAGGCGTTGTTACTTGGTGACGATATCGGTGAGGACCCAGGTCATTCCCTGGAGTCATTGTTGGTCGGCATCGTGGATTTCGTCCATTCGTTGTTCTAGGGTTCGCAGGGCAATGTGGTGGCGAAGGGCGTCCTGGGTAGTTGTTTGATGTATCATGGTGACGACTTCGGTCAAGAGGGCAATTTGTTCGTCCTGTTGCATGGCATAGGGTTCAGGGGCATGCTCGATCGGGATGGCCTCCTGCTCTGGTGGTGTGATATTGGCCAGGGGCACCGCACTACAGCGGAGGTGATGGTTTTCCATGCGCACAAGGAACTGGCAGTCGGGGCAGATCTGCTTTCCCTTATGCCAGTCTGCACATGCCTTGCGGGGGTTAAGGCGTCATTTGCGGGTGATCTGGAGTAGCTCTTCTGGGTGGCTGAGCGGGCAGTCGCATATCTGCGGACGGTGGTGGCGGCTTCCATGAGGGTAGTAGTTGTTATTTTACATCTGGCGGTGGACGCCACAGTAGTCGTCATAGCACGCGGTCCAATGGAGGGATGCATGGTTGTTGGTCAGTGGTGGTGTTGGTGCAGTAGGGAGGGCGTCCCAATCATTGGTCGTAGTAGGAAGCTCAGAGGTGGTAGGGTGGTTGTCAGCGAAGGTCCAGCCTTCGGCGGTGTCTATTGTGGCGCCCATGGAGACTGTAGCGGGCATAGGTGCTAGTTTTGGGGTGCCGGTTTCTCTTGGTATTCCTTGTGGAATTGTTGAATGACGTCCAGCGAGTTCTCAAAGTTGCCGGCTGGATACCAGGTATGATCAGGGTCATAGAAGCCAGTCCACTTGACCCGATACTGGATCTGATTCCTGTGATGTCAGGAGTCGAAGATTTTCTCTACTTCCCACTCTTGCTGTTCTTGGATGATTATCGGGGGGGGTGGCGGTTGAAGGTGTCCTGGGATCGGTTCGGTGCTGGCTGTGGGTTCGAGGAGGCTGATGTGGAAAACTTGGTGGATTTTAACAGTGGCCAAGAGATCCAACTTATAGGTGCGTGTGCCCACTTTTTCGAGGATGGTGTATGGGCCTATTTGTTTGTGATCCAGCTTGTTCGAGGGTCGGGTTGTTCAGATGTTTTTTCGTCGGAGCCACACCTTGTCACCCGGTTCCAGCACAGGATCTGGGTGTTGTGTTTTGTTGGCTTGTTCCGCTTGAGCCATTTGCGCTTCCTTATTTTCCACTCAAAGTTCCTCATTGAGTTTTCTTAATGCCGCAACCTATTCTGATACCTCTGGGGTTTCATCGTTCTGTGTGCCAAGGTCTGGTATGAATTGGGGGTGGTATCCATAGTTGGCAAAGAAGGGGGTTATTCTTGTGGTTCCGGTTTGAGTGTTGTTGTAGTAGAATTCGGCAATTGGCAAGAGTTTCTCCCAGTCGTCCTGTTGATAGTTGCAATAAGCCTGGATGTATTGCTCGAGGGTGGCATTGGCTCATTCCGTTTGTCCGTCCGTCTGTGGGTGGAATGCCATGCTGAGGTTGCAAGATATCCCGAGTGCTTCCGTTACTTGTCTCCAAAAGTCTGAGGTAAAAAAGGAGTCTCTGTCTGATACTATGCTGCTTGGCAGTCCGTGGGGCCTGACTATTTGCTGAAGGAAGTGATCGGCTAAGTCCTTGGGCTTCATAGTACCCCGGCATGCAATGAAGTGTCCCATCTTTGTTAACCGGTCAATTACTACCCATAGTGTGTCCTTTCCATTGCCCATTGGCAGCGCGGTGATAAAGTCCATCAATATTGCATCCCACGGTCGGTGGGGTAGTTCAGGTGGTCTTAGCAATCCGAATGGGGCGTGTCGGATTGGCTTGATGCGGTGGCATGTATCGCAGTGGTCAACGTATCTGTGGACGTATCGTCGTTGCCCGGCCAGTACAAGTTTCGGCTGACTTGTTTCAGGGTTCTTGCTCGGCCCGAGTGTCCCATGGCTAGTGCGTCATGGTGGTCTTTTAATATGCGCAGTCGTAGATCGTCATTGTCAGGGATCCATATGAGGCCATCATATAGTAGCACCCCGTTGTTTTCCTTGCATAGCCCTAGCACGATCTTTCCATCGCGGGTGGTTCCGTTCTCTTTTTTCCTCTGGATTTCCTGGATTCCCTTATCCGCTGCGCTCAGTGTCCGGATCTCGCTCAGGAGCCCTGTGTCTATCTGAAGGCTAATGGTTTCTGTTGTATTAGCCTGGAGCGCTCCGGGAGCGTGGAGCATTTTGTCGAACATTGCGGGAGCGTTATCGCCCTGGGGCATCTCGAAAGCTTCTTCGGGTAGCAAGATTTGGCCTTGGTTCTGGCGATGCTTCATATCCCCTTCCTAGGGAGAGTCTCCTGACTCTCTAGAGAGGATGTCTGCTTTGCCGGCCAGTTTCCCGGGTCGATATTGGATTGTGAAATCATAGTTGGCTAATCGCTCGCCCCACCAGGCTTGCCGCAGGTTGAGGTCTTTCTTTGTCTTCTAGTATTCAAGGTTTTTGTGATCGGTAAGAATCGTGATTTTCGGCCCTATTGTTTTGCAATATGTGTCCCATTTTCGCAGTGTGTCTACGATCGCTAGCAGTTCCTTGTTGTGTATATCGTAGTTGCACTATGGATCCTTCAGTTTCCGTGAATAGTAGGCTACTGGATGGAGAATTCCGTTGTCGTTGGGTTGTGAGCAAATGGCTGTGATGGCGTAATATCAGGCGTCCGTCTCGATTGTGACCGGTTGCTCTGGGTCGAAGTGTTGCAATATCGGTACTGTAACCATTGCTGTTTTGAGCATCTCAAAGGCCGTCTGTTGTTCATCGCCCCATTCACAGTCCACTTCTTTCCTTGTCAGGCGGGTGAGCGGAGTTGTGATCCGGCTGTAGTCCTGTATAAATCTTTGGTAGAAGTTGGCAAATCCTAAGAAGCTTTGGATCCCTTTGATGTTCGTCGGTTCTTTCCATTCCTTGATCGTCCGAATTTTCTCTTCATCCATGCGCAAGCATTGTGGGGATATCACATATCCCAGGTATTCGGTTTCTGTGGTGTGGAAAGCGCACTTGGAGGCTTTTAGTGTCAATCCCGTTTCCTTGACTCGTTCCCATATCGTTCGGACATGTTTTCGGTGGTCTTCCAGGTTCTGCGTGAATATGAGGATATCCTCCAAATATGCCACACAGAAGATGTCAAGGTATTCGCTCAGGATTTCATTCATACATCTTTGGAATGAGACTGGCGCGTTGGTCAGTCCGAATGGCATGACAGTACTCGTAGAGTCCGTATTGGGTGCGGAACGCTGTTTTCTACGCATCCCCGGCCCTAATCCTGAGGTTGTAATAGGCGTCCTGAATGTCAAGCTTGGTGTAGATGGTGGCACTGGATAGTTGGTCGAGGGATTCCCCGATCAGCGGCAATGGTGTCCGATCCTTGACCATGATTTCGTTCAATTGTCGGTAGTCCACATATAGGCTGTGAACCAGGGGCTATATAAAAGAGCGGCAGGTAGAAGAATCGAAGTAGAGTCAGGTTATTCGATAATTCACAACGGAATAGTTTAAGGGTTTTCGTGTGAGTGTTGGTGTGTTCATTCGATGGGAGTTGCTTTCGCTGACAGGTTCCTTCTGTAGAGAGGAGGTTGGGTTTATATAGCCACCGGGGCTTGGTGTCCGCGTAACGGGGACCTGTTTGCTTTTCCAAGCGACGAGACTTTCCTCTATCTTCCACGACCTTCTGTAGCGTTCCGTGTGACTCCACCTGGTTCTGCGCCCAGCCTGACAGGGGGTACGCGTTCTGGTTCCGTCAATTGCAGATCGTGGGTCGTAGCCTGGGTCTGGTTGGCCCTGGTTGGGGTCTTCCAATAAGGAGCTTCATGCAGATTGGCACGTCGGACGACGTAGGCCCGACACCGCATGTTGGTGTGCCACTTTTTTGGCGATTACCTCATTCAATGCCCCCCGCTTTTATCGGAGTTACCGGGGATAAGCTCTTACATCCGGTTTTTCGGCCAAGAGCTTATATCCGTATCCCTACCTCCTGCCTAGACTCTCTCAGCCCCTTCCTGGGTACTATAATCCCTGCCGTAGCGGCATGGTGTCGTCCGACTGGAGTGGGGCGATGTCTGGAGTTACGTCATTCCTGCAGGGGCTGTTAGGCTTGTCTGCTTTGGATATGGCGGCCAAGTCAGGACTGCGCTTCAAGTCCATGAATTGGTTTCTACCGAGACCGTTCCACTTGTTCCTTGCGCCTGCATGTGACTAAGCACCCTACCTACCTATCTAACGGAGTTTTTACCTGGAGATGTGTAACCCGTAATGACTGGGAGGTAACACTACTCCCCCCTTTTTCTATCTTCCGCCCGAAGATAAAAATTCCTGCTCTTGAATATGGAATGAACAATAGTTCCGGTGAGATGTAGTCCTCCAGCCCCAACATATCTCTGAACGCCTAACTATGAGGAAAACCCTCTTGCGGCAAAAAACTTCATAGTTAATTCGGCTGGCGTTCGGCCCTCTGCCCCCGGGATCAGCCCAGGGGCGTACGTCGAAGTAACGTCATCTCGATGACCACGCTTCCGAAGACCCAGGGCCAGTGGAGTTCTGGGGTCGTAAGTTTATACAGAGGGGCGGGAGTGACAATGGTGTCCTTCGGGCTAGAAACCGGTATCCAGGTAGTGACCCACCTGATTAAGCCCTACGGGCCGCAAGATGTGCCAAGAAGTGACTGCGCCTTCAGGGACTGGTGTGCACGGCTCGTGTATTCTCCTACGCCGGTTCTACTGGTCTAGTCCTAGAAATGTCAGGGAAGAGCCTACCTTCTCGAGTGGTGCGTATGCTTTGTCGTAATAGTTCGTCGGTACAAGAGCCGACTTGATGAAGTCCTCCATCCACTTCATCCTACTACCGTGAAGCTGCCTTAAGGAGCTCGGGCCCGTGTAACAGTCTTCATCTAGAACTCAGCGACCCAGTAGTCCCTTGGCGCATCTGGATTCTTCCTGTGAAACTCACGGAGTTTCTCCAGACCGCCTACTGAAAAGTTGTCGAAGGGCTCTTCTTTGATACCGGGGTAGTGGGATACTATGGCAGTGGGGTGTATGTGGTCAGGTCTCACAAGTAGGAGTGGACAGATGGGTTTGAGGGAGGAACTCATAATTTCACAGTGGTATAATCTTAGGTTCGTTGTTCGGATGCTCGTTGAGGTTTCTTTCTCTTTTTCTGGTGCCAAAGCAGACTGGTTATTTCTTCGTCACCCGAGCCACGTGATCCCTCCAGAGACGGGGAGCCTCTAGTATGAGTGTCGAGCCATGGCAAGGCGGAGTTCAATATCCAGTCTTTCTCGCCCTTCGCGCCGGAGCAGCGATAGAGCTCTAGAAGCTGATTGGTTATAATCGGTACTAACGATAAGATTCTTTCATCGAGTGGTTGTGTCCCCGTCGTGTTTCCCTTATAGGGATTACGCGGCCCAGATGAGACTCCGTCAGAGATACAAGGGACTGCCTCGCTGCCTTCTGTCTTACTGGTGGATTTACTCTCTGCGATGCACGATCGTACGTCACCCATTCGATGGGTTTCCATACCCCGTGTCTTATCCGCCGTCTAGACTCTCTCAACCTCGAAGCCGTCATGTACCCCGCTTATGGCGTGCGACTTGCATGAATAGAAGAGGGTCTGGCCTTTATGTAGCGGCTACCATTTTTGGAGTATCTTTTTGATCGTTCGTAGCCCGTACTGAGGCAGCTCGATGCGGTGAGGATTTAGGGACTTATTGGTGCTTGCGCACGTGGCCCCCCACCGCTCATGACTGCCCGGGTACTTTCCCCTCATGACACCGAGCCCGGCCAAAGTGATATCAGGCTGAACCTTTTTTCTGAGAATGGGGTTCCGATCACGTGACTTACCTTGCTTCCGAACTCCTGTTACACTTTTTAAGGTGTAACACTACTCCCACCCCTTCTTAGCTTAGTCCTGAAGCTTTCGATATGGTTGTGTAAATGGAATGCAGTCCTCTAGCCCCTGCATCCCTCCAAACGCCCGGCTAAGGAGAAAACCCTCCTACGGAAAAAAACTCCAGAGCTGTTGTGCTGGTGTTCGGCCATCGGCGCCAGATTCCGCTCAGGCGCCTGCTGTCGAATTATCATCGTCATCTACTCCGTGTCCCCCTTAAGATCGTGGCCACCGACTTTCTCGGCCATCTGGGTATAACACTGGGCATCGGTGCCTGCGATCAGGGGTGCAACCAGGAGAGTGGTCTGAATGCTTGTTGTGGTTCCGTTCGATGACTTTTCTTGGTCGAAGCGGTTCATCGGTATAAGGGCTGGCTTGGTGAAGTCCTCCATCCACTTCACCCTACTTCCATCCACCCGTCTCGCAACCGGGATCGAGAGTGACGGATATTTCAGCCCTCAGTGAGCCTGTAGTCCCTCAGAGCGTGCGGGTTCTTGTGTTGAAACTCGCGGAGTTTCTCCAGACCTCCTACTGAGAAGTTGTTGTATGGTTCCTCCGTCCAGTCTTTTCGGTCGGGGAAGTCGAGCCATTTGATGAGGTACAGGACGCGGCGCCCATTCTTGGTGCTCCCAAGGACCGCGCCAACATCGTACTCCTTGCTGTTCTCGATGTCGTCCACTTCTCGGAGTATTTTCCAGGTGACGGGCGGCGCTCGGTGCTCGCTGGTCCGGTAAGGTTTGAGCAGTGATACGTGGAAGATGTTATAAATCTTCCATTTCCAAGGGTGTGGTAGTCTAACAGTGAGGGGTGAGACAACTTTTTCCACCTGGAAGGGACCATAATTCTTGTGATCCATCTTCCGAGATGGTCGGCGCGTTTTATTGTTGTGCCAGTTGATCATCACCAGGTCCCCGACGTTGTAAGCTGAGGGCTTGGTTCGCTCGGTGTCAGTGTAGCGGTGCATCCGTTCTTGAGCCGCCTCCAGCCGCTTTGTGGATTCCTGGTGCACTGTTTGCATCCAGTGGGCTTACAGTTTACTGGCTGGGTTGAGGGGTCCTGAGGCAGCTGGGTCAGAGGCAACTGGGTGGCAGCCGTAATTGGCATAGAACGGCGACATTCTATTGCCCATCGTGACCGAGTTGTTGTAAGTGAACTCGGCCATCGGGAGCAAGGAGACCCAGTTGTCCTGTTCATGGTTGACAAACGCCCGTAGGTATGTCTCGATTGTTTGGTTGAGGTGTTCTGTTTGGCCATCCGTCTGTGGGTGGAAGGCCGTCGACATTCGTGGCCCAATGCCTGACAGCCTACTGAACTCCTTCCACGTTTCTCAGGTAAATCGGGAGTCTCTGTCTGAGACGATATCTGTTGGGAGTCCGTGGTATTTCCACACTTCTTTTGCGAAGGCGACTGCGAGGTCTGCCGCCATCTTCGCATC
>Ga0307508_10006232_pt1 | contig 11238 bp, 15 predicted proteins | sample 9_EM_MG_FD_203089 | JGI IMG/M metagenome (GOLD analysis project Ga0307508, IMG submission 203089) | Populus trichocarpa ectomycorrhiza microbial communities from riparian zone in the Pacific Northwest, United States - 9_EM | ecosystem: Host-associated > Plants > Roots > Unclassified | place...
CTCGGGCTTGCCGAGTGCCGGGATCACGTGGGTCGTGCGGCACGAGACGCACAGCGCGGCCGGATCGTCGGCGCCGATCATCCAGTTGCAAACCCCTTCGACAGCATAGTTCGAGCACGGGCGCTGTGCCGGGCCGTCGGACCCGAGGCGCGACCAGGTGCCGTCGCCGCCGACCGCGAACGCGATCATCTCGGTCTCCTGCGGCACGAAGCCGAGACTGGAGCCGCAGGCTTCGCACCGCAAGTTGTCGAAGAAGACGCGTTGAGCGCAGTGGGTGCATCGGAAAAGCTTCACGGTAGGTCTCGAGGAAACGTGCCACGGGCCGACGAGGACGGGCGGCCCAGCGGCAATCCTGCGCCGAAGCGCTGCGTGCGCCTAGCGGCGCGCTCCAGGGATTGGTGTAGGACGTGTCCGATGCGCAGCCGCAGCCGCGAGACGGCGATGACGATGCCTGCGCGCCAGGCACCGTGCGCTGACGGCGGCGGTGGAGTCAGGGCTTGGCCAGCGCGTGCGCCGACATGCGCTTGTAGGCCTCGACGAGCAGCGCGCCTTCGCGCCGGGGGTGAGAGATCGCCAGGCGCATCGTCGCCTCGCCGAGCTGCCAGATCAGCAGCGCGGACAGCGCAATGCGCTTGGCATCGCCGCGCGGGTGCACGCGGCGCATCGCGGCCGTCAGCAGCGCCGCGCTGGCCTGGTTCTCGGCCTGCTCGAGCGCGAGCAGTTGTTTGTCGGCCTGCATGCCCGACCAGATGTCGCGCATCACCGGCTCGGCCAGAAAGATCTCGTAGTAGCGGTCGACCAGGCTCGCGAACGCGCCGAGCAGCGAGCCGAGATCGCGAACGCCGGCGAGCCCGTCCACGATGCACTGGTGGTTCACCGCGGCATAACGCTCGGCCAGCGTGCGGATGATCGCGCTCTTGTCCGGGAAGTACTGGTACAGCGAACCGATCGAGATCTGCGCGAGGCCGGCGATCTCGCTCATCTTCACCTGGTCGCTGCCCTTTTGGGCGATCAAGGTCGAGGCCGCGGCCAGAATGCGCTCGCGCCGTTCGCGGCTGCGCTGCTGCGCGGGCTCGCGCCGCGCGGCCGATGCCGGCACGGGCGGAAGCTCCCGCGAATCCTTGACCTTGGCCACGCTGCGCGCCTCTGTGTCGACCTGAGGCTTGACATTCTAATGTGAGTATCTATCATGTTTAAATGTGAGTATGGCTCACGTTATCAACCGGAGATCACGATGACAACGGTGAACACGGATGGCGGCCTGCGTGCGCCGCGCGACTTCGCGGACGATGTGCAACGCACCGCCGCGACCGGCGTCTGGGGAGGCTGACATGGAGCGCAGCCTCTTCGTGCTGGTCTTCGCCGCGGCGATCGGCAGCGGCCTCGTGGCCGGAATCTTCTACGCGTTCTCGTCCTTCGTGATGGCGGCGCTCGGCCGCTTGCCTGCCGAGCACGGGGCCGCCGCGATGAACTCGATCAACGTGACGGTGATCACGCCGAGCTTCATGATCCTGTTCATCGGCACGGCGCTGCTGGGCCTGCTGCTCGGCGGCGGATCGCTGTTCTGGTGGAGCCATCCGGGCGCGAAGCTGGTCCTGGCCGCCAGCCTGCTCTACGTGATCGGCTGCTTCGGCGTCACGATGATGTTCAACGTGCCGCTGAACAACCGGCTAGCCGCCGGCGATGCGGTGCAGGCGGCCGCCTTCTGGCCGCGCTATCTTGAGGTGTGGACCATCTGGAACCATGTGCGCACTGCGGCCCCGATCCTGTCCGCGATTCTGTTCACGGCGGCGCTGCTGGCCTGAGAACATCTCGATCCGTCCGCGAAGGAGAGGCGAATGTCGATGACGATCAAACAAGGGCTCCAGGGAAGAGTGGCTCTGGTCGCGGGCGCGACCCGAGGCGCGGGCCGAGGCATCGCGGTGCAGCTGGGCGCGGCGGGCGCCACCGTCTACGTCACCGGACGAAGCACCCGCTCGGCGCGATCCGAGATGAACCGGCCGGAGACGATCGAAGAGACCGCGGCGTTCGTGGACGAGGCCGGTGGCCGCGGGATCGCGGTGCAGGTCGACCACCTCGTGCCCGATCAGGTGCGCGCGCTGGTGGCGCGCATCGAGCACGAACAAGGGGCGCTGCACATCCTTGTCAACGACATCTTCGGCGCCACGAAGATCGAGTGGAACAAGTCCGTCTGGGAATCCGACCTCGACTTCGGTCTGCACAGCCTGCGCCTGGCGGTCGACACCCACGCGATCACCAGCCATGTCGCGCTGCCGCTGCTGATCAAGACACCGGGCGGCCTGGTCGTCGAGATCAACGACGGCACCGCCGAGTACAACCAGAGCCACTACCGCAACTCCTTCTTCTACGATTTGTGCAAGGCGGCCGTGCTGCGCATGGCCTTCGCACTCGGGCACGAGTTGGCACCCCATCGGGCGACGGCGCTGTCGCTGACGCCAGGCTGGCTGCGCTCCGAGGCGATGCTCGAGGCGTTCGGCGTCGCCGAATCGAACTGGCGCGACGCGACCAGGATCCAGCCGCATTTCGCGGTGTCCGAGAGCCCGGCATTTGTCGGCCGGGCCGTGGTCGCGCTCGCCCGAGACCCCGAGGTGGCGCGCTGGAACGGCAGCTCGGTGTCCAGCGGCCAGCTGGCGAAGGTCTACGGCTTCACCGATCTCGATGGCAGCCAGCCCGACGCGTGGCGCTACCTGGTGGAAGTCCAGGATGCCGGCAAACCCGCCGACGTTACCGGCTACCGTTGAGCGGCCTGAACGCAGCGATCACGGCTGTTGGCCACTGTGCGTTCACCCTCTCGATTCGAAAGCAAGCAGCGGAGTGCGGCCGGCGAGCGGATCGGGCATTCTGAGTGCCGCTGAAGACTCCGGATGGATCGACGATGAAAATGCTTGTGGCAGAACGACCGATGGGGACACCGCCGCCGGCCGAACGCGATCCGCGCTGGGCTCATGTCGTGGCGCGCGACCGCTCGGTGGACGGGACGTTCTGGTACTCGGTGGCGACGACCGGCGTCTATTGCCGGCCCTCGTGCGCATCACGCGTCGCCAATCCGAAGAACGTGCGCTTCCACGCCAGCATCGCGGACGCGCAGGCGGCGGGTTTCCGTGCCTGCCGGCGCTGCAGGCCCGATCAGGCGTCGGCCGACGCCCACCACGCGGCGACGATCGCACGCGTCTGCCGAATGATCGAGCAGGCCGAGGGGATGCCGACACTCGCGGAACTGGCCGAGTCGGCAGAGCTCAGCCCGGGTTATTTCCACCGCGTGTTCAAGAGGGTCACCGGCGTGACGCCGAAGGCTTATGCCGCCGCGCACCGTGCCGGCAAGGTCCGTGAAGAACTCGGCCGAAGCGCCACGGTCACCGAGGCCATCTACGACGCGGGTTTCAACTCCAACGGCCGCTTCTACGAGAAGTCCGGCGAGATGCTCGGCATGACGCCCACCGACTACCGCGCCGGCGGCGCGAATGCCGCGATCCGCTTCGCCGTCGGCGAGTGCTCGCTGGGCGCGATCCTGGTGGCGCAGAGCGGGAAGGGCGTGTGCGCGATCCTGATGGGCGACGATCCGCAGGCCTTGGTCCAGGATCTGCAGGACCGGTTTCCGCGCGCCCGCCTGATCGGCGGTGATGCCGATTTCGAGGCGCTGGTGGCGTGCGCGGTCGGTCTCGTCGAGGCGCCGGGAATCGGGCTCGACCTGCCGCTTGACATCCGCGGCACCGCGTTCCAGCAGCGTGTCTGGGCCGCGCTTCGCGAGGTGCCCGCCGGCACGACCGTGACCTATTCCGACATCGCCCAGCGCATCGGCGCGCCGAAGGCCGTGCGTGCGGTGGCAGGCGCTTGTGCGGCCAACGCGCTGGCGGTCGCGATCCCGTGTCACCGCGTGGTCAGGAGTGATGGGGCGCTGTCGGGCTACCGCTGGGGCGTCGATCGCAAGCGTGCGCTGATCGACCGCGAGGCTCTTAGCTCTAAGCCGGCTCGGCGCTGATCGGCCTCGCTGCTGATCGCCTTTCTTGATTCGAAAGCAAGGGCCGGAGTGCGGCGCGCCGGGCGCGCTGCGACGATGCAGATTCATTGGCAACCGAGGACATCGCCATGAATCAACTCACCGTCGACCGCGCCGGAACCTCGTGCGAGGACATCGGTTTCGCGTTCGGAAGCTTCTCGCTGGGCACGGTGCTGGTCGCGGTCAGCCGCAACGGGGTCGCCGCGATCCTGATCGGTGACGACCGCGTTGCCTTGCAGCGCGAACTGGCGCAGGCCTTTCCGCAGGCACGTCTTGTCACCGAAGCAACCAGGCTTGACCTCTTCGTGACGAAGATCGTCGCTTTTCTGGAAGCGCCGCAGAACGGGCTGGACCTGCCGCTCGACATTCGAGGCTCGGCGCTGCAGCAGGCGGTCTGGCATGCGTTGCGCGACGTGCCGGCCGGGCGCATCGTCACCTATGGCCAGATCGCCCAGAGCTTGCCCCTGCATGCGACGGCGCAGGAGGTCGGCGCGGCGTGTGCGGCGAACGTGCTCGCGGTCGCGATCCCCTGCCACCGCGTCGTCAAGGCGGATGGTGCGATCTCCGGCTACCGCTGGGGCGTGCGGCGCAAGCGGCAGCTGATTCGCCGAGAGCTCGTCCGGTGAGCGCGGTGATGACCAGCGGCGACTGGAATGACCGGGTGGCGGCGACCAACTGGGCACGCGTCGGCGCAGACCTCGACGCCCAGGGCTGGTCGATCCTGCCGCAACTGCTCTCCGCGACGCAGTGCGCCACGACCGCCGCGCGTTACGCGGCAGATGTCGGTTTTCGCAGCCGCGTCGTGATGGCGCGCCACGGCTTCGGCCGCGGCGAGTACCGCTATTTCGCCTATCCGCTGCCGGCGCTGGTCCAGGGCCTGCGCGGCGCGCTGTACCCGCCGCTTGTGCCGATCGCGAACCGCTGGCACGAGACGATGGGGATGGACGCGCGCTTTCCAGCCGAGCACGCCGCGTTCATCGAGCGCTGCCACGCGGCCGGGCAGACCCGCCCGACCCCATTGCTGCTGCAATACGGCCCGGGCGACTACAACTGCCTGCACCAGGACCTATACGGCGAGCACGTTTTCCCGCTGCAGGTGGCGATCCTGCTCAGCGCGCCGGGCGCCGACTTCGACGGCGGCGAGTTCGTGCTGACCGAGCAGCGCCCACGCCTGCAGACGCGCGCGGCGGTCGTGCCGCTGACGCGCGGCGATGCCGTGGTCTTCGCGGTCAACAGCCGGCCGGTGCAGGGCACGCGCGGGCCTTATCGCGTCAAGCTCCGGCACGGCGTCAGCAGCCTGCGCGCGGGTCATCGTCACACCTTGGGGATCATCTTCCACGATGCGGCCTGACGACCGCGTGCGCCGTCGGGTTCAGGCCGCGTTGGTCAGCACCTCGATGCGGTGGCCGTCGAGGTCGAGGAAGATCGCGCCGAAGTAGCTCGGGCTGATGTCCGGCCGCTCGCGCGGCGAAACGACGTCCCGGGCCGACGTGCCCAGCGCCGCCGCGTAGACGGCCGACACCGCGGCGCGCGAGGCCGCGCCGAACGCGAGGTGCGTGCCCCGCGCCGTGACCTGCTCGTCCGCGGGGACCGGGTAGAGAAAGAACGACCAGTGTGACGGGATGCCGAACGAGGCCTCGGCGCCGGTGTCCCGCAGCAGCGTGAGGCCGAGCGGCGCCAGCGCCCGCTGGTAGAAGCTCACGGCCTCGGCATAGCGGGTCGTGCCCAGCGACACATGATCGATCATCAGGTTCTCCTCTCAATCCTCAATCAAATAAGCCAGCGGGCCATCTGCTCGAGGGTCAGATTGCTGCCGCACAGCACCGTGGCCAGGCGCTGCGACCGCAGCGACGGATGCTCGAGCACCGCCGCGACGCCGACCACGCCCGCGGGCTCGACCACCAGCCCGGCGCTGCCGAACACCAGGCGCATCGCGCGCTCGATGGCAGAGTCACTGACGAGCAGCACCGCGTCGACCGTGCCCTGCGTGTCGACCAGCGCTTCCGGCACCGGGCGCCGAACCGCGATGCCGTCGGCGGTGGTGTGCACGGTGTCTCGGTCGACCGTGCGGCCCTGTCGCCACGAAACTGCCATCGCGTCGGCGCCTTGCGCCGCCACGCCGATCACGCGCACTTCAGGCGCATGGGCGTTGATCCAGCGACCCGCGCCGGTCAGCAACGCGCCGTTGCCCAGCGGCAGCAGCACCGCGTCGAAGCCCGTGTGGCACAGCAGTTCGCGCGCGATCGTTCCGGCGCCCTCGGCAATGCTCGCCTCGCGGCCGTCCTCGACGAAGCACGCGCCGCTGTCGGCGCAGAAGCGCTGGGCTTCGTCCGTGGCGGCGTCGAAGTCATCGCCGTGCAGGCGCACCTCGGCGCCCATCGCGCGCATGCGGGCGAGCTTGAGCGGATTCGCCGTGGTCGCGCAGTAGACGACCACCGGCGGCACGCTCGATGTTGGCCAACGAGAGCCGGTGCGGGGCATGGATAATTTGCATGCGGTCAGTGTCGTGCGGGCGGCGGCGCACTCGGCCGCAATCCGACCCCCGCGCGCGCGGCGGCGCCGCATCTTCAAGGCCGCGACTGCGGCGAACCCGACACCATGACCCTGGACACGCTGGACCGGCAGATTCTTGCCCTCTACCAACGCGACACGCGCGTGCCGAGCGAGCAGATCGGCGCCCGGGTCGGCCTGTCGGCGGCCGCGGTGCAACGGCGGCTCAAACGCCTGCGCGAGAGCGGGGTGATCACCGCAGAGACCGCGTCATTGGATTGCCGCCAGCTCGGGCTCGGCGTGACCGCGATCGTGCACGTCGATCTGGTCGACGAATCGGCGCGCGCTTCGCGGGCGTTTCGCGACATGGTGAACGTGCGCGGCGAGGTGCAGCAGTGTTACGGCGTCACCGGCGAGGTCGACTATGTGCTGGTCGTCGTCGTGGCCGACCTGGCGGCCTACGAAGCGTTCTGCGACGCCTGCCTGCTGCACGACGCCAACGTCAGGAGTTTCACGACGCAGATCGTGCTCGATGCTGCGAAGCGCAGCGACCCGCTGGAGATCCCGATCGGGTGATCTCCGCGCGGACCGCGCCGGCATCAGTTGGTGCGGACGTCCTGGCGGCGACGCTCATCGGTGCGTGCATGCGCATCGATCACGGGATCCAGTGCGGGCACCAAGTCCGATCGCTGCGCATCGCCGGCGTGCAGCAGTTCGAGCGCGGCGGCACGTGCGCGTGCATCGGCCATGGGTGTCGATCCGGGCTCGATCACCTCGACGGTGTCGAAGTCGATCGCGAGGTACTCGAGGCGGTTGCGAATTCTTGCGAGTCTTGACATGGGCGTGAACAGCGCAAGTAGCGTGCCTGCGCCGGTCGTGGTCGGTGTGCAAGATCGTGCGAAAGTCACGTGAGCGTGCAGCGCCAGAGCAGCGCGTCGATTGCACCCGCGCAGTGCGTGATGCGCCGCCGTTGTACGCCGATCTACGCGCCGACGCGCCGGCCGAGCTGGTCGAGCAGATCCAGCACCTGAGGCACGAGGTGCGCAGCGCCCGAGGCCACGCGCTGCTGGATTCGGCGCACCGCATCGGCGGCCGCGGCGCGCCGGTCTGGGGTCCATGCGGTGTCGTCGGTGGCGAGCAGGAAACCGAGCAACTCGACGCGGCCTTCCTTGCTCAGACCCTGAAAGTTCGCGGCCGACAACTGGTTCACCGCCAGCCCGACCGCGAGCCGGGAGCGCCCACCGTCGCGCCGCAGCCGTTCGGCCGCGGTGCGGCGTGCGGCTTCGGAGTCGTCATTGATCCGAAGCAGCAGCGTTTCGATCTCGACCTGAGCGGGTTCCGGCGCTGCAGCGGCCTGTGTTTCAGGTGAGGACGGTGCAGGCGACGGCGCGGGGATCGTCGTCACCTCCTGCGCGGGTGTGACGGCCGGCGCCGGCTTATGGCCGCGCGTGGCCATCCATCCGACCAGTACGGCGGCCGTCAGGAGGCCCAGCGCACCGATCGCGATTGCGATCGGGGTCGACTTCCCTGCCACTGTCAGATTTGCAGCAACAGCGGTGGGTGGCAAAGCGGAGACGGCGGGTGGCGCCGCCACGGCCGTCGGTGTCGCTGCAGGCGCCAAGCCGAGCCGGCGCACGAGTTCGTGCACGTCCGACTCCCAGCGCGTGTGGCTGAGCTCGAAGCCATTGCGGTACGCGAGGTCCTTCAGCTCGTCCGGCAGGGTCTCGGCCGACGGCATGCGCGCGTCCTGCAGCAACACCGGCGTGACCGCGACATTGCGCTGCAGCGCGGTCGCGATCTCGAGCCGGACGAAATCCGCCGGGTTGTCGAGCCGGCGAGCGCCAGCAGAATCGCGGGCCTGCGCCCAGTCGCGGCCGATCAGCGAGAGCATGACCTCGCAGGCATCGAGCCGCTCCCTGAGCACCTGGCGAAAGTCGCGGCCGAGAGCGATGTTGTCGACGTCCATGAAGACGCGTTCGGTGCCGAGCAACTCGACGAGGTCGTTGTACAGCGCGCGCGCCTCACCCGCGGTTTCGTCCCGGCGGTAGTTGATGAACACGATGCCCATGGTGGCGTCTTCCGGGTGCGATGTCTTGGAGGGCGAAACTGTCGCGGCAGTGCGCGACCGATGTCAATCCCCGCACTGGAAACGCCGGCACCGACGTCTCGATGGATGGGTGGTTGCGTGCGTTGAACTGCCAGATCTGCGGCCTATCATCAATGAGCCCGTGGAGTCCTGTCCGCGTTCAAGGAGGTCCGCATGAATCGCAACGTCGGGTTCCTCGTCATGCTGTTGATGGTCGCCTCCCCGATGGCGGGCGCACAACAACAACAACCTTTTTTCATCGGTGGGTCGTTTTCCGGCATCGCGCAGGCCGAACAACTGCCGCTGGGTTTCCCGCCTCCGCACCCGGAGTCTTACTACGACGGGGCACCGATCACCGGCAGCTTCGAGGTCTTCGTGCCGAATCCGCAGCCCCAGTCGCCCGGCAGCGGCTATTTCCTGAACACCGACGGCTGGCTCTCCCTCTCCTACACGATCAAGAACGAGACTTTCTCGTTTTTCGTGGGCTCGCCGGACCCGTCCAGCGGCAATCTTCCCAGCGTGATCCTGCTGCAGCCGTCTTCGGCCTCCAGCTCGGTGCAGTCGGTGTCGTTCCTGACGGACTTCATGCCGAAGTACAACGGCGCTTCGTTCCAGCTGACCGGCCCGCCGGGCAGCCTGTTCGATGGGCTCGACGCAAGCACGCTGCGTTTCGATCCGTCCCATCCGCCGCTGTTCAGCACGTCGTTCGCGAGTGCGAGCGCGGAGATGCAGTTCAGCATCGACGTCACGCAAGTCTCGTTTCGAACCCTCACGCCGGTGCCGGAGCCCACGACTACCGCGTTATTGCTCGCGGGCGTCGCCTTGCTCGGCGCGCGGCGATTCATCGCAGCAACGGGATTCTTCTCGGGCCCGTCGGCTCGGATGTCGGGAAAAGGTCCGCGGGCGCAACCAGGACCGCAGCGGTCCGGGTAGGCGGGGGCGCCGGCCACCAGCGGGTCGCGCGCCGCGAACTGCACTATCCTCGCCGCATGAACCGGCCCAAACCCTTCTCGATGATCCGCGAGTTCCACCTCGCCGATTGGTTCACGCTGGGCAATGCGATCTGCGGGGTGGGTGCGTTGTTCTCGGTCATGTCCTTTCTGCAGACGCGCGATGTGCTGCACATCTACTTCGCGTGCGCATTGATCCCGGTGGCACTGGTCTTCGATGTGTTCGACGGCCGCATCGCGCGCTGGCGCCAGCGCGCGTCGGCAATGGGGCGCGAACTCGATTCGCTGGCCGATGTGATCTCCTTCGGCGTCGCGCCCGCCGCCATCGCCTATGGCTGCGGCATGCAGGGCTTCTACGACCGCATCGTCCTGGGCTTCTTCGTCGCGTGCGGCGTGTCGCGTCTGGCGCGCTACAACGTCACCGCCGAGAAGCTCTCGGAAGGCGGCGACAAGGTCAAGTACTTCGAGGGCACGCCCATCCCGACCTCGCTGGTGCTGGTGATGGTGCTCGCCGCCGCGGCATCGCAAGCGGCCTTGGGCGACCAGCTCTGGTTTGGCGTCGTCGAGGTGGCCGGCTTCAGGTTGCACCCGCTGGTGCTGCTGTTCGCGCTCTCGGGCTCGTTGATGGTCAGCCGGATTCGGATCCCAAAACTCTAGGCCAGCAGATCCTGCACCGCCTGCGCGAACGCCTGCGGGGCTTCCTGCGGCAGGTTGTGACCGGCGCCGGCGACCACGCGGTGTTCGTGGCGGGCGCTGAAGTGCGCCGCATGATGCGACGTGCCACCGATCGACATCACGCCATCGTCGGCACCATCGAGCGTGATGCTCGGCACCGCAATCCGCGGCTGTGCGGCCAACAGGCGCTCGGTCGGCTCCAGTCGAGGGTCGCCCGGCACCAGCCCGAAGCGGTGGCGGTAGGAGTGGATCACCACGTCGACGAAATCGGGGTTGTCGAAGGCGTCGGCGCTGCGCTCGTAGGTCGCTTCGTCGATGGCCCAGCTGGGTGACCACAGTCGCCACAGCAGCCGACCGAAGCTGCGGCGGTTCTGCGACAGCCCGGCCCGGCCGCGCTCGCCGTGGAAATAGTACTGGTACCACAGGCGCTGCTCGGTCTCGGCCGACAGCGGCTCGGCGGCGCGCGCGATGTCCTGCAGGTTGTAGCCATTGACCGACACCAGGCCGGCGACGCGCTGCGGCCACAGCGCCGCCACGATGCACGCGGCGCGGCCGCCCCAGTCGTAGCCGGCCACGACGGCACGTTCGATGTGCAGCGCATCCAGCAGCGCCAGCAGGTCGTGCGCGAGTGCCGCCTGCTGTCCCGAGCGGGGTGTCGCGGCGTCGAGGAACGATGTCGGGCCGAAGCCGCGCAGCCACGGCACGATCACGCGCGCGCCGGCCGCGGCCAGCCGCGGCGCCACCTCGGCGTAGGCCTGAACATCGTAGGGGAAGCCGTGCAGCAGCACGACCGGCGGCCCGCTCGTGTCGCCGCTCTCGAGGTACGCGACATTCAGGTCGCCGGCGTGGACATGATGTGACATGGCTGGAACTCCCATCAGGCGTCAAACCGTTCGCCGCGCAGCTTGCGCCCGCGTTTTCGGACTGCGAATTTTCGGTGCCAAACAAATTTCTCAAACAACTCGTACTATTCGACGCTTGAAAAAAGCGCGCGTCATCAAAGCGCGAGGGTCGTCCGC
>Ga0307508_10006233_pt1 | contig 11237 bp, 9 predicted proteins | sample 9_EM_MG_FD_203089 | JGI IMG/M metagenome (GOLD analysis project Ga0307508, IMG submission 203089) | Populus trichocarpa ectomycorrhiza microbial communities from riparian zone in the Pacific Northwest, United States - 9_EM | ecosystem: Host-associated > Plants > Roots > Unclassified | place...
CCCGGCTCCCCATAAGGCCTGTGGATGCGGGCAGATTGAATTTCTCTTAGCCGTCCGGACCGCACGGCTTTACCTTTGCACCAAACCGCAATGGCGCAACCTGCTTGGGCCCGGAGACAATGCCATGTTGAACGTCGATAATCGTATCGTGATGGTCTCGGGCGCCTCGCGCGGCATCGGACGCACCGTCGTCGATCGGCTGCTGAAATCCGGTTTCCGCGTATCCGCCGGACTTCGCGATCCAGGGCGCCTCCAGCAGAGCGAGAAGCTGATGACGCATCGCTACGACGCCGAGGATGCCGAAAGCCCGATTTCGTGGGTCAACGCGACCGTCGCGCGTTGGGCCGGCGTCGATGCCGTCGTCAACGCCGCCGGCATCAATCCAAAAGTTCGCGTCTCCGACGACGGCGAGGATCAACTCGACGAGATGTGGCGGATTAACGTCAAGGGTCCCTTACGCATAATCAGGGCCGCCCTGCCCCATCTGGCGGTCTGCGGTCATGGCCGCGTGGTCAATCTGGGTTCGCTATCGGGGAGACGCGTCGGGTCCAATGTCGGCTACGCCATGACCAAACACGCGGTGGTCGCGCTGACCCATGGCCTGCGGCGCGAGGGACGCGCCGCAGGCATCCGCGCCACCGTGATATGTCCGGGCTATGTCGCGACCGACATGACGCTGAACGACGACGAGATTCCCCGCCATGAGATGAGCCAGCCCGAGGACATCGCCCATCTGGTCGAAACCGCCCTGATGCTGCCGAATAACGCCTCGGTCTCCGAATTGCTGGTCCACTGCCAGTTCGAGCCGATGCTGTAACGGCCGCACCAGTGGCCGGCAGATAGGCCGCTCCATCATCCGCAGCTCGATGACTACTTTGCACCAGGTGCGGCCATTGGCGGGCCTCGAGATCCAACGTCCAGTTCACGCCCCAAAGCGCGCCCACTCGGACATCGCGCACCGGAGAAGCTGTACCGTGCGTCTCAATATTTTTACTTCTCATATTGCCTCGAACCAGCTTCAACCGGCCATATTCATTTAGAATGTTGAATGTATTGAGTATTCTTCTTAGAAACACGCGGTGCTTTGCCAGGGACTTTCTGACTTTTTCGCACTAGCGATGTGGGCTTGGCTAACATGTCGGTTCCTTGACACCTTCTGAAGCGTTGGTCTCTAATCCCTGAGTAAGTCCTGCGGCTGGAGGCGCGAAACTTTCTGCCGAAAATCAAAATGAAGCTAACTGCTTCCACCCGGCGTGTGTCGGTCAAGGGAGCGGAAGCTAAAATCGTTTCCTGGGAGGGAACAATGGACAGACGCCAGACACTCAAGCTGATGGGTGGTGCGGCCGCGTTGGCCGGTACCGGTTTTCCAGGCTTTGCCTTTGCGCAGGCTCAGAAGGAAATGGTCACGGTCGTGAAGATCGCGGGCATTCCGTGGTTCAACGCCCTTGAAAAGGGAATCCAGAAGGGCGCCAAGGATTTCAGCATCAATGCCACCATGGTTGGCCCGGCGAACGTCGATCCGGCACAGCAAGTAAAGCTGCTCGAGGATCTGATTGCCAAGAAGGTCAACGTGATCGGCCTGGTGCCGCTTGACGTGAAGGTTTGCGAGCCGGTGCTCAAGCGCGCCCAGGCGGCCGGAATCAAGATCATCACCCATGAGGGTCCGGAACAGGAAGGCCGCGACTGGAATGTGGAATTGATCGACTCCGTTCGCTTCGGTGAAGTGCAGATGGAGCGTCTCGCCAAGGACATGGGCGGCGAAGGCGATTATGTGGTTTATGTCGGGACGCTGACGACGCCGCTTCACAACAAGTGGGCCGACGCCGCGATTGCCTACCAGCAGAAGAATTTTCCCAAAATGAAGCTCGTCGCCGACCGTTTCCCCGGCGCCGACGAAATCGACACCAGCCAGCGCACCACGCTCGACGTGATCAAGGCTTATCCGAACCTGCGCGGTATTCTCGGCTTCGGCTCGAATGGACCAATCGGGGCCGGCAATGCGGTGCGTCAGCAACGCCTTGGCAAGAAGATCGCCGTGGTCGGCACTGTGCTGCCGAGCCAGGCGAAATCGCTGATCGCCGATGATACCATCCGCGAAGGTTTTCTGTGGAACCCCACCGATGCAGGTTATGCCATGGTTGCGGTCGCCAAGCTCGTACTCGATGGGAAGCCGATCACGGATGGCGTCGATGTGCCAGGCCTTGGCAAGGCAGCGGTCGACGTGGCCGGAAAGCAGATCAAGGTCGACAAGATCATGCGGATCAACAAGGAAACCATCGACGGGCTGATCGCCGGAGGACTCTAGGTCTGCACCGGCCCCAGCCGCCTCATCGCGCTGCATTCCCGACCTCCCGGTCGGGAATGCGGTCCTCGTCGAGGCGATCGTTTGATAAGCAGTCCCATTGCAGGACGAACCCTTGACGACCTTCCTGGAGATGTCCGGCATATCGAAGCGCTTCGGTGGCGTTCATGCGCTTCGCGATATCGACCTGACGCTGGAAGTCGGCGAGGTACATTGCCTTGTCGGTGAAAACGGCTCCGGCAAGTCGACGCTGATCAAGATCATTTCCGGCGTCGAGGCGCCCGAACCAGGCGGCCGGATCGTCATTTCCGGCAAGGAATATCCAAAACTGAACCCGGTCTACTCCACACATTGCGGCATCCAGGTCATCTATCAGGATCTTTCGCTATTCCCCAACCTCACCGTCGCTGAGAATATTGCGATGGCGCACCATCTTGGCGGCCTCCACACGGTGAACTGGGCCTCGATGCGCGCCACTGCGATGGCAACAATGGCGAGGGTCGGCGTTGAGCTCGACCCGGAAGCAAAAGTCTCCGAGCTCAGCATTGCCGGACGCCAGCTGATCGCGATCTCCCGGGCGTTGGCGGCGGATGCCAAACTCCTCATCATGGATGAGCCCACGGCATCGCTCACCCGCCACGAGGTCAACGCCTTAATCAAGCTCGTCAGCGACCTGAAACGCAGCGGCATCTGCGTCGTATTCGTGAGCCACCGCCTCGACGAGGTGCTCGAGATAGCCGAGCGTGTGACGGTGCTGCGGGACGGCGCCAAAGTCGGCACTTTTGCCGCATCGACAATCGACGGCCGCAAGCTCAGTCACCTGATGACCGGGAAGTCTTTCGAATATCAGATACAGGCGCCTGAGCTTGCATCTGGTGCAGTCGTTCTCGAAGTCCAGGGCCTCGGCCGCGACGGCGACTATGACGATGTGAACTTGCAATTGCGCGCCGGGGAAGTCGTCGGCCTCACCGGTTTGCTCGGCTCGGGCCGAACCGAACTCGCATTGTCGCTGTTCGGCATGAACCCGCCCGATCGGGGCACCATTGCGCTTGATGGCCGCAGCATCTCGTTGAACACAAATGCGGATGCGATCCATCGAGGCATCGCCTATGTATCCGAGGACAGGCTTACGCTTGGTCTCATTCTAGATCAATCGATCACTGCAAACGTCACGTTGACTGTCCTGGAGCGTCTCGCTGGTGCATTCGGCCTGATTGGCGCACGCGTGCGGCAAAGCCATGTTGCGCAATGGGTTGCTGAACTCGGAATCAAGATCTCTAACCCAGCCAATGCGGTCAAGACGCTCTCCGGCGGCAATCAGCAGCGGGTCGTCCTCGCCAAGTGGATGGCGACCAACCCGCGGGTGTTGATCCTTGACAGCCCCACGGTCGGTGTCGACATCGGCGCCAAGGACGGCATTTATGAGATCATCCGGCGGCTGGCCCGCGAGGGGGTCGCGGTGCTGATGATATCCGACGAAATCCCCGAGGTGCTTTATCACAGCCATCGCGTGCTGGTGATGCGTGAAGGGCGTTTGACAACCGACGTGGCGGCCGCAGACACTTCCGAACATGCGCTTCGGCAGGCGGTCAATGCCTGAATCGCGGAGTGCTTCATTCGGCAGATTTCGGCGCAGCCACGAGTTCTGGCTGCTGATCGTAATCCTGGCGCTCTGCGCCGGACTTGGCGTCGCCAACGCCCAGTTCCTGACCATGCAGAACCTGTTCGACCTGCTGACCTCCTATGCGTTCGTTGGCATCCTCGCGCTCGGACTGCTCGTGGTGCTGATCGCTGGCGGAATCGATATCTCCTTCACCGCAACTGCGTCGGTGGCGCAGTATGTCACGCTTTCGGTTGCTAATGCCTATGGCGCGAACTGGATCGTCGTCTTTGCCATCGCCATCGGCATTGGCGGTGCGCTTGGTGCCCTCAACGCGGTCTTCATCCAGAAACTTCGGATACCATCGATCATCGTGTCGGTCGCAACGCTGAATATCTTCTATGGATTGCTGATTTTCTTCACCGGCGGCAAATACATCTATTCGTTGCCCGACTGGTTCGCGACCGGGATATTCTGGTTCGAATTCGAATGGGGCAAGGATACATCTTACGGCGTCAACCTGCAGATCCTGGCGCTCGCGCTCTCATTTCTCGTCACCTGGCTCCTGCTCAACCGCACCAATATCGGCCGGCAAATCTACGCCATGGGGGACAATGCCGATGCCGCGCAACGGCTCGGCTTTCATATTTTCGGCCTCAACATGCTGGTCTATTGCTACATGGGGGTGATGGCCGGCGTCGCGTCGCTGGTCCAGGCGCAGCTTGCACAGTCCGTCGCTCCGACGGTGCTGGTGGGCAAGGAGCTTGACGTGGTTGCGGCCGTGGTGCTCGGCGGCGCCAGCCTGATGGGCGGCGTTGGCACCGTGCTCGGCACGTTTCTCGGTCTGGCACTGCTCGCCATACTGCAAAATGGGATCGTTTTGCTGGGCGTTTCGTCCTATTGGTCGCCATTTTTTGTCGGGTTGGTCATTCTGATCTCGGTCTCGGCGACCGCCTGGTCGCAGCGAGAGCGGCGAGCCCGGAGCCCGCGCCCATGAGAAACACGCCCGCCCTCTCCCTTCGCCGACGCATCGTCCGCCTGGCCGGCAGCAGCACGATTGCCACCCTCGTCCTTCTATTGGTCGCACTCTGGGTAGTGTTCGCGATTGCCATCGGCGATCGGTTCTTCTCCGGTAACACGCTGCAATCCATGGCCTTCCAGATGCCGGAGCTCGGCATCCTCTCGCTTGCGATGATGCTGGCACTGCTGTCCGGCGGACTCAACCTTTCCATCATCGCGACTGCCAATCTATCCGGACTGACCATCGCCTTCCTGCTGGCGCGCTACATTCCGGGCACCGAAGGCATTGCCTGGGTCGGCGTGCAAGTGCTGGCGATCGCGGCAGGATTTGCCGTTGCTGCATTGGTCGGCCTGGTCAACGGATTTGTCATCGCCTATCTCGGTGTTTCGCCGATCCTGGCAACGCTCGGCACGATGACGCTCTGCAAGGGCCTCGCGATCGGCCTGACTCGCGGCAATGTCATCTCCGGATTTCCGGAAACAATTGTTTTTATCGGCAATGGAACGGTTTTCGGAGTGCCTTTTGCTCTGATCGTGCTTGCGCTCTGTGCCTTGCCTGTTGCGGTCATGCTCAACGCGACGCCGTTCGGGGCCAAGGTTTACATGATCGGTTCGAACGAGAAGGCGACCCGCTACTCCGGCGTCGATACCCGCGCCGTCCTGCTCAAGCTCTATATATTGTCAAGCCTGCTCGCCGGAGTCGCGGCGGTGGTGATGTTGGCACGTTTCAATTCGGCCAACGCGGCATATGGCGAGAGCTATCTGCTGGTCACCATTCTTGCGGCGGTGCTCGGCGGCGTCGATCCGTTTGGCGGCTTTGGTAAGGTCGGCGGATTATTGCTCGCGCTGATCATCCTTCAGGTGATATCCTCGGCATTCAACCTTCTCAATCTCAGCCAGTTCCTCACGCTGGCTATCTGGGGCGGCATCCTGATTGCCGTCGCTTCGGTTCCTCATCTGGGCGGCAAAGCGCCGCGGTAGACAGCGATGACGCCATCGGCAGTCCCTCCCCGGATCGCAGTTCTCGACATTGGCAAGACCAATCTGAAACTGCTGGTAGCGAGTGAGGACGGATGGCCGCTCGAAACACATACGATTCCGAATGTAGCGAATACCGCAGGTCCATATCTGGCCTATGACCTTGCCGGGTTGGAGGAGTGGTTCCTCGATGCCCTCGCCGTGGTGTCGCAGCGCCATGCCATCGGCGCCGTGATCGCAACCGCACATGGATGCGGCGCGGTTCTCGTCGATGGCAACACGCCGGTGCTGCCGATGATGGATTATGATGCGGTCTCTGCGCCTGCGATCGACCAGGCCTATGCCCGGATTGCGCCCGCTTATGAGGAAGTGTTTTGCGGCATCAGCGGCGCGATGCGGCTCGGCAAGCAACTGCTCTGGCAGGAAAGCGCACATCCCGTCGAATTCGCCCGTGCAAAATCCTATCTGACCACCGCGCAGTTTTTCGCCTTGCGGCTGGGTGGGCGAGCCGCCAGTGAAATTACACAACTCGCAGCTCAGAGCCATATCTGGGACCTGGTGCGCCACCAACCTTCCTCCTTGATGCGCAAACGCGGCTGGGATCATCTGCTGCCGGAGCGCGTACCTGCCGGGGCTGTGCTGGGAACGGTTTCGGACGCCGTGGCCAGACGTACCGGCCTGGCACGCTCGACCGAAATCCTCTGCGGCGTGCATGATTCCAACGCCAACCTGTTTCGCTACAACGCCGCCGGCATGGCCGATGCCTCGATCCTGTCGACCGGCACCTGGATGATCGGCTTTCAGCGTGGCCTCGCGCTGGACAAGCTCGACGCTACACGCGGCATGGTGCTCAACCGCGATGTCGACGGTGAGAACGTACCCTCCACGCTGATCGCGACAGGCCGCGAATTCGAGCTGATCCGCAGAGACCACAATGCCGCTGATGCAGCCGTCCTTGCAGCATTGCCGATCCTGTTGGCGCAGGGAACGCTGGCGCTCCCTTCCTTCGTCGGCGATGACGGGCTGTTTCCCGGCGCTGCTCACCGCGGTCGGATTATCGGACCGCTGCCCGAAACGGCTGCCGAATGGCAGGGGTTGGCGGTCCTCTACGCAGCATTCAGCGCAAACCGTTGCCTCGATGCGCTTGGCAGTTCGAAACGCATCGTCATCGATGGTGGCTTTGCCGCCAACCTGCCCTTCGCGCGCTGCCTTGCCACGTTGCGGCCATCGCAGAGCGTCTTGGTGAGCCAATCCCGGGACGGAACGGCGCTCGGCGCGGCGCTGCTGTGGCGGCGATTTTCGCGTACACTTCCAGTTTCGAGCGTGGTGCTTGAAGCTGCCACGCCGCTCGACGGGGATGGCTGCGAATTCGGAACGCTTTTAGCTGCCTATCAATCCTGGATCGCTTTTTCGGAGCACCCATCATGACCGACCCAAATCATACCGATCTCCGCCAGGGCATCGTCGATACCTGCAGGGAGATGAACCGAAACGGCCTCAACCAAGGCACATCCGGCAATCTTTCGCACCGGATTCCGAACGGCATGCTGATCACACCAACAAGTTTGCCCTACGATCGCATGCGTCCGGAGGACATCGTTGCGATGGATTTTGCTGCGAATTACCAGGGTAACCATCGCCCTTCGTCCGAATGGCGCTTTCATCGCGATATTCTGCGCGCGCGGGACGACGTGAACGTGGTGCTCCATACGCATTCGACCTTCAGCACCATTCTCGCCGTGCACGAGCGTGACATCCCCTGCTTCCATTATATGGTCGCGGTTGCAGGCGGCAACGATGTGCGTTGTGCGCCCTATGCGTGTTTCGGCACGCAAGCGCTGTCGGACTACGCCCTCAAAGCGCTTGAAGGTCGCAATGCCTGCCTGCTCGGCCATCATGGCTTGATCGTAACGGCTCAGACGTTTGAGAAGGCGCTATGGCTTGCCGTAGAGGTGGAGACGCTGGCGAAGATGTATGTCCATGCGTTGGCCATCGGCGAGCCGCCGCGCCTCAGCGAGATGCAAATGGCGCAGGTCCATGAACAGATGAAACGCATGGGATACGGCCAAGCGCCCGATCTTGACGGCGTCGGCGATTTACCTCGGGCCATCGCCGGGTCGAAACCGGAAACACAACAGTAGGCTCTCTGTCGAGAGTAGGCCGTTTCTTCGGCGACTGGCTACGCACGGCTTACCAAAGCCTGTCTTCGCTGACTGGTTTGGAAGCGCTATTTTGCTTTTTTGTACAGCCGATCAGCGCCGTCGCATGTGAGCGTCAAGACCCGCGTCGAAACAATCCCGCAAGAGCAGAGGCGATGGCAGCATGGAGGACAGCAGTCCTTTATCTGCCTTAAGCTCCCTGCCAAATCGACCAAAAGCGGCCGCTCGGACTTCGCAGGGCAATTTAAGGCACGCATCTTGCTATGCGTTGCGCCGGTCGGTCGAATCGATCAAGCGCACGACGAATTCTATGAAACGTTCTCGCTGACGGCCGAAGGTATGGTGATGATGGTGTCGGCAGTATCGGCATGGCGGGAGCAACGATCGTGAGTCGCTATAACGTCATTTAGAGTGTCGATAAATTCGTGGGCCAGCCGAGACTGAAGCAGGTGGCGCGGTCGAACGAGCCTGCCCATTACCTTGATCGAAGGATAGAACGGCCGCATTACCAGATCTGTTGCTGGAGTACCCATCATCGCCAGCCCGTCGAGTAGCGCGAGGCCTGCGCCGGCTCGCACCAATGCGCATGCGACTGTGGACTGCGACACCTCGATTGCAGTCTTCAACGGGACGTCCGCATCGGCGAAAGCGCGTACAGCTTGGACTCCCAGGGGGAGTTGCCTGCTCAGACATATCAGCGTTTCGTGCTCGATATCAGCGGGCACGACATGAAGCTTCGATGCCAACGGATGCGTCTGCGGCATGACGCATCCGAAATTAGTTGCCCAGAGATCGCTCACCGAAACACCGGGCGCTGCAATGGAGTCGATGACAAATCCCAGGTCCGCCTGGTGGTTGGCAACATGGGTGGCGACCTGGAGCGCATTCATCGACTGCAGCGTGATCACGACATCAGGCCGCGACCGGCGGAACTTGGCCACGGCGGTCGGTAGCAACGCATTTGCGAAGGCCGAAATCGCGGCGATGTTGAGTCCGCCCGCTCGCCCCGCCTGCAGATCGGCCGCGCGCTTCTGGACAACGTCGAAAGCCGCGAACGCGCTGACGGTCTCTGGAAATAACGATTGGGCTTCGGGCGTCGCCAACAATCGCTTCTTTCGCCGTAAAAATAGCGGAAACCCGAGCCGTCGCTCCGCCTGCTGCAGCGTTCGACTGACGGCCGGCTGCGAAATACGAAGCGCCTCTGCAGCCGCGGTGATGGTGCCCAGCTCCATGACGCGCCGAAACACCTCCAACTCGCGCATACTCAACATCATAACCCCAAGACATGATTAGTGCAGCTTTTGGTATTTTGAACACATACATCCCGGCCCCACAATGGTCTCCCATCGGCCGCTCGCTGGCCGGCCAAATTCCGCTTTGTCCATGGACCGCAACCGATGAACTCACCCCGGATTGCGACGATCACGGCGTTTCCACTCGCGATTCCGTTCGACCACTGGGCCTCCCCGCCGATGTTCGCAGGCCGGCCACGCACGACCCTCGATACTGTTCTGGTGCGGGTAACGACCGATCAGGGCGCGGTGGGCTGGGGTGAAGCCTATGGCAGCTTTTGGTCCGCGGTCGTTCCGGCGATCGAGCAATGGGTTTCCCCTTTGGCGATTGGGCAAAAAGTCGATGACGTCGAACTGCCGGCACGGATCGAACGGACCTTGCACAATCTCGGTCGTGCCGGCGCCACGGTCCACGCGATTAGCGGGCTGGACATTGCGCTGTGGGACATCCGGGGCAAACTCGCGGGAGTGCCGGTTTCGACCCTGCTGGGCGGCCGCCGTCGCGACCGTATCGAGGTCTACGCGTCCCTGCTTCAGTACAACGGCAATACCGACAATATCCGCCGCGTCGTGGATCGTGTGCTCGGCGAAGGCTTTCGCCAGATCAAGTTGCATGAGCGCACGGCGGTCGCTGTCGCTTCTGCCCGCGCCGCGACCGGCCCGAACGTGCCGTTGATGGTCGATACCAATTGCGCGTGGTTGCCAGGGGACGCAGTTGCCGCCGTTACGGAAATGGCGCCATCCAATCTTCGATGGATCGAAGAACCTATCTGGCCGCCGGAAGACTTCGAATCGCTTGCGGCTCTCAGGCAATCGGTTGGCGTTCCGACCGCCATCGGAGAGAATGCCGGCAATGCTCTCGATTTCAAGAAGATGCTCGCAGCACGCTGCGTCGATTATGTTCAACCCAGCGCGATAAAGATCGGCGGTCTGACGCCGCTTTGGCAAATCTGCACCGAGTCGGAAGCGGCCGGAACGACCTGTGCGCCCCACTCCCCCTTCTTCGGCCCGGGCTATCTGTCCACCATTCACGTGCTGGCGGCCAAGGTCCAGGCGAGCGCCCTGGAAAGATTTTATTGCGACCTCGCCTTCGACCCCTGCGGCGGCTTCGTTCCGATCGAAGCAGGTTTCCTCGCTGTGCCAGACGCCCCGGGCCTCGGAGGGGATCCAGACTTGGACTTGATCGATCAATACCGCCTTTGACTACCACCCAATCAAGGGGAGAGAAAATCATGCAAAGCATCAACCGGCGTTCGCTGCTGATCGGATTGACATCTGCCGCGACAATCTCGCTGTCCGGACAGCGTGCGCAGGCGCAGCAATATCCGCAGCGACCTGTCCGTGTCATCGTCCCTTACGCCGCCGGGGGCGCGTCGGACATCGTAGCGCGGCTCGTCGCCGCCGCCATGGCCGAGAAGCTCGGCCAGGCGCTCTTCGTCGATAACCGGGGCGGCGGTGCCAGCATCATCGGCACCCAGGCGATCGCTACCGCCGCGCCCGACGGTTACACGATCGGCGTCGTTGACAGCGCGTTCGCCATCAACCCCAGCCTGTTCGGCACCAAACTGCCTTATGACACCAAGAAGGATTTTACGCCGGTGTCTCTGCTGGCGCGGACCTCGCTGCTGCTGGTTGTTTCGGAATCTCTTCCGGTCAGCAACGTCAAGGAGCTTGTCGCGCTCGCCAAGTCGAAGCCCGGCGCACTCAGCATGGCGACCGCGGGCCTCGGCACGGCGGTCCACCTCGGCTGCGAACAATTTCGGCAGGAGACCGGCATCGACGTCGTCGCGGTGCCTTATCGCGGCGGTGGGCCATCCATCATCGACCTACTCGGCGGGAAGGTCGATTTTACGTTCAGCACCATCCCCGCCGTGCTCGAGCATGTT